>Ga0209533_1000040_pt1 | contig 109048 bp, 92 predicted proteins | sample COG_04_FD_184748 | JGI IMG/M metagenome (GOLD analysis project Ga0209533, IMG submission 184748) | Pelagic Microbial community sample from North Sea - COGITO 998_met_04 (SPAdes) (version 2) | ecosystem: Environmental > Aquatic > Marine > Neritic zone/Coastal water | place: Helgoland, sampling...
AGATAAACAGGGGTGGGAAACAGGCGGATTAAATTAGGATTCAAAATTATTGTCGGCGAAGGATAATTATTTGAATCCTAACCCATCCTTTTTGCCTATATTAGTTGTGTGAAAACACTATTCCTTTTTGTCTCATTATTATTTTACATTTCTTCTTTTGGTCAAACCAAAAAAGCGAAAATAACCAATGTAGCAGATTGTTCTCCACCAACTTCATTTGCCGAGCTTAAAATTAACCAAGTAAAGGCAAGAATTAACCAAGGTGGCGATATGTTTTGGAATTGGACAGGTCGCCCAATGTATGAAGTTCCAAAAAACTCAGGCAGCAACTCTTTGTTTGTAGCTTCTATTTGGATGGGGGGACTTGATAATACTAGCCAATTAAAAGTTAGTGGAGTTAGGTTCAAACAGGTAGGCGAAAGCTTTTGGCCAGGGCCATTCAACTTAAATACAGAGTTACCTCAAGCGGATATATGTAGCTTTTATGATCAACTATATAAAATCAATAAATCTGATGTTGAAACCTTTGTTAAATGGTACACCACCGGAAAACAAGACCAACTAAACGGCACCAACAACCAGGCTAAACTATTTCCAAATTATCAAATACCAGAAATAATTTTAGAATGGCCTGCGCATGGAAGAAATTATGCACCCTACTTTGAAGACCAATACTTAGCTCCATTTTTCGACAATAACAACGATGGAATTTACAATCCACTTGATGGAGATTACCCAAAATTTTCTTTTGATGGCATGTAAAATTGCAACACGCCGGGAGCCAATTATTTATATGGCGACCAAACCATTTGGCGTGTTTTTAATGACAAAGGAAATGTTAATACAGAAATTGGCGGACTTTCACCAGGAATTGAATATCGAGTACAAAGCTATGGTTACAACACCGCAAACGAAATAGCTTATTTTACTTTTCACAATTACCAAATAATAAACCGCTCTTCTTATACCTTAAATGATTTTTACATCGGTGGTTTTGTAGATTGTGATTTAGGAAACGCAACAGATGACTACGTGGGTTGCGATGTTGAGCGTGGTATTGGTTATTGTTATAATGGAGATAACAACGATGAAGATAATGGAGGAGCCTTAGGTTATGGCTTTCAACCCCCAGCCATAGGCGTTGATTTTTTTCAAGGCCCATTTCAAGACCCAAACTTAAAAGACAATGAAATTTCGGAGGATCCATATGAATGGGAAAACAATAATGCTAATCCATATGCAAAAAATACGATTGGTTTTGAAGATGGTATAGTGGATAATGAAAGGGTAGGGATGACAAATTTTTTGTTTTTTAATAGCGATGGAACTGTAAGAGGGGACCCAAGAACTGCAACTGAGTATTATAATTTTTTAAGAAGTAAATGGAGAGATGGAACTCAATTGACCTATGGTGGAACCGGGTACTTAGGAGATGCCAATTCAGACCCAACAACACCCACAAGGCACATGTTTCCTGATAATTCTGATACTGCGAAATGGAGCACATTTGGAAAAAAACCAAACGGTCCTTGGACTGAAGTAACTGCTGGCAATACGCCATTTGACAGAAGATTTGTCTACTCCTCTGGTCCAATTACCCTTTTGCCAGGGGCCATAAACTCTTTTACCATAGGTTTTCCTTGGGCAAGGGCTTCAAGCGGAGGGCCTGAAGGATCTTTGCAAAAAATGAAAGAAGCTGATGATATTGCCCAAAAAATGTTCGATAACTGCTTTTTACCAATGAATATGCCTGATGCGCCTGTTTTGCAAATAAAAGAGTACGATGAAAATTGGTATTGTTAATTGATAATCCAGCATTTTCAAACAACTACCAAGAATGTTATGCTCAGCAAAATCCATACTTGTTACCGCCTGAAAATTTCAATTTAAGTGAGCAAGAAAAAATTGAGTTTAGTCAATACAATTTTCAAGGTTATAAAGTTTATCAAGTAATTGATACCAGCGTAAATTTCGCTCAGCTTCAAGATTCTTCCAAAGCAATTGAAATTTTTCAGTGTGATATAAGAGATGGAATAAACCAAATCTTTAACCTTGAAGCTGCTTCGAATGGAGAAATACAATTGGTAGAAAAAGTAAATGGAAAAAACGAAGGAATTCAAAAATCAATTGAGTTAACCCGAGATTATTTTACAGGTAAAAATCTCACAAACCACAAAAGCTATTATTACTTAGCGGTAGCTTATGCTTTCAACTCTAATGGAGAAATGCAGTATGTTCAAAGTATTCAATTGCCTGATAGTCGCCAAAAACCATTTATAGGAATTCCCCACAAAACTTCGCAAAAAAACAATGGCACTTTAGCTTACGCTGATTTTGGCATGCAACCTCAAATTACCAAGTTAGAGGGGATTGGAAACAATGGAAAAATATTCGCTATTTCTGATTCAACCATTGAAGAATCATTATTACCTCCATACAAAGCCACAAAATTGAAATATGAAATTGGAAAAGCACCCATTGATGTTAAAGTAATTGATCCCTTAAATGTGAAAGCAGGAAATTACTATATCCAAATTTTTGAGCAAAATGAAAATTTAGATAGTGCAGGCTTTAAAGTTTATGGCGATGAAATTGAAGATACCTTGGTTTTTAAAACTCCCCTAAAATATGGCATTGAACAACTAATTCCTGAGATTGGTATATCCGTTCAAATCATAAATCTGAGTAATCCTGGGTTATCTACTTCCATCAATAATGGTTATGTAGGAGCTGAAATTGAATTTGAAGATGAAAATGAATGACTAACTGGCGTAAAAGATATTGAAGGTTTTGATTACCAAAACTGGATTTTATCTGGCAGATCGGCCTATGAAAATGCCCCATCTTCAGGAATTAAAGAAAGTGATTTTGACGATTGGGACTGGTACTTTGACAATGGAATAGATGAAAGAAAAAACCTAGATGGAAACGAAAATTTTGAGAATATTTTGGAGGGCACTTGGGCACCTTTTAGGTTGGCTGCAGACCATATTTATGGTGCTATACCAACTTTTTTTTACAATAAAAGAATTAACCAACGCTCACAATTTTTTACCACGGCTGATGCCAATGTTAATAGAAACCTGAATCAGCTTTTATTTTTACATTCCACCCAAATTGTGATAACGCCAGATAAATCAAAATGGTCTAGAGTTCCTGTTATTGAAATGGGAGATACCTTAACCCAAGATGATGTTCAACGCGGAAGATTAAGATCTGGTAAATCATTAGATAAAAATGGAAATGCAACTCCTGCAGATTCCATAAGTGAAAATCCTGAAAATGCCAATTATATTAGTGAGTATGGCATGAGTTGGTTTCCTGGTTACGCCATCGATTTAGAAACAGGCGAAAGACTCAATATGGCTTTTGGCGAATCATCTTATTTGGTGACCGAAAATGGAAGAGACATGATTTGGAATCCAACATCAACCCTAAAAGAAGGCCTTTTTGGGGATATTAGGTTTGGTGGTTTACATTATATCATGGTATTTAGAAACAATGTAGTTGAAGAAAATTATTACAGCATAACCAAAACTTTTAATAATCCTGAAAACAGATTTCCTGCTTACGATGAAGGACGCTATATGGTTGAGCAATTAAAACAAAATACAATAGCTAGTTTAGCCTATGTTTACAGAGCAGGCATGTGGGTTGGCTTGCCACTGTTAGCCGATAGTTTTGAGCTAAAACCAATGGCAGATGGCTTGGTGCCAAGTGAAGTAAAAATCAGAATCAATGTTTCTAACGCGATTGATAGATTCTCTTTTGGTGAAAGCTTAAATTCTGATGAAAACCTAGAGGTTGGTGAAGAATATTTGGTTTTAGTCGGTCCAATTAAACATGATACAACTAATTATGTGAGAGGAAATGTATTTAAATCAATAACAAATACAATAGAAGCCTTGGAGTCTGATTCAGAAAACCTTGTAGCCAAAGTGGTTAACAAAGGTTTGCCGCTTTACCAATTTTCCTTAAATAAGCTTGCGCCAATTGCCAACAACAAGCTTGCAAGCTACAATGCTTTAGATCAAATTAAAGTGGTTCCAAATCCTTATTATGCTTATAATTTAGGTTCAGGTGTAGAAGGTTATCCAGAAGTTAAAATCACCAATATCCCAATAGGAACAGTGGTTAGTATTTACACCGTAAACGGCGAATTACTTAAAACCTTAAAAGCTGATGCTGATGTGCCTCACTTAATTTGGAATACCACCAATTTGCAAAACAACTATGTAGCGCCAGGTATTTATCTTATGCATGTTCAATTGCCAAATGGAAGAGAGAAAATATTGAAGTGGGTTAAAGCAAGCGAATAACCTACAAAGTATTTATCCAATCGTAAAGAGCTGTAAAAGCGTTTTGTTCTTCTTCAATATATGCCATGTGTCCAGCTTCTTGTAATATTTTCAACCTCACATTGGGCGAGTGTTTGGCTTTTTTTTCGAGTAGGGGAGGAGGAATTAATCTATCGTGTTTACCCCCAATTAAATAAACTTGGTATGGTGGAAACTTTAAAATTATTTCTCGGTTCGGCCTTGTTTTCATGCCTTCTAAAGCGGCTACAATTCCTTGCTTGCTCATGGTTAAAGCTTCAGCTTTAAGTTCGTTTATTTTATCACGGTACAACAAACGGTACTTGTGCCGAAAAAGCATGGGCAAGGTTTTTCTTACAAAGCTTTTATGATTTTGCTTTACCAGTTTTATGGCTTGGTCTCGGCCTTTCTTTTTTAGGGCAGAATCTGCATTAGAAGTACTTTGAAATAAACACAATCCTTTAACAAAATCTGGAAATAAATCGGCAAAAGCCATAGCCACATAGCCACCCATGCTGTGGCCAACTACAATAACTTTACGCAGTTTTTCTTGCTTTAAAATAGCCATTACACTTTGGGCCATTAAATCCATGCTATGAACATAACCAAGGTTAGCACTTTGTGAATGTCCTGGCAAATCAGGACAAATAACTTTATGGGTTTGGGCTATTTTTTTCGCGTAAGCCTTCCACATGGTTTTATTTTCTAAAAAGCCATGCAGCAAAACCACACAAGGTCCTTCGCCTTGCATAGTATAATAAATAGGAGCTTTTTTAAAAAGTACTTTCTTAACCATGATATTGCACGAATTTAAGAAGCTTACTTCTCGTAAAAGTGCATTTCGGTTAAGTATTTATGAACAGGGGGAGAGAGTAAGTATTGAACACTTTTGCCTTGTTTAATGGCATTGCGGATGAAACTTGCTGAGATATTCATTACAGGTGCATCGGCATAATGCACTTTGGGGTGGTTTTTAAAAGGGTAGTTGAATTCAGTTTTGTCTTCCTCCTCAATTACGGCACGCGGGTAAACATATAATTCGTGGTGGGCAATAATTTCTTCGTGGTTTTTCCATTTGTGAAAACCCCGCAAGTTATCCTCACCCATAATCAAAGCAAACTCATCATTTGGGTATTTTTCTCTCAAGTGAGCCAATGTATTTACAGTGTAGGATGGAATAGGCAAACCAAATTCAATATCTGAAGCATGAAAATTAGGATTTCCTTCAATACCTTCTCTTACCAATGCAATGCGGTGGTGGTCTTTTAATAAACTTTGTTTTTGCTTAAACGGATTTTTCGGGCTAACTACAAACCAAATTTTTTGCAGTTCGGTAAATTGAACCATGTAATTGGCAATTACCAAATGCCCAATATGAATTGGGTTAAAAGTACCAAAGTATAGGCCTATTTTCATAAATTCAAAAAAGTAGTAATGGCTTTATATGCATTGTCAACAGCCAAATGCAGCTCTTTGTTTTCTATGATTAGATCGAACTCAGGAGCGCGGTTTAGTTCAATTTGGGCTTTTTCGAGGCGCATTAAAATTTTTTCATCTGTTTCGGTAGCCCGAGAACGAAGCCTTTTTTCTAAAACATCCACCGATGGAGGCATTACAAAAATAGCGAGTGCATTTTGGCCCAAATTTCTTTTTAGGTTTAATCCTCCAACCACATCAACATCAAAAATAGCAGCGTGGTTATTTTCCCAAATTCGTTCTAACTCTCTTTTTAAAGTGCCATAGTATTGGTCAGGGTAAACTTCCTCCCATTCTACCAACTCTTTGTTTTTTATGGCTTCTCTAAAACCTTCTAAACCTAGAAAATAATAGTCTTCTCCGTGCTTTTCTTCCCCTCTTCGGGCTCTACTGCATGCAGAAATAGAAAACTCTAATTGCGGAATTCTTTTGATTAATTCATGCACAATGGTGGTTTTTCCTGCTCCTGATGGTGCAGAAAAAATAATTGATTTACCTGTTTTTTGAGGTTCTAAATTCAAAATGAAAAATTGGGTTGCAAATGTAACTTCAAAATTTTACCATCAAGGATTTTAATTATTTAATGGATTTTTTATTGAGGAATGCAAGAAGTTTTTTGTGGATGGAAGATAGATGTTAGTTGTAAGAATTTAGTGGCTTGAAAAACTAGATATTAAATCTCACATCCAAAAAACAAAAATCAAAAATCCCAAATTCCACATCCCAAATCATGTATCCCACATCCCACATCCTAAATCAAAAATCCCTTTAAAGAACATTCAAGCTTTGCTCTTTTACTTTTTCGAGTTCGTCTTTCATTTCAACCACGAGTTTTTGAATTTCAGTATGGTTGGCTTTTGAACCTATGGTATTTATTTCTCTGCCCATTTCTTGGCCAATAAAACCAAGTTTTTTCCCTTGTCCATTACCTGCATTTAGCGTTTCTCTAAAATAGTTACAGTGACTTTTCAAACGAACAACTTCTTCGTTAATATCGTATTTTTCTAGGTAATAAATTACTTCTTGGTGAAGTCTAGATTTATCATTGTCGCTAAACTCAACAATTTCTTCAATTTTTTGCTGAAGTCTTTCCTCAACAACTTTTGCTCTTTCAGGAGCTAGTGTTTCTATCTGCGAAAGCGAACTTTCAATTTCTGCAACTCGGTTGATCATATCAACTTCTAAGTTGTTTCCTTCAGAGGCTCTAAATTCATTCAATTTAACAATAGCATCAGCAATAACTTTGTTGGTTAATCCCCATAAACTTGGATTTAGCTCTTCGTTTCTGCTTTCAATAACATCGGGCATTTTTAGGGCAAGTGAAAAAACATCGCTCGAGTTTGAACCTGTTTTTTCTGCCATTAATTTTAAAGTTTCAAAGTTTTGGTAGAATCTTTCTTGGTTTATTCTTATTTCCTCTCTGCCAGTTAATTTTTCAACCTCAATAGAAAGATCAATTTTTCCCCGTTGAAGTCCATCTGTAATTTGGGTTCTTATTTCAAATTCTTTGTTTCTAAACTCTCCAGGAGCTTTAATTTTTATATCAGCATTCCTGCTATTTAAAGATTTTATTTCAACAGTAACTTTAAAAGAGTCGTCAGAGGCTGAGGCTTTTCCGAAGCCAGTCATTGATAATACCATACTATAATTTAAAAGTTCAAATGTAATTTATGTTTTTTGGAGCGCATTTTTTCTTCGTGGTTTAATGCTTATCAGGTAAACTCCAGTAAATATTAAAAAGGTAGCAAAAACCTTCATGGTTGTAATTTCATCCATGCCAAATAAAACAGCAATAAAGCTAGCAATAATGGGTTGTGTATAAATATAGATACTCACAACATTTGGCGAAACCCTTTTTAAGGCATAAATATTAAATAGATAAGTTAAAAAGGTTGTACCTACTACCACAAACAAAATCGCCCACAATATTTTGGGTGGAAACTCTGCCCAACTTGCATTGGTAAATTGGGTAAACCCAAAAGGAGTGATGTAAAGAAACCCGAAAAAGAAAACCCATTTTATTACTGTAATAGGTTTGTATTTTGCCATAAGTGGTTTTACAATTACCAAATAAACACCGTAGCTTGAAGCATTTAAAAACACCAACAAATCTCCCCAAAAGGTATCTGAACCAAAATGTATGTTTTTGCCAAATGCTATAACCAATAAAGCTCCAGTTAGGCCAAGAAAAATACCGCCCCATTTTCGTAAATTCAACTTTTCGCCCAAAAGCAAGCTAGAAGTTATGAGCACCAAAATTGGGTTTGATGTCATGATGATAGAAGCATTTATGGGAGTTGTAATATTTAATCCTATAAAAAATAGAGATTGGTTTAGTGCCACGCCAAACAAACCACAAAGAGCAAGTCTAATAAAATCTTTAGGGATAATTTTTTCTTTCGAAAAAAACAACGATAAAGCAAAAAATAGCAATAAAGCTCCAGATACTCGGGTAAATATAAAACCCATGGGCTGCAAATAATCTGGCATTACGCCTTTGGCAACCGTGTAATTAATTCCGTAAATTATTGAAGCTCCCAATAGAGCCAAATGCGGAAAAAGATTATTCAAAAAACATCAATTGTTTTAGGGTGGCAATATTTTTTCGAGAGTTGCCTACAAATATTTCGCCTTGGTAAATAATTACCGGCCGCTTTAAAAAAGTATACTCCTTAAGCAATAAATCTTTAAAATCTTCATCTTTTAAATCTTGCTCGTGCAACCCCATTTGTCTAAACTTCATGGCGCGTCTGCTAAATAATGCTTCATAGCTTCCAGCCATTTCTTTCATTTCATCTATTTGCTCAGAGGTTAATTTATTAGTTTTGATGTCCTGCGTTTCGAAAGACTTATTAATGCCTAGTTCTTTAATAATTCTTATACAGGTGCTGCAGGTAGAGAGATAATAAATTTTTTTCATTCAAGAAAAATTTGAGTGCAAAAATAAGCAAAGCAATTGTGAGTAGATGGCAAAAAAATCGAGCCCTGTAAGAACTTTATTAAATCCACGAAACCAAGTAATACCAATACTTATAGGGCTATCTGTTGCTGGTTATTTGTTGTACGCCGATTTTAACCCAGATGCCTATAAGGCCATAAAATGGAATTTTAGCACGCTTTGGTTTACTTTTTTGGCGCTTTTAATGGTAGCTACTAGAGATTTTGGTTACATGTTTAGAATTAGAATTTTAACCAAAAAAGAAATTTCTTGGCGCAATGCATTTGATGTAATCATGCTTTGGGAGTTTGCATCGGCTATTTCACCATCAGTTGTTGGAGGAAGTGGGGTAGCTTTTTTTATCGTTAACCGAGAAGGAATAAAACTTGGTAGAAGCACAGCGGTAGTTATGGTTACCGCATTGTTAGATGAATTGTTTTACATTGTTATGGTTCCTATTGTAATATTAACTGTAGGCACAGCAAGTTTATTCCCTATAGATTTACAAAAAGAGTTTTTTGGTATTTCATTAGGAACAAGAGAGATTTTTATTGTTGGCTACATTTTTATTGTGATTTTAACCTCAATTATATCTTTCGCAATTTTCTTTAGTCCTCAAGCATTCAGAAGAATTTTAATCAGAATTTTTTCTCTTCGAATTTTAAAACGATGGCGCAAAGGGGCAATTGAAACTGGGAATGATATTATTGTTACTTCCAAACAACTTAAAGACGAAAATTTATCTTTTTGGTTAAAAGCTTTTGGTGCTACACTTTTTAGTTGGACAGCCAGATTTTGGGTAGTTAACTTTTTGATATTAGCGGTTACAGGAGCTTCTTTCACATTTGGAGAACACATGCTTATTTATGCCCGCCAATTGGTAATGTGGGTTATCATGTTAATTAGTCCGACTCCTGGTAGCACAGGCGTGGCCGAGTTTGCATTTCAAGGTTTTTTGGCCGAGTTTATTATGCCAATTGGCTTAGTGGCTTCTATTGTTTTGATATGGAGATTACTAACATATTATTTGTACCTAATTATGGGAAGTATTGTGCTGCCCGGCTGGATTAGAAGAACATATTTGAAACGAAAACTCATTACATTTCGTAAACCTGATGAGCCAAAAAGCCAATCACTATAAACATGAATCATAAAAATGTCAAAAAATATTAAAGCATCTGCAACCATAGCAGAAACAACTCGATTCGTATTACCCAACGATACCAATACTTTAGGAAACTTAATGGGAGGAAACCTATTAAGTTGGCTAGATATTAATGCTGCTATTGCTGCCCATAGATTTTGCAAAAGGGTAGTAGTAACTGCTTCGGTAAATCATGTTGCCTTCGAAAAAAGCATCAAACTAGGCCAAATTGTTACAATTGTTTCAAAGGTTTCTAGGTCGTTTAACTCTTCTATGGAGGTTTACTCTGATGTTTATGTTGAAGATTCTGCTACAGGTAAAAAGCAAAAATGCAACGAAGCTATTTACACTTTTGTAGCTGTAGACCAGATGGGAAGCCCAATCGAAGTTCCTGAATTAGTGCCAGAAACTGATTTGGAAAAAGAAAGGTTTGCAGGAGCATTAAGAAGAAGACAATTGGCTTTAATCCTTGCCAAGAAAATGAAGCCGGAAGATGCTACAGAATTGAAGTTGCTGTTTGATTAAATTTGTTTTCTACCTAAAATGAAAAAGATAATACTACTTGCGGTTTTTGCTATTTGCTCTTTATTCACAAAGGGCCAAATTCAAACTTTCGACTCACTTTCTTTTACCACAGAAAAAGAAGCTTATGTTCAATTAAGAGGCAAAACCAAAGGAATTTATTGGGGTAAAATAGATAGTATTTACGTAAAGGTTTACATTGGTAATAATGCAGTTTATGGTAATTACCACTTAAGGGGAAATTTTCAGATAAACCTTCCTATTGACAGAAAAATAACTTTAGAAATCCTGCGAAAAGGGTTCTATCCCAAAAGAATTACTGTTAACACTGCTTTGCCAAAACAAGAAGCAAAACCTTATTTTTTAATTTTCGATTTTTTCATGATTGAAAAGAGATCCTTAAAGGGATTAGATGATTTTGTGCTAGATTTCCCAACAGGGCTAGTTGAATACAACAAGCAAAAACAAAACTTTGTGTATGCCGAAAAGTACACCGATAAAATGTTTAAAGAAATAAATAAACTTTTAGAAGAAGCCGAAAAAAGAGAAAGAAAAGAAAAAGCCCAAGCTAAAGCTGAAGCCAAGAATTAGCAAACTCAGCCACCTGATTTGAGTTGATTTCTTCCATGCATTTAAAATGTTTTTTAGGGCATTTTTCAAAACCCAATTTACTACAAGGTCGGCAGCCTAAATTTTTCACTTCAAATATTTCTGTTGGCGATGCATCAACCAAAGGCATTAAAGGATACATGCCAAATTCAGGAATTGTATTTCCCCAAACAGAAGCCAAAGGTTTGTTAAAGGCCGCCGCAATGTGCATCATGCCTGTATCATGAGAAATTACACCTAAAGCGTTTTTAGTTATCCAGGCAGATTGATGAACACTAATTTTTCCGCAAAGTGAAACACAATTACTACCCGTTTTGGTTTCAATTTCTTTCGCCGTTTCTGCGTCTTCAGGTCCGCCAATTAATACAACTTTATGAGAAAGTTTTTGGCATATTTCAATGATTTTATGTGTTGGTAGCCTTTTGGTTAAAAAGCTTCCACCAATGGCAAAAACAACATAAGGTTTTGTTTTAGGAAGACCTAACTCGTATGCCTTCTCAAAACTAAAATCGGGAGGCAAAAAATAGTCAAGCCCTTTTTCATCATAAGCTACATCAAAATACTCTAAAGGTTTTAAATACCTATTTACAATATGTTCATTGGGTAATTTATTCACTTTTAAGTTTACCAAAAGCCATTTTTCTAAATTTAATTTTTGGAAACTTAGGCTAACCCCATCTGCTCTGCGTTTTACTTGGCCGCTTCTTAAATTGTTATGTAGGTCAATAACAAAATCGTAGTTTTCTGCTTTAAGTTCTTCGGTAATTTCTGAAACTTTGTCTTTTATGGTAAGCACTTTAGTAATATTTGGGTTGTGCTCAACCAAATATTTGAATTTGTTTTTGGTTACAAAATGAATTTCTGCTTCACCATCAAATTGATTTTTTAAGCATCTCACAACCGGTGATGTTAAAATAATATCGCCGATAGAGCTAAACCTAATAACCAAAAACTTCGCCTTCACCTGCCAAAAGTAAAGTTTTGTTATCTCCTTCAGGTTATAGATTTACCTCCTTTTTATTAGATAAAAACAATTTCTTTGCACCATGCAATTTGTAGATACCCACACACATTTATTTTCCGACCAATTTGAGCAAGATATTCAGCAAGTGGTTGAAGAGTCTATAAAAAGTTGCGTTACCAAGTTTTTTATTCCCCATATCGACTCAGAATCAACCGAGGCTTTTTACAAGTTGTGTCATGATTTCCCAGATTTGATGTTTCCATTGATGGGAGTTCACCCTAGTTCGATTAACCAAGATTATAAAAAGGAGTTAGACCACGTTTTTAATCAATTTGATAAGGTTGAAAGCCTTATTCCGCAAAAGAAATTTTATGGGGTTGGAGAAATTGGAATTGATTTGTATTGGGATAAAACTTTTTTAAAACAACAGCAAGATGCATTTGAACAACAACTGCTTTTCGCGAAAGAAAAAAAGTTGCCCATTATTATTCATGCAAGAGAATCTTTTAATGAAATTTTCGAAATTGTAGATAAACACAATGATGAAAACCTTTCAGGAATTTTTCATTGTTTTACAGGAAATCTAGACCAAGCCCAAAAAATTATTGATTTCAAAAATTTTAAAATGGGAATTGGTGGAGTTTTAACCTTCAAAAAGAGCGGTTTAGATAAAGTAGTGGAGCAAATAGATTTAAATCATTTGGTTTTAGAAACAGATTCTCCTTACCTTGCTCCAACTCCTTACAGAGGAAAAAGAAATCAAAGCAATTATATTCCGATTATTGCCCAAAAATTGGCTGAAGTAAAAGGTGTTTCAATTGAAACAGTTGCAGAAGTAACTACAAAAAATGCTTTAGAAATTTTTAAAATGAATGAAAACTAGAATTCTACTCATATATACAGGAGGCACAATTGGAATGGCTTACGATAGGCTTACCAATGCTTTAATTCCAGTTGATTTTCACCATATTGATGATCAAATTCCAGAGCTAAAAAGGCTTAACTTAGAAATTGATTGCTACTCTTTTGACGTTCCTATAGATTCTTCAAATATTTCTACAGAACATTGGGTTGAGATTGCCACAGTAATTGAAGAAAATTATTATTCTTACGAAGGTTTCGTGATTTTACACGGTTCTGATACCATGGCTTTTTCAGCATCAGCTTTAAGCTTTATGCTCGAAAATTTGGGTAAACCTGTGGTGTTTACAGGCTCACAATTACCAATTGGTCAAATAAGGACCGATGGAAAAGAAAACCTTATTACAGCAGTAGAAATTGCGGCTTTAAAAAATGATGATGGAACACCTAAAGTTCCTGAAGTTTGTATTCTTTTTGAAGATGGCCTTTATAGAGGAAATAGAACACACAAAAAAAATGCAGAATATTTTGAAGCGTTCGATTCACCAAATTACCGCCCTTTGGCTAAAGTTGGTATTGGTATTAATTTTAATCAATCGCAAATTTTAAAGTATCCTGATAAAGCTTTCCAAGTTCACAAGGAGCTAGACCCCAATGTTCATGTTTTGCATTTATATCCTGGAATTCGGCCACAGGCGGTAGAAGCAATTTTGAAAACTACCAATCTAAAAGCTCTCGTGTTATTAACTTACGGTGCAGGCAATGCTACAACCGATGTTTGGTTTTTAGAAATGTTAAACGCAGCCATAGAAAATGGGATCATAATTTTAAATGTAACACAATGTGAAATTGGCTCTGTAAAACAAGGTTTGTATGAAACTTCATCGGCCTTTAATAGGCTAGGAGTAATTGGTGGAAACGATATTACTTTTGAAGCTGCCATTACAAAATTGATGGTTTTGTTAGGTTGTGGCTTTTCGAGAGAAGAGATTATTGAATATTTAAAAATTTCTTTAAGAGGAGAATTTACCCTTTGATGGAGTTTATTGAAAAAAATATTAAGTGGCTGGTTTTTCTGTTTGGCTTTTTTCTTTACGCCAATACCATTGCCTTTGATTATGCTCTCGACGATAAAATTGTAATTACCAACAACGAGTTTACCAAAAAAGGAATAGCTGGTATTTCAGATTTGGTTTCTAACGACTCAATGGTAGGTTTCTTTGGTCGGAAAAAGAATTTAGTTTCAGGTGGCCGATATAGGCCATTGGCACTTGTTACACATGCCATTGAATGGGAGTTTTTTGGAAACAATCCTGGCGTAAGTCATTTTATCAATGCCTTGCTTTACGGCTTAACGGCCGTGGTGCTTTTGCTATTGTTGCAAAATATTTTTTCTGAAACCAAACCAGAGTTTTTTTCTATTTCAATAATCGCCACCTTAATATATACAGCTCACCCTTTGCATACCGAAGTTGTTGCCAACATAAAAAGTAGAGATGAGCTTTTAAGCATTTTGTTTGCCTTCTTGGCATTTTGGCAATTTATGGTGTTTTACAAAAACAATAATTTCAGTGCTTTAGCCATATCTGCTTTCTGCTTAGGCTTAAGTTTATTTTCCAAAGAATCATCAATTAGCTTTTTGGGCATTATTCCCGTTACCATTTATTTTTTCGATAAACTTAATTTTAAAAAGCTTTTAATTGGGTTTACACCACTTTTGGTGATAGCTATTTTATATCTATTTGTAAGAAACCAAGTAGTTGGAGGGTTTCAAACACCCATAGCCAATGAGTTGATGAATAACCCATTTGTTAATGCAACCACAAGTGAAAAATATGGGAGTATTCTACTTACTTTTTTAATTTACTTTAAACTACTTGTGTTTCCGCACCCTTTAACCCACGATTACTATCCAAAGCAAATTCCTTTGGTAGAAACTATGGAAGCATTGCCAATGCTTTCCATCTTAATAAACTTGTTGTTGATTGGGTATGCCATATATGGACTTAAACAAAAGTCAATTTGGAGTTACCTGATCATATTTTACTTTGGGTCATTTATTCTATACTCAAACATTGTTTTTCCCATTGGTACGTTTATGAATGAGCGATTCTTGTATGTATCCTCTCTGAGCATTGCCATTGGTTTGGCTGTGATAATCTTAAAGCAACTCAAAACAAAAAGAGAGTTTTTAGCTAAACTATTTTTGGCTGCATTATTATTTGGTTTTTCGGCAAAAACAATAGCTAGAAACTACGCTTGGGAAAACGATGAAACACTTGCCTTAACAGATGTGGAAACTTCCACAAATAGTGCGAAAATTCAAATGAGTGCTGGGTTGTCTTATTTAGATTTGGCCAAAAAAGAAGAAAATCCTCAAAAAAAATCTCAATATTTAGGAAAAGCCTTTGGACATTTAAAAAGGTCATTGGAAATTTACCCTACGTATTTACAGCCGATGCTTCTATTGGGTAACACATACTCAGAAGCTAAAGATTATAAAAGTGCTGTATTGATGTATCAAAATGTATTATCCCTAAATTCAGATTACGAATTCGCCATTCAAAACCTAGAATATGTTGGAGATGTAAACACCAAAGAAAATAATTTTGAGGTAGCACTTTTGGCTTACGAAACCTTGTTGAAATATCAACCAAACTTGGTTAGGGTTTATGGAAAAGTAGGAGAGATTTACGGAAAGAACCTTAACAATTTGCCAAAAGCAGAAGAGTATCTACAAACTGCTCATCAAATAAAACCTGATAATACCGATATTATTCAAAAATTAGGAGTTGTTTTTGCAATTCAAGGCAACACCAATAAAGCCCTTGAAATATTTCTGAAAGGTGAAGAAATTGAACCCGATAATGCTAGAATATTAATGAATATCGGCTTGACTTACAATAATATAGGAAATACTCAGTTAGGAAATCAATATTTGCAAAAAGCATTTGAAATTGAGCCAAACCTTCAAAGAAACTAAACCAAAAACCGCATACAATTTAAACATTAGGTTAATTCAATAAATTATAATGGTTTTGTGTTGCAAAAAATTATTAATTTGGCGGCTGTTTCGAAAGAAATAATGGATTGAGAGGAGAGGTGGCCGAGTGGCTGAAGGCGCACGCTTGGAAAGCGTGTATACGTCAAAAGCGTATCGAGGGTTCGAATCCCTCCCTCTCCGCAGGTGATTTTTATTTGAAAAGGATTAATAATTAAAAAATAAGTTCTTGATTGAACTAAATTGATATAAATCATTTCTTCTTTTAACAGAAAATTATATTTGTAAACTTTAAAAACTGAAAATAGATTAATAAACACAACAAATCATGAAATCTACTTTGAATTCAATTTTTGCTTTAGGCCTTGGTAAAACAAAAAGAATGTTGGCCCTTTTTGCAGTATTTGCATTATTAACAGCTGGTTCTGTTAATGCAGTTTATGCTCAATCTGAAGAAACAACTGGTGAAGAAACTACCGAAGCCGCCGCAGGTGATGCCGCCGCTGCTATGGAAGAAGATTCTGCTGCAGCTAACGAGGCTGTAATGGAAGAGCCAGTTGAAGAAGAAGGAACTGAAGCAGGTAAAGAGGTTGAAGATCTTGAAAAAGATGTTGAGGTTGGTGATAATTCAGCTGAAGGAGATGTTGAAGGTGAAGAAGCAAAAACTTTTCACCAAGTTTTAAAACAAAAATTTATTGATGGTGGTCCTATTTTTATGTCTTTCGTACTAATCTGTTTAATCTTAGGATTAGCAATTTGTATCGAAAGAATACTTTACCTTTCTCTTTCTACTTCGAACTCTAAAAAATTATTAGATGAAGTTGAAAGTGCTTTAAATTCAGGTGGAGTTGAGGCTGCTAAAGAAGTTTGTAGAAATACTTCTGGCCCTGTTGCTAGTATTTTTTACCAAGGATTAGAAAGATCTACAGAAGGAATTGACATGGTTGAAAAATCAGTTGTTTCTTATGGTTCTGTTCAAATGGGACTTTTAGAAAAAGGTTTGTCTTGGATTTCATTGTTTATCGCACTTGCTCCTATGCTTGGTTTCTTCGGAACTGTAATTGGTATGATTGACGCGTTTGATGCGATTGCTGCAGCAAACAACATCTCTCCAGGTATTGTGGCCGAAGGTATTGGAGTTGCTTTGATTACAACCGTATCTGGTCTTTTGGTTGCCATGGTTCTTCAGGTTTTCTACAACTACATTGTAGCAAAAGTTGATTCAATTGTAAACGATATGGAAGACGCTTCAATTACCTTAATTGATTTATTAGTAAAACACCAAGCATCTAAATAATTAACATCATGCAAAACTTAACTCGATTTTTAATTCCTGTGTTAGGTGGTGTTGGTGTTTTGCTAACATTGCTTACCATACTAGATTTTGATGGAAAAATCTGCTCAAGCTGTTGGCCTGTTGATTTTACATTGTATTTTACTTATTTGCTTTTTGCCTTATCTGCAATAGCTGCTTTAATTGGTGCTGTTGTAGGTACCCTATCAAAACCTGGTGCTCTTAAAAGCTCAATGGTGGGTGTTGGCGGAATGCTTTTAATTGTTTTAGTAAGTTACTTTTTAGCCTCTGACGAAGTAATGCCATACTACAAAGAAACAATTAGCGTTACAGAAATAAAATGGTCAGGAACAGGTATCATCATGCTATACTTTTTATTTGCAGGTGCTGTTGGATCTGTTGTTTTTTCATCAGTATATTCAATTATTAAAAAATAATTATGCCAAGTAAAAGAAGAGCGCTACAAGAAATAAATGCCGGCTCTATGGCTGATATAGCCTTCTTGCTGTTGGTATTCTTTCTTGTAACTACAACCATGGATTCTGATTGGGGATTAGCCAGAAGACTTCCTCCTCCCTTAGATATTAATCAACCTGAACCGCCACCAATTAAAGATAGAAATGTATTTGTGGTTTTGGCCAATGCCAACGACCAACTATTGGTTGAAGGTGAAATTTTAGAAATTGGTCAATTAAGGGAAAAGGCTAAAGAATTTATTGCTAACCCAAATGATTTACCTGATTTACCAGAGAAAAAACCAACCAAGGTTAAGTTTTTTGGTGATTACCCTGTAAGTAAACAAGTTATTTCCTTGCAAAATGATAACGGTACTTCATACGATTTGTACATTCAAGTTCAAAATGAGTTAGCTGCTGCATATTCTGAATTAAGAAACTCTTTAGCAACTGAAAAATTTGGTGTTACTTATGATTATTTGGTTGAGGTTAACGACAAACCAAAAATTAGCGCCATTAGGGATATTTATCCGCAAAGAATTTCAGAGGCTGAACCTAAAAATGTAGGAGGACAATAATATGTCGAAGTTTAATAAAGGAAAAAAGAAAGATTCGCCAGGTATATCTACCGCATCTTTACCAGATATTGTTTTTATGCTTTTATTTTTCTTCATGGTAACTACAGTTATGCGTGAGGTTGATTTAAAAGTTAAGTTAGAAACTCCTGAGGCTACCGAAATCGAAAAGATTGAGAATAAATCTTTAGTTAGTTATATTTACATTGGAGAACCGTACGATACCAAAAAATTTGGAACTAGTTCACGAATTCAATTAAACGATCAGTTTGCAAAAGTCCAAGATGTTGGTCCTTATGTTGAGCAAAAAAGAAGTGAAGTTGACGAGGTTTTAATTCCAAAATTGATTACTTCAATGAAAGTTGATGAAGAAACAAAAATGGGAATTGTAACTGATGTTAAACAGGAACTTAGAAAAGTTCAAGCACTAAAAATAAATTACGCTACTCGAGAGCGGTTAAAATCAGAATAATTTTTAAAAGGAGCTAAATGCTCCTTTTTTTATGCACGGTTGTTTGGTAAAAATGATAAACCATAAATGCCATTAACAGAAAACCTCCTAAAGAAAATGTAATTTGGGTTTTCCCTATTTCTTCAAACTCAGGATTTAAATTACCTTGTTGAATAAAGTATGCTGCCATTACAGCCAATCCATTGTTGGTAAAATGACCAATGATTGGATACCAAATATTTTTACTCCAAACAAATAAATAGCCAAATAGAGCACCCAATATCATTCTCGGGAAAAAGCCAAAAAACTGCATGTGTAAGGCGCTAAATAAAAAAGCTGTTACCCAAATTGCAATATGTTGGTTTCCTGTCCCTTTATAAATAAGTGGTTGAATTGTGCCTCTAAAAAAAAATTCTTCACCAATGGCTGGAATAATGGCAATTACCAAAAAGTTAAACAAAAAGATATTTGGACTATCCATTCTCAAAAGAGCCTCAGTCAGAATTTTAGTATCTTCTTCAGCAGTTTTCATCCAAGCAAAAGCTTCAGGTAAGGTGATACTTTCATTTAAATAGGCCATCCAATTGATAAAAGGTAGCGCAGCAATCATGGTAATTACAGCAACTATTGCGGTAGAAAAATTAAACTTCTCTTTTGGCTCTAATGGCGATTCGCCCGGTTTGTTTAACCACCAAAAAATAATTGGTGGAATTACAAAAGCGCCTAAAGCATTAAAAAGTTGAATCATTCTTAAGGCATTAACTGAGTTTTGGTCATCTAAATTATTAAGCGCTATAGGGCTGCTTAGTAAATCGATACCATAAAATAGGGTGGAAGCCAATATCCCGAAAAGGGTAAAAACCATAAAACTAATTACAGTGATTAAGCCAAAAACAAAAACTTTAAACCAGATTGGTTTTTCGTGAAGGGAATTTAAAAAACTCAATATTGTACTTTTGCAGCCAAATTTAGTGTTTGGTAAAGATTGATAACATAGAATTAGGAGAATTTCCGCTTTTATTAGCTCCAATGGAAGATGTTAGCGATCCTCCTTTTCGTGCATTGTGCAAGCAGTATGGTGCAGACTTGATGTATACAGAGTTTATTTCTTCTGAAGGCTTAATTAGAGATGCTGTTAAAAGTGTTCAAAAACTAGATATTTTCGAATACGAAAGGCCGGTGGGTATTCAAATTTTTGGCTCGGAGATAGATAGCATGATTGAAGCCACTAAAATTACTGAGCAAACCAATCCAGATATTATAGATATAAATTATGGTTGCCCAGTAAAGAAGGTTGCGTGCAAAGGAGCAGGAGCGGGAATTTTACAAGATATTCCCAAAATGGTAAAAATGACTGCTGAAATTGTAAAAGCTACCAAATTACCTGTTACAGTAAAAACCAGATTAGGTTGGGATGAAAGCTCAAAGTACATTGTTGAGGTTGCCGAAAGGTTGCAAGATGTAGGTATAAAGGCCATTTCTATTCATGGCAGAACCCGTAAACAAATGTATAAGGGCGATGCAGATTGGACTTTAATTGGAGAAACAAAAAACAACCCTAGAATTAAAATTCCGGTTTTTGGAAATGGAGATATCAATACACCTGAGAAAGCACTTGAAATGAAGAATAGATTCGGTGTTGATGGAGTGATGATAGGCCGAGCAAGTATTGGTTATCCTTGGATTTTTAATGAAATAAAACACTTCTTAAAAACAGGAAGACACCTTGAACCACCAACCATTGCCGAAAGAGCTGAAGTTGCTAAGAAACACCTTGAAATGTCTTTAAAATGGAAAGGTGATGTTTTAGGCGTTGTTGAAATGAGAAGACATTACAGCAACTACTTTAAGGGCATTTCAAACTTTAAACCAATAAGGCAAAAGTTGGTTACAGAGATGGATAAAGAGGTTTTAATAGAAACTCTTGAATCAATAAAAAGAGATTTTGTATTAACCGAAGTTTAATTCAGCTTTTTATTATTTTCCTCCAACATCAACAAAAAAGCATACTCCATAGCTGTTTCTTTGTAGCTTTCAAATCTACCGGAAGCTCCACTGTGGCCAAATGCCATGTTGGTGTGTAAAAGCAGAAGATTATCATCTGTTTTCAACTCTCTCAATTTGGCAACCCATTTGGTTGGCTCCCAATATTGTACTTGAGAATCATGATAACCAGAAGTAACCAACATATTTGGGTAGGCCTTAGCTTCAACATTATCGTATGGCGAGTAACCTAACATATACTCAAAGTACTCCTTTTCTTTGGGGTTTCCCCATTCATCAAACTCGCCAGTTGTAAGCGGAATAGATTCATCTAACATGGTATTGATAACATCTACAAAAGGAACTGCTGCAATAATGCCATTCCAAATTTCTGGCTTCATGTTTATTACTGCACCCATCAATAGTCCGCCTGCACTGCCGCCCATGGCGTAAAGTTTATTGGGAGCGCAAAATTTCTTTTCAACCATAGCTTCGCCACAAGCAATAAAATCTAAAAAAGTATTTTTCTTTTGCAACATTTTGCCATCATCGTACCAATCCCGGCCTAAATATTCACCACCTCTAACATGGGCAATTGCATAAACAAAACCTCTGTCTAAAAGACTTAATCTGGTTGTTGAAAAGTATGGATCAATTGAATATCCGTAAGAGCCATATCCGTATAACAACAATGGGTTTTGGCCCTCTTTGTAAAGCTCTTTTTTGTAAACTATTGAAATAGGAACCTTTGTGCCATCATGAGATTCAACCCAAACTCTTTTACTTTCATATAGATCACCGTTGTAGCCTCCAACAACTTCTTCTTGCTTTAAGATGGTTTTTTGTTGTGTAATTAAGTCGAATTCAATAACAGAGTTTGGTTGGGTTAAAGAGTTAAATCCATAACGTAAAACTTTACTGTCTAATTGGTAATTAGAGCCTATGTATGCTGAGTAAGTTTCAGATCCAAAATCTATATAATAACTTGCGCCAGATTTGTTATTGATAACCCTAAATTGACTCAAGCCATCTTTGCGTTCGTCTAAAACCAAAAAGTCATTGAATAATTCAAAATCTTCCAGCATAACATCCTCTCTATGAGGAATAACTTCTTCCCAATTTTCTTTTGCGGTATTTTCTTCAGAACACTTCATTAACCTAAAGTTTTTTGCATTCCAATTGGTGGTGATGTAAAAAGAGTTGCCAATGTGGTCAATACCATATTCGTGTTCTCTTTCTCTCGATTCAAACATTTTAAAATCCCCTAATGGGCTGTTAGCGTTCAATAGTAAATATTCATCACTAATGCTGCTTGAGTTATGTATTACCAAATATTTTTTCGACTTTAATTTGGATACATAGGTGGTAAAGGTTTCGTCTTTTTCTTCATAAATGAGCACATCCTCTTCTTGAGAAGTACCCATTTTATGCCTAAAAATTTTATCTGTTCTTAAGGTTTCTAAATCTTTGGCAGTGTAAAAAACATATTTTCCATCTTCGCTCCAAGCTGCAAAGGCAGAAACTCCAGAGAGTTCATCTATAAAAAAGGTGTTATTTTCAAGGTTCAAGAATTTTATGGTATAAATTCTCCGGCTCAAGGTATCTTCTCCAAAAGCCAAGTAATTACCGTTTGGGCTAATAGATAATCCGGCAACGTTGTAAAAATCTTTGCCTTCTGCTAATAGGTTAACATCAAGCATTATTTCTTCGTCAGCTTCTAAAGATTCTTTTTTTCGACAATACAAAGGGTATTCTTGTTCTCCTTCAAATTTTACATAGTAATAATAACCATCTAATAAATAAGGAACAGAATTGTCATCTTTTTTAATTCTTCCTGTAATTTCTTCAAATAATTCCTTTTGAAGACCTTCAGTATTCTTTAATTTCTGGGCTGTGTATTCATTTTCTTGATTTAAATAATCCAAAATTTCTTTTGAATCTCTCTCTCTCATCCAAAAATAATTGTCAATCCATTTTTTACCTAAATGTGTTATTTCGTGAGGAATTTTAGGCGCTACAGGGGGGGTGTTATCTTTAATCATAGGTTTGCAGGCAAAAAAAGATGCCAAAACTACAAGATAAATGATGCTAAATTTTGGCTGATAATAAATTTTATTAGACATGCTACATTTGAATAGTTATTTTACATATTTTCGAGTACAACACAAAAATTAAATTTTATGAATAAATTAATTACAAGTTATCTTATTGTTTTTGGATTAATCGCAAGCACAACTCTTTCTGCTCAAGATCGATTTAAAGACAAAGTTTTTACAGATGTTAAAGTTACTTCAAATGTAACTTATGGTTGGAATCACACAGTATTAGGCTGGGGTGGAACCCCTCCTTTACCAGTTGATTCTTTAAAAATGGATGTTTATGAACCTTTGAATGATACCATGGGTGAGCGTCCGTTAATTATTATGATGCATGCAGGAAGTTTCTTGCCAAAGGGTTTAAATACTTTGCCATTTGGTAACAAAAACGACTCAAGTTTGGTGGAAATTTGCAAGCAGTTTGCCCAAAGAGGTTATGTTGCAGCTGCTATTAACTACAGATTAGGATGGAATCCACTAGGAAATCAAGAGGAAAAAGCAAGCACAATTATTAATGCAGTTTATAAATCTATGCAAGATGGAAAAGCTGCTGTAAGGTATTTCAGAAAGGATGCAGCAACTGCCAATATGTTCAAAATTGATCCAGACAAAGTGGTTTTAGGTGGTTCTAATTCTGGTGGTTATGCTGCTTTAGCTACAGGTGCTTTGGATAAATCATCTGAATTGAATTTATTTAAATTTTTAGATGGCAATGGCGCGCCTTATGTAAATACCGCAATTTGGGGAGATTTTGATGGAGATAATGGTACAGCAGGTTTTGCTTACTATAATCACCCAGGTTATGACTCAGACCCACAAATGATTTTAAACATGGGTGGCGCAATGGGCGATAGCTCATGGATTGAAGCAGGTGAAGTGCCAATGATTTCTTTTCATGGTGTAGCGGATGCATTAACTCCCTACAATACTGCTATTGTAATTGTTGCTTCAACCGGAGACCCAATTGTTGAGGTTAGTGGAAGTTTAGACCTATCTTTAAGAGCAACAAGATTAGGCAACCAAGATTGGAATGAAATGAGTTTAACTGATGCTATTTCAGTTGAAGCTAGAAGCAGATCAGCTGCTTATGGTTTATATCCTTTTCCTGGTGCTGCAAACGGTTTTGAGCCTTGGGGTTGGTATAGTTCAAGTGATCCAAATACTGTTCAGCCACCAAATGGTACTGGTTTTGGTTCTGCTGCAAATCCTGTAGCTTCTAAACCAAAGGCTTTATTGTATATCGATACAATAATGGGTTATTTCTGCCCAAGAGCAGTAAATGTTTTAGGTTTACCAGGTAATACAAACCCGTCTAGTGTAGATGCTCCTGAAGCTGAATCATTTGACCTAACTATAGCACCAAACCCAGCCAATGAGTTTGTGGTTTTAAAATCAAAAGCAGGTTTAAAAACTGTACAATTATTTGATATTACAGGTAAAAGCGTTTTAACAGTTCAAGCCAACAACCAAAATAGAGTTGTAATTGATAGAAATAATTTACCAAGTGGTTTTTATTTAATCAATGCAGAAGTTGGTGAAACAACCGTAATTCAGAAGCTTATTTTAAAATAATATTTCTTTAACCTTTTTTCACGGCGGACTATTTTAGTCCGCCGTTTTTTTTTCTAAGCATGAAAAAACTATTCTTCCTTTTTGCAATTTCTATATTTTCTTTTGTTCAAGCTTTTGGGCAAGGAACTGTTTCGGGTAAAATAATTGATAAGTCAACTGGTGAAACTGTTATTGGCGCAAGTGTTGTTATCGAAGGCACAACTAACGGAGGTGTAACCGATTTTGATGGGAAATTTAGTTTTCAAACCAAACAACCTCTTCCATTTACTATTGTTGTTAAATTTTTAGGATATGACGAAGTAAAATTGCAGGTAAATGATTTCGGAGATAAAATCAATATTATTGTAGAACCAAGCGCAGTTCAACTAGAAACTTTTGATATTGTAGAAAGTAGGTTAACCGAAAAACAAAAAGAATCGGCATTAACAGTTGAATCTATGGATGTTTTGATGATAAAGGAAACACCATCTGCCAACTTTTATGAAGGTTTAGGGAACTTAAAAGGAGTAGATTTAACTTCTGCAAGTTTAGGTTTTAAAATTATCAATACACGCGGCTTTAACAGCACAAGCCCTGTTAGGTCATTACAATTAATTGATGGGGTAGACAACCAAGCTCCTGGTTTAAATTTCTCGTTAGGTAACTTTTTGGGTGCATCAGAACTTGATATAAAAAGGGTAGAACTAATAGTTGGCGCAAGCAGTGGAATTTACGGACCAAACGCTTTTAATGGTGTTATAGATATGGAAACCAAAAGTCCATTCGATTTTCAAGGGCTTTCAGTACAAACTCGATTAGGTGAAAGAAACCTAAGAGAAGTTATGGGGAGATATGCCAAAGGTTGGGAAAATGAAAAAGGAAGAGGCTTTGGATTTAAATTAAACGTAGCTTATTTAACGGCTGATGATTGGGAAGCTGACAACTACGATGCAACCGAGCAATCGCTTGCTGATGAAAATAACCCAGGAGGTTTTGATGCGGTAAATATTTATGGGGATGAAAACCTCTCCTCAGGAGCAAATAATTTTACAAGCGATTATGGAAAAAGAAACTTTCCAGGATTAGGGATTTATCACAGATCTGGTTACAGAGAAACAGATTTAGTTGATTATGATACTGAAAACTTGAAATTAAGCTCTGCTGCACATTTTAAAATCACCAAAGATATTGAAGCCATTTATGCCTTCAATTATGGAACAGGAACTACTGTTTATCAAGGCGATAACCGGTATAGTTTAAAAGGTATTAGGTTCCAACAACATAGAGTAGAGGTTAGACAAAAAGATAAGTTTTTTATTAGGGCTTATAGAACTTCTGAAGATGCAGGGAACTCGTATGATGCTGTATTTACAGCATTACTAATGCAAGATTCTGCTCAATCAAATACAAGTTGGTCAAATAGTTACAATACTTATTGGTTGCAACAAGCTAGACCCAAAGTTTGGGGTTTAGAAGGTTTTCCTGATCCTAGATTTAATCCACAAATTTGGTTTAATCCTGATGTAAGAGATTCCACCTATCAAGCTGCAGAAAATGTTTATGCTCAATTTTCTGACTCTTTGGTAAAATGGCATTTAGAGGCTAGGCAATTTGCAGATTCATTGGCCAATAAACCTGGCACACTGCCATATTTTGTACCTGGCACTGCAAAATTCGATTCAGTTTTTAATCACATTACCTCCCGCAACACTTTTGCTGAAGGAGGTTCAAGGTTTTATGATAAATCATCTTTAACGCATATACAAGGCGAGTATAAGTTTACTCCGACCTTTATGGATATTTTAATTGGTGGCAGCTATAGAATTTATACCCCAAATTCGCAAGGAACCATATTCTCTGATACTAATAATAGGGTAATTACCAACGAAGAATTTGGTTCATATCTAAGTTTGAAAAAAAGAATTTTAAACGATAATTTAATTCTAACAGCTACTACGCGGATGGACAAAAACAGAAATTTTGATTATGTTTTTTCTCCCGCTGCATCAGCAGTTTATAACATTGATGAAAATAATGTTGCCCGCTTTTCTTTTTCGTCTGCCATTAGAAACCCAACCTTACAAGACCAATATCTGTATTATAATGTGGGAAGAGCTCTCTTAGTCGGCAATATTGATGGTTTTGATAATTTAATTACCATAGAATCTCTGCAAGATTATTATAGTACAGTTAATATTGATACACTCGAATTTTTTAGTGTAGCCCCTGTAAAACCTGAGCAAGTAAGAACCCTTGAGTTAGGTTATAAGGGTACTATTTTTAAAGATATTTTTATTGATGCAAGCTATTATTACAGCTGGTATAAAAACTTTTTGGGCTTTAATTTAGGTGCTGATGCCACTTTTGACTCTACTACAAATCTTTTAACTAGCAACCAAGTTTACAGGGTTGCGGCCAACTCTACTAACATTGTAAACACCCAAGGTTTTGCCATAGGCGTAAGCTATTTTTTCAAAAAGTTTTATTCGCTTTACGGAAATTACTCTTGGAATGTATTAAGTAGGGCAGATACAAACGATCCAATTATTCCTGCATTTAATACCCCTGAACACAAATTCAATCTTGGCTTTTCAGGTACAAAAATTACCCAACGAATTGAAATACTAGAAAGAATAAACGAAAACTGGTCTGCATTCTATTTAAAAAATGTTGGCTTCAATGTGAATTACAAATGGGTTGAAGGTTTTGTGTTTGAAGGTTCTCCACAGTTTACAGGATTTATTCCCAGCTATGGACTGCTAGATGCCCAAGCCAATGTTTACTTTACTAAGCTAAAATCTACCCTAAAAATTGGGGCAAGCAACTTACTCAATAATAAAGTTTACCAAGTTTATGGTGGGCCAAGAGTTGGCCGAATGGCCTATATCAGTTTGTTGGTAGAGTTGAATGACCTTTAAGCGAAATTGTTAAAGTTAGTTTTCTAGAAACAATAAATATTAAGACCTATTAAGATCCCTTTGTCTTTCTAACTTGAGATTCAATCATATCCCACATACTTTCTGGAATAGCTTCGAGCATGTTAAATTGACCTGCACCTTTTAGCCATTCGCCTCCATCAATAGTTACAACTTCACCATTTATATAGGCACTATGATCGCTCATTAAAAAAGTTGCCAAATTGGCTAATTCTTGGTGCTCACCAACTCTGTTTAAGGGAACTCTTTTTCCAAAATCAAAATTTTCTGCCATTTCACCTGGCATTAATCTACTCCAAGCACCTTTTGTTGGAAATGGCCCAGGAGCTATGGCATTGCTTCTAATTCCTTTTTTGCCCCACTCTACAGCTAAAGACCTTGTCATCGCTAATACTCCAGCTTTGGCTGTGGCAGATGGCACAACATAACCTGAGCCTGTCCAGGCATAAGTAGTAACAATATTCAGAAGGTTTCCTTTAATACCTTGTTTAAGCCAATCTTTACCGCAAACTAGTGTTGTATTTACCGAGCCGTATAAAACAATATCTATTATTACCTTAAAAGCGCGCGAAGAAAGTCTTTCTGTAGGGCTAATAAAATTTCCTGCAGCATTATTAAGAAGCGAATTGGGTTGACCAAAATCACTTTTTATTTTTTCATAAGCATCTTCAACCAATTTAGGCTCTCTTACGTCCATTGGGGCAATAAAAACAGCGTTGCCAGTTTGCACAGAAATTTCATCTGCCGCTTTTTTTAGAACATCTTCTTTACGACTACTAATGGCCACTTTGGCTCCTAAGCCAGAAAAAAGAGTAGCCATTGACTTTCCTAAACCGGTGCCCCCACCTGTTACCCAAATGGTTTTATCTTTTAATAAATCGTTTTTGAATGGAGAGCCTTCTACTGAAATCATATTGAATATTTTAAAAAATGAAAGTACAAAAAAGAAGTTCGCAGTAGTTATTATTCTTCTAAATCATCGTAAAAATATCCATCCGAAAACTTTTTGGTAGGAACATTACTTGATTTTAAAATTTTATATCCCATCCAAAAACCAACCAATGGTGAGGTAATAAACATGGCAATAATAAGGTCATCGGTAAAACCAATAAATGGCGACATATGGTAAACCAAAACAAATGTGGTGGTAAGAAAAACCGAAAAGTGCCAATCAACTTTTTTCATGTTAATTATAACGATTTAATATGTACTAAGTTCAAAAAAAAGAGCCCAAATTGGGCTCTAATTTCTTTATGTATATCAGGGCTTAGCCCTTACTTGGAATTGACACCAAAATAACAATTCCTGTACCAAAATTAATTGGTGAAATTTTGTCAGTTACTTGGTAAAAACCACATCGCCAAATTTTACAATTCCTTTTCTTAAAGCAGCATAATCTAAAACCCTATCTTTTCTAATTACCTTAGAATAGGGCTTTACTTGAAACATTGCCATAAAAATTAGTACCGAAGTACATGCTTCTTTAATGTTTTCGCTTTCGGTTACAAAGTATTCTTCATCACCATTAAAAAAAGAAACCTGCCACATTTTTACTCTAGTTTTTATGGCAGTGCCAGACCAAGAAGTGTTGGATTTTTCTTTTATTATTTCTTTTGAAATAACAATTCCTTTAGGATTTTTTAAATCAACCCATTTGCCAAAATCCCAGCTTAAAATTTTTATATAATGGCGATATTTTTTGTTTTCAAAATCGAAAAAATGGCCATGTTGGGTAACAATTATTCCCAAACAAAATATCATGGGTATTATGCCAACAAGTTGTTCAAAGTAAATCATAACCAAGCCAAAAATGCCAATGGCAATGCCAAAAATCTTTATGTTAGGAGGGAAATAGCTCTCAGCGTAATCGTGTTTTTTTATTGGGAGTTCTTTTGCCATAGGTTGGCAAAGTTAACTTGAAATTTAAAGCTTAGCGTCTATTGTTTGCTCCATAATTGGAGATTCTAAAATGTCTGATTTGTGTGTAGCTCCATCTCTTAAAACTCTTAACTCAAGTAAACCAGAGCCACTAATTATTTTAACCTTATATGAAACCTCAAAATCTAATGCAACATTTTCAAATTTTTCACTTTTCCAATTGGTATCGGTAAATGGGCCTTCGCTTTTGGTTGCTCCATTTTCGGTTACATAAGAAACATTGTAAGATATTGGGCCTTCACTTTGTTTAATTACTTCGTATTGTAAATCCCACTTTCTAATAAAAGAAGGTTGACATCCAAATAAAACAACAAAAACAAGTGGAATTAACTTTTTCACAGGTTAAAAGTAATGAATCTCTTTGGTTTATCATTTTCCGTTCACTCATTTAACCTTACATTCAATTACTTTTGCCAAAAATTAATTTATGTACACAGGTTTATTACATGCACACAAAGGCATTTTTTATTTGGTTAGTGTATTGCTAATTGTAGCGGTTGTAAAATTTATTTTAGGAGCTGCTGGCAATAAGCCATTTAGCAAGTTAGATAACAAACTTTCATTGTTTTCATTAATTGGAGTTCATATTCAACTCTTGTTGGGCTTGGTGTTGTATTTTATTAGCCCGGTGGTTAAGTCAGGTTTAAGCGATGTTGGAGCTGCAATGAAAGATGATAATTTGAGATTTTGGACTGTTGAGCATATTTCTATTATGATTGTTGGAATAATTCTAATAACAGTTGGAAGATCTTTAGGAAAAAAGGCTACTACAGATAAAGCCAAATTTGCCAAACACCGCAATTTTTTTATTGCAGGAATCATTTTTATCTTTTCTCGAGTACCTTGGGATAGGGTATTTTAATATATGGGTGAAATTACTACCGAAAATAAATTAGAAACTGCAGTTTTAGTAGGAATCATTTTGCCTACCCAAAACGATGAGCAAGTTGAAGAATATCTTGATGAATTGGCTTTTCTTACCTCTACTTTAGGAGCTGTTACTTTAAAAAAGTTTACTCAGCGATTAGATAAACCTGATTCGAGAGGATTTGTAGGAAGCGGAAAATTACAAGAAATAAAAACTTACGTTGACGAAAACGAAGTTGATTTAGTAGTTTTTGATGATGATTTATCTCCCTCTCAACTTAGAAATATCGAGAATTTTTTAAAAGTAAAAATTTACGATAGAAGTTTATTAATTCTAGATATTTTTCAACAAAGAGCAAGAACAGCTCAAGCCAAAACACAAGTTGACTTAGCCAGATATCAATATCTTTTGCCCCGCCTTACAAACATGTGGACTCACTTAGAAAGACAACGTGGAGGAACAGGAACAAGGGGAGGAGCAGGAGAAAAAGAAATTGAAACTGACAGAAGAATTATTCGAAAAAAAATATCACTTCTACAAGAAAAGTTAAAAGACATCGACAAGCAAATGGCCACCCGCCGAAAACATAGAGATGCTATGGTTAGGGTAGCCTTGGTGGGATATACAAATGTTGGTAAAAGTACCTTGATGAATTTAATTAGCAAGGCCGATGTTTTTGCAGAAAACAAGTTGTTTGCAACATTAGATACCACTGTTAGAAAAGTTGTTTTAGGGAATTTACCATTTTTACTTTCTGATACAGTGGGGTTTATCAGAAAATTACCTCACCTATTGGTAGAGTCTTTCAAATCTACTTTAGATGAAGTTCGAGAATCAGATTTGTTGTTGCACGTGGTTGATATTTCGCATCCAAATTTCGAAGAGCATATCAAAGTTGTATCAAGTACCATTAAAGAATTGGAAGCTGCTAATATTCCAATAATCATGGTATTTAATAAGGTAGATCAATATAGAGATTTAGATGAAAACGAATTTGATTACACAGGCAATAACAAACAAGTTGAATCTTTAGAAAGGCTTAAAAAAACTTGGATGGCTCATCAAAATACTGATGTTATTTTTATTTCAGCTTTAAAGAAGAAAAACATACCAGAATTTAAAGATTTAGTGTACAATAAAGTTAGAGAGATTCACGAAAGAATTTATCCCTACAATAATTTTTTGTATCCTGATATTCCTGAAGAATCTTAATTTTTAGCATTTATTTTCATGCGTAAAACAATTTCTTAAAAATTTACTTTTACTATAAATTTTAAAATAATGGCAAAACCCAATTGGAAAACCGTAAAAGAATTTGAAGACATAACTTACCAAAAAAGTGGAGATGGTGTTGCAAGAATTGCATTCAATAGACCCAATGTTAGAAATGCTTTTAGACCCAAAACAGTTGGTGAGCTGTACCAAGCTTTTTTAGACGCTAGAGAAGACACAACTATTGGCGTTGTTCTTTTTTCTGCCGAAGGTCCTTCTACCAAAGATGGTGTTTACTCTTTTTGCAGTGGCGGTGATCAAAATGCAAGAGGTCACCAAGGTTATGTTGATGATGATGGCATGCCTCGCTTAAATATTTTAGAAGTTCAGCGTTTAATTAGGTTTATGCCAAAAGTGGTTATTGCTGTTGTGCCAGGTTGGGCAGTTGGTGGTGGCCATAGTTTACATGTAGTTTGCGATTTAACCCTAGCAAGTAAAGAACACGCTATATTTAAGCAAACCGATGCAGATGTTACCAGTTTTGATGGTGGTTATGGCTCGGCATATTTGGCGAAAATGGTGGGCCAAAAAAGAGCTCGTGAAATTTTCTTTTTAGGCAGAAACTACTCGGCCCAAGAAGCTTTTGACATGGGAATGGTAAATGCAGTTGTGCCTCACGAAGAACTAGAACAAACTGCTTATGACTGGGCTCAAGAAATTTTAGCCAAATCTCCAACCTCAATAAAAATGCTAAAATTCGCCTTTAACCTTACTGATGATGGCATGGTTGGTCAACAAGTATTTGCCGGCGAGGCCACAAGACTAGCATACATGACAGATGAAGCCAAAGAAGGAAGAAATGCGTTTTTGGAAAAACGCAAGCCTAATTTTAAAGATATTAAGTGGATTCCTTAAACGAGGTCTGCTTTTAAATCTTCAATTACTTCTTCAAGGTTTTCTCTAAAGTTTTCGAATAAACCAAACAATAAGTTTTCTTTATCACCCTCTTTTCCTATTCTTTCTAACTCGCGAACTTGGGTTTTTAGGTTTTCTCTACAAATTAAATCTATGGAGGGTTTTATAGAATGAGCTGTTAAACCGAATTTTTCAAAATCTTCTTTCTCTAAATACTCCTCTAATTTTTCTAACTGGCTTGGAGTTTGGTCAACAAACATGTTTAACATTTTCATTTCAAACTCTGTATTTCCTCTGGTAATTTTCCTCAATCCTGATAAATCGTACGCTTTCATACCTATAAAAAAAGTTTGTAAATTTTGTTCTGAAATTATTTCTATAAAAACTTTACCTTAATAGGGTCGAAATAGAAAATAATTACATTCAATTAAAGCTAAAATTATTCCATAAACTCTAGGACTTTAATTTAATGGATTGTTAGGGTATTAAGTAGGAAATAAAATCCCGTAATGGGAAAAATATTCCCGATTTTGGAGTTTTAAATCATTTTTCTTTTTCCTCCTGAATCATCCGGTATATAGTTGATTTGCCTATATCTAATTTATCTGCAACCTTCAGAACATTATTGTCATATCGCTTTAAAAAGTTTTTTATTATTCTGTTGTTGTATTCTTTTAAAGTCATTTCCTCAGTTAAAAAGTCACTTACCGCATTTGAAGCCCTAAAAGAAATATCTTCATCTTGAATTATGCCATCTGAACTCATTACTACGGTTAAATCCATAACCGCTTTTAACTCTCTTACATTACCGGGAAATGGGTACCTTTTTAATTTTTCTTTTGCTTCGGCAGAGAAGGAAATTTTACCCAATTTATTTTCTTTGGCAAAATCATCTAAAAAGAATTTTGCCAATAATAGTACATCATTATCTCTTTCGCGCAGTGGTGGTAACTCTATCGGAAAACCAAGTAATCGGTAAAATAAATCTTCTCTAAAATTACCTTTTTTAACTTCATCAGATAAGTTTCGGTGGGTTGCTTCAATAACCCTAACATCTACTTTTACACTTGTGTTGCCACCAACTCTTGTAACTTCTCTTTCTTGCAAAACACGTAATAATTTGGCTTGCATATTGATGTCCATTTCTCTTATTTCATCTAGAAAAATAGTTCCATTATTGGCTTCTTCAAATTTCCCAATTCGCCTGGCATTGGCACCTGTAAAAGCGCCTTTTTCGTGCCCAAATAATTCACTTTCAATTAGTTCATTTGGTATGGCCGAAATATTTACCGCAACCAATGGCTTTTTCTTTCGGGGTGAGTTGTAATGAATTGCCTTAGCAACCAACTCTTTTCCTGTGCCAGTTTCGCCTGTAATACTTACTGTTATGTTAGTTTTTGCAGATTTTTCCATCAATTTAAATATCCTCTGCATAGGGCTGCTATTCCCTTTTAAAATATTAAAGAAATCGTATTTTCCTTGGACTTCTTCTCTTAATGAGTTTAGTTCCTGCTTAAGATTAGCCTTTTCTTTAAAGTTTTTTAAATTTACCCACAACCGGTCTTTGGTGTCATCATCTTTAACTATATAATCATAAATTCCTTCTTTTAGCAGGTTTACCGCTGTAAAAACATCTTCTTGCCCTGAAACAATTATTATTGGAATTTCAGGATTGAAATTTTTAACCTCTTTGATAAGCTTTTCGCAAGAAAGGTCAGGTAACGAGTAATCTAAAGTTACCACATCGGGCTTTTTGTGCAATGCGGCCAAAACGGCTTTCCCAGTTTCAAATCTTTCAACTTCATAATCAGGATTTAAAGAAACATGGTATTCTAAAATTTCGCCTTACCAAGTATCATCTTCAACAATAAATATCTTCATAAAAAAAGGATATGTTTCCAAATTTGGGAAAATTACCAAATGCTTGAATAATTTGTTTGCTTTTATTTTATATGAGGTTGTATAAACTGATAAGAGGCTGAATTAAAACACCTTAAAAAATACCTTTGCATGATAAAAACCAAAACATGAAAAAAATAATTTACAGGCTTGCTTTTGCAACTTTACTAGGAGGATTTGTTACTAGTTGTGGAGATGGAAAAAGCGAAGAACCCAAAAAAGAACAAATGGCAGTAAAAGAAATTTCACTACAAGACTTCTTCAAAAACTCTGAAAAGTCATCTTATCAAATTTCTCCAAATGGAGATTATTTTGCTTTTATGGCTCCTTATGAAAGCAGGATGAATGTTTTCGTTCAAAAAATTGGAACTGAAGAATCTACCCGTTTAACTGATGTAACTGACAGAGATATTGCAGGCTACATGTGGGCCAATAACGATAGAATTCTTTACTTAAAAGATAATGGCGGAGATGAAAACTTTGGTATTTATGGAATTAATATCGATGGTTCAAATTCTCAAAACTTAACAGCAGCAGAAGGTGTTAAAACCCAACTAATTGATGATTTAGAAAGCCTAGATGATTATATTATGGTTGGCTTAAATAGCAGAAATCCTCAAATTTTTGATCCATACAGATTAAACATCACAACAGGAGAAAAAGAAATGCTTTATGAAAACCCAGGCAATATTTCAGGTTGGATGACCGATCATGAAGGAAAATTAAGGGTTGCAACAACTTCTGATGGTGTAAACACTTCAATATTGTATCGCGATTCTGAAAAAGATGCTTTCAAATCAATTTTAACCACAAACTTTAAAGAGTCAATGTCGCCACAGTTTTTCACGTTCGACAATAAAAACTTTTATGCAGTTTCAAATCTTGGAAGAGACAAAGCTGCAGCTGTAATTTTTGATGTTGAAACAGGCAAAGAAACCGAATTATTATTTGAGCATCCAGAAGTTGATGTGAGCTACATTGGATATTCAAACAAAAGAAAAGTAATTTCTACAGCTGGTTATACAACTGATAAAAGCCACAGAAAATTCTTTGATGATGAAACCAAAAAAATGATTGAAAGCTTAGAAGCTAAGTTAGAAGGTTATGAAATTGGTATTGGTTCAGCAAACAAAGCAGAAGACAAATACATTGTAAGAACCTACTCTGATAAATCTAGAGGTTCTTATTATTTCTATAGCAAAACTGATGATAAACTAGAGAAAATTGCAGATGTAAGTCCTTGGATTGATGAAACCCAAATGGCTGACATGAAACCAATTCAATACCAAACAAGAGATGGTTTAACCATTAATGGTTACTTAACTTTACCAAAAGGTGTTGAAGCTAAGAATCTTCCTGTTGTTATGAATGTTCATGGAGGTCCTTGGGCGAGAGACAATTGGGGATTTAACCCTGAAGTTCAATTTATGGCCAACAGAGGTTTTGCGGTTTTGCAAGTTAACTTTAGAGGTTCTACTGGTTACGGAAGAGAATTTTGGGAAGCTTCGTTTAAACAATGGGGACAAAGCATGCAAAATGATGTAACAGATGGCGCCAAATGGTTAATTGATCAAGGTATCGCAGATCCCGAAAGAATTGCTATTTATGGCGGCTCTTATGGCGGTTATGCCACTTTAGCAGGGTTGGCTTATTCTCCAGAAATGTATGCTTGTGGAGTTGATTATGTTGGTGTTTCAAACTTATTTAGCTTTATGAAGACCATTCCTCCATATTGGCAACAGTATTTAGAAATGATGTACGAAATGGTTGGAAACCCAGAAACTGATAGCGCAATGCTAGCGGCTTACTCCCCAGCTTTAAATGCCGATAAAATTGTGGCTCCATTGTTTGTAGCCCAAGGCGCAAAAGACCCAAGGGTAAACATTAATGAAAGCGATCAAATGGTAAATGCCATGAAAGAGCGTGGAGTAGAGGTTGAATATTTAGTAAAAGAAAACGAAGGCCACGGTTTTAGAAATGAAGAAAATCGTTTTGAGTTTTACGAAGCCATGATGAAGTTTTTGAAAACTCACATTGGAGAAAAAACAGAAACACCATCCTAAATAGAATAAATTGCAAAGGGAAAAAGCCTCTTTCTTAGTTGGGAGAGGCTTTTTGTTTTTCAAAAATTTTAAACCAAGCATCAATCAATAACCTAGCTTTGCCACATGAATTTACTTTCGGTTGAGTTGGTGAGCAAAAGGTACGGTGAGCGTTTGCTTTTTGGAGATATTTCTTTTGGTATTCACAAAGGACAAAAAACAGCTTTAGTTGCCAAAAATGGAACAGGAAAATCTAGCTTGCTTAAAATTATTGCTGGTTTAGAACCGCCTGATTCTGGCAATGTTACTGTTAGAAATGGCATTACTGTAGGTTATTTGGAGCAAAGCCCAATTATAGACCCAACCAAAACTATTTTAGAGAATATTCTTCATTCAAATGACCCCAAACTGCAAGTTTTAATGCAGTACGAAAATGCCATTGAAGAAAATAATTATGAAAACATAGAGAAGCTTTTGCCCTTAATGGAGCAACACCAACTTTGGGACGCCGAATCTAAAGTTACTTCAATTTTAGGCGCTTTAAACCTTACTAGAGTCAATAGATTAGCCGATAAACTATCTGGAGGTGAGCAAAAAAGAATTGCTTTGGCAGGATTAATTTTTGCCAATCCCGATTTAATAATTCTTGATGAGCCTACCAACCACCTCGATTTAGATATGGTTGAATGGCTAGAGCAATACTTATCTGGTGCCAACCAAAGTATTTTGATGGTAACTCATGATAGGTATTTTTTAGAAAATGTTTGTGAGCATATTCTAGAAATTGACAACGAGCAATTGTATAGCTACGATGGCAATTTCACCTATTACCTTACCAAAAAGTCTGAACGCATTTCTAACGAAGAAACATCTATAGAAAAAGCTAAAAATGTTTTCCGAAAAGAGTTAGATTGGATAAGAAGGCAACCCAAAGCAAGAACAACAAAAAGCAAAGCCCGTGTTGACGCTTTTGACGATGTAAAAAAAGACGCATCAAAGCGAATTGACAAAAGTGAAATTGCTATTGATTTTAAAAGTGATAGGCTTGGTAATAAAATTTTAGAGCTACACAATGTGGGTAAAAGCTTCGAAGACAAAACCTTGTTTAAAAACTTTAACTACAAATTTTTAAAAGGCGATAAAGTTGGAATTGCAGGGAAAAACGGGGCTGGCAAAACAACCTTGGTAAACATAATTTTAGAAAGATTACAACCTGATACAGGCAAAGTAGTAATTGGCGAAACCGTAAAAATTGGTGTTTACGAGCAGAAAGGTTTAGAAATGAAAAAAGACCAAAGGGTTTTAGAAGTTCTAACCGAAATAGCAGAGGTAATTGAAGAGAAAGAAGGCAAAGTGGTTGATGCTGCCCGTTTGCTAGAAAAGTTTTTGTTTACTAGAAAAGACCAGCACAAAAAAACATCCACTTTAAGTGGAGGAGAGAGAAGAAGGTTGTATTTGGTTTCTGTTTTAATGGGGAATCCAAACTTTTTAATTTTAGATGAGCCTACTAATGATTTAGATATTTTAACCTTAAATATTTTAGAAGACTACCTTAAAAACTTTGATGGTTGTGTTTTGCTAATTACCCACGATAGGTATTTGTTAGATAAAGTGGTTGACCATACTTTTATTTTTGAAGGTGATGCTACCATAAAAGATTATGTAGGAAAATACACAGAGTACAGAGCTTCAAAAAAACAATTGAAAAGTGTGGCTCCTCCGAAACAAGAAAAAGAGACTAAAGAAAATCCAAAAGCCCAAGAAAAAAACAAATTGAGTTATAAAGAAAAACTTGAATTTGAAGAGCTTGATAAACTTGTGCCTAAAATGGAGGAACAAAAAGAAAAGTTAAATCAAGAAATTTCGTCGGGTGAACTTTCAGTTGAAGACCTTCAAAATAAGGTGAAAGAATTAGGGAAACTCACCGAGGAAATTGATGAAAAATCGATGCGATGGTTAGAGCTGGCAGAGCTGTATCAGCCTTAATTAGTTGAATTTGTATAAATTGTGACACTATTAGGAAATAAGGTTACTTACATTCGATTGAAATTAACTCAAAATCTAAAAATGTCATGAAAACCAACAAACTAAAAAATCTTGCTGCTGGAACAATTATGTTAAGCTCTTTATCACTTTTAAGTGTAGATGCTAACGCTGAAAACTTATTTAATACCGAAGATTTAGGAACTGGTTCTGATTTAAGAAGCAATATTCTAGAAGCCAATTTAAACTCTCCAGCTTTTATCAATGCAACTATAGAGTTGAAATGCGGTGAAGGAACTTGCGGAGAGGGAAAGAAAAAAGCAGAAGGAGAAAAAGCCGAAACGAAAGCTGCTGAGAAAACTGGCGAGCACAAATGTGGTGAAGGTAAATGTGGTGAAGAGAAAAAAGCAGAAGGAGAAAAAGCAACCCCAAAAGCCGAAGGAAAAACTGGGGAGCATAAATGTGGTGAAGGTAAATGTGGAAATTAATCCACAGAACAACATAAAATCAATTTAAATTTACACGTCATTCTTAATTTAGAATGACGTTTTTATTTATGGTAAAAGGAGTTGGAATAGGATTTAGAAGAGATATTGCCGATGAAATTATTGGCATGGTAAATCCTTCGCCAAATTTTATTGAATTGGCTCCTGAAAACTGGATTGATATGGGCGGGTACTGGCGAGCCAAACTAGATGAAGCCGCAGAAAAATACCCTATATCGTTACATGGCTTATCTCTAAGTATTGGAAGTCCAGATGAATTAGATTTTGATTTCTTAAAAAAGATCAAAGCCTTCATCAAACAATACGATATAAAAATTTACTCTGAGCATTTGTCTTACAGCAAGTGCGACAATGCACATTTATACGATTTATTGCCAATTCCGTTTACGCAAGATGCTGTTATCCATATCGCTGAGCGCATTAAAGTAGTGCAAGATTATTTAGAAATGCCTTTGGCAATCGAAAATGTATCCTACTACACTGCAGTTGCAGCAGAAATGAAGGAGCATGAATTTATTTCTGAAATCGTAAATAAATCAAATTGTAATTTACTTTTAGATGTAAATAATATTTATGTAAATGCCTTTAATCATGGTTACAATACCAAAGATTTTATCAATAATTTACCACTCGAAAAAGTAAGTTATATTCACATGGCTGGTCATGAAAAAGTAGCTGATGATTTAATTATAGACACGCATGGCGAAGCTATAATTGACCCAGTTTATGAACTTTTAAAATGGGTTTATCCAAAGCTTAATAATTCACCTGTTTTGTTAGAGCGCGATTTTAATTTCCCTGAAATAAATGAGTTAAAAAGAGAGTTAACACAACTTCACAAAATTACAAACCAAGAGGAAGTTGATGCTTAAACCAGAAACCATAAACCAACAAAGTAAACTAGCCCAATATTCACGTACTGGAGAAAAGCAAGATTTAATTTTATCAAACCCACAACATGTTTTTCAATACCGCAGACTGGTTTTTTATGTTGTATTGGGTATAATGCAACAGGCGTTTCCTATCGCTCAAAAAGCTATAGGAATTGAAAGTTTTAAAGCTTTGGTGAATGAGTTTTTTAATAGTCATAATTGTAAAACACCTCAAGTTTGGAAACTGCCTTTAGAGTTTTGCAATTGGTTTAAAACCTCAAATCAGGTTGATTTAAACCCATCTTATTTATCAGAATTACTCTACTTCGAATGGTTAGAAATAGAAGTTCACACCCAAAAAGATACTTCTACTGAAGGGTTAATGCCTTTTCAAGGAAATGCCATAAGTAGCTTACGATTAAATCCCTACTTAAAAAGCATCAATTTAAATTATCCCTATCATAAATTCTTACCAGAAGAATGGTTGAGTCAAAAAGCTGAATACCCAATGGTAATTTACAGAGGAGTTTCTGATTTTAAAGTACATTTTATGGCTGTTTCAAAATTTGGTTTAGGCGTAATACAATTTCTACTGCAAACTGAAAATTTAACTTTAGGTGAATTCTTGGAGATATTAACTCAACAAAATAACGAGGCTCAATCTGAAAACTTACAAAAACAAGTTCTAACATTTTTTAACCAACTTTCTCACAAAGGAATTCTTTTTGAAGCATCCAAATAGAGTCTCAAATCATTAGATTTGCCCGCACAAAAATTAGTTATGAAAAAAATATTGTTTCTTTTAGCTTTAATTCCAAGTTTAGTTTTTGCTCAAATTCCAACTTCAAATCCATCATTTACGGTTTTTCAAAGAGTTGGCACAGGCGAAGTAGAATTTACCTTCAAGGCTATTTCGATTGAAGAGCCGATTGAAACAATTTTACAAGCAGATAAAGCATATTACCCTGGAGGAAGAACCTATTTTATTGTTAGAACCAATAAAGACATGAGCTTCAGTGAAATGAATTTGCCAAAAGGGAATTATATAGGAGGTTTCAAAATGTTAGAAGATCAAGTTTATTTGGTTCTTGAGCCTGAAGACTTACCAAATGATTTAAATGAGGATGAATTGCGCGCTGAAGAAGGTATAAAAGTATTTTCATTCCCACTTGAAAGGCTTCCTGAGTTTGAATGTAGAGTTCAAGGACAATCGTTTATGGTAATGCCAAATCAAGGCGGATTGAATTACAGTGCAGTAACCTTTGTTTTAGGTGATCAAACCTTCTTTTTGACCATTGGAATTAATGATGATGATTTTTATGATAAAATGGTAAAAGACTTAAGTAAGGCAAATAAAAAAGAAACCAAAAAGTTCCTTTTAGCCTCAAAGTATTCTATTGAAGCAAATATTGATAGCCAAGAGCCTGAAAATTGGTTAAGATTAGTAGTTGAACAAGACCCAAGAAATTGGGAAGGTTATTTTTGGTTAGCCAAATTTTACGCTAAATCAAACAATTTTGATAAGGCAGTTAAGGAAATGGAAAAGGCCAAAATGGTTTTGCAAAAAGATAGGTACTTAAATGCTTTTCAGCAAAATGAGGTAAAAGATGAAATTGATTATTTGATGAAAGAGTGGAGCACTAAGATCTAATAAAACTCCTAAGATTATTGATAAGAGTAGAAAGAAGGATTACCAAAAAACAACCTATTACGTTTAGCCATAAATAAGCAATAACATCTGAGTAAAAGAAAAAGACTCCAATTACCAAAAGTTCAGCAACAATTGCAGCGTAAAAAACTGCAAAGGCTCCAACTCGCTTTAAGAAAAAAGCTACAATAAATATCCCTAAAATAGTTCCGTAAAATAATGAGCCTAAAATGTTTACGGCCTCTATTAGGTTTTCTAATAAATTAGCCACCAAAGCGAATCCTATTGCTATAAAACCCCAAATTGCTGTAATAATTTTAGAAGCATTTACATAATACCTTTCTGAGCCATTTTTCTTGAGTAACCGTTTGTAAAAGTCAATCATGGTGGTGGTGCCCAATGCATTAAGCTCTCCTGAAGTAGACGACATAGCTGCCGAAATAATCACAGCCAACAGCAATCCCACCAATCCTTTTGGCAAATAGTTTAATATGAACGATAGGAATACATAGTCAGAGTCTTTGGCATCGTTACCCGGAAAAGCCTTTCTAACAACATCCTTAGCCTCGTTTCTTATTTCTTTTTCTTTATCGTCATATTTGAGTAATTCACTTTTTGCGTATTCTTTATCTCCTTCTTTTGCAGATAAATATCCTTGTATAGCATTTTGCTTTTCTACATAGTTTGCCTGATGTTTATCCTCTACTTTTTGAAATTCTTCAGCATATTCTGAGTTTTGAATTAGGTTTACAGAGGCTTGGTCAAACAAAACTTGATGTTGCTGAAACTGAAAAAACACAAATACCATTATTCCGCATAACAGGATAAAAAACTGCATAGGTATTTTTAGCAAGGCGTTAAACATTAAGCCTAGTCTGCTTTCTTTAACCGATTTGCCGCCTAAATAGCGTTGCACTTGAGATTGGTCTGTGCCGAAATAAGAAAGGGCTAAAAACAAGCCTCCTGTAATACCGCTCCAAAATGTATAGCGCACATCTAAATCGAATGAGAAATCAACAATATTTAGCCTGTTCATAGCGCCTGCAATTTCCAAACCCTCGGTCATTCCAACGCCCTCAGGAAACTTGCTTAAAATGGTGAAAAACGCGATGAACATTCCCGCCATAATAACGCCCATTTGCCATTTTTGGGTTAAGCTAACTGCTTTGGTGCCTCCAGAAACCGTGTAAATAATTACCAAAAAGCCTACGAATAAAATGGTGAAAGTTAAGTTCCATCCCAATGCCGCAGATAAGATAATAGCAGGAGCATAAATTGTTATTCCGGCTGCTAAACCACGTTGCACCAAAAACAAGAAAGCGGCTAAAAGGCGAGTGTTTAAATCAAATCTTTTTTCCAGATATTCATACGCTGTAAATACGTTAAGTCTGTAGTAAATTGGAATAAATACAGCCGATACAATAATGAGTGCCAATGGCAAACCAAAATAGTTTTGTACGAATGCCATTCCGTTTTCGTAAGCCTGCCCAGGTGTAGAAATAAACGTAATTGCACTTGCCTGAGTTGCCATTACCGATAAACCAATTACAGCCCAACCCATGGTATTTCCACCACGCAAATAACCATGAATATCAGTGCTTTTTCTGGTTTTCCAAACCCCATAAGCCACAATGCCAAATAGGGTAGATAACATTACAATCCAATCAGCAACGCTCATGAAAAGTAATTTGAAAACCAAACAAAAAATATCACATTGGCAACAAAAAAGGCCAATACGAAAATGTACACCCTAAACCATGAGTTAAAAAACTTTTTCATTAAGGTTGGTTTGGTTTGTAGCTTAATATATTGGCAAGTAATCTATAAGCTCCGGGCACTCCTTTTGGCAATTGCCTAAAAAAGCTTATTCCACAATAAACAAAAGCACCTTTGCCATAATCTGTTACTAATAACGCGCCTTCAGCAGGCTCTTCGCCTGGATCGTTCCAAGAAATAAGGGTAGTGTATTGTTCATCCCAATCTTCAGCAAAGTATAAACCTCTTTCTTGAACCCAATTTTCAAAATCTTTGTCTGTTATTTTGTTAGGTGAATTGAAAATAGGATGTTTTGGGTCAAGTATTTTGGCCGGAGCTTCCTCTCTGGTTACCCTTGTTCTTGAAACTTTAAAAGGGTAGGGGCCAATTCCATCTGTTGCGCTTCCTGCTGTGTTATATTGTACCACATAAGTTCCACCATTTTGCATGTATTGCAACAAAGCATCTTTACAAAATGCCATTTGTTCTTGGGTGTTGTAAAGTCTTATTCCTCCAATAATAACATCGAAACTGCTTAAATCAGCGGTGTTTAATTCGTTTGGTGAAAGTTGAACTACCTCAATGCCTAGGTTTTGAAGCAATTCAGCAACTTCATCTCCGGCGCCCATCAAATAGCCAATCTTTTTTAAGTTTTGTTTCAAATCGAGTTTTAAAACTTTTACTTGAGAAACTGGAAAAAGAACTTGTTTGGTAATGTGGTCATATTCTATGGTTTTTATACCTCTTCCATAGCTTTCTCCATCTTTACCTGATGCAGAAAAAACTATTATTCCTTCACTACTTTCAACAATAGGCTTAACATTAAAAGTTACAGTTTTTTCCTCGCCTATTTCTTCAAATTCTAATTGTGAGATTCCATTTTCAATTTCCCAACCTTCTGGCATACTTACTTTTATGGTAATGGTTTCGCCAACCAAAAGAGATTTAACTACTACACTTATTTTTTGCCATTCATTTTGGGTGTAAACTAAATTATCTACAGAAGGAGTTACCATTAATGAGGGATAATTTTTGAAATCTACCCTGAGTTCACCTTTTACCCGGTCTCTCCATTTGTATTCTGCCGCTTGATTAATGGTTACTGTTTGGTTTTCAATTTCAAAAGTAATTTCAAAGTTTACAAAAGGGTTGTTTTGTGGCAAACCAACATTTTCTTGATTTTCTACATAAAACATATTGGTGAAATTCTCAAAAAGCCAATAGGGTTGAGATATTTGGGCATCAATAGCTTTAAATACTAGGTTTTCTTTCAAAACTTTGTTGTTTTCTGCCGTTTTTTCAATTTTAATTTCAGTTTGAGAGTAACTCGGTTTTACATTTTTAACCAAAACTGGTAAGTTGCTAGGATTTATAATATTTAACTCGAAATTATTAGCGTCTAGGTTTGAGGAAGTAAATTCTCGATCGGTTAAAACCTCTGTGTATAATCCTAAGCAGGAAACAATTAGGTTGTCAACCTCCTTCAATTTGATGTTTTTTTGAGGGAAATTAATTTTACCAATTTCAGCTTTTAAACTCAAAAGAGCCTTTACGCTATTGGCAGGAATTTGGGGATTAAAATTTTCTGTGATTTCATTGATTGACTTTTCAATTTTTTCGCCATTCGAAATTCCTTTCCAAGAAATTTCATTTTCATTAAATAAGCCATTGGTTCTTTTTTCACCTTTTACAAATTTTATGTATTCGGTTTCAGAACCTCTTGCCGAAGTGGTTCCAAAGCCTTGGCTTTTATGTTTTGATCGAGCTAAAGATGCTATTTCGTTATGCCATTGACCCAACTCTGGATTAAAAGTACCTATGTCTAGCTTAATAAAGTCTTCGTTGTTTTTGGCTTGTTCGGGAATGGTTTTGTCCCACCAACTAGATGTATTAAAATACAACGATTTTGGCTGCCAAACCTCTACATATTTAAGCTGGTATGCGGCAAAGTTTGGGTCTGCGGCTTTGTCAAAAGCCTCTTCGGCCAAAATTGCTGATGCTGAATGATGGCCATGACCTGCATAATTATTAGGTGGAAACCTCGTAATCATTACCTCGGGTTTAAATTTTCTAATGGCCCAAACCATGTCTTCTAAAACAACATCTTTATCCCATTTTTCTAAAGTTTCTTCAGAGCTTTTTGAATATCCAAAATCTACAGCACGGGTAAAAAATTGGCCGCCACCATCTAATTTTCTAGCTTCAAGCAATTCTTGTGTTCTTAACAAACCAATATATTCTCCTTTTTCTGCACCGATTAAGTTTTGACCTCCATCACCTCGAGTTAAGGATAAATAGGCAGTTCTTATTAATTCTCCTTTCGATAAATAGGCAATTAGTCTTGTGTTTTCATCATCAGGATGAGCCGCGATATACAAAACACTTCCAGGCTTTTTTAGCTTTTTTAAATCAAGTAAAATTTCAGATGATGATTTCTGAGCTACTAAAGTGCCAACTAAAAAAAATGCAAATGCAATGCTAAATAGTTTCCTCATGGTTTTAAATTGGGTTGCTAAAATAAGGGTTTAAGCTACTTTTTGTTCAGATAAAATTATTGAGAACTTAAACCTCTCTAGTTAATGTATTGAAATAGCGCTTTGTTAGTATTTTGGCAGGAAGGTAAGATGCGGCAAACCCAATAAAAATAACTGTTGTAAATACCACAATTATGTCAAACAATTCAATGGCCATGGGGTAATATTCTACAATTACTCCCTGCAAAGGCACAATACCAATTGTTTGTTGAGCCCAAGTAAGCAAAAGTCCAAAACCTATTCCACCAACCCCACCAACCAAGCTTATTAATAATCCTTCAATTAAAAATATTTTGAAAACGGTATTTTCTGTAGCTCCTAAACTTCTTAAGGTAAAAAGGTCTTCTCTTTTATCTATAATGAGCATGGCGAGGTTGCCAATTAAATTAAAAGTGGCTACTACAAGCACAAAACTCAATATTAAAAAGGTTACCCACTTTTCTGTTTTATTGGTTTTGTAAATTATTTCATTTAGCTGATATTTTGTTTGAACTTGATAATCTGGGCCTAAAATTTTATCGATTTCTGCTTTTAGTATCTCTGGGTTTATGTTTGGTTTTAATGAAATTTCATAAGCCGACATTTGGTCGTTTTTCATCAATAAGCTTTGGGCGAAATGATAAGGTACCAAAGCATATTTGTTGTCAAAATCGGGGTTTATGGCAAAAATACCTGCAGGCATAATAGGCTGTACCCTAAAAGCATCTGCTAAATTCGGGTTTACCTGCTTTGTGTTTTTTGCTGCATAAATGAAAATGGGTTGAAGGGCATTGTCAAGGTAAAGTCCAATTTTATCTGCAATGCCATAGCCAATAACAGAATAGTTCAAATCTTCTTTTTCTAAAATTAACTCGCCTTCGTAAATCATAGAATCAATTCCTGAATGGAGTAAAAAGCTTTCTTCAACTCCTTTTATGGTGGCAAATGTTTGCTTTTGGTTGTATTTTAAAACCACAGTTTCTTCTAAAACTTTGGTTCCGCCAATAATGCCTTCAAGATTCAAAATTTCATCTTCTGGAAAAGTTTCTTCGTTAAAGGTTTTGCCTAGTGTTGCTGTTATTTTTATATCAGGGTCGAAGGAGCTGTAGAGTGATTCTACTAATTTTTCTAAGCCATTAAAGGCGGATAAAATTACAATAAGTGCCAAAGATCCAATGGCAATTCCTCCCATTGAAATGGCTGTGATGATATTGATAACATTCCTGCTTTTTTTGGCAATTAAATAACGAAAGGCTACAAAAAATGGGAAGTTTTTCAAACCAAATTTACTTTAAAAGCTCGTCAATTCTTTCAGCGTAATCTAAAGAGTCGTCGATAAAAAAGCTCAAATTTGGAATTCGACGTAAGTTCTTTTTTAAAATATTCCCAAGACTTAATCTTATTTCAGGAGTTTTAGTTCTAATCATTTTTAGAACCTCGTCTGCATCTTTAGAAGGAAAAACACTCAGGTAAGCTTTTACTTCGAGTAAATCGGGAGAAATTCTAACCTGTGTAACAGTAACCATTTTGCCGGGTATAAAACCGGGTGTTACTTTTAAAAAAATACCAGCCAATTCTTTTTGAATTAACCTCGATACCTTCTGTTGTCTAAGTGTTTCCATTGGTGCAAAAATAAGCACCAAAAAGCATTTAAATGAATAAATATCAAACACTTAAAATATCACTATTTTTACGGCCAATTATTAATTGAATATGAAAAAAATTTACTCTTTATTTTTATTAGCCTTTGCCTTACAATCAACAGCTCAAATAACTGTTAATAGTTCAGATTTTGGCACAATAGGCGATAGTATTTTTTTGGCCGTAAATAACAACCCAACAGCGAGTATTTCAGTTGGAAGTACTGGTCAGCAAACTTGGAATTTCTCATCGATTGGTTTCGGAGTTTTAGATACAATTTACTTTGCAAACCCACAGACTACAGGTTTCTCTACTATTTTTCCTGTTGCCACAGAAGTTACTGGAAATGATAATGACCTTACTTATTTTAATAATAATGCTGGATTTAGAGCAATTGATGGCCAAGCAGGCGATTTGTTTGGTGATGGAAATATTTATGCTGTTAATTTTAATCCAGATTTAACCTTATTAAATTTTCCTGCAACTTATCTCGATTCATTTTTAGTTTCAACGGTAATTGATACCACAACAGATACAAGTATTGTTATTCCTCCATTATTCAATTTCGATTCAATAAGAATAAAGAGAACTATTATTTACAATTCTAAAATTGATGGTTATGGCTTTATCACTACTCCGGCCGGAACTTTTAACTCAATAAGACAATATCGAGTAGAAACTCAAATTGATACTTTATATACTCATACCACTGGAGGAGCCTGGGCCTTGGCGCCATTAAATGCCACTACTAGCTCTACAATCCATAAATACATTTGGTATAGTTCTTTAAATAAATACCAAGTTTTTGAGGCCGAAGTATCAGGCGCAGGTGGAAATATTACTTCTGCAAAATTTTTATTAGGTGGAAATATGTCTGCTTCTATTTCTGTTTTTCAAGGCCCAAACTGTTTTAATAGCTGCGATGGTTTTGCTATTGTTGATGTAGTTGGCGGAACACAACCTTATACTTATCAGTGGTCTTCAAACTCTGGAAATCAAACCAATGACACTGCATCTGCACTTTGCGCAGGACTTTACCACGTTACTGTTTATGATGTTTTTGGTGATAGTGCAACTTCATTAATTAATTTAAGTCAACCAAGTGCAGCATTAAATATTGATACTAATTTAATTACCCCTGAAAGTGCTTTTGGCAACGATGGAGCTATTGATGTGAATGTAACAGGAGGAACAACTCCATACAGTAATTTATGGAGTACGCTTGATACCTCTCAAGATATTAGTGGTTTAGCTACTGGAAATTACTCATTAACTGTAACCGATGCAAATGGTTGTATGGATAGTTTAAGCTTTTTTGTGCCAAATGCAGCGGCAAGTTTAACCGCCTCAACTACTGTTATAAATAATGCTAGTTGCTTTAATACTTGCGATGGGGAAGCTAAAGTTATAGCTGCTGGGGGAGCAACTCCTTATACATACAAGTGGAGCAATAGCCAAACCGATACTTTAGCCAACGGACTTTGCTTTGGAAACTTCTTTGTAACTGTTTATGACGCAACAAATGATTCTGCAATTGCATCAGGAAACATTGCTCAGCCTTCAGTATTAATAGCGGATACGGTTTCTGTAACTTCAGAAACTTCAGCAGGAAATGATGGTGCTATTGATGCAACAGTTTCAGGAGGTACTTCTCCCTATAGTTATGCTTGGAGTAATGGAGATACAATGCAAGATATTTTTGGTTTAACTACTGGAAATTACTCACTAACAGTAACTGATGCCAATAATTGTTCTTCAACTTTAAGTGTGTTTGTTCCTTTTTCAGGAGTAAGCCAAGGAATCACTTATTTCAGCAATGAGTTTGGCGCACCAGGTGATGTTGCTTATTTGGCATTTGACCCTACAATTCCGAATGTTGATATTTCTTCTGTTGGCAATACAAATTGGAATTTTAACAATCTTCAAATTGGAACTTTAGATACCATAAGCTTTTTGAATCCTGCCAATACAGTTAATGGCGTGAAATTTCCCAATGCCAACCTGGTAATTGCTAGAAAAAATGACACAGCGTACGTAAATAAAACCTCATCAAGTTTAGTTGTAGAAGGAATTGTTGCCGATGCTTTTGGTTTAGGAGGTTTAGCTGCTATTCAGTTTAATCCTTCTTTAAAAGATTTAGAGTTTCCTATTTCGTTTGGTCAAAGTTTTGTTTCTACAACTGTAATAGATAGCTCATTAGATACCACAGTTCAAATATTCGACTCAATTAGGGTTAAAAGAATTATTACCAATATCAGTAAAATTGATGGATATGGAAATATGATAATTCCTGCTGGAAATTACAGTGCAATTAGACAAAGAACACAGCAAATTTCTATGGATAGTATTTGGGGGCACTCCTTGCTTGGATGGCAAAATATTCCTCAATTAAATACTGTTGAAACTGTTTACCAGTTTAGATGGTTTGCCAAAGGCGAAACTTTTCCAATTGTGGTTGTAGAGGCAGATGATAGCACAAGTAACATAACTTCTGTGGCTTTTAAAATAGGCAATAACTTATTAGCAACCATTACTAATAAAACAGATATTACATGCAATGGTGATTGTGATGGTGAAGCAACTGTACAAGGTATAAGTGGAGTTGGACCATACAATTATTATTGGGATGCCAATACTGGCAATCAAACTGGGGCAACGGCATCAAACCTTTGCCCAAATACATATGCTGTAACTGTTGTTGATGCCAATATGGATTCGGTGTTAACAACCGTTCAAATTACAGAGCCTTTGGTTTTGGTGGTTACTTTAAACAATACTGTTTCTGAAAGCGACCCTGGAAATAATGGATCAATTGATATTAATGTAACTGGCGGAACATTGCCGTACAAGTATGCTTGGAGCAATACAAGCCAAACTACACAAGATGTTAACGGATTAGCAGGAGGTAGTTACACGGTAACTGTAACAGATTACAATAATTGTAATGAAACTTTGCAAGTAACCTTAAACTCAACTGTTGGTTTACCTGAGATTAATAAACAAAATTTTGAGATGTTTCCGAATCCTTCAAACGGAGAATTGAATATAGTTTTTGAGAATTCAACCCTAAGAAAAATTTCAATTTCAGATGTTTTAGGAAGTGTGGTTTTTGAAACATCAACAAATCAATTAAGAGAAACTTTAGATTTGAATCAGCTTGAAAAAGGAATGTATTTAATTTCTATTTCAACCACTGAAGGAAATAAAATCTTAAAAAGGTTGATTTTGAAATAAAAATTAAACTGAATTTAAATAAAAAAGGGAAGACTTTAAGCTTCCCTTTTTTTCGGGTTTAAATTAGGTTAATGAGTTCATTAATAAGGAAAAACTACCCGGCAAAATAAGTTTCTAATTCCTTCAAAGTGTTTTCGTTGGTTTTGATATCGTGCACAATTTTACCGTGCTCTAAAACCACAATACGTTCGCAAACATCTGCTACATGATTTAAATCGTGAGAAGAAATAAGCATGGTTACTTCGCGCTCTTCTTTTAGCTTTTTAAGCAAGGCTTTTAGTTTTATTTGGGTAGAAGGGTCGAGGTTGGCAAAAGGCTCATCTAAAATTAGAATTTCAGGTTCGCCAATTAAGGCCGCAACAATGCCTATTTTCTTTTGGTTTCCTTTTGAGAAATCACGTAAATATTTGCTTTTGCCTAAAATTTCATTATGAAAAAATCCTTCAAATTGACCAACAAATTCATCAACTTGTTGCGCAGAAAGACTGTGTAATTTTCCTATGAAATGAAAATATTCTTCAGCAGTTAAAAAATCGATTAAGAATCTTTCGTCTAAATAAGAGCCTGTAAAGTTTTTCCAAGCTTCAGAGTTTGAGGTAACAACATCTTTAAAAGTAGCTGTGCCTGAAGTAGGCTGAATTAAATCTAACATTGACCTAAACATGGTCGTTTTACCTGCGCCATTGTTTCCTACCAATCCAAAACTTTCACCTTTTTCAATGTTAAGGCTTTCAATATCTAGCGCAGAAAAGTCGCCATATAACTTGGTTAAATTATTTATTGATATCATTATTCTCTAAAATTTGAAGCGATTTTATAACGTTGCTCTCTTAATCTTTCGGTAAGTAATTTATTGAATGTTTTGGTTAGTAAAATTCCAATACCACCCGCAACAAATAAGGATATAAGTCCGGCGGTTTCACCTACAATTAAATAAAATAATCCATAAAGAAATACTGGTAACCCCATAACAGGAATCATCAAAATGAATTGTTGGGCACCTGTGCCCTGATAATTCATAAAACTACTTTTAGATAAATCTATTTTTTTTGGGTTAAATGTGGCTGTGTAAAGCACTATCCAAGAGGTTACACCTATATTAAAAACAGCAACAGCAGCATTAAACAGAACTATTTTCCAACCGAAGTAAGCATATATTAAAGAGAAAATAAACGCAGCTACCACGCTTGCAGTAAAAAGGTAAAACTTTGCCGAAATATAATCGGATAACTGAACATTACGGGCCAAAAGGCCATCAAAATAGCCACTCTCCCAACTAATTAAAAACTGACCATAATTAAGCATAAACATGCCTGTAATAATTAATCCGAATAGAATTAAGCTAAATGCATTTTGGCCACCAGTAGGGTAAAGAATAAAGCCGTAAAACACAAAAAGAAATGAAACTATGGCAACAGATTTTGACCTTTTGTTTCTCCAAATTAATTTTAGTTCAACTTCAATGAGTTTACCAATTTGCTCAAACCTGTTGAGGAAAGAAATATTGGTTGATTTTATGTTTTTCTTTTTTGAATCTTCAAAATTTTCGAGGTAAGCGTTTTTTGCGTAGAATTTGTAAACAATAAGGTAAGTTAAACCCATTATTGCCAAAGGCCCCAAAAGCCAAACAGCATTGTAAATTGCACCATCAAAAAGCAATCTGCTAAACTCCCCAATTTTTACAATATCAAAATAATCTAAAGCTATTAATGAAGCAATTAATCCACCAAAACCTAAAACAATTTGTGGCTTTTCTGCTAATACCCTCTTAAGGTATATGCTTAAAAAGTTGTTGATGCCATTAAAAGCAAAAAGGGCAAAAATCCAAAACCAAGCCCCCGAAGAGCTTTCGTATTTGGCAATCCAGCCAATGGCAAACGGAATAGCCATAATAAAAATGGAGGTATTAAACACATTGGCTAGAGATTTTACCAAAGTAAAATGAATCATTTTCTTTTTATTTACAGGCAAGTGTAGGTAGGGTATCAAACTCAAAACTGGAATTGGCTGCATGTAAAACCTCAGGAAAATATCTATTAAAAAGTAATAGAGTAAACCATAGTTTAGGTTGGTAATAGGACTTTCGCCAGGGAAAATTTTTAGGAGTATATCACCAGCAACATAACCTAAAAAAGCAAAATTTAGGGCTAAATACAAAAAGAGTAAACCCATTAAAAAGTTTACAAAAGCGCTTTTTTGCCAAACTGAAGACCTGAAAAATTCTTTCCAGGAGTGTTTTACAAGTTCTATCATTTCAGGGGTTGTGTAGATCAAATTTAAACCTAAAGTGGTAAGGCTCAATTTTTTTTTACAAATGGTAAAATGAAATTAATATGTGGTAAATTTCCATTTTTTATAGATGAAAATTTTTATAAACTTGAAGGGTATTTCTTTCAGATTACTCATTTTCTTTTCGGTAATTATTTCTGGTTGCAATCTAAAACCTAATAATTCTTTAACTAACTTAGAAGTGGGTTCAAGTTTAAGGGCACTTGAAGTTGAGGATGACTCCTTGGTTTGTTTTGCCGGCTCAAATGGCGTTTTTGGCATTACAAAAAATGGTGGTAAAAGTTGGTTTGTTGATGCCATTACTCACCCAAAAGTTGATTTTAACTTTAGGTCGATTGGTTATACAAATTCTGCATTAATTGTAGGTTCAATAAACTCGCCAGCAATATTTCTGCGAAGTACAGATTTTGGAATTTCATGGGATACAGTTTACAAAGAGATTCACCCAAAAGCTTTTTATAACTGTATAAAATTTTGGGATGAAAAAAATGGAATTGCTGTTGGCGATGAAACCGAAGGTTGTTTGAGTATTGTTACCACAGCCGATGGTGGGAAAACTTGGAAAAAAAGAATTTGTGATAGTTCAATTGTTGTTGCTGAAGGAGAGGCAAATTTCGCGGCCAGTAACTCAAATATTGCAGTTTACAAAAAGCATTGTTGGATTGCCACAGGGGGTAAAAAAGCAAGGGTCTTTTATTCGGCAGATTTTGGTGAGACTTGGACTAATTATGAAGTTCCTATTATTCAAGGAGAACAAATGACAGGAATTTATTCAATCGACTTTTATGATGAAAATTTGGGTTTTGTTATTGGAGGAGATTGGAACAACAAAAACAGTTTTTCAAAAAACAAAGCCATAACAACTGATGGCGGTAAAACTTGGAGTTTGGTAGCTGATGAAAAATACCCTGGTTATAGGTCTTGCGTAAAATTTGACCCAAATGGAAATGGAGCAAAACTCATGGCTGTTGGGCCAACGGGTATTTCAGAATCTTTAGACTCAGGAAAAACATGGAATCATATTTCAGATAGTGGTTTTTATGCTGTTGGGTTTTCGCCTTCAGGTAATACTATTTGGATGAGTGGGAAGAATAAGGTGGTGAAGTATTAAGTTAATCATCATTCTATGTTTGTAAATGGAATAAACTAATAGTCATTTATTAACCACTAAAGGAAAAGATGAGGAACCTGTTTATTTAAAAAAAATATAGTCATTTCGGGTTTCTGCAACGCAGCAGAAGAAGTATCGAGAACTATACAAAACCGCTAAACCAAAATAAACACCTCGTTGCGAGCCCCGAAAAATTTCGGGGGCGAAGCAATCTTAATAAATGGCATGACTCAAAAAAGATTGCTTCAAAACTCCACTATGTTTCGTTTTTCGCAATGACGGAACCATATTTGAAAACGTTGTCCAGAATGTGGTGCAGCGTATGCGGAAAGCAATGTGACATATGAGCTTTTTATTACGATAAATAATTAATGAGACTCTTTGTCCCGCAGGAGCGGGACTCTGAGTGACGGAACCAAAAACTAAAAACCAAGAACCAAAAAATTTTCAATCGTCTTTAGTCCTTCTATCCTTGCTCCATCTACTATTTCCCCAATCCCTCAATTTGCTTTAAAACCTCATTGGCCTCAGCAGCTTTTGCATCACTTTGGGTTCTATTTACCTTAGCTATGTCGTAACTTTCTTTCAATAGCTTTTTATACTTTTCTTGAAGTTTTTCTTTTTCTGTTTTCTTTTTGAATAACCCAAACATAATTTTACTTTTTAGTAAAACTGTTTATTCATTAATAAGTTTAAAAGGAATTGTTTAAGCCCAAATGTTGGCTTCTTCTAAGTGTATTTCTTTGCCAAAAAACATTTGGGCATTTTGCTCGAAAGTATATGTGTAATCAGATAAAAAGAATTGGTGTTTTGGGTTTGGAGAGTTTCCCAAAAGGTTATTTTCTAGCAGAATTAACCTCAACTTTTCGGCAATAACTTCACTTGAATCAAAAATATTTACCGATTCGCCCAAAACTGCTACAATGTCTTTTTTTAACAAGGGGTAATGGGTGCAGCCTAAAACAATTGAGTCAATATCTTTTAATTCGGCAGTATTTAAATATTCTGCCAAAATCAATTTACTAATTTGGGTATTGTAAAAGTTTTCTTCAACCAATGAGGCTAAAAGGGGAGTAGCTTTTTCAATTACTTCAAGTTTCTGATTTAGTTTTTGAATTTTGGTTTTGTAAATGCCGCTTCTAATGGTTCCTTTTGTGCCAATAACGCCAATTTTAGATGATGTTTTATGGTTAACAACATAGCTTGCCATTGGGTCAATAACATTTAGGATTGGGATTTTATCTCCGAATTTTTTTTGGATAACATCATATCCATATGAAGAAGCTGTATTGCATGCAATAACAATGGTTTTTGCTTTTTTAGAAATCAGAAACTCAGCAATTTTTTCGGAGTAATGGGCAACTGCAGATTCTGATTTATCGCCATAAGGCAGGTGAGCGGTATCGCCAAAGTAAACTATGTTTTCATTTGGCAATAGTCTATAAATAGCATTGGCGACTGTTAAGCCGCCAATGCCTGAATCAAATATTCCTATAGGGTTAGTATTATTAATAACCCAAAAATTATAAACCTAATTTAGTTTTTACCAAAGGTAAAATGTCATCACCATCAGGAAAAACTAGTAAAGAACCTGAAGCAGTATCAAAAACATAGGTAAACCCGTTTTCTTTGGCTACATCGTTAATGGCTTGATTGGCTTTTTCAATCATTGGCTCCATTAATTCTTCTTCTTTTTTGGCAATAGATTGTTGGGCTTTTACTTGAAAATCTCTAATTCTTCTTTCAAGATCTGCTAATTCTTCTTCTTTAGCCTCTCTAACAGGGTCTGCCATTACCTTAGCGTTAGTTTGATACTCTGTTAGTTTCTTTTCGTACTCGTTGCTCATACTGCCTAATTGCTCTTCTAGAGATTTTGCAAAAGTTTGCAAAGAGGTTTCTGCTGTTTTACGCTCAGGCATCATAATTAACAAATCGTTTGAGTTAACATGGCCAATTTTTAGTTTGGTTTGCGCAAAACTTGCGGCAGGAAATAAAGTAAGTGCTATTAGGATTAAGGTAAAAATGTTTTTCTTCATGATTTTGATTATTAAGTTGGCAAAAATATATTTATTCTAGTTATTTCAATTTTCTAATTAATTCTTCGCTTTTATCATACTTAGGATCAGAGTAAAGTATGTTACTTTGACCAGCTACATCAAAAATTATTGCATAATTATTACGGGTAGCCATTTCTTTTATTTCTGCAAAAACTTTGTCTTGAATAGGTTTAACCAATTCTTTTCTTTTTTTAAAAAGTTCACCTTCTAACCCAAACTTTTGTTTTTGGTAAGTTCTGGCTTCTTCTTCTTTTTTGGCAATTTCTTCCTCTTTCTTTTTTTTCATTTCGTCAGTTAACAAAATTTGCTCTGCCTTAAAAGCCTTTCTTAATTCTTCAAGCTCAGCATATTTTGCTTCAATGGTTTTTTGCCATTGCTCGCTAAGTGCGTCTAGTTCAACTTGTGCTGTTTGATAATCTTCCATACTCTCCAGAATTAAATCTGTATCGATGTAAGCAAATCTTTGGCCAAAAATTGAAACCCCGAAAAACAGGGCGAAAACGAAAAGAATTATTTTTTTCATACTATAAATCTCCTAAGTTAGCTCCTATGGTAAAATGAACTTGTGATTTTGGCATTCCAGGTTGTCCTGGGATGTCATCAAACCTGTGCCCCCAATCTAAACCAAGTAAACCAAACATGGGTAAAAATACTCTAATACCAAAACCAGCAGATTTTTTCACATCAAATGGGTTATAAGAATTAAAAGAACTCCAAGCGTCACCTGCTTCTGCAAACACTAAACCATAAATTGTAGCAGAAGGATTTAGGGTAAATGGATACCTTAATTCAGCTGTATATTTTGAAATTATTGTACCTCCATTAAAAGGAGAAACAGATTGGTCGTTATAGCCTCTTAATGCAATAATTTCTCTACCATCTAAAGCAAATCCGGTAAGTCCACTACCTCCTAAATAAAACCTTTCAATAGGAGCTGGGCCAACAGATTTATTCCATTGTCCTAAAAATCCAAAACCAACTTTGGTGTTTAAAACTAAGTTACCGGCAAGCGTTGTAAAAGTAGAAGAGGTAAATTTCCATTTGTAATATTCTACCCACCTGTATCTTTCTTGTTGGGTTCTGTTAAATACTTCTTGGTTTGTTAAAATTTCATCTTTAGCCTCGGCTTCATTTATTACTTGTTGCTCAAGGTTATTATAATTTTTACCATTTACCCATGAGTATGGAAACGTGGTTTGCCCCGAAACTTTAAACTGAGATCCCATTCTAGGATAAATAGCTTGGTCTATAGAGCTTCTTGATAAAGTTGTTCTGAAAAATAAGTTGTTGGCTACCCCGGTGGTAAAAATAAATTGGTTCCAATCTTTTAAATCATATTTCTGGTAACTTAATTCATATTGAATTGTAAAGTAATCATCAGGCCACTTTAATCTTTTTCCTAATCCTACAGATAAACCTGTAATGTTTACATAAGCTCTATTTGGGTTTAAAACTCTTTTGCCATCTGCACCTGTTGAGTCTTGTAAAAACTTACGAGCAGTTGATTGGGCAGAATAATATGCAGTTAAAGAAAATGAATTTGGTTTTTTCCCACCTAGCCAAGGTTCGGTAAAACTTAAATTATAGGATTGGAAAAAGAACCCATTACTTTGTGCTCTAATAGATAGCCTTTGGCCATCGCCAGATGGAACAGGTCTCCAAGCACCTTTTTTAAAGAAGTTTCGGGTAGAAAAGTTATTAAAACTTACACCTAAAGTTCCTACAATTCTTCCAGCACCAAAACCACCAGATAATTCTATTTGGTCTGAAGGTGATTCAACTACATCATATTCAATATCTACAGTTCCATCTTCTTGATTTGGTTTAGGGTTTATGGCAATTTGCTCTGCATCAAAATAACCTAAAACAGATAATTCTCTTTGTGAACGAATAATATCACTTCGGCTGAAAAGTGTACCAGGATAAGTTCTCAATTCCCTTATTACAACGTGGTCATTTGTTTTTGTATTTCCACCAACGGTAATTTCATTTATTCTTGCTTGTTGGCCTTCATAAATTTGAATTTCAAGATCTATTGTATCATTTCGTACGCTTGTTTCAACTGGATTTACTTGGAAAAATAAGTAGCCATCATCCATGTACAAAGACGAAATGTCTTTGCTATTAGGATCCATAGAGAGCCGAGCGTCTAATTTCTCGGGGTCATAAATTTCACCTTTTTTTATTCCAAGCGTATTTGATAAAATTTTGGAAGCATATTTTTTATTTCCAACCCAATTAATATCTCCAAAATAGTACTGATGGCCTTCTTTTACTTTCATGTAAATAGAAACTTCATCCTCGCCACTTTTGTAAACCGAGTCTTTTTCAAATTTGGCATCCCTATAGCCTTTTTTATTGTACTTTTCTATAACAGTTGCTTTATCAGCTGTGAAATTACTGTTTAAATATTTTGAGGTTTTAAATATTCTAACACTTACATTTTCTCCGAAATATTCACCAATTTTTGTGAACCCTTCTTTTCTTCCTTCTTTGTAAAAAGCTTTAAATGAAGATAATAGCATTCCATCAAAATCAACCAAAGGCTTAAAAACAGACTTTTGTTTGGTTTCCTTCATCGACTTTTTAATCTTCGCTTTTGAGAACTCCTCGTTGCCTTCAATTATGATTTCTTGTATTTTAACTTTTTGATTTTTATCAACTTTAATTGTTAAAACCACATGATTACTGTTAAGTGAATCATCTTCTAAAAGTAAATCGACTGTACAGTTTAAAAATCCTTTTTCAACAAAAAGCTTTGTAATTGTATTTTTAGTAGAAACTAAAAGGTTGTCGGTTACAATTTTTTCGCGATATAGTTTGATTTCTTCTCTTACATCATCAACTTCAGTTTTTTTAAGTCCTTCGAATTTAAACCGTGAAAGTCTTGGTCTTTCTGTAATTTTAATAATGAGAAAGATATTTTCACCCTGAATTTTTTCCGCTTCAATACTTATGTCAGAGAATAAACCTTGATCCCACAGGTTTTGTATTGCTTTTGGGATTGCATCACCGGGAACTGTAATTGTTTTGCCAACTGTTAAACCACTTAGTAACACTAAGGCATTTGGGTCTAAAACATTCGATCCTTCAACTTTTATTCCTCCAACAGAGTAATCTTTTGGATTTGCGGGATCTGTTAAATTATCTTGAGATAATTTTAGTTGTCCATTTGCATTTAACCCACTAAAGATGAGTATAATAATTAGGAGTCTTCTAAAAATCATTGTTGGGTTAATTGTTCGCTAATTTTTCCGAACCTTCTTTCGCGGCCTTGAAACTCAATCACTGCATTAAATAAATCTTCTCTATTGAAATCGGGCCAAAATTTTTCTAAAAACTTTAATTCGGCATAAGCAAGTTGCCAAAGTAAAAAGTTACTAATTCTGTATTCTCCTGAAGTTCTAATCATTAATTCAGGGTCAGGAATATTCTTTGTAGATAAATAGTTTCTAAATAAATCCTCATTTACATCTTCGGGTTTTACTTGGTTGTTTTTGCCATCAACCATTATGTTTTTTATGGCTTCTAAAATCTCCCACTTAGCGCTATAACTTAATGCTAGTACCAAGGTCATTTTCGAATTTTTTGAAGTTTCTTCAATGGCCTGGTTTAGTTCATTGTAACAGTTATTTGGTAAGCTTTTTAAATCTCCGATAGCTTGTAAACGTATGTTGTTTTTATTTAGTGTTTCAATTTCTTGATGAATTGTAGAAATTAACAATTCCATCAAGGCAGTAACTTCTGGTTTTGGTCTGTTCCAATTTTCTGTAGAAAAAGCATAAAGGGTTAAAAATTTAACTCCAATTTCAGCACAACCTTCAACAGACTCGGTGACAGCATTAATTGCATTTTGATGACCAAAAATTCTATCTTTCCCTTGGCTTTTTGCCCATCTACCATTTCCATCCATAATTATGGCAATGTGATTGGGCACTTTTTTAGGGTCAATTTTAGATTTTAATATTTCTTGCTTGCTGCTCAAGTATTGTTTTTTTTAAACAATTTGCAAAGATAGAAATTAAAAGGGGTTAAAGTGACAGTTTGAAGGGTCGTTTGTTAGCCTAAATGATAAGCCAATATTGATGAAACTATACCAATCGTTGGTTTTAGAATTACCTCTTTGGGTTAACCAATTATTATTGAGTGCAGAAAGTTGGTTTGTAGATTGATTTGAAAGCGTAGCTGTAAGGCTAGAAATACTATTGGGGTTAGGGTATAATGTACTTACATCATCTAAATAGTCGGTAAAGGTTTTTCTCATTCCCCAGTCAAAATGCAAACTTAATCTGTCTACAGGTTTAAATTTAACGCCCGCTCCAAATGGAAAAGAGGCTTGGAAAGATTTGTAAGATTCTACTTGGCCTTCGGTGTTATACGCCCTTAAATCATACAAATTATTTAAGTATTCGGTTTGAGGATTCATCAAAAAGAAACCTAAACCACCATACAAATAAGGTGAAACTTTTTCTTTTTGATTGAAGTTGCTATAACTGAAAAAATTGAATTCAACTACAGAGGTTAATTCATAAATATCTGTTGAAAATGAAAGATTTCTTTGGGCTTGTATTAAATCGGTTGATAAAGCATCGTCTCCTTTTACCTTTCCAATTGCCAATTGGGTTTTTACCCCAAATCTTCCGTTAAAGTTTCCTCTATGAAAAATTCCATAGGCAAATTGCATCAATTCAGGATTAAGATGTTGAGTTGGGTTTAAGTCCCCAATGTAATACATTGCTCCACCAGAAACACCAATTTCCATATTTGGTTGGGATTTTAAGGCAAGCCCAAATACAACAGCAAAAAGTAAGAAAGAAAAATATTTTTTCATTATCGTTTTTAGGAAACGATTAAAAGCGAGGTTTAATACTTCTACCTTTTAAGAATTTGTAGTGAAACCCAACTGTTCCATACATATAGTAATCTTTTGAAAGTGGGGAGCCTCTTTGTTGATCTTTTCCCGTCCAACTGAGGTTTGGTACAAGTGTGTTTCCTTCAATTGAAGAACCATCGTAATCGGGTTGGCTTATCAAAATGTTTCTATCCGCTAAGTCTGCAGGAGCATCTCCATATGCAGCTCTTAGTGCAGTATTATCATAATAATTGGTGCTAACATCATCAATATAATCTGTAAATGTATATCTGCCAGCATATTCAACAGAAATACTCATTTGTTTATTCAAAAACAATTTAAATCCTGCCCCTGCTAAAATAATAGCAGTAAACTGCTCATAATCAGGAATAATATTCCCGTTATTATCTAAAAGACCTTGACCTTCGGTGTTCAAAGGGGGTAAATCAACCCATTTCCCATTATAGTCTGCTTGGGGATTGAAATAAATTCCACCTCCACCGGCAAAAAAGTAACCAGAAATATTCGAAAGTAATGAGCTTTTAATTCCTTTTAGTTTGTAAGATGCTCCGGTTTTTTCTTTTAGCCAATAATACTCGTATTGAACCGAAGCTTCATAAATAGAGGATCTAAATGAAAGATTTCTAACTTCTCTGTAAATGTTATCGGTGTACTCATCACTCCCCGCAACCCTAGCAAGAAGTAAATTTACTCTTAAATTCATTTTTTCATGAATTTTATAACCGTATCCAAGCCCAAATGATGGTCTAGTTGCCCGAAAATCAAAATCTGAATGATAAAATTTTGGGTTATATTGGTCCGATCCTCCGAGTTCACCTAGAAAATTTGTTCCTCCAACTTCGGTAGAAAATTCATGGCGATAATACTTCCACTTTTGACTGAATAGATCATTTCCCCCAATCAGAATGATGAGTGAAAATGTTAGTAAAACTTTAGAAAGGAAAGCAAAGTTTTTTGTCATTTGCTGCAAATATAAAAATTGCACATTAAATACTTAAATATTTCTTTTATCTAAACCCCAATTTAATTTGGTGCGAATGGTGCTAAGGTAAGAGTGACTCTTTAATCTTACCAAGTTTATATAGAAACTATTCTTTGAAACGGTCAATTCTATCGTTGAGTCGATAGTTTCTGATCTAGAATCTAATGCTACCATAAAGTATTTACTTCTTCCTTCTATTTTTAGTTTTATTCTTTTATCGTCTGGTATAACAATAGGTCGCATGTTCAAATTGTGTGGAGCAACAGGCGTTATAACAAAGTTATTTGAACCAGGAAAAATTATTGGTCCTCCGCAGCTAAGAGAGTATGCTGTAGATCCTGTTGGGGTTGAAATAATTAAACCATCAGACCAATAACTGTTTAAAAAATTATCATCTAAATAAGTATGAATTTTTATCATAGATGAAGTGTCATTTTTATGAATAGTTAGTTCATTTAATGCAAAGTTATTTCCATTGAATAAGGGAATGTTTGATTCAACTTTTAAGGTAGCTCTTTTGTAAATTTCAAAATCATCGCTGGCAATGGATGTAGCAACTTTATCTAGCTCTTTAATAGAAGCACCAGATAAAAAACCTAATCTTCCTGTATTAATTCCAATGATTGGAATGTGCGAATCTTTTATAAAAGTTGTAGAATCTAAAAAGGTACCATCTCCTCCAATACACACCATAAAGTCTATATTTTTCGGATTCCAGCTTGCTCTATCAAAAATTTCTACCTTGGTATTTAAGGCAATTCTTGGAGCTAAGAAATCATGAAAGGGCTCAAAAATGTGAAGTGTAAATCCATTTTTTACCAAATCATGCAATAAGAATTCAATTTTAGAATTGTAAACTTCTTCGAAAACTCTACCGAATATGGCAATGTTTTTTACCATCTTAAATATTCATGTATTTGATAAGTTGGTTATATCTATCTACCAAATCCTCGCCTCGCAACCCTTTGTTGTATGACGCAGTAATGTTATAATCGAATCTTTCTAAAGAATTTAAAATTTGGGTAATATCTTCTCGATTAATTTTTAAAGTAAGTTCCATTTTAGTAGATTCAGGGAACCTCGTAATAAAAGAGCCTAAAATTTTGGCACCATTTTCTTCTACAATTCTTGCGATTTCAAAAAGAGAATAGTCATTTAAACTCATTTCTAAAACGATAATTCCACCTGGTTGCTTAACCACGGGCATGTCAGAAATAACCTCCATCAAAAAATTAGTAGATACAGCTCCCAAATACTGGTTTTTTGCATCTAATATTGGAATTACTGAAAGCTTATTTTCTGAAATTCTTTTTAAGGCTTCAAAAACATGTTGCTGACTAAATACAAAAGCCATAACAAAAGTGCTCTGCAAAGAAAGCAATGGTTCTTTTGATGATTCTGCATTAAGCAGTTCTTCTTCACTTACCAATCCAAAAAACTGTTTGTTATTGGTTACGGGTAAATGAGATACTTTGAATTCGTCCATCCACTCAAGTGCCTGACCAACAGAGTCATCTAAGTTTAAGATGGGTATTTCGTCTATAAGTAGTTCTTCAGCTAGCATTTAATAGTCAAATGTAAACAAATAAACAGCTAATTTCGCTCGTCAATTATCAATGTAAATGACAAGGTTAAGCGTTAATATTAACAAGATAGCAACACTTCGAAATGCAAGAGGGGGCAACGTTCCAAATGTGGTAAAAGTTGCCCAAGATGCCGAAAATTTTGGAGCCGAAGGTATTACGGTTCATCCTAGACCAGATGAAAGACATATAAAATATGCAGATGTTTTTGATTTAAAAAAGGTTGTTTCAACAGAGTTTAATATTGAAGGATACCCTAATAAAGCTTTTATGGATTTGGTTTTAGCAGTAAAGCCGCATCAAGTTACTCTAGTTCCTGATCCTCCAGATGCTTTAACTTCAAATGCAGGTTGGGACACCAAAAATAATTTTGATTTTTTGCAGGAAGTTATTAGCGAATTGAAAGAAAATGGAATAAGAACCTCCATTTTCATGGAAACTAAATTGAACTTAATCGATTTGGCATCAAAAACTGGAACTGATAGAATTGAACTTTATACAGAACCTTTTGCTGCAAATTACCATATAAAAGAAGTTGCTGTAAAACCTTTTTCAATTGCTGCAGAACATGCTAGTAAATTAGGCTTAGGTATTAATGCAGGACACGATTTAAGTTTAGAAAACTTAAAATATTTCGCGCAAAACGTTCCTCATTTAAATGAGGTTTCCATTGGACATGCTTTAATTGCTGATGCTCTTTATTTTGGTTTAGAAAACACAATAAATATGTACAAGGCTCAACTAAGGGTTGAAACATGGAATTAAATTATAAAAAAATAGGTAGCGGCCAGCCCTTAATAATTTTACATGGCTTAATGGGGATGCTTGACAATTGGCAAACCCCGGCTAAATACTTTGCTCCACACTTTGAGGTATATCTTGTTGATCAGCGAAATCATGGTCGATCTCCTCAATCTGAAGAGTTTAACTATCAAGTTTTGGCTGATGATTTATTTGAATTTATCTACACCCATCATTTGCATGATGTAAATATTATTGGTCACTCAATGGGGGGTAAAACTGCCATGAAATTTGCACAAAACAATCCTCAATTGGTTGATAAATTAATTGTAGCTGATATTGCCCCAAAATCTTATCCTGTGCATCATCATGAAATTTTGGAAGCTTTGGTAAGTGTCGATTTTAATGAGTTAAAATCTAGAGGCAAAGTAGAAGACCATTTAATGGATAAGCTCAAAGTAAAAAGTGTTGTTCACTTTCTTCTCAAAAATTTATATTGGAAAAATAAGGGAGAATTGGCTTGGAGATTTAACCTACCGGTAATTAAAAGAAACATTGAAATTATTGGTGCAGCTACAACAGATTCCGTTTACGATCAACCAACTTTGTTTTTAAAAGGCGAAAAGTCTCATTATATTCAAGATGAAGATTTTGAATTAATTAATGAATATTTTCCACAAGCAAAAGTTCTAGAGCTTTCAAATGCAGGGCATTGGGTACATGCCGAAAATTTGGAAGATTTCGTGAAATATAGTCTTGAATTTTTAGAAGTTTAATCAAAATCAAGCGTAAGCTTAAACCTCAAAACTCTTCCGTTTCCTGCATCGGCTACGTAAACAATCTTGTTTAAATAGGCAACTGCCTTTGGCTCGTTAAATTGGTTGGCAGCAGAGCCTGTTCCTCCAAAAGAGGCTTTAATGTACTTGGTTTCAGCTGAACCAGGAGGTGGTTTTATTCCTTCTAATCCATTTGAAGTAAATTGGTGTAATGAATCAGTTTCGGCATCAACTATGAAAATAAAATTGGTTCCATCACCAGTAATTGTTAATCCTTCGGGTTTTTTAAAGCGAAATGGTCTTTGTAAAAAATCATCAGCTTGGGTGTAATCTCCAACAATAGATTCTTGAGGAACATACACAATACCGTTTTCATCTTCTTGAACTTGTATGCCATTTATTTTCAAAACTGCGTTTTCATCAATTGAAGTCACCAAAAAAGTTCTGTCGTTTACAACTGAAATTTGTGGTGGTTGAACACGGCTAGAAATCGCAAATGGTCTTTTAAAAAAGTCGTTATAAGTGGCTCCACCGGATGTAATACTAACGGGTGTAATCCAAACATCTTGCGGGCTAAACAACAATACAGCTTGGTCGGGCCCAACAATATTTGATGAGTTGCCATTTCTGGTAACATAATATTCGTTGGTTGCAAGAATGGCAATATCGTTAAACTCTACCGTTGGATCGTTGCTAGAAATTGTATTTCTGAAATAAAACGGGTGAATAATTTTGTTAATGATTTTTGCATTTTTTATTCCATAAGAACTTCCACTTTGCATATTTATTCGGTAAATACATTGCAAAGTATAAGGTTGCCCCAAACCATCTACTGTATCTGTGGTGCCAATTGCCAATAATTCTAAACTTCTGTCTTGAGCTATTTTTTTTACGCCTGGTACTGAGAATCTTCCTTGTTCGGTTAAGGCTTGGTCTAGCGCGATAATTTCTTCTGTTCCGTTATCAACAATGTAAATTAGTTCATCAAAGCCTGCCAAAACATCTGTTGGGTAAACAAATCCATCTAAAATTGGCTGAATAGGAACATAAGCAACATCTCTTGCTTGAAAAACGGGCTTTTCAATAAAATCTAAATCAGTTTTGTTTCCAAAATATTTTTCGCAACTCGAAAAAGAAATCGAAAAAATTAAAGCCAAAACAAGACCTAAAAGCGATTTAAATCTCCTTATTGGATATAGATTGTATTTTAGGTTTGTATACTTCATCATCTTTCCATTTTATTAAATTGAAAATACAATCCAAAGCAATGTTGCATGCCAAAAAAGTCTGTTGGGTTTATGGCATAATCTATTCTTAAAGGATGGGCCCCAATTTGACTTCTTAAACCGATTCCAAAGCTTGGAAACGATTGACCTTCAACACTAAACTTATACCCCATTCTTCCGTAAAGCAAGTCTCTGTAATTATATTCTGCTCCAACTCTAAAATTTTCGGCATTGTCGTTAGGATGATTTAATTCGGCAGAAATTAAAAGCGACTGTGTTTTTGTTTTGTATGGCACCATTGAAAACCCCATTTTAAATACTGTAGGAACTGTATATGAGTTTAAATCTAATGATGAAGAATCTCTGTTAAAATCTACTGCTAAAAAATCTCCTGAAAGAGAAGAGTTGCCGCCAAAATTTTGCACCAAAACGGCAAATCTTAAATCTTTAAAATCAGTTTTGTAAAGAAATCCTAAGTCTGCAGTTGCAGTATGATTAGTGTATTGGGCAATTTGCTCGTAGATGTATTTTATGGTAAGCCCCATGCTAAACATATCTGATAATTTTTTTGAATAGGTTAGTCCAGTAGCCAAATTAGAAACATAAAATAATTCTCCAGTACCATTGGGTTGAAACTCTGTTCTAACTTCCATTGCACCTGAGTTTAAAGAGTTAATAGAAAGCCCAAAATGAGATTTTTGAATGGGTAAAACTCCAGAAAGAAAACTTTGTTGAACGCCTGCGCCAACCACAAAATTTGAAGCAGAAACAGCCAAAGCATCTGCTCCTGTTATTGCGGCAGGATTTGAAAATAAGTTGTAGCCATCAAAGTTTAAAGCCACACTTGCACCAGACATAGCCATAGAGCGCGGACTAACATCGTTTTTTAGGAAACTTAAAGTTGATAAACCGGCTCGTTGTCCTCCATAATTTGGAAGGATTTGAGCTGAGACTTCAAAAACGCCAAGGACCAATATGAGTAGGATTAACTTTCTCATTAAAATTTAAAACTTAAGCCGGCCAAAATTTGCCTTGGTTGTAAAAATCTAGCTGGATTGTCAGGAGGGGCCCCATTTTCTTCAGGACTAATGTATCTTGGGTCTCTCCAGCCATTTGGCACATCATCTCCCACCTCGTATGCTCTTCCAGTTACTGGATTTATGATTTGAGCGTTTTTGTGATTTGTGATATTTTTAAATTCTAGGGTAAACATTACGCCTTTGTTTTTGGCAATAAAAAAGTTTCTTGATAATTTTAAATCGACCCAAAACCATGGAGTTGCTTGTTCTTGAAGGTATTGATCGTCTAGAGACACAAATTGAGGCCTGCCTAAATCGTTGTAACCTTCTAAAACCTGAGGGGTATATCTAAAACCCGATTTATAGGTTGCAGATGCAAAAACCGAAATATTTTTAAAGTTTACTCGGCCTAGTTTTACGGTAGAATCGGCATTAAAAGTAAACCCAAGTTTTAAATCCCAAGGCCTATCAAAACTTAGGTATTGTTCTGTTGAAAGTTCAACCTGGCCATTGTTTTCTATTTGCAATCCGGCTTCTCTTGCTGAGTTAGATTTCCCTCTAGCCACTTGATAAGTTGCATTAAAAAAGGTTCTGAACATTCTTCCAATTCTGTTATAAATACCAAGTTCAAGCCCCATTATTTTTGCGTAATCTTGGTTGATGTACATTCTTTTCGCCACAAATCTTCCTGTTTGATCTTTTACCAATACTCTTCTCTGAACTATGTAATCGAACCTGTTGTTGTTAAAGGCCGAAACAGTTAAAGCTATGTCTTTTGTTATTTGCGATTTTGTTCCAATTTCATAAGAAACATTTATTTCAGGATTCAAATTTGGGTTTCCTAAAAAAGAAAGAAAAGATCTGTCTTGGTATTCTGGGTCTAAACCTGCATATACAAAGCGTGGGTGAGGCAGCCTCATAGAATGGCCGTAGTTAAAGTAAAGGATGTTATTTTCGGTTACAGGGAAAGAAACATTAACCTTTGGTAACAATCTAGATTTAACCCTTGACCCAAAAAAACCAAAAGTTTCGTCCATGTAATCAGTTCTAACTTGGTCTAAAACTGGAGATGTTGAATCTGAAATGGCATTATCGGCAAATTTGCCTGGAGCCCAGAAGTTGTATCTTAAACCCAAGGTTGCTTGAATGCCTTTGTAGGTAATTACATCTTGAAAAAATAATCCTCCAGAAACAGGATTTACTTTCCATATATCGTTTGAAGAACCTATGCTTATTGATGGAGTTGAAACTGAATCTGATATTTGAATTGGAGCCCCAACCCATGGCGCAGTTACATCAACCCATTGGTATTCGGTGAGTTTTAGTTCTTCGCCGAAAGAGAATTTATGCGTTTTGTTTTGTGGATAATAACTAAACTTGGTTTTTATGGTGTACTCTTCAACATAATGATCGTGCCATGTTGCTGTTATACCTCCATTATTTACCAATCCAGGACCTGGCAAAACAAACAAAACTGAATCACCTGGATTAAATAATTCTACAGGGTTAGTAACAATAGATTCTTCGTCATAAATCTGGTCAACTGTTTCTGCTCTAAATGGCCTTCCATTGGCATCTGCTCTTAAATTGGTAAAGAGTCTTCCAACTGATATGTTCAGGTTTAAATTATTGTTTATGAAGTGGTTGAGGTTTAATGCGGTTAAGTTTGAGTGATGAGTATAAGTTGTGGCATTGTCTAAATTCAAACTTCTTTCCCACTGGTAACCGGGTGCTAAAATGGCATCGAAACCTACAATTTGTAATGATCTTGTATTTTGATTTATGGCTAAACTATGCTGATTTGTTAAAGTGAGTTTAGTTCCTGGTTTTATTTGGTAAGCTAATTTAAAGGTGTGAGAAAATTTGTTATCGTAACGCGGTGCCCACAACGAATCGTTTTTAGAGAACAATGAACTATGCAACTGATTTGCAGTTGAACCAAAATATTGGTCGGTTAAATTCATAGATACATTGTTGAAAAAGGTTACTTTTTTATTGGTAAAAGGAACGGGCCCAGCAAATGATAATTCTACATTATCTGTTTTCCATTGTGAGTCTCCATCGTATAGCCCAATAAAATTATCTGTTTGCCAGTTTCCAGCTATTTCAAAAGTTTTGCTTCCTTCTTTTATTTGGGTGGTGATTACACCAGATGAACCATCGCCAAACTCTGCGCCTGCGCCACCGGTAATTAATTGCAAATCTCCAATTGAACCTGAAGAAACTTCAACCCCAAAGCCAGTTCCAGCAAGTGGGTCTTGAGCCGAAATACCGTCAACCAAATATTGGGTTTCGTAAACTCTAGCGCCTCTAATTTGTAATCCATCAGGGGTTTGACTTACACCAGCCTGCAGTGCTACAACATCTTGCACGCTTCTAACATTCATTGAACTTATTTCTTCTGCAGAGATTTTTACTTCAGAGGCAGCAGATTCAAGATTTACCAAGTTTTTTTCTCCAACAATTACTACTTCTTGTATAGATTGAGCTCTAGATGTTAATTCAATATCTAATGTTTTGGTTTTGCCTTCTTCTATTTTTATTCCATTAAATATTTGATCAGCATATCCTAAAAAAGAAACTTTAATGGAATAGTCTCCTGGCTTAATATCTTTTATGATATAATTCCCATCAATATCGCAGGCCATGCCTTTATAGGTACCAACTATTAAAACTGTTGCTCCAATGAGGGTTTCTTTGGTTTGGCTATCTCTAACCGTACCTTTTAATGAACCATCTTGGGCTAAAACGACTATTGCTTGAATTAAAGCCAAACAAATAAGCAATGCTTTCTTCATCATAAGCCTAGTTCGTTTAACATGTTTTCTAGCAATTGTTGTTGAGCGGTTTGGTCTTTGTCAAATTGATGTAATTGCACAGAGAAAAATATTTGACTTGTTTGCCCACCTAAATTTCTTTTGGCTCCAACTACATTAGGGCCAACCCAACCTCCACCAATTTTTAATTGGCCTTTGTAAAGAGGCACAGCATCTTGGGTAGGATGAAAGGGAGAAACTCCCGCAATAAGAAAAGATGGGTTAACATTTGGCCAAGTTGGTTGGTTAATAGCCACAATACCACTATCTTGATCTAACCTAGCTTGGCCTTTAGAAGTTGAAATACTGTCTATAGGAAAAACCTCAGACAAACTTGTAATATCGCTTGTAGATGTAAACGATGTTGTAACAAAAGCTTTTCCGTTATTGTTAAAATATTTTTGAAGACTTGGCGCCATAAATTCTAGCAGCAAGGCACTTCTTTGGTTGTAAGGATTTGTAAAAACATTTGCATCAGAGTTGATAAATAATCCTTCGTAATTATTGATGATAAGAGAAAATGTTTGGTCCCAAAATTTTGGTTGTTTATCGGCCAAACTATAATCTAAAAAATCGTAGTTAGAGTTTGAAAGCAGGGCTTTGTATTTGTTTGTTGTTGCTTCATCTTGCCCAGAAATAAACAACATATTTTCTTTTTTACCAGATACATAAAAGGAGTTTGAAGTGTCGGGTTCGCTTTCAGCACCTGCAAAATCTACAACTTTTAAGTACAATGTATTTGCTCCATTTATGTTAAACCCAGAAAGGGTAGAAGGGTCAAATTTTCCATTGTGGTATATTTTTGCGTTTGTTACTCCATTTGCTGAAGGGTTTTCAGGCGTTAAAGAAATAACATTTGCATTTAAAGGAATTTCTAACCAATCGCCATTATTAGCTTTTAAATAAGCATTTGTAATAGATGCATCTCCATCTAAATCTTTAGCCAACCAAGAAAATGTAACCACCAAATGATTTGAGTCAATTGGCAGGGTAGAGGCAATAAAATTTACTTCGGGTGCAGTATTTTTTAATGGGATTCTTAGGTAGGCAGGGGTTTCATCTTTTTGGTCTAAATCATCAATTGAACGAACATAAAAATCGATATCGGTTGTATCTTTTCCTTGCTCAAGTGGAAAAACAAAGGTACTATCTTGGGTGGTTACGTATTTCCAATCTTGGTTATTTAAAGAGATTTCATATCCTTTAACGTAACCATCTACATCAGTACCAAACCAACTTAACCTTACTTGGGAGTTTAGTCGGTTTTCTCCAGTTAAATTGATGCTTTCAAATGCCAATTGTGTTTCGGGGGGATTATTCTCAAATTTTTCGCCCTTATCACAACCAATTAACAAAACACCTAAAAGAAAAATGAATCCTATCTTTTTCATAACAAAACGCCATTCTTGCAAAAGCAAGAATGGCGAATTAGAGTTTTACTTGATAATTATTTTTTGTGTTTTGATGGTTTTTTCATCTTTGGTTTTCATGGCAACCATATAAATACCGCTTTCAATAAATGAAAGGTTTAAAGTTTGAATTGGATTTAATGAAACTCTAGAATACACATTTCTTCCCATCATATCAAAAACCTCAACTTGGTAAACATCATTAGAGTTACTTTGAAAAGTAATTTGACCATTTGATGGATTTGGGTAAATAGTTACACTTTCCTCAATACTTAATTCGTTTACACTTCCTGGGCCAATTACTGGATTGCAGATAAAACCTGCTGAATCTAAGGTTTCACTAAATCCAATAATATCATCATTGTTTCTTGGTTGTAATCTGTAATTTGAGAAACTGTAATAAACTAAACCTACCATGGCATCCATAGTTTGGTTGGTGTTGGTTAAAACTGGGTCAACTTCTAATTGTCCATCATTATTGATGTAAAAAGAATCTGTAATTAAAGAAACGTATAGAGATGAGTACGAAGAGCTAGATTGTCTTCCAGCTAATACTCTCATATTATCTGTTCCTCCTTGAGTAGTTCCAATACCGTAATCTCCAAAACCCATATTAGCTTCATTAATATAAACTTTTCCGCCACCTGGATTTTCTGCAGAAACCAACATTGATTCGTATGCTTCCATTTCTAATGTTGTGCTAGATGGATCAATACTTACTGGGTCTACCAAGTTGTAATTTCCTGTTCTTGCAACCGATGTGGCTTGTATTCTTGTCATTCCAAAATCCTCTTCAACAATTCCAGTTATTGTTGCTTCTTCTCCTCTACAAAGTGCAATTAAATCTGGTGTTCCTAAGCAAATTATCCCAGCGTATTCAGTTTCGTTAGCTTGTTGGATATAAACATAGCCAATATCGTTGCTTTTAGCAGTAGCAGTTACAAATCCTGTTACGGTAACTTCTTCTCCAATGTAAGATGATAAATCGCTGCCGCCAAAAGTTTTTTGAACGTCAACAATTGTTAACCCATTGTTTCTTACTGTGTAAGCATATACATTAGGTTGAGGAGCATTTTGAGGTGTAAAAGGAAAAACGGTAGTATTTGAATTATCATCTGTTGCTTCTAAAATATATCTTACTGTTGTTCCATCAGCATTAGCTGGAATTGTAGCCTCGTAAGAATCACCTGATGTGTTGGTCATTGAAACAGTTGTAAAAGCTGATAATGGGTCTGAAAGGTTGGCAGAGTATTTAAGGTTTGCTGAAACTATACTTCCATCAAAATCTGTAATATCAGCAGAAACAACTACATCATCAGAACTTGTTGGAATAGCAATATCCCTCATTATGTTGGTAAAATTTGGAGGAGCAACACCAATTTCATAATCAGCAGAACTTGTTGGGTTTAATTCGTAGCCTCTACCTGCGTTTCCTGTACAGCCATTTTCAGAGTGAATAATCATACCTCTAATAAAATTGTATTGAGTGCCTACTGGTGGAGCAACAAAACTTCCTGTTGAAGCAGGAGATTGAGGATTTACGGTTTGGTGGGAGTTTAATTTTTGGGCTAAAAATCTATCGCTTATGTTGATTACATTTCCGTTTTGGTCTGTAACATCTAAACTTACACGACTTCCGCCGCTAAAAAAGTTAACAGCTGTAACAGTAACATTTTGAATTTCAACATAGTTTCCTTCCCATTGCTCACCTGTTTCTAATTGGTTAACTCTTTGGTTGTCGTTTAAATCTCCAACGCTTACCACTATTGGCGAGGGTGCTGTGCCACTGCTGATAATTTGAATTGCAGTAGAAGAAATAGGAGTCAATTGGGTTTCTCCATCATACGAAGCAACCAAACAAGTAGCTCTAATTCTATCTCCAGCCAAGAGGTTTTCAAAACCTGGATAAGGGTCTGATGTTCCATCAATAACTCCCATCATGTCAACGCCCATAAAAGGGCCACCTTGGCCACCATTTGCAGTATCAACTACATTAAGAAAAGGCCTATTTCCTCCTGTAATTGAGCCTGAAACTACTTCAGATAAATTTCCATCAACTGAAATAATTCCTTCAAAGTGAACGATTTTATTTTCGTAAAATGACGAATCTTCGCAAGCTTGCAAAGTAGCTGGCGAAACATATTGTATGTCATAAATTGAGACTGTATCTACTTGGGCTCTTGTAATAAAAGCACCAATTAGAAGAGTTAAAATAAGTAATGATTTTTTCATAGTTTGTGTGATTTACGTGTTTAAGTTTTTATTTTATTACTGCAAATTTTCCTTTATATATATTACCTGTTTCGATATCTTCTACGCTAAATAGAAAAAGACCTCTCGAAATTATTTGTGTGTCTTTTGAAAGTAAATCCCAACTATGTTCTCCACCTGAAAATACATTTGGTGAGTCATCTTCACTTCCAAAAAACTCATACCATTTGCTATCGCTACCATCATAATTTTCATCGTGATATATTTCATCAATAAAATCTCCTGCTGATGTAAATATTCTAATATAGCAACGCTTTGGTAAATTGGCAAAAACTAGTTTTCGGCTTTCTTCAGGGCTTCGGGTTTGTCCTTCCCATGAAGCTCCTGCATAATATGGATTTGGATAAACAAAAGGCTCAAACTTTTTCAAATCTGGATTTACCTGAGTACCTGCAAAAACTCTGTAATTGTTGCTCAATAAACTTGATTCAAGTGGTTCTAGATTACTTTCAGGATTTCCTCTATCAAAGGCCGAAATAGCAACTGCGTATTGCCAACCATTTTGAATATTGTTAATGGTATATTTATAATGAAATGTATCTCCATCAATAACTTGAGGAGTAGCTAATTTTATAGACTCAAACCCTGTTTCTTTAAAGTATCCGTTTTTAGGAAGGTCATACTCGGCGGCTTTTATCAAACTTTCTGCAAGGTTAGAAACACCTTTAACATCAAAGCCAAGTTTAGAAATATAAACTCGGTAACCTTCAAAATCTTTAAGTAAAGTTATAGGGTCTATAGATTCTTCGGCGTTATCGGCCCAAAAAATTTCAATTCTATTGGTGTCAGCAACAACTTTTGTTTTTGGAATATCTGGCGGCGAAGGCAAAATAAATCTGGTAATTACTCCATTGTCATCATTGTCTTCATTTGGATCTAGCTTGCCATTAAAATTTAAATCTTCTCCATTAAAGGCAGTTTGAGCCCAACCGGCATTGCCAATCAGGTTTTTTCTTTGGTTAAGGTTATTGTCTGAATTGGCATTTCCATCTTCATTTTTTCCAGCCAAAACAAAAGCGTAAGAAATTTTGATGGTATCACCCGGAGCAAATTCTGCAAAAGGACCAACCGAAACTAAATCAGATCTATTTCCTGCTTGGTTTAATTCATCTTGAATATCTCTATCTAGTCCGCTAACACAACTTGGACTTGTAGGGTCTGCCCAACAGGCATTTTTGTTTAGCCCTTCTTTCATTTTGGCGTAACGTTGTTGATCTGTGCTAGGTAAAAAATAAAGTGGGTTAGATGTATTGTTAAACTCCCAAGCCGAATAATGAGCTTCAAAATCTGTAATTACTTCACCTGTTCTGCTCATTGTATCTACTAACGGGTGTCGAAATCCTTTTTTGTCTTCCGCGCCCAAAAACTTCTGGCCTATGTAGCTTTCGGTAAAACCAACATCTCCTGAATTATCATAGCAATAGGCTAAGTTTAAACTATCCATAAAACCATTTCCACCTTTGTTGTAAAAGGCAGCTCCTCCAGAACCAGCAGGAGTAATGCTAATATTTCTTACTACAGCATTTGCCCACAAAGCAAAATATGGATTTTCAACTGTACTTTGGCCTTCATTAATAGCAGTAAAATTCAAAATCACAAAAAAGTCTGAAAAAGAATAATTCCAGTTATAAGTTTCTTGAATAATTTTTACGTTCAAAGGGTTTGTATGGCCTTGAATTGGAATTTGGGTACCAGGCACAAGAACGTTTTTGTCGGAAAACTCAGCAACAAAATCTTCGTGTGAAACTGCGTCAGGGCGATAGTTTGGGTTATCAAATAACGATGATCTTAAAGTTAGTTTTGATCCAATTTCGCCAGTAAACTCAAATCCAGACCTTCCAGGAGCATAACCTTGTGGAGCATCGTAAGCTGTTGTAGAAATTACTTCTTGTCCATTTACTAATCCACCAAACCAAACTCCAGATTCAAACAAATGCTCAACACCCGAACCTGCAGGGTATTCACAAGATTGGTCGCCTGTACCATCTCTATAACCCCTAAAAGAGTTTCCGAAAGTTCCTACATTGGTAATTGTTAATCTTACGTTTGAAGCTGAGGTAACCCTTTCATCAAAAGACTCTTGCCCAAAAGATGTAAATCCAACAAAAGTTGAAATTATTAAAGCTAGGCACTTGTGAATAGGTAACTTCAAAATTTATTGTTTGATGAATTTAAAATTGAATATTTCTCCTTCATTTGATTTGATTTCTAACAAATAAGTTCCGGTGCATAAATCTATTGTTTTCAAATCTGTTTTTCCACCTTGAGCAACAAAGTTTCCCTGGGAGATTAGATTTCCTTTAATATCTATAATTGAGAAATTAAATTTCTGATTTCCAAAATTTTCTAATCCAAAAATAGTAAGGTTATCTCCAACAGGGTTTAAAATTGATAATTTGTTTTTTGATGTTTCTTGAGATTGGATTCCAACAGGTAGTTTTTTTAATTTTAAATCTACTTTTACAGGAAGGTGGTCACTTAGGTTATACAAAGCTGTATCTATTCCTTTTGGAACACTAAAATTTTGAGGAAAAATAATTGATTGATTGTATCTATTCCCATCCTGACCAATAACCTTGAAAGAGTTTTTGATGTATTCAACCCCTGAGGTATTGCTTTTTACTGCATCGGTAATTAATATGTGGTCAAACCGGTCATCCATTCCTCCTCCAGATAAGCAGCCATTACTAGCAACTCTTGTAGATTGAGTATGGTAACTACTATAGCTTGAATTGCTATTCCAATTGCCAATTGCATTAACGGGGTCGTAAAAGTTAAATTCAGAATTTGTGTGGTCAATTAAGTTTTGAAAACACTCTTCGCTGCCTGCGTAAACATTTAAGTCACCCATAAAAAGCAAATTGCCTTTTAGGTTGTTGGTTTCAATGTAATCCATAACTGCAGCTGTTGCTTTAGCTCTATCAGACTCATCAACACTGGTGTTTCCAGCTTTTAAATGAGCACCAATAAATGTAATAAAAACAGTATCTGAGCCATCAACAAGTTCAGGGTCTTTGTAATACAACGTGTAAAAATCAATAACTCTAACCAAATTATTTCCGCTTAAGTCTTTTGATATATTAGATTGACTGTGTAAATCAAATTTTTCGGAGTTGTAAAACAACATATTTACCAAGTTTGATCCATTGTTGCTGAAGTCGCATTGTTTCCAAGAAGTTACCCCATTAATATTTAAAGCATTTTCAATAATTTTATTCGGGTTGGTGAAGTTTGAGCCAATTTCTTGGCAAACCATTACATCTGGCTTAGCAAAATCTACAATTTTAGCAAGAGCAGCATCTTTTAAATTGGCATCGTTATTTGTGCCATTGCAAAAAGAAGAAGTTTCTCTGTAGAAAGTTAAATTGTAAGTAATTACCGTTGCGGTTTCATATTCTTCTGCCCCTAAACTGCTTTTATTGTTTTGACTATATCCTAAAAAGGAAAACAGAAAAGAGGTTAAAATTATGAGGGTAATTTTTTTAGCCATAAATCGATTGCAAAATTAAGGGTAAAGTTTACTGATAATGTTAAAATTAGGTTAATAAAAATACCCACTTAAGTGTTTGTATATCATTATTTTAATGTCTTATTGTGAATAAAAAATAAGTATCGTTGAAATTTTTGTTGCTTGAAATTACCTACTAAAAAATGTTTAAACTGAAAATAGGCTTTAATTTTTCTTTAAAATCAAAGTTTTAAAAACCTATATTCGCTTTTCATTTTTCGAAAAAAAATTGGAGGAAAAACTAGTCATAATCCCTACTTACAATGAAAAAGAAAACATCGAAAAAATGGTTCGAAAAGTTTTCTCATTGTCAAAGCCTTTTCATTTATTAATAATCGATGATGGTTCGCCGGATGGCACTGCATCGATTGTTAAAGGTTTACAAAAAGAATTTACGGAATCTCTTCATTTACTTGAAAGAAAAGGTAAACTTGGCTTAGGTACAGCTTATATAGCAGGTTTTAAATGGGGAATTGAAAAAGGTTACAAATACATTTTCGAAATGGATTGCGATTTTTCTCATAACCCTGATGATTTAGTAAGGCTTCACGATGCATGCGAAGCTGGTGCTGATGTAGCTATAGGTTCTAGGTATTGCAAAGGAGGCCGAGTAAGCAATTGGCCTTTGGGTAGAATAATGATGAGCTATTTTGCTTCGGTATATGTAAGGTTGGTGCTTTGGATGAACATTAAGGATACTACTGCAGGTTTTAAATGTTATAGTGCCGAAGTGCTCAAAAACATTGCTTTAGATGAGGTAAGGTTTATAGGTTATGCATTTCAAATTGAAATGAAATACAGAGCTTGGAAAAAAGGATACAAGTTAGTAGAAGTGCCCATAACTTTTGTTGATAGAATAGAAGGAACTTCAAAAATGAGTACCGGAATTTTTAAAGAAGCATTTTGGGGAGTAATCCAAATGCGATTTTCTTAATTATTTATGAAAGCAGATTATTTGATAAAAGATGCCCAAATTGTTAATGAGGGTAAATCTTTTAAAGGTTGCGTATACATTCTAGGTGAAAAAATCATTAAAGTTTGTATTAACCCAGATGACCAAATCACTCCAAGCAATACAATTAATGCCGAAGGAAAATATTTATTTCCGGGTGTAATTGATGATCAAGTTCATTTTAGAGAGCCAGGATTAACCCACAAAGGAGAAATTTATACCGAAGCCAAAGCAGCCGTAGCAGGTGGTATTACTTCTTTTATGGAAATGCCAAATACAGTTCCGAATGCTTTAACTGTAGATTTACTTGAAGATAAATACAATATTGCGGAAACAAATAGTTTGGCAAATTACTCATTTTACATGGGTGCTTCAAACGATAATTTAGATGAGGTTTTAAAAACCAACTTTAAAAAAGTTTGCGGGGTAAAGGTCTTTATGGGATCATCTACAGGTAATATGCTTGTAGATAACGAGAAAACTTTAGAAGGAATATTTAAAGATACACCCGCTTTAATTGCTACACATTGCGAAGATGAGCAAACCATTAGAGAAAATACAAAGTTGTTTAAAGAGAAGTATGGAAATGATGTTGCTTTCTCAATGCATCCTTTAATTAGAAATGTAGAGGCATGCTACAAATCATCATCAAAAGCAGTTGAGTTAGCTACAAAGCACAACAGCAGGTTGCATATTTTGCACATTTCTACAGCCAAAGAGATATCTCTTTTTAGAAATGATATTCCTTTAAGTAAAAAGCGAATTACAGCAGAAGCTTGTATTCATCACATGTGGTTTACAGATCAGTTTTACGATACAAAAGGGGGTTTTATAAAGTGGAATCCGGCAGTAAAAACAGCTGAAGATAGAGCTGCAATTAGAGCTGCAGTAAATAACGATAAAATTGATGTAGTTGCAACAGACCATGCTCCTCATACGCTTAAAGAAAAGTCGTTAGACTATTTTAGAGCTCCCTCTGGCGGGCCACTAGTTCAGCACGCATTATTGGCGATGTTAGATTTAGTGGAAGAAGGTGTTTTTACATTAGAAAAAACCATTGACAAAATGTGCCATAAGCCTGCTGAAATGTTTCAAGTTCACAAAAGAGGCTATATTAGAGAAGGATTTTTTGCAGATTTAGTTTTGGTTGATAAAAAAGAATTTGAAGTAAAAAAATCTAATATTTTATACAAATGTGGTTGGTCTCCATTTGAAGGCCATACATTTAAACACAGCATAAACTCCACATTTGTTAATGGAAACCTGGTTTTCGAAAACAATAAATTTTATGAAACCAAAAAAGGCAAACGTTTACTGTTTGATAGGTAGTTTATTTTTTGCTTTTTCTTGCAGTCAGCCAAAGGAAGAAATTGAGGTTACGCCCAATTTTCTCATTCCAGAGGACTCCTTTAAAATGGTGATGTACGATTTACATGTGCTTGAAGGTTTTATTTCAAGAAATCCTGATAAAGTAAAAAGCACCGATACTTTGTACGAAAAACAATCAATGGCAATGTTTGAAAAGTATTCAATTTCTGAAAAACGCTTTAAAAAATCTTTCGATTATTATTTGGCAAAGCCAGAAGAAATGGATAAAATGTACGATGAAATTCTAGAAGAACTTACAAAAAATCAGGCAGATTTATCTAAAAAAGTAAAAATAGATACTTCTAAAGTAAAATCTGAAGAAAACTAGACTGTAAAACAACTAGCAGTGTGTTTTATAGCATCTTCCACCGAGTGATATTCAATACCCAATAAACTTTTCGATTTTTTGTTATTGTATAAGTTTTTTGAATTAGCCGAGTGAGCAGTTTCTTGGGTTACAGCTACATCTTTTTTTGAAATTAAGCTCCAAACCCATAATATCCTCCAGCCAATACTAGAAAGTATTTTATTTGCTTTTATAGTAGGTGGATTTTTCTTTAGGGCCTTTGCCATGAGAGTAAATACTTCTTTGTAAGATTTGTTTTCCCCAATAACTAAAATTCTTTCGTGGTTTATTTTTTTCTGATAGGCTAATACTAAACTATCGGCAACATCTCTTACATCAACAAAGCCATTCATGCCATCTGTATAAAACTTTAATCCATCGTTTACGGTTTTAAATAGGCTAGTTGAACTTTTTCCCCAATTTCCTGGGCCTAAAACTATAGAGGGGTTTATGATTGCACCTGATAAACCTTCTTCAAACCCACGCCAAACCTCTAATTCGGCAAAGTGCTTAGAGATACTATAATTGCTTATGTTTTTGGTCTTTTTCCAAAGTATATCTTCTGTAATTAATTGGCTTTTGTCTTTTGGCTTTCCAATGGCGGCAGTAGAACTAACATGATAAAAACCTCTAACTCCATTGGCAAGAGCTAAATCAATTAGATGCTGGGTGCCAAAAATATTTACTTCTTCTAAGGCATTTTTATCTTTTGGCTGAAAAGAAACCATAGCAGCACAATGAAAAACAGTCTCAACATCCTTTAAAATGATGTTTAATTCATATTCATTTTGAAATTCACATTTTACCCATTCAACAGCATCAAAAAATCCTGTTGGCTTTTGGTACCAAGTTTCCATTTTTTTAAAAATGGAAAGAGAATCTTCAGAGCGATATATGGCTTTAATCTTTAGGTTTTGCTCAAGCAAAAGCATAATTAAATGGGTTCCAACTAAACCTGTACCGCCTGTAACAAATATCATGGTTGTACCATTATTTTATGAGTTTCAACTATTTGGTTTTCTTGCCAAATTTCTAATAAATATAATCCTGAAGGTAGTTCTTGCACATTAATTTTTTGACTTGAATTAGTTTTAATAACTCTTCCTTCGAGGTTAATTAATTTCAATTGGATATTGCCTTTTTCACTTAACACATAAACCTCACTGTTTGTTGGGTTTGGAAATACCAATAATCTTGGCTTTTCAATCTGTTCAACTTCAGTTGGTAGGCAAGGGGGAGTATGAAAGTATCCATTTCCAAGATTTCCTAAATAGCCGCCAAAGGTATTTTTTGAATTCTCGGTTTCTAATGAATCTGGCAACTCATAATAACTAACTACAATTTTTTTAGGCAGGTAATAGCTTTTATTGTCGAAACCAGAAACAGTTATAAACCCTTTGTTTTCGCAATCTATGGTAACGTTTCCGTTACCATCTTCCAATAAAAAAGAAGACCTTGGAGTTGCATAAAGATGAATGCCTGCAATCCAAGGGGTTGTAAGAATTGTAGAATCTATAGTTCCGCGTTTTATTATTTTAAAACGATGATTGAAATCAACTTGGGTGAAGCCTAAATCTTTGTTTTCAGCAAAAAGCATTGCATTAGGCTGGTTTATTGAAATGGGCGAGGCAAATAAATAAATATTGTAAGTGGAAGAATCAATATAGTTACCTGCTGAAGAGAATTGGTTTAAGGTATATCCTTTGTAAAAAGGCCATTTACCTATTTGTGAGGTAAAGTAAAACTGATCATCAATAATATGAATGCTAGAATAAATCTCATTTCCTGATATTGAAAAATCAAATAAAATTGAATCGTTGGCTAAATCATAAGCATAAATTTTTTCGTTTAAACATGGAATAAGCATGGTTTCACCAAAAATAGTGGGAGCTGAAATAAATCCTTTTACGCTATCGCTTGCAATTACTTTAGCGTTTTGGATATTACCTGATAATAAACTATCAAAAGAAACTTTATAAAAATTACCTGCTACAGTCTCTCCACCACTTCCAAAATAAATATTCTCGTTATAAATCAAAGGAGTAGCATAGCTCTCAGTTCCGTCGGGCATGGTATCCGCTGCAATAATGTTTCCGTTGGCTCCATCAATTGCCATTAAATAACCCGGAGGTCTAAATGGAATTGAAGATGTTGAACCGCCCCCGTAAACTGCAATTAAGTCTTTTTCTCCATCGTTATTCAAATCTTCAACCCATTGAGGTTGGTTGAAGTTATATCGAAGACTATCGTCTGTATGATTAAAATTACTTCGATTGTATTTCCAAATTTCATTGCCCGAATAAATATCCACGCATGAAAATATTCCTTTTCTACCAGTAATAATTACTTGATTTTTATGTGGTGTAGAAATTCCAATAATTTGGTTGCTGAACTTTTTCTTCCACCTTAAACTTCCTGTTGAAATATCAACGGCAAAAGCAGCGTAACCCGTTGCTGCATTTTCCCAACCGGAGCCAACAATTGCAATTCCGTTTACAACCAAAGGCGAACAAATAGATGAGCCACTATCGGCAATAAAACTCCATTTTGGAATCCAACCGATTTGGGCTTTTGCAAAATTTAAAGTCCATAAAACAAAAGCAAAAAATATGAATACTTTTAATTTCAAGGGTGGTTGTATTTGCAAGTTTGAAACATAACTTTGCGCGAAAGTAATACCTATTTGCATGAGTTTTATTGAAGAGCTTACCTGGCGTGGAATGATTCACGATATTATGCCAGGAACCGAAGAACAACTTAATAAAGAATTAACTAGAGGTTATGTTGGTTTTGATCCAACTGCAGACTCATTGCATATTGGAAACTTGGTTCCGATTACTCTTTTGGTTCATTTACAAAGGGCAGGGCATCAGCCAATTGCTTTGGTTGGCGGAGCAACTGGTATGGTTGGTGATCCATCTGGAAAATCTGAAGAAAGAAACTTGCTAACTAGAGATGTAATTGAGCATAATTTGGCTTGCCAGAAAAAACAATTAGAGAAGTTTTTAGATTTTAACTCAGAAACCAATCCTGCGATTATGGTAAATAATTACGACTGGTTTAAAGATTTTGGCTTTCTAGAGTTTATTAGAGATGTAGGAAAACATATTTCTGTTAACTACATGATGGCAAAAGATTCGGTTAAAAATAGACTCGAAAACGGAATGAGTTTCACTGAGTTTAGTTACCAGCTTGTGCAGGGATATGATTTTTTTCATTTGTTTAAAAACATGAATTGTAAAATTCAAATGGGAGGATCTGACCAATGGGGAAATATTACAACAGGGACTGAGTTGATAAGAAGAATGGGCGCGGGTGAGGCTTTTGCTGTTACAACTCCCCTTATTAAAAAAGCAGATGGTGGAAAATTTGGAAAATCAGAAAAGGGAAATGTTTGGTTAGATGCCGAAAAAACAACGCCTTATGAATTTTACCAATTTTGGATAAATGCAGCCGATAGTGATGCTGTTGTTTACATAAAAACTTTTAGCCTAAAAGATAGGGCAGAAATAGAGGCTTTAATTGCTGAGCATGAAAACGCTCCTCATTTAAGAATAGTTCAAAAAGCAATTGCCGAAGAATTAACAGAAAGAGTTCATTCTAAAAAAGATTTAGAAGCTGCTATTGATGCTTCCTCTATTTTGTTTGGTAATGCTACTTCAGATAAATTAAAAGCCATGAGCGAAAGAGACTTTTTGGCTGTTTTTGATGGAGTTCCTAGAGCAGAAATTAGTAAATCTGAATTAGAATCTGGAATTGGAGTTTTAGATTTACTTGCTACAAAATCAGGGTTTTTAGCTTCTAATGGAGAGGTGAGAAGAGCTCTTAAAGAAAACTCAATTAGCATTAACAAAGAGAAAATAAACTCTGAAGAGGCATATTTCAATTCGGATTCTTTAATTAATGGAAAATATTTGCTTTTACAAAGAGGAAAGAAAAAGTACTTTATTGTTTCGGTAAGTTAAAATACCATTAAGGTACAACCCCTTACTTCGGCATTGTCAAAACGACCTAAAACTTCAAAAGTGCCATTTGGATAGAGGTTTCCTAAATCTTCTGTGGCAATAAAAGCGCAAGAATCAACATTGGCAAGGTCAATAATATTAAGTCCACCGCGACCTTTAGTTAAAGTAGCAAGAGGGTCGTTGGTTTCTCTTACAAAAACCTTCATCCAAGGTGGAGTTTCAAATATTCCATTTTGTTTGGCATAAGCTTGTGATAGTAATTCGGTCATACCATATTCCGAATGTATCTGTTTTACTCCGAAACTGTTTTTTAAGGTTTCATGTAGCTCAGACCTTGTTATTTCTTTTCTTCTGCCTTTCATGCCTCCTGTTTCCATAACAATAGCATGCTTCAAAGAAAAATTGAATTTTTCTGAGAAATCTAATAATCCAAAGCTTACCCCAATTAATAAATAAGGTTGCTTTTCTTTTTCGCTTGTTAAAATGGCATTTTTTAAGGCTTCAAAATCATTCAAGAAAAATCCACTTTCTTCAAATTGACATATCTCTATCATTTTTTTTACCATGTAAACCAAGGATGATCCACTTCTTTCTAGGTATGATGGCAAAAGACCAAAAATCTTTAAATTTTTTATTGGGCCATAAAGGTTTTCAAACCCTTTTATAAAAGACTCTTCGTAAATTTCGGTTGATTTTACAAAGTGATTACTTTGTTTTTGGCCAGTGGTAGCACTTGATAAAAAGGTAATTTCTGGTTCGAAGTTATTGGTTTTTACCTTGTGAGTTTTGAAAAGAGAAATAGGTAAAAAGGGAATGGATTCTAGGTTTGCAATTTTTTGGACATCAATATTTAGATGGGATAAAAAATCGCAATAAACTGAGTTGTTTTTTGCTTGGTATTGAAATAATTCAAGAGCTAACTCCTTAAATTGATTAGGAGTGTGTTCTTTAATAATTTTTGAAATGGGAAAATGTGAAACCAAAAAGTTGGTTTTATTCGGTTTCTTCTTTGCCTGAAAAAGGTGTAGACAAAATTTCTTCTTCGTTTACGGTATTGTATTGTAAAAATCCTTCTTCGTTTTTAAATACTACTTCGTACTGCTTTTTACTGTTTTTGTAAATCTGCTTATGCACCAACATTGGAATATTGTCGATAGTATAATAAACAATTTCGCCTTCTTCGAACTTAAATGGATCATCTTTGGGAACAGAATTGCAACCAATTAAAAACAAGGTAAAGGCACTAACTATAAGAATTCTTATTTTTAAAGCTTTCATTGCTTTGTTTTGCGTAATTAATGTTCGAAAATAACAAATAAACATGAACCAACGTTATTCTATTCTATTTGAAATTAAAATGAAGAGTTTATTAGCCATAATTTTTATTATTTCAACTTTATTTTTCGGAAGTTGCAAACCAGAAACTTGCGAAGAAATTGTGCCTCAAATAGAATTTGTTTCATTACAAGTTTTTGGCGATACAGCCAAACTTACCTTTAGTTTTAAAGATTGTGATGGTGATTTTGGTCTGCGTAGATCAGATACTTTACCTCCTTACGAGTACAATGTTTTTATTGAGTATTTCGATTTTAATAATGGGGAGTTTAAAAAGGTAGGTCCTTTAAATCCACCTTATTATTACAGGATACCCTTTTTAGAATCATCGAGCAATAGTGATATTTTAGAAGGTGAAATTGATATAGATATTATACCTTATTATTTACCTGGATTTGGAGATACTATGAGGTATGAAGTTTATATCCAAGATAGTTTATTGCATCAAAGCAATGTATTAACTACCCCAAGTTTAATAGCTCCCCAATAATTATATTCTTCCTGTTATAGCTTCTGTAACGTTAACCACATGATCACCAATTTTTTCGAACGAATTGAATAAATCGGTGTAATAAATGCCACTTTTCATATTGTAATCGCGGTTTTCCATGCTTTTTAGGTGAACTTTTCTGAGTTTATTTCTAAGCTTGTTTATTCGCTTTTCTACTTCATCAGCTTTTTCGAGGGTAACATTATCATAATTGGCATCAAGGTTTAGGTTCATTACTTTTAATGCTTCTTTTAATTCGCCCATCATAAAGTTTAGGTGTTCTCTTTGGTCAGGCGTGAACCAGGCTTTTTCTTTTTGTTTTCGCTCGTAAGTTTTAGATATTTGGTAATAAACGTCACCAATTCGTTCTAAATCGCCTACTATTCCAAGCATACTTCTAACTCTAAGAGAAGTTTTTTCACTCATTTCTCCTTCTGAGATTTTAAGCAAATAATCTGCAATTTCAATTTCAATTTTATCAGTAATTTCTTCGTAGTATCCAATTTTTTCGTTGAGATGATTTACTGCTTTTGAGTCTCTTTCGTTTACCATCTTTTCAACTAAATTATGCATTCTCTCAATCAGTTGTCCAAATTTTGCAACTTCCTTTTTTGCTTCTAATACACTTAATTCTGATGTGCCCATCATTGAGCCTGAAATATATTCTAAATGGTATTTTTCTTCCTCGGTTTTTGGGATTACCATTTTATTTACAATTTTTTCTAATAAAGGAATAAACCAAATTAGAAGGAAGGTATTTACAATGTTAAAAGAAGTGTGGAATAATGCTAAAGCCAACTCTGTTGGGCTATCGTCTTGCATTAAAGTTCTAAAAAAAGGCATTATACTTTCAATAAATCTCATGAAGAATGGAAAAGCTAAAAGCATCCAAGCTACCCCAAAAACATTGAAAATAAAGTGAGCACGAGCTGATCTTTTGGCTTGAGTATTTGCAACAATTGCTGCCAGATTTGCAGTTATTGTTGTCCCAATATTTTCGCCCATAACAATTCCCGCAGCCATTTCTAAGGTAATAACTTCTTGGTTTAGTAGAACTAGCGTTAAAGCCATAGCCGCGCTAGAAGATTGAACCACAATTGTTAAAACAGTACCTATTAAAATGGAAATAACAAGTGAAAGGAAGCCTAAATCTGCATAGTTTGCTAAAAATTCTAAAATCTGAGGATTGCCTTTTAAATCGGGAACTGAAGATTTTAGTGCATCTAAACCCATAAAAAGCAATGCAAAACCAATTAAAACTTCAGCCCAAGATTTTAAATTGCTTTTGTTAGAAAACATCAAAGGCAAGCCTATAGCAATAATTGGCAGAGTAACAGAAGAAATTTTAACTTTAAATCCGAATATACTAATTAGCCAACCGGTAACAGTGGTTCCAATATTAGCTCCCATAATTACACTAATTGACTCGCCTAAAGAAAGTAATCCAGCATTTACAAAGCTTACCGTCATAACGGTGGTAGCAGAAGATGATTGAACCAGTGAGGTAATTAGTAATCCTGTAAAAACACCTAAAAATCTGTTGGAGGTCATAGCACTCATGATGTCTCTGAGCTTTTCACCAGCAACCTTTTGGATGCCTTCGCTCATAACCTTCATTCCGTAAATAAAAAATCCTAGTGCACCTAAAAGGTTTAAAAAGTCAAAAAGAGAGTAATTCATTACCTAGTTGGGTATTTTATTTGCGCTATTTTCGCTGTGGCAATATTACTATAAATGGCTCTTTTAAACTAATTAATGCTTTAAATGATAACACAAAAATCATCAATAATATTTCTGTTTATTTTTATTTCAACGTTCTCTTTTTGTCAAGAAATTTTAAAGGTAAAAAACAATCTAGGGGAGGGTATAACATTCACCACAAGAAATAAATCTGTAGAATCAACTATTTATGCCTGGGGTCATTTTGATGGTGCCGTTTCTAATGGGTTTACCAATAATTTTGATATTAGTAATAATCAATATGTATTTGGTCTTCAAAGAATGCGATTTGGCACTAGGGGCTTTATGTACCAAAATAAATTGAGATACCATTTTCAATTTAGTGTTGCTCCAGTTGAAGTGAAAGGAATAGATGCCAATTCAAGTAGTTTTTATAATGGTTTGTTAGATGGGTTTTTCGAATATGATTTATTTGAAGGATTTACAATTAGTGCTGGACAAAGGTTTTTACCCGGAAATAGAAATGCTTTTACAGGAATTAGAAATTTACAGTTTTTCGATAGAAGTGCCCTTTTTTCTTTTTCCGGTTATGATAGAGATATTGGTGTTTTTGCTTGGTATAATTTTTCGGTTGGAGGCTCAGTTTTTAGGCCCCAATTTGCTTTAACCCAAGGGGAAGGAAGAAATATTTCAAGAAATTTAGGTGGTTTGAATTATCAAGCAAGGCTAGATTGGATGCCTTTTGGTGCGTTTACAGGGTTAAATGATATTGTTGAAGGCGATATTTCAAGAGAAACTTCCCCAAAACTTGCCATTGGGGTAGGTTATGGGTTAAATGATAATGCTAGCAGAGAAGGTGGTTTTACCGGAGATTTTGTAAATACCCAAAGGGACATTGAAAGCATTTATGCTGACGTACTTTTTAAATACAATGGCATTTCAATTATGGCAGAGTATTTTGAAAAATTTTCTGATATTCCTGTAGTGTATGATACAGCTTTTAATACTTTGGCCACTTTTGGCAATGGCTATGGCTTTAACTTTCAGGCAGGTTACTTATTTGAAAGTAATTGGGAGTTAGCAGGCAGGTATTCAACTGTTTTTCCTACTCCAGTAACAAAAGCACCAAATCTCGAAAAGTATTCTTTGGCTTTAAACAAGTATATAGCCGGACATGGTATAAAATTACAAGGCGAAGTTTCATATACCGATACCAAAGCTCTTCCTGCAAATATTAATGGGGTTCAATTTATTCTGCTTTTTGCTTTAGGGATTTAGTTCAACTCAATTATTTCAATTAATTTGGTAACATTAAGTTAACATTAGAGAATTTTTCTATATTTGCTTAACATTAAGTTAACAAATAGTGAAAATAGCATTAACATTCATTTTGATCTCAATCAGTTTTCTTGGGTTTTCTCAGGCAGATAATAATGAGGTAATTACCAATGTTAATGGGTTTCACAGGTTTGATGGAGTTGATCCTTTAGGTGGAAAAGTTACCGTTGTTTACAACCAAGATTTTGATAAAGTTTACCAAGAAAGATTGCACGATAGTTCTAAGGTTTATGTTATTTACTCAAACCGAAAAATTGTTGAATATGGTACAATAACAGTTTTAGCAGAAAATATTATTCCCGACGATATTGGGAAATTAGAAGAATAAAAAAGGCCGCTATTGCGGCCTTTTTTATTTAAAAGTTGTATGAGTATTTTATGTTGAAATTTATTCCAGGATAAAACCTATTAAAAACTTGGTCCTCTGCTTCATAAGCTCTGTAAACCATAATTCTATCGTCGTTAAGAATGTTTTGAACTCTCAAAGTAATTCTTTGGTTAAAGTTTTTACCAAACCCTTTATAAGTGTTAAAGTTTACACTATGAAACGGAAGTGTATAAACATCAGGAACTCTTTCTGAACCAATTATGGTTAATTGCTCACCTTGAACATTGTAAGCTAAGGCAAAGTTCATTTGTTTTTCAGGTAACTCGTAAGCTAAATTGAAATTAATAGCATAAGGAGATTGACCAGACATTGGTCTTGTATCGCTTAATTGTTGGTTAGTTCTTAAAAACTCTGACCTAGAATCATACTCTGTTTTGCCTGAGTTATTTACCAAAACACTTTTTAAATCAACTGCAGATTGAACCAAAGAAACGTTGGTTGATAAAAAGAAGTTGTTTAAGAATGAACTTGCATTTGGCAAACCTTTTCTCAATTCAAATTCAACTCCCATTAATTCAGCATTTCCAGAGTTTCTTGGTTTAAACTCATCAGGGTTTAGGTTATTCGAAATTAATTCGATGTGGCCATCAAATTGTTTGTAGAAACCTGCAATAGATAAAAGCTCTTTTGGTGCGAAGAAATACTCATATCTAGCATCAAAGTTCATAATGGTTGTTTGTTGTAAATCTAAATTACCAACATAAGTTCTTTTGGTTATTGGGTCATAAATTTGAGCAATTGATATTTCTTTAAAAGACGGCATGGCAACGGTTTGATTGGCTGCTAATCTCAAATTCATATCTTCTGTTAGGCTATAAACAATATTTAAAGAAGGTAATATGTTAAAGGCATCCAATGTTTTTTCATTATTGTATACCTCTGTTTCTGAGTTATTTGTTCCTGAATAAAACATATCTGTTTTTTCAACCCTTACGCCATAAATAAATTTAAATAAGCCAAATAATTGATTTTGAGCCATTAAGTATCCTGCAAATTGAGTTTGGCTTGAAGTGAATGAGTTTTGTTTTTGGAAACTTCCAACTGTATAAGTTCCATTTCTAAAATTTCCGCTTTTATCATCGGCAGACCAAACATTTTCACTAGCTAAAAACCAATCTGGATCAATACTAATATTTGATTGGTCTGAAACTCGGTGTTTGAAATTTGCCACATCGAAATCTCGTGTTTTTATCATTCCAAATCCACCTGTTTTAATTTCCATATTATCACCAACCGGAATTTTTAAATCAGCTCTAAAAGATTCGTTAAACTCATCTAAAAATCTCCAAAATCTGTCAATTCCTGCACCATCCCCAGTATTCAATGAAGTATCACCTTGAGTAGTTGAAATTTTTGTTTCCCTAAAATCTGGGTCGTAAACTTTTGAGTAAGTTGCTGCATTTGCCCAACTTAATTCCATGTTTTTTGCCAATAAGTGTTTTCCACTTAAGGTGAAATTAGTTAAGGTTCTTGAAGTATATGTTAGAATATCTTCACGCAATGTTGCGCCAGTTTGATCATAATCTTGATTAGTTCTTTTGGCTGCAGAAGATTCGCCACTTTGGCTATTTAAAAGGGTTGCAGAAAACGAGTTATTTCCTTTTTTATAAGAGCCACTAATTAAGCCGCTCCACAAAACAGTTTGCCTGCCAACATCTCCAACTATTCCAACAAACTGGCCGAGTTCATTTTCATCTTTGTTATTGCTTTTTAAGTAATAATTATTTTCAAAGTCTCTGTAAAATACTCTTTGGTTTCTATAATTGAATACAGTGTTATATCCTATGGTAGAGCCATCTTCTCTGTTTATTTGATTACCGTGATTAAATGAAAATGAACCATTTGGTAACGCTGTAGTTTTTTGCGCTGCAAGCACAGGGTCAAAACTTCTTGTGATACTTTCTAATTCTGGATCTACTAAAACTTCCGAAGGAACATCTTTGGTAATTGGTAATGGAATTTCTCTTCTTTTTCCTGCATATCCTGTCCAATCGAAATTTCCACCTGCATAAGATAAATAGTTGCTATTAAAATTCATTCCAGGTGTAATTCCTAACCCTAAGGTTAAATTAGAGGTTTTTTGATCGGGAAATTTTTTGGTAACCACATCAACTAAACCACCTGTAAAATCGCCATATAAATCAGGTGAAAAAGTTTTGTAAACCTGTACATTTTCTAAAACTGCGGTAGGAAAAATATCTATTTGAACTGCATTTACATCAGGATCTAAACCTGGTATTGCCATGCCGTTTAAGGTGGTTTTAGTATATCTATCTCCTAACCCTCTAACATAAACGTATTTTCCTCCCTGAACAGTAACCCCTGTTACCCTTTTTATGGCTCCTCCCAAATCAGAGTCACCAATTTTTCTAAATGATTGTGAAGAGATTCCATCTGTAACATTTGATGCTTTTTTCATTTCCATCAACATTGCAACATCATTGTTCCTTCTTATTTCAGCTACAATTTCTACAGTAGAAAGCTCTTCAGCGGCTGAGGCTAAGGTTGCATCAATAATTGAAACTTTACCTGCTGTAATTGTTGTGTTAGGAAACTTTTGGGTTTTATAGGAAATAAAAGAAACATTAATAGTATAAGTTCCAGGATTTAACGGCAATGAAAAGTTTCCATCAAAATCTGTTGTGGTGCCAACGCCCGGCATTTCTTCAACAGTAACAGCAGCTCCAATTAACGGGCCACCAAAATCACCATCTGCAATATTTCCTCTAACAAATCCTTTTTCTTGTGCAAAAAGAAATCCTGTAAAAAATAAGCTTAATAAACAGATTGTAAAACTTTTCATAAATCGATTTTAAAAATGTAATCCCTGTGAATTCAAAAATTCACAGGGATTATGGTTGTTATATATTATACTCTTTTTTTATTATAACTGACTATTAGCAGCTGCTGCTGTCCAAGAGAATGTTGAAGCAACATCTAATGAAGCGCCCGCACCTGTTCCTACTTTAGTAGGAGCAGTTGTAACTGCTGAACTTAATTCTGAAGCACACAAACCAGTTTCATCTCCTTCGTAAACATCAATTGTTGCAGAACCTAAATTAATTCCTGTATAAATTAATTTGTTATCTGTTACTAAATATTTATAAGCATCTGATTTATGAGCACAATCAACTCCTGGATCTACAAAGTTTGTTCTGAATTTAATTTTCTTTGAACCTTCAAAACTCACATTCATAACATTACCTTGAGCTTTTGATTTAAAATCGCCGAAAGAACCTTCAGAACCGTCTAATTTGCATATACCATTTTTCAAGGTAAATAAACCATCAGTGTAAGTTGAACCTTCTGGACCATCTATCTCTAATGATTCATCTGTACCAATACCATCACCTGAAATAATTGCAAAATTCTCAATTGTACCTGAATAGTTTTGGTCTAAATCGATACCATCATCGCCTTGGTAATAAACCAAAATATTAGAAGCGTTTACTGTACCACCAAAAAATTCAACACCATCATCAAGCGTAGCATAAATTTCAATGTTATCAATAACAGTTCCTGTTCCAACACCACCTAGTGTTAAACCATTTAATTCATTTCCTTCTCCAATTGTGATACCACCATGGCGAATTGAAATGTATTTTAAAACGCCTGAATTATCAGCAGCATTTGTTCCGCCGTATTTACCGTAACCAGCATCAGCAGGAATACCTTCAATGTTACCTTCTGTGTCTCCATTTTCTGTAGACGATGGAGCATTTCCACAAACAACAACACCACCCCAAAGTTCATTGTCAGTTCTTGTTAAGTTAGTACCAACTTTCTCTCCTTGTTTAATATTGTCTAAAATAGAAGTGAAAATAATTGGTTTATCGGCAGTACCTTCAGCCATAAGTTTACCACCTCTTGCCACAACTAAAGCAGATGAAGCCGCATCTTGTCCTTCTTTACCTTTAATAATTGTTCCTGCCTCAATGGTTAATGTAATTCCTGAAGGAACAACAACTTTACCATCTAATACATAAATGTTGTTTGCTGTCCAGGTTTCATCAGTAGTTAGTTCTCCTGTTTTTGTTTCTTGGCCTGTTAAGTCAGCTGGGTCATATAAACATGAGCCATCATCTTCTTCAGCTTTTTCATCGTAATTGATAGCTGTAGAATCGGTGCATCCTTCTTTGTTACAAGAAGAAAATAATAAGCCTGCAGCAACAATTGCAAGACCTGTGTACTTTGTAATTAAGTTTAACTTTTTCATGTTAAAGATTTTTGTTAATTTTTCGATTTAAAGTTTGATGCAAATTACCCCCACAAGTTTTACTACTAAGTCAATCCAATGTTATGATTACATTAAGGGAAACTAAGAAAAGTGTTACCGAAAGTTTCAATGTTAAGCACTTATTAACTTTAAAATAGTTGTAAAGAAGTGCCTATAAAATCTTTTGAAACCTAGTAAATAAATAACTTTGATGTTATGTAATTAATTTCTGATTGTAAAATTTAAAAACTGGGAAATTAATTTTTTGTTAAAGGAAAGTTAACCACTATGGCAAAGAAAAAGGGTAAGATTGGCAAAAATTTTAAAGCCAAAAAAATGCAAGAAAAAATTTACAAAATTCTAGTTGTAGATGATGAACCAGATATTGTTGAATTTATAGGATACAACTTAAAGAAGGAGGGGTTTGAAGTTTTTACTTCGAACAATGGGAAGGATGCAATTGAAATAGCCAAAAAGCATAAGCCGGATTTAATTTTACTTGATGTAATGATGCCTGAAATGGATGGCGTTGAAACTTGTGTAGAGTTAAGATCTATTGACTCTTTAAAAGATGTTTTTATTTCGTTTTTAACAGCAAGGGCTGAAGATTACTCGCAAATAGCAGGCTTTGAAGCAGGCGCAGACGATTATATTACAAAGCCCATTAAACCAAGAGTTTTAATATCTAGGCTAAAAGCTATGTTGAGAAGAAACTCAATATCTGAGAGTAAAAACGAAAAAGAATTGGTTGGAGGTTTAGTAATTGATAGAGAAAAGTATGTTGTTGTTAAGGATGACGAAACATTAAACCTTCCCAAAAAAGAATTTGAATTAATAGCTTTACTTACTTCTAACCCAGGTAAAGTTTTTACTCGAGAGCATATTCTTTCTACCGTTTGGGGAGATGAAGTTATTGTTGGAGACAGAACGATTGATGTTCATGTTAGAAAATTAAGAGAAAAAATAGGTGATGAGTTTATAAAAACAGTAAAAGGAGTGGGGTATAAATTTGTAGCTCAATGAGGGAAGTTACACCAAAAAGAATTGCCTTTTTTACCTCTGTTGCCACCTCTGGAATAATTGCTTTAATACTTGGTTTAGTTTTCCTGTTGATAGGAGTAAGTAATATTTGGCTTTACTTTTTTATTTCTGTAACACTTACTTTTTTTGCCTCTTACTTAATATTTTATTATTCTATAGAGCAATTTATTCACATAAAAATTAAGCTCATATATAAGTCAATTCACAGGCAAAAAACTGGCAACAAAAAATTGCTAAATGACTTAGACATGAATACCGATGTTATTGGAAATGTTAATAAGGAAGTTTTAAAGTGGGCTGATGAAAGCAGGGAAGAAATTCAACAATTAAAAGAGCAAGCAAAGTTTAGAAGAGAATTTATTGGAAACTTGGCCCACGAACTAAAAACTCCACTTTTTAGTATTCAAGGTTATTTGTTTACCCTTTTAGAAGGAGGTTTAGAGGATGAAACAATAAACCGAGATTACCTTATGCGAGCCGACCGAAACCTTGAAAGGTTAATGGATTTGGTAAAAGATCTAGATGATATTACAAAACTTGAATCTGGGGAAATGCAGCTCAGGCTTGAAAAAATTAATATTATCGAATTGGTTAGAGACACATTTAACTCTCTTGAATTTCAAGCAAAAAAGAGAAAGATTAACCTTGATTTTGATAAAAAATACGAGAAACCAATATTTGTTAGAGCCGATTACGGTAAAATTCAGCAAGTATTTGTAAACCTGATTGTAAACTCTATTAATTACGGAAAAGAAAAAGGTTACACCAAAGTGAAGTTTTTCGATATGGATGAAAATATCCTTATTGAAATTGAAGACAATGGCATTGGAATTTCAAAAGAACATTTACCAAGACTATTTGAGCGATTTTACCGAGTTGATAAAAGCAGGGCTAGAAACCATGGAGGTACCGGTTTAGGCTTGGCTATTGTAAAACACTTAATTGATGCTCATAAGCAAAACATCAATGCGAGAAGTGAAGAAGGGACCGGGTCTACATTTTCTTTTACCTTAAAAAAAGCTTAAATCCTATTACTCTTACAGTATCTAGTTTTAATCTGGTTTCAAGCCACCTTGAAAGTCTTTTCTGTTGTTTTAGTCTTTCATCTTCATCATACCCCTCTTGCCAGGTGGCTAAAAATGTTGGAATTGTATCAACTTGGTTAAAATCTTTTTTAACTTCATAAGAAAAACCAAAACCAAACTTTTCTATTTCACTATACTGAATTTCTACTTCTTTCCTTAAAGTTTTAAACGGAATAGTATCCTTTTCATATTTAAAAAGCTTATTTTCCAATTCGATAATATATTGGTTTTTTTCTTCAATAATTTCTGAGTTTTTCTTGTAAATGTCTTCTAATATTCCTGATTTTACTTGCTGAGAAAGTTTACCTGCAATTTCTGAAGTATTGTCTTTGGCTTGAAATATTTTAACCATGGTATTTTCTAAACCATAAGATTTAAGCCTAACATTCAAATTTTTTTCAACTTCTACAGGTACCATATTTCCCATTACAAATAACTCGATGGTAGAAAGAGAATCATTATAATTTATTTTTTGATTGATAATCTCAGCACCTTCAAATTTGGCATTTTCGATTAAAAATTGATTAACCCTATTTTTAAAATAAGATTGCTTAATAACATTCCAAAAAATAAATCCACTAGGAATTAAAACAACCACAACAAAGGTGTAAATGTACCTTTTAACCTTTTTCTCTGTATCAGGGTTAACAAACGATTTTACTGGAAACCCTAAGTATTTTACAACAATAAATGTTGAAATACTAATAAAAATACTGTTTAGTAAAAACAGGTAAAACGCACCAAAAAAGTAGCTGAAATTTCCAATGGCTAATCCATAACCTGCAGTACATAGCGGAGGCATTAATGCTGTTGCTATGGCTACTCCGGGTACAACGTTGGTTTTTTCTTTTCTACTGCCAGCAATAATTCCCGCAAATCCTCCAAAAAGTGCAATAAAGGCATCTAATAAAGTTGGTGTTGTTCTGGCTAAAAGTTCAGATTGTTCATCTTTTAATGGGGTTAATAAAAAATATATAGTTGAGGTTAATAAGGCTACACCTGCGGCAATACCTAAACTTCTTAATGATCTTTTTAGTAAAGTAAAATCATTTGTTCCAACAGATAAACCTATACCTAAAATGGGTCCCATTAAGGGAGAAATTAACATAGCGCCAATAACTACCGCAGTGCTATTTACATTTAACCCAATAGAAGCAATAAAAATTGAGCATATTAATATGTAAACATTGTAGCCTTTAAAATCGATATCTTTAATAATGCCGTTAATAGCATTTTCTTGATCAACACCTTCTCTAAGGTTTAATATTGGTTTTACCTTGTTTAAAGTAGAGGTAATTAGCCTAAAAAGTAAATACTTAATTTCGGCTGTTTCTTTATTTGATGGAGTTTTTTCTTCAGTTTCAGAAGGACTTGTTTCCATATTAATTTTTTTGAAAAATATAAAAATTGCCCAATTGAGTTACTATCAATCCTGAGTAATTTTTTTTATGAAAAAATATTAACTGTCTTTTAAAAATTATACTTAATCTAAACCAAATACTTTTTACCTTTAGCTTTGTATTATGCCAAAACTATTTTTAGTAAATATTTCTATACTTTTTTTAATTCTAGGGTCTTCAATTTCTGGTAATGCTCAAAGCGAAAGGCAAATTGCCAAAAAGTTAATGTACGATGGCGATGCAAAAATCAGAGGTTTTGATTTTGAAGGAGCTTTAATTAATTACTCATCTGCAATTTCAACAGATCCAACCTATGCAGATGCGTATATGAAAAGAGCTAGTTTATTGCAAAAGCTTGGAAGGCCCACACAGGCCATAAATGACTATGATAAAGCAATTAAGCTTAATCCTTACGTTGAGTATTTATATGATGAAAGAGCAAAACTTAAAATACTTTTAGATGATTACAAAGGAGCCTTATCTGACTTTAATACTGCTGTTCAAATTTGCCCCGGAAATGAAGATTTAATTAGAAAATCTGCCGAAGCTAAATATTCAACAGCAGACTTTGTGAACGCTTTGGAGGATTACAACTACGTTTTAAAAGAAAACCCATTTGATACAGTAGCTTTAATCGGAAGAGCTTTAACTTATTTAAAAGTTTGCGAATCGAATAATGCACTCGATGATATTGGCAAGTTAATTGAATTTGCTCCTCAATACAGTCCTGCCTATAATGTTGAAGGTTTAGCTTACATCGAAACAGGTGAATATGAAAGGGCACTTACCTCCTTTAATACCGCTATTGGCATTGATCCATATAATTCATCAACTTATTTTAACAGAGGTTATTTACACTATTTGTTGGGCAATTCAAAAGAAGCGGTTAATGATTTCACCCAAGCTATCGAAAACGACTCAGCTTATACAATTGCCTATTTTAACAGAGCCATTGCAAAAAAACAAATGGGTGATAATGAGGGAGCCATAAAGGATTATAACCAAGCTTTAAAGTATTCTGATGGCTTTTCGGCTGCTTTTTTTAATAGAGGAATCGCTAAAAAAATATTAGGTGATTTTGTGGGAGCTTTGAATGATTATGATTTGGCCATAGCTGAAAATCCGAATGACCCTAATATTTATAATGCACGTGGAAACATTAAAGTTTTTAACCGCCAATACAGCGAGGCTATCCAAGATTTTACAGAAGCCATAAGATTAGACCCAAATTATGCAGAAGCCTATTACAATAGGGGAATGGCTCAAATTTTTGAAGGTAGAACAGATTCAGGTTGTGATGATTTGTACAGAGCAGAAGATTTTGGGCTTGAAAAGGCTACTATAAAAATTGAGTATTTCTGTTATTCCAAATAAAATTTGAATTTTAAAACCACAATAAAACAGCCTTTTTTTGAAAGAAAAATAAAGATTGAAGATTCTTCATTTTTTATTGGCTCGTGCTTTTCTATAAACCTTTTTCAAAAATTTCAACAGCACTTTTTAAGAGCTAATGTAAATCCTTTTGGAACTGTTTTTAATCCGGTTTCAATAAAATCTCAAATAGAAGAACTTTTAAATTATAGCAATCCAACAGTTAGCTTAACCAAAGTAGAAAACAGATTTTACTCATTAAATCATAATTCTTTGTTTTCAGATGGTTCAAAAATTGAATTAGAAGGTAAAATATTATCAACTATTAAAAATGAATATCAAAACCTAACAAAGGCTAATAATGTTTTTATCACCTTAGGTACAGCGTGGGTTTACCAATGGAAGGTAAACCAAAAAATAGTAGCCAATTGTCATAAAATTCCCCAAGATAATTTTACAAAAAGGCTTTTAAGTATTCAAGAAATTAGTGAAACTTTACAGGAAATAATTTTTCTACTTCAATCAAATAATCCTGCAATAAATGTTGTTTTTACCTTGAGTCCAGTTAGGCATTTAAAAGATGGTTTTAATGAGAACTCGTTGAGTAAGGCAAGGTTATTAGAAAGTATTCATCAAGTTGTAAACAGCAATAATTCTGTAGAATATTTCCCAGCCTTCGAAATTTTTATGGATGATTTAAGAGATTATAGATTTTATGATTCTGACATGGTTCATCCAAACGATATTGGGGTAGAATATGTGTGGGAAATTTTTAAAAAGGCCTTTTTTGAAGATGATGATTTTAGATATTTAAAAAACTTAGAATCACTCTATAAAGCCCAAAACCATAGGTTAATTAATCCAAACCCAATTCAACAAGAAAAGCACAACCATTTTGTAAATCAACTTCGCACCGAACTAAATAATAAATATCCAAAACTTACAATTTAGCAGTTTGATATTGCAAAGTTTATTTTTGAATCGTTTTGTTATCTAACTCCATTGAATATTTAAAAGGTGTAGGCCCTCAAAAGGCCCTAACTCTTCAATCTGAAGCTGGCATTTTTGTTTACAATGACTTGCTCAATTACTTTCCATTTAGATATGTTGATCGTTCAAAGTTTTTTAAGATAAATGAAATAGATAGCGACGCTGCTTATGTTCAAGCTAAAGGAGTAATAGGGAAAGTTGAAATAATAAACATGACCCGAGGTCAGCGCATGGTGGTCGAGTTTTTTGATGATACAGGTTCTATCGAGTTGGTTTGGTTTAAAGGAATACAATTTTTAAGAACTCAAATTGTAACAGGTAAGGCATTTATTGCTTTCGGGAAACCTAATTTCTTTAAAGGTAAAAAGAGTATTCCTCATCCAGAGTTAACAGATCCTTTAGACCCAAAATACCAAATAGATAATTCTTTACAACCTATTTACCCTTCCACAGAAAAACTAACAAAAAAAGGGCTTCATACAAAAGGCTTCGAAAATTTAGTTAGGGTGCTTTTACCTCTTTTAACTGGAAAAATAAAAGAGTGTTTTCCTCAAAAAATAATTAGTCAATATGGACTTCTAAACCGAGAAGAAGCCTTTTTTAATATTCATTTACCTCAAACGCAAGAGTTGCTTCAAAAAGCATTATTCAGGTTAAAATTTGAAGAGTTGTTTTTTATTCAAATGCAACTTTTACGCATTAAAGCTGGAAGGGAAAATACCATCAAAGGCAATGTTTTTAAAACTGTTGGAAGTGTTTTTAATGAGTTTTATAGTAATTATTTGCCATTTCCATTAACCAATGCACAAAAAAGGGTGTTGAAGGAAATTAGAAAAGATGTTGGTTCTGGCAAACAAATGAATAGGCTTTTACAAGGCGATGTAGGAAGTGGAAAAACCATTGTTGGCTTACTAAGTATTTTAATTGGAATTGATAATGGATATCAGGCTGCCTTTATGGCTCCCACCGAAATTCTTGCCCAACAGCATTTTCAGGGTATTTCAGAGTATTTAGAGAACACACAAATTAATGTTGCCCTTTTAACAGGCTCTACAAAAGTTGCCGCAAGAAGAGAAATTCATCAACAATTAGAAAATGGCGAATTGCATATTCTTATTGGCACTCATGCCCTAATTGAAGATAAAGTAAAGTTTAAAAACTTGGGCATGGTAATTATTGATGAACAGCATCGGTTTGGTGTTGCTCAAAGAGCCAAACTTTGGAAAAAGAATGCAATTCCACCTCATGTTTTGGTAATGACGGCCACCCCAATTCCTCGAACTTTAGCCATGACATTGTATGGTGATTTAGATGTTTCGATTATTGATGAATTGCCTCCGGGCCGAAAATCTATTAAAACCATCCATAAATTCGATGCCAATAGGTTGAGGGTAAATGGTTTTATTAAAGAAGAAATAGAAAAAGGTAGACAAGTTTATATTGTGTATCCACTTATTGAAGAGTCTGAAAAGTTAGATTACAAAGATTTAATGGATGGCTACGAAAGTATTTGTAGGGCTTTTCCTATGCCTACCTATAATGTTAGCATTGTTCATGGCAGAATGAAACCAAAAGACAAAGAGTTTGAAATGAACCGCTTTGTTAAAGGTGAAACACAAATTATGGTAGCCACTACTGTTATTGAAGTAGGTGTAAATGTTCCCAATGCAAGTATTATGATTATTGAAAGCGCAGAGCGATTTGGGTTATCTCAGCTTCATCAATTAAGAGGCAGGGTTGGGCGTGGCGCCGAACAATCTTATTGTGTTTTAATTACAAGCTTTAAACTAAGCAAAGAGGCAAAGTTGAGAATGGAAACCATGGTAAGAACTAACAACGGTTTCGAAATAGCAGATGTAGATTTAAAGCTTAGAGGCCCGGGCGATATTATGGGTACTCGCCAAAGTGGAATTTTAGATTTAAAAATTGCAGACCTAGGCAAAGATGGAAGAATATTACAATTGGCCCGCCAAGTAGCTTTTGAAGTCTTAAACGAAGACTATAATCTACAAAAGCCTGAAAATTTATTGTTAAGAGAGCATTTTAAATCGTTTATTAAAGGAAGACCAAATTGGAGCAAAATTTCATAAAAAAAGCCGCCCAAATGAGCAGCTTTTTAATGAAATAGTGTTTTGTTTAAAGTTTTTTATCTGCTTTAGCAGCTATCTTTTTTAATTTTTTGGCTAAATCCTCAACTACTTCTTGGGTAGCATTTTCACATAGAGGAAGTAATTTTTCTGGAGACATAATTGGAATTCCGCCAACTATACCAACAGATTCTTTTGAGGTAGCAAATTCTCTAATTTTAAAAACTTTTTTACCTTCTCTGTCAAATAATTTTATTGAAACGTATGCTTGTATACCTGCTGTAAACGGAACCATCTTTTTTACAAAAGCGTAATCAATATTTACTAGCATAACTCCGTCAACCTCTTTAAATATTTCAAGCATTGCTATTTCATTGCTATTTTTCTTTAATAATGTTGGAGCCATAGGTTTATAACCTTCATAGGTAATAAAGCGTTGAAAAATCTTACTTCGATCTTCATCTTCAGTTTCACCATGTTTGCTTTCATAAGCCATGTATTCTGGATTTTGCGTTACTTCTTCTTCAGGTAGCAACTCAAAAGGAAATTGTGGGGCATATTCATTAAAAAAGGTTTCATGAAAATTATTTAAAACAGAAGTTAAATCAAAATTTTCATCTTCTGATAAAGAGCCAATAGCTGCTACTAAAGCTGCTCCACCACCAAGTTGTTCTGTGTCTACATATTTATCAACGTAAAAAGTAACAACAGCAACTTTTTTCTGGGCCATTAAACTTGGAGATAGTAAAATTGCTAATGTGCATATTAGCATGATTTTCTTAATAGATTTCATATTTAAAAATTAAAGTTTTACCAAAGAAAAGAAAAATTTCAGGCAATCGAAAAAAACACATACTTTTAGACTTATTAATACAGAAAAGATATGAGATTCTTAATTGCTTGTATTTTCTTGGTTTTTACTTTTAACTCTAAAGCAGTAAACTACGAATCTTACTTTGAGTTTGATGAGGTTTCATTTAAAGGCTCTTTTGAAAAAGGCATTGAGGCTGAAGATTATTTGCTAATAGGAAATAACCTAAACCAATTTCAATTTCAAGAAAATGTTCCTATTACTGTAAAAAAACTTGCGGCAGCCCCATGGATTTATGATGGTGATTATGAAATTTTGGGGTTGAAACCTTTTGCCTTTTCTCTTTTAACAACTTGCGTAGGAGGTATAGTTTTGGGCGGATCTACTTTTATTGCTGGCCCAATTGCTTGGCTTTTGGTTTACATTGATAGCGATCATAACAAAGAAGCTACTAGGTCCGCTTTAAATGGATGCTTGGTAGGAAATGGAATAGTAGTATTCTTTATTGCAACTTTCGTTACAGTATCCTTTAGCTTGAATGGTATTTAAAGGATTTAAAATTATTATTCTTTTCCTTTTTGGAATAATTTCATTTAAAATAGATGCTCAAATAATACAGGGCAAACTTTCTGTAAAAGAAATTGACTTTCACGAAAATGAAACCTTGTTAATGGGTAATTTTTTCTTTCATCCCCAAGAAGAAGTTATCATTTATGATATTCTATTTCCTGAAAAAGTTTCAATTTTCTTTTATAAAAACAAACTGCTAGTTTTCGAGAATGATTCATTGGTATTTGAAACCAATAAATTTTCAGTAGAAACATCTGTTTTTCATAACTTGTTTTACAAAACAGATTTAAAAGACATTTTAAAAAATAATGGATTAAACCTTGTTGATGCTACAATTGATAAAAATAACGACGATATTTTTGTTTTTGATGGAAGCGAGGGTAAAATAAAAATCCTTGCCAAGTATAGCAGAAATAATTTGGTGTCAGTGGTTACTGTAAAAAATAAATCAATTATTGAAAAAGTAATTATAAACCAATATATACAATTAGATGGCTATCGGTTTCCTTCAGAGTTTTTTAAACTAAGTTTTCAAAACAATTCAGAATCAAAACAATGGGTAACAATCTCAGATTACAAGCAGATTTTAAAATCTGAAAGGTTAGATTTACTCTACAAATTACTGTAAAAATCCTACTGCAAATAACTACTTTTGCCGCCTCAATATTCTAATTATGAAAATTGCTTATAACTGGCTTAAAGACCATTTAAATATTAATTTAAACCCTGAAGTTATTTCTGATTTATTAACCGATTGTGGTTTAGAGGTAGAAGGCCTTGAAGAGGTAGAAACTTTAAAAGGTGGCTTAAAAGGCTTGGTTATAGGCCAGGTGGTTTCTGTTGCCAGGCATGCAAATGCAGATAAATTAAATTGCACTATAGTTAATGTTGGAGGCGATAAAAATCTACCAATTGTTTGTGGTGCACCAAATGTAGCTGAGGGGCAAAAAGTGGTTGTGGCGCTTGTAGGAGCAAAAATTTACCCAACAGAAGGTGAACCCTTTGAAATAAAAAAAGCAAAAATTAGAGGAGAGGTTTCTGAAGGAATGATTTGTGCAGAGGATGAAATTGGCTTAGGTGAAAATCATGACGGTATTATGGTTTTACCCGATGATGCCATTGTAGGAACCCATGCAGCAGATTTTTTTAACGTAAAAAGCGATTTCATTTTCGAGATAGGATTAACTCCTAATAGAGCAGATGCCATGTCTCATTTTGGTGTTGCTAGAGATTTGTTAGCCGTTTTAAAACACCAAGGTCTTGTTGATGTAAATGCCAAATTAAATGAGAAAATAACAGACTTTAAAGTAGATAATCATAATTTAAATATTCCTGTAGTTGTCGAAAATCAGGAGGCTTGCCCAAGGTATTGTGGTGTTACAATTACCAATGTTAAAATTGCTGAATCGCCAGATTGGATAAAAAACAAACTGCGTTCAATAGGTTTAAAGCCTCTAAATAATGTAGTTGATATTACCAATTACATTTTACACGACTTGGGGCAACCTCTTCATGCTTTTGATGCGGATGAAATTGTTGGAAATTCTGTTTTTGTAAAAACACTTCCAAGTAATTCTCCATTTGTAACTTTAGATGAGGTTGATAGAAAATTAGATCAAAATGATTTAATGATTTGTAACCAAGAAGGTGGAATGTGTATTGCGGGCGTTTTTGGGGGATTAAAATCAGGTGTAAAGCAATCCACCAAAAATATTTTTCTTGAATCAGCTTATTTTAATCCAGTATTTGTTCGAAAAACAGCCAAAAGACATGGATTAAATACTGATGCATCATTTAGGTTCGAAAGAGGTATAGATCCTAATATCACTATGATTGCTCTTCAAAAAGCGGCAATGTTAATTAAAGAAGTTGCAGGTGGTGAAATTGCCTCAACTCCTACAGATACCCACCCAGAAAATTTTGAAAATTTTGAGGTTTCAATCAATATTAATAGGGTAAATGCCTTAATCGGTAAGAACATAGAGAAACCAATTATAAAAGATATTTTAAATTCTCTTGATATTGAGATTATCGACCAAATTGAACAAAATTGGCTTTTGTCTATTCCTCCCTATAGGGTAGATGTAAAAAGAGAAGCAGATGTTGTTGAAGAAATTCTTAGAATTTACGGTTATAACGAAGTCAAAATTCCACAAAAAATAAATGCATCTGTTTCTTTCACTCAAGGATTAGATTTTCAAAAATTTAAAAGCTCTATTGCCGATAATTTAATTGGATTAGGTTTTAATGAGGCCATGTCTAATTCTTTAATTTCATCTGAGAATATCGCAAAAGCAAAAATTGTAGATGAAAACTTGTTGGTAAAACCCGAAAATCCATTAAGCGCTGAATTAGATGCACTAAGGCCAAATTTATTGGTAAACGCTTTGGAGGCAGTAAGGTATAATTTAAACAGAAAACAAGAGAACATTAAACTGTTTGAAATAGGCAAAGGTTACATTTTAAACGAAGAAAAGTATTCTGAAACAAGATTTGTTTCTATTACAGTTTCTGGTAATGCAATGTCGGGCAATTGGAAGGATAATCCTCAACCTGCTGATTTTTATTTTGCCAAAGGGGTTTTAGATAGCATTGTAGCAAGATTTGGCTTAAACCAACATTCAAAATTTAAGGTTTTAGAAAATACCGATTATGCATGTAAATACGGTGTAGATTACAACTGGCGTAAAAACAATTTTGCATTTTGTGGAGAATTAAATCAAAACCTTTTGCAAGAATTTGATATTAAATCACCTGTTTTTTATGCCCAAATTAATCTTGATTTGTTATTTGATTTGGTGAAAAATCAAAAGGTTATAGTTTCTGAATTACCAAAATCTCCTGCCGTAAAGCGAGATTTAGCCTTGCTCGTAAACAAAGAGATAACTTTTGATGCGTTAAAAATTTCAGCTCAAAATTCAGATCAAAAATTTCTAAAATCTGTAGATCTTTTTGATGTTTATGAGGGTAAGAACTTACCAGAAGGCAAAAAGTCGTATGGATTAACTTTTGTTCTGCAAGACCAAGAAAAAACGCTTACTGATAAAGAAGTTGAAAGAGTAATGGATAAAATTTATACCAGCTTTAAGGCAAATTTTGCTGCTGAATTAAGGTAGTAATATTAACCTTAAAAAGAAGACTTAAATTAGAAACATTACTTTTTTTCTGCTAATTTCCTTCTGTAAAAAAATAAAAATTATTAAAATTATTTCATAAAAAAAGCCCTCAGATTTCTCTGAGGGCTTTTTTATACTGCTAACATTAATAATTATTTAGAAATAATTATTTTCTTCATTCCTACATAGTCAGGAGTTTGAACTTTTAAGAAATAAATTCCATTACTTGAACCATCAATGTTAATTTGTTGGTAAACTTGGTTAGAATTATATCTCCAAGCATTCATGGTTTGACCAGTAATATTTAGTAATTGAACTTCAATATTATCTGCTTTAGGGATACTAAAATCAAGGAAGAAATTTCCATTAGATGGATTAGGTGCTACTACAAAGTAATTTGGTTGATTGCCTTCTGTAATTCCAACAGGCTCACATTCCCAACAAGATTCCCAACAAACGTCCCCTAGATTTGTATCTCCTGTAATAGGTAATATCCTATTAGTGAAATTAAATACATTAATAACACAAGGGTAATTTGGATCTAAAATCTCCTCAGTTTGCCATCCGTTTAAGGTGTACTTAAATTGAACTGTATCTCCAATTGGTAATGTAATTGTAACTTCCCAGATACTATCGCCATCAGCATCACTTAATGGGTTACATTTTCCACACCATCCGTTAAATTCACCATTAACATAAGCCGTATTGAATGTATCTGGATATTGGCTTAAATCTACAGCAAACCTAACTTGAGCAACTATAGGTGTTCCTGTACAAGCAGCGCAAGATCCCCAACATAATTCAGGTAATACGGTATCTCCATTCAATCTTAAAATTCTGTTTGTGAACCCACCTACACTTTTTGTACATGGTTCGCCACCTATGAATTTTTCATCATCATTCCAACCATCAACTGTATACTTAAACTCAATTGAATCTTGAGGAAGATTAATAGTTAATTCCCAAACACCATCGTTATTAGCATCAGTCATTGGGTTACATTTTCCACACCAGTTGTTAAACGTACCGTTAACGTATGCTGTATCAAAAGGGCTAGTATAATCATTCATGTCAACTTTAAAGGTGATATTAGTTCCAGAAGGAGCACCTGTGCAAGCAGAACAAGATGCCCAACAAACTACTGGTAAGGTTACATCGCCTGTTGCAATTAAGAATCGATTTGTAAATCCACCTACTGTTTTGGTACATGGTTCTCCACCTGCAAATTTCTCATCATCAGTCCATCCGTCTACTGTAAATTTATATTCAATAGAATCTATTGCTAAAGGAAGAGTTACTTCCCAAACACCATCATTGTTGGCATCAGTCATTGGGTTACAAGCACCACACCAATTGTTAAATGTTCCATTAACATGCACTGTTGTGAAAGTGCCTGTGTAATCATTCATATCAACTTGGAAAGTGATGTTTTTTGTAGAAGGTCCTACTGGAGTTGAAGTACATACTCCACAAGATTGCCAGCAAACTTCTGGTAAAACAGTATCACCATTTAATTTTAAAAACCTGTTGGTAAATCCACTTGTAGTTTTGGTGCAAATTGAACCTGCAGTTAACTGCTCATCAACGGTCCAACCGTCTAACGTAAATTTATATTCAACTGAATCGTCAGCAAGAGGAATAGTTATTTCGTAAATACTATCATTATTTGCATCTGTCATGTTAGCGCAGCCACCACACCAATTGTTAAAAGAACCATTTAAGTTAACATTGGTATAAGCAGGACCAGAATAATTTGATAAATCAATTTTGAAAGTCACATTTTTCACCAATGGCGGAGCAATTGAAGGCCCACCCATAAATACATCATCGATGTAATATGTTTTTGCAGGTGTAGCAGGAGCAACGTTAAAGTCATAAAAAACTGTAAGTAACTCATAATTTTGGTTTGTATCCAAAGCAGGGGTTTGGAAAACGTTATTATTAAAATCAAAATATAAAGTATCCCAATCGCCAGCAACTGTAGTTGTAGCTTCGGTTTCAACTGAAATACTTCCAACAAATTGATTTTCTGCTTTCAATCTTACTTGAATTCCAGCATCTGGAGACCATATCCTAGCGCTAATCGTTGTATTTCCTGCACTAAATGGAATTGGAGTTGCAAAACCTGAAGAAGTTCCAAGTGTAGTTCCTGCCCAAGGCTGAGAAGCAGATGTTTTTGTTGTAGACAATACGGTATTTCCAGAATTCGTTGGGTCTGTAACCAATGCTGAAGCATTGCCATTATAATCTGTAACTGAATAATCCACATTAGCACTATCATCCCAATTTACAGGAAGGTCTATTTTAGCTTTTAATGGCGGTGGAGGTGGTGCAATAAATCCACCAAAGAAAACATCATCTAAATAGTAATCTTGAGCACTTGTAGGTGTTCCTAAGAAATCATAAAAAATGGATATTACATTGTAAGTATTATTTGTACTTACTGGTAAGCCACTAGTTGGGTTATTGAAATCAAATATCAATGTATCCCAAGCATTGGCAACTGTTGTTACAACATCTACTTCAGAATATACGTTAGCTCCATTTCCTAATTCCTCAACCTTTAGTCTTATTGTAGTTCCCACATTTGGAGAATAAACAATAGCGCTAATTGTATTTGAGCCTTGGGTAAATGGTATTGGAGAAGCTAAGCCAGTAGGATTACTAATTGTTGTTCCTTGCCATGGTTGTCCTGTTGTATTTCTCGTTGTTCTCAGAACGATATTTGAAGAATTCATTGGATCTGACATAAGCATAGAAGATGTTCCATCAAAATCTGTAACACTGTAATCTACGTTTGCAGTATCATTCCAGGTAATTGGCAAATCTGAAGGTGATTTTGAAGGTGGAGGAGTGCCGCCACCACTAAATAATTGAATACTGTCTAAATAATAAGTACTAGCGTTCGCATTCCCAAAATCATAGAAAATAGAAGCTATAGTATATGAAATGTTTGGATCTGCAGCAGTTGCACCTGCACTAGCAACAGTTGGGTTGTTAAAATCAAAATCAATTACTTCCCATGCATTTGAGGTTGTGGTTACCACGTCAACCTCCAAGAAATTTACAGGTGTGGCAGTATCCTCAACTTTTAATTTTATAGTAACCCCAACAGCAGGTGAGTAAACATGGGCTCTAATTGTATTAGAACCTTGACCAAAAGCAATAGGAGAAGCTAGGCCTGCAGGGGTACTGAGTGTAGTTCCCTGCCAAGTTTGCCCATTTGGATCTCTATCAGTTTTAAGAACAGTGTTATTTGCATTTATTGGATCCGCAGCAAGCATAGAATTTGTTCCACCAAAATCTGTTACAGTGTAATTCACATTAGCGGTATCATCCCACGAAATAGGAAGATTAATTTGTGCTTTTGCAGGAGGTGGAGGAGTTCCGCCACCATTAATTAATTGAATACTATCTAAATAATAAGTACTAGCGTTCGCATTCCCAAAATCATAGAAAATAGAAGCTATAGTGTATGAAATGTTTGGATCTGCAGCAGTTGCACCTGCACTGGCAACAGTTGGGTTGTTAAAATCAAAATCAATTACTTCCCATGCATTTGAGGTTGTGGTTACCACGTCAACCTCCAAGAAATTTACAGGTGTGGCAGTATCCTCAACTTTTAATTTTATAGTAACCC
>Ga0209533_1000041_pt1 | contig 106420 bp, 94 predicted proteins | sample COG_04_FD_184748 | JGI IMG/M metagenome (GOLD analysis project Ga0209533, IMG submission 184748) | Pelagic Microbial community sample from North Sea - COGITO 998_met_04 (SPAdes) (version 2) | ecosystem: Environmental > Aquatic > Marine > Neritic zone/Coastal water | place: Helgoland, sampling...
ACAATAATTTATCGAAACCGGAGCGTACAAAAAAATTATTGTTGTGGGAGCCGATAAGATGTCATCCATTGTAGATTATGAAGACCGTCAAACGTGTGTGATTTTTGGAGATGGAGCTGGAGCGGTTTTACTTGAGCCAACTCAAGACGGTTTGGGTATCCAAGATTCAATACTAAAGAGTGATGGATCTGGAAGAAACTTCTTAGGGATGAAGGCTGGCGGTTCTGTAAATCCAGCTACCCACGAAACAGTAGATGCAAGAGAACACTATATTTACCAAGATGGTAAAACAGTCTTTAAATTTGCAGTAACCAATATGGCGGATGTTTCGGCTGAAATTATGGAACGAAATAATCTTACGGGCGATGATATTGCTTGGTTAGTTCCACATCAAGCTAATAAGCGTATTATTGATGCAACCGCCCGCAGAATGGGCGTTGGAACAGACAAAGTAATGTTGAACATCCAGAAATATGGAAATACAACAAACGGTACCATTCCATTATGTTTATGGGAATGGGAAGACAAATTAAAAAAAGGGGATAACCTCATATTAGCTGCCTTTGGTGGTGGCTTTACTTGGGGATCAATTTATCTTAAATGGGCATATTAATAACAAAATAACATTAACACTATTGTTATGGCATTAGATCTTAAAGAAATTCAAGAGCTTATAAAGTTCGTTGCAAAATCAGGCGCCTGCGAGGTTGCTCTGGAAATAGGCGAAATGAAAATTTCTATTAAAACCCCACCCAAAAAGGGAAGAGGAGAAACTCAATTTGAAACGATTGTTCAGCAAATACCTGTTGCTGCTCCTGGAATGACACATGCCCCTATGGCTTCTGCTCCAATGGCACCAACCGCTCCTTCTGAGGTGATTGCTTCGGAAGGTTCAGACGAAGAATCTAAATACCTCACTATAAAGTCGCCTATGATAGGTACTTTTTATAGAAAACCCTCACCAGACAAAGATTCCTTTGCCAGTGTAGGAGACGAGGTTTCCGTTGGATCCGTTGTTTGTATTGTGGAAGCAATGAAATTATTTAATGAAATTGAGTCTGAGGTTTCAGGAAAAATAGTCAAAGTATTGGTTGACGATATGAGTCCTATTGAATACGATCAGCCATTATTTTTGGTAGACCCATCTTAATTTTTTAAAACATAAACAATGACTATGTTTAAGAAAATTCTTATAGCCAATCGTGGTGAAATTGCTCTTCGTGTTATTCGTACCGCAAGAGAAATGGGCATCAAAACAGTGGCCGTGTATTCTTCTGCTGATGCAGATAGTTTACATGTAAAGTTTGCAGATGAAGCTGTATGTATTGGCCCAGCCAGTAGTGCAGAATCCTATCTAAAAATTCCAAACATTATTGCTGCTGCAGAAATAACCAATGCCGATGCAATACATCCTGGCTATGGTTTTTTAGCAGAGAACTCAAATTTCTCAAAAATTTGTGGAGAAAACAACCTAAAGTTTATTGGGGCTTCGCCAGAAATGATTGATGGAATGGGTGATAAGGCTAATGCTAAAGCAACAATGAAAGCAGCAGACGTACCAACAATTCCCGGTTCTGAAGGCATTCTCGAAACTTACGAAGAAGCTGAAGCTCTGGCAATTGAAATGGGCTTTCCCGTTATGTTAAAAGCTACTGCCGGTGGTGGTGGTAAAGGCATGCGTGCTGTTCATGAATTAGAGAGTTTTCAAATTGCTTGGGACTCTGCGCGTCAAGAAGCTGCGGCTGCTTTTGGTAACGATGGTATGTATATGGAAAAGCTCATATTAGAGCCTCGTCACATCGAAATACAAATTATTGGCGACTCTAACGGAAAGGCATGTCACTTATCAGAAAGAGATTGCTCGGTACAAAGACGACACCAGAAACTAACCGAAGAAGCGCCATCTCCTTTCATGACAAAAGATTTGCGTAAGCGAATGGGAGAAGCTGCCATACGAGCTGCTGAGGCTGTGAAATACGAAGGTGCTGGTACGGTTGAATTCTTGGTAGATAAGGACCGTAACTTCTACTTTATGGAAATGAATACACGTATTCAAGTAGAACACCCAGTTACAGAAGAAGTTATAAACTACGATTTAATAGCCGAGCAAATTAAGGTTGCAGCAGGAATTTCTATTTCAGGAAAAAACTACCAACCAACTGCGCATGCAATTGAATGTCGTATTAATGCCGAAGATCCACACAATGGTTTTAGACCTTGTCCAGGTAAAATAACTACGTACCATGCACCAGGTGGTCATGGTGTAAGAGTGGATACTCATGTGTATGCAGGTTATACAATTCCGCCTCATTACGACTCAATGATTGCAAAACTCATAACTGTAGCTCAAACTCGAGAAGCGGCTATAGAGAAGATGAAAAGAGCCTTGAGAGAATTTGTTATTGAAGGCGTGAAAACAACCATTCCATTCCATTTACAGCTAATGGATAATAAGGAATACAGATCGGGAAATTACACTACAAAGTTTATGGAAGATTTTGTGATGAAACCCTAACAGTATTTTACCTCAAAAAAAAACCAATCATTATGAATGATTGGTTTTTTTTTGAGAATAATCGTGTACTTATCTCAAACAGCTAGTTTTTGTTTGTTCTGAATCTGCTGGATTGTCTTTTTAATACTTTCCTTATCGTAGCCACAATCTGCTTGCAACTGAAGCTGAGGGCCGTGTTCTATAAATTCGTCTGGAATACCTAACCTGTAAACAGAAGAATGGTATTGATGGTCAGCCATAAACTCTAAAATTGCCGATCCAACACCACCAGTAACACATCCGTCTTCAACCGTAATAATATGCGCGTAATTGTCAAATACTTCGTGTAGCATTTTTTTATCGAGTGGCTTTGCAAACCTTAAATCGTAATGAGCAATATGGAAACCTTCCTTATCGTAATCGTTGCAAAGTTCTGTTGCGTAGTTCCCAACATGACCAAAACTTAAAATAGCGATATCTTTACCAGACCTTAATTTACGCCCAGTTCCTATTTCTATAGATTTAAAAGGAGTTTTCCATACAGGCATCACACCTTTACCTCTAGGGTATCGAATAGAAAAGGGACCATGGTCTTTTTCTTGAGCTGTAAACATTAAATTTCTGAGCTCTTCTTCATTCATCGGAGCAGAAATTATCATGTTCGGAATACATCTAAAATAAGCAATATCAAATGATCCATGGTGTGTTGGGCCATCATCGCCAACTAAGCCTGCTCGATCTAAACAGAATACAACATGAAGCTTTTGAATGGCCACATCGTGCACCACCTGGTCAAAAGCTCTTTGCATAAAAGTGGAGTAAATATTACAAAAAGGAACGAGTCCTTGTGTAGCCATTCCTGCAGAAAAGGTAACCGCATGCTGCTCGGCAATACCAACATCAAAAGTTCTGTCAGGCATTTCTTGCATCATGTATTTAAGTGAGCAACCAGTTGGCATTGCAGGAGTAACTCCAACAATTTTCGCATTTTCTTTAGCGAGCTCAATTAGGGTATGGCCAAAAACATCTTGGTATTTTGGTGCTTCTGCCCTTGTTTTCGCAATACTAAATATTTCTCCCGTGTCTTTATTAAAGAGCCCTGGAGCATGCCATTTAGTAGTGTCTCCATCTTCAGCTGGCTTGTATCCTTTTCCTTTTGTAGTAATACAATGCAATATTTTTGGACCAGGTATGTCTTTTAAATCTTCTAAAATTTTCACCATGTGTTCCACATCGTGTCCATCTACAGGGCCGAAATATCTAAAATTTAAAGATTCAAAGTAGTTGCTTTGCTCTAGCATAGAGGATTTTACAGCATTTTCTACTTTCTTAACCAGTGCTTGTGCATTTGGACCAAACTTGCTAATCTTACCAAGTAAATCCCAAACGTCGTCTTTAAATTTATTATAGGTGTGTGAGGTGGTAATATCTGTTAAGTACTCCTTTAAAGCGCCTACATTTGGATCTATAGACATGCAGTTGTCGTTCAAAATAACAAGCATATTAGAGTTTTCTGTACCTGCGTGGTTAAGCGCTTCAAAAGCTTGTCCACCGGTAAGTGCTCCATCGCCAATTACTGCAATGTGTTGTTTACTTGTTTCTCCTTTAAGTTTTGATGCTACCGACATCCCGAGTGCTGCTCCAATAGAGGTAGAAGAGTGCCCAACACCAAAAGTATCGTATTTACTTTCGTCTCTTTTAGGGAAGCCACTAATTCCTTTGTATTTTCTGTTTGTATGAAAAACATCCTTTCTACCCGTAAGAATTTTGTGTCCGTATGCTTGATGCCCCACATCCCATACGAGCTGATCTTCGGGAGTATTAAAAACATAATGCAGGGCAACTGTGAGCTCAACAACTCCTAAACTCGCACCAAAATGACCGCCATTACTCGAAACCTGGTCAACAATAAACTGACGCAGTTCTGATGAGATTTGAAGAAGCTCTGCTACTTTAAGATTTTTTAAATCTTTTGGGCTGTTTATGGAATCAAGTAGGTATTTCACTAGATATGTATATTTGTATAGTACTGCGTTTTAGCTATATGCAAATGTACTAAACTAAACTTGATATAATATTTTGTAAATAAGTTAATTTTTTAGATATTTATTGATATTATCTGATCCCAATGATTAATAAACAACTTATTGAAGCCATTTACAAAAACGATAATAATGTTATCGAAGAATTGTATCACGAAAACAGAAACCCATTTATTAAATGGGCTCAAGTAAACTACACTATTTCTGTTGCTGACTCCAAAGATTTGTTTCAGGAGGCCATGATTATTCTTGTGACCAAGATTCAAAACAAGAAAATTACCGAAATTACATCTAGTGTAAAGACTTTTATATTTAGTATAGGAAAACAACTTATTCGAAATAATCAAAAAGTATGTTACAATAAAGGAGTTCGAGAAGAGTATTATTATCAACAAACAAATAAATACGATCAAAACAATGAATTAGACGCCCGATATAAACATGTTATTGAGGAGATCAAAACAATGAAAACACCCTGTAAATCTATTCTAGAGAGTTTTTATATAGATAATTTAAGTTTAAAAGAAATAGCTGTAAATTTGAGCTATAAATCTGCAGAGAGTGTAAAGGTTCAAAAGCACAGATGTTTAAAGAGACTAAAAAATATGGTCTTTAAATCAAAGAGCGCTAATAATTAACCCCCTATTGTATCAGGTTGTTTTTGTAAATCATAAGTTTTGAGTTGATCAATATTTATAAATGCATTGTATTAAATGTTTTAAAGTTGGATGATGTTAAATCACAAAAGAATAAGTAAAATTAATTTTATTGAGCGTTACTTCAAGGATAATTTATCTAAGGAAGAACTAGAATTTTTCAATGAGCAACTTATTAGAGACACTGATTTTGCTGAAGAGGTTAGGCAGTTCGATGTAATCTTTAAGGTTTTAAACAAGGCGCGCTCAGAAAAATTAAGAAGCCAGTTTTTATCCTATGAAGCGCAATACAATTCTAAAAACAACACCTCTCAATTAATCCGATTTAAGCGAAAAGTAGCCACCTTTGCGGCTTTATCATTTGTTTTATTGGCTGCTGCATACTTCTGTTTCTTCTCAAATACTCCAAATAATCATCAATTGTTGTATGCGCAATACTTTGAAGTTTATCCGAATGTAATTGCACCCGTTACACGATCAACGAATCAGAATTTAGATGAGGTTTATCAAGCAATGAGTCAGTACGACTCCATGCATTATAAAGAAGCAATAAGCGCATTTAATGGAATTCTACAATATTCAGAATTGCAAAATGATCTATTGTTTTATAAAGGATTAGCATTAATGTCAAACGATGATTTTGTGAGTGCAAAAGTACAGTTTGAACTAATGAATAGTGAGAGTGGGTCATTCATCAATCAACGTAAATGGTACCTTGCTTTGGTTTTTTTACAACTAGATGAATTTAAGCAAACCGAAAGGTTATTGAAAGAAATTATTAGAGATAAAAGTTCTTTTTCTGCTACTGCAGATAGATTATTACACGAGCTTTCTTCTTAATAAAAGTAAAAAAAGAAAAGACACAAGGACTAAATAGATTAAGTAATTTGTATTTTGTTTTACCGTTAACTTAAGGTCTAAAGGATCGTTTTCTCCTATTAAAATTAGCCCACCCCAATACCTTGGATTTGCAGTATACTCGTCTGAATTTTCTATGTACTTTACTTTTGCATTTCTCAAGGCTATTCCTTTTTTATGTTCGGTTAAATCTGAACAAAAGTGTTTAATGATTTTAGAGGTAGCCATATCTGGCAATGCCCATAAACCTAGAAGAACAGATTTTGCACCGGCGTAATTAAAACTCCTTGCCAAACTAGCCAAGCCTTCTCCTGTTTTTAGCTTACCAATACCCGTATTACAAGCGCTTAAGATTACTAAATCTGCGTTTATTTTTGTGTTTTGTATTTCGTAAGCATGTAGTCTATTTTTTTGTAAAGTGTCAGAGCTAAGCATCAAGTTCGAATATTTAGAGTCTAGCTCATTTACAGTTGCATGGGTTGCAAAGTGAATTATTTTGTAATCGGGAAGTTTTATTAGGAGGTTCTTTTTTAAGTCTTTCTTTTCAGATAATATAGTGCCATCGTATTCCTTAGAAATAGAAATGACTTCATTATGAGCCCCCTTTAAGTGATGTTTGTTATTGTCTGTAAACTCAGGACAAATCCCTAGATATACCTCTTTTGCTTGTGCTCTTATATTTTTGTTTTTTTGAAGTGAATTCCTATAAGAAATTGATTTTTTTAGTACTAAATAATCAATTTCATTGTATTTTAAATTCTTAGGTTTTGTTGTTAAAAAAGTATCAAAACTTAAATAGGAAATTGATTTACTGGGTACAATGGTTAGTTGATTAATAGAGTCGTTGTGTATGTGGTTTTTAAGTAGACAGGTATAAAATTCTAAAGCAAGCTCGCTGTATTCTTGTATGTTTGAGTTAGAAATCGCTAAATTATAAGCATTTATTTTTACACTTAAATTGGGTACGGTGTTTTTTTCAAAACGACTGCCTTGTTTGCTAATGCTTATTGAAAAAACCTCGTTTTTGTTTTGAAAGTATTCGAGTGCTAATTCATCTTTATCTAAGTCATCTCTCAGTGTTTTAATGTCGAATTCTACTTCTTGGTATTTTTGAATATAATACTGTGGATAATCCAACTCTATTTCATCTAAAAACGCTGAGAGTTCGTGTTTCAGATTAAAAATGTTTGTACCGATTTTTTTTGAATTTTCTGACTTTGGATCCTTCTCTGTAAACAGCAAGCTTTGTTGATGCGAAACAGCTCTTTTTAACTGTTCTTCTTTTAAAATTAGAGCCTCTGGTATTTGATTGTTCTCTTTTGCTTTTAAATCCTTGTATTCTTGTTTTAATAAGAAAGACTTTTCAAATTCAAAAAACTTCAAGGCCTGCTCTAAGTATTTCTCATCTTTAGAAATATCGTACAGTTCTTTACAGGCTATAATTCCTAGGTATAAATTATCATTAATGGCATTAAAAACATCCAATTTCGCATTTTCATGTTCGTAGAAATTAACAATAAGCTCACATAATCTATTTGAAACAATTGAAGATTTGTACAATGATTTAAGGAAAAAAACATCCTTACTGGTCTTGTATTCTTCCCAAAGAACTTCTTCTTTAAGGATGTAAATATTGAGTAAGAGCGTTTTAGAAATAACCTCTTCATGATATTCTAAATCATTAAACGTGGTGATCGTTAAAGCCTCTTCTGCTTTTATTAAGAACTCGAGACCTTTGGCGTATTCTTCTTGCTCAAATTTACTTCTTGCTATTAAATAGTAAGCCTCTGCTAAATCTGCGTCCTTCTCTCCATACAATTCTTTTGCTATTTTAATAGACTCATTTAATTCAAGCTCAGTCTTTTTAAAATTACCTAGTTCCAACTGGGTAGAAGCAAGATGGTTTGAAATGAGTGTAGACAATTCGTTACTCGTTTTTGAAATCTCAATATTTACCTTTTTTGCTTTCTCTAAAACCACCAAAGCACTATCGTATTCCAGGCACTGTATGTGTGCTGCCCCTAGGTTGAAATATCTCCAGGCTAAATCGTTGTTTAATTCCTCTGTTTCAAATAAGGAAATCACTTTCTTATGAATTTCTTTGGCTTCAAAATACTTTCCTGTATTAGAGTAATTGTTTGCCAGATTACTATAGGCTAAAGAGCTTAAATAAAGATTGTTACAGGACTTAAAAATATTTACGGCTTCTATATAGTAACTTTCTGAGCTTAAATAATCTCTCTGATATTCTAAAATCACACCAATAGCATTGAAAATATGTCCTTTAAATTCTAAGTTGGTAGCCAAGCTATCTTTGTAAAAGCTTAAGGCAGTATCGTAATTCTCTTTTGCTTTGTTTAAATTATGTGTTGCCTGGTAAGCATTCCCTATAGCAAAGTAAGAACTTACTAAGCTGTTGTAATTTAGGGGGCTTGCATTTAAAGCAAGCTTTAGTGCTTTTTCTTTGTAACTTATGTTTAATGCAGCATTTCCAGCACTATTGTGGTAAGCCCCAAGTGCTATTAAGTTTTGTGTAATTTTTTTATGATTTTCACTTAAATTTAAGGTTCTATTTTTTAATGCACTTTCTGCATATACAAAAGCAGAATCTAACTCTCCTAGTTTAAATTTGGCTACAGAGGTGTTGTAAAGAACATCTCCATAAGACTCCAAAGCGCTAAACTTATTAAAATCATTTTTCAGAGCCCTATGTCCATACTTAATTGTTTTACTAATTTTAGTATTCGTTTTTGAAAGTCTGCAAAGTTGAGCCAGAATTAAAAATTGACTTTTTTCGTCAGTCTTTAATAGTAATTGCTCTACTAAAAACGCTTCTGCCAAATCGTAAGATTTATTCTGGGCAATTGAATCGCTTTTTGAAATTAAATCAGTTGTAGATACCTGGGCTTTAGATTCGTAGATAGAAACAACAATCAAAACAATAAAAAATAGATTTTTCATAAAACAATCGCTAAAAAATATATGCTAATATATGCTAATATATGATTTTAAGATTGAGAAAATTCGACGCATCATCAAAAACAATACCAAAGAGGAGTTTAGCCATAAACTATATGAAAAATAGTTGGACTGTTCGGTGAAAAAAATTAAATTTGCTAAATAACCTACGATTTTATCAAGAAGAAAATGAAAAGGATTACTATAAAAAAAGCCTTGGCTTTAGAAGCGAATGATGAGTTGGTTAACCTAAAAGGTTGGATCAGAACAAAAAGAGGAAGTAAAAACGTTACGTTTATTGCCCTAAATGACGGTTCTACAATTAATAATATTCAGGTCGTAGCTGAATCTCAAATTTCAGAGGAGCTATTAAAAAATTGCAATACAGGGGCTAGTATTTCTGTTGTTGGTAAGCTCGTTCAGTCTCAAGGTTCAGGTCAGTCTACAGAAGTTCAAGCTACTTCAATCGAACTTATTGGTTTGGCAGATCCCGATGAATATCCTCTTCAGCCAAAAAAGCACTCTTTAGAGTTTTTAAGAGAAAATGCTCATTTGAGATTTAGAACCAACACTTTTAGTGCTGTATTTAGAATTAGGCATGCCATGAGCTTTGCAGTACATAACTTTTTTAATGCACGCGGTTTTGCAAACATACATACGCCCATAATAACTGGATCTGATTGCGAGGGTGCAGGAGAAATGTTTGCAGTAAGTACCCTAGATAAAAAAAATACGCCTTTAACAGAAAGCGGCGAAATCGATTATTCGCAAGATTTTTTTGGAAAAGAAACCAACCTAACTGTTTCTGGACAATTGGAAGCCGAAATGGCCGCATTAGCACTTGGTAAAGTATATACATTTGGTCCAACTTTTAGAGCAGAAAACTCTAATACTTCAAGGCACTTAGCAGAGTTTTGGATGATAGAGCCCGAAGTGGCTTTTGCAGATCTGGATGAGGATATGGATTTGGCTGAAGAAATGTTACAGTATTTATGTGCCTATGCTTTAGAGCATTGTAAAGACGATTTAGCCTTTTTAGACAATCGGTTAACCGAAGAAGAGAAGAATAAAAAGAAAGAGGAACGACAAGAACTCAGCTTGATTGACAAATTACAATTCGTAGTCGAAAACGATTTTGAGCGTATAACTTATACAGAGGCTTTTGACATTCTACGAAATTCTAAACCCAACAAAAAGAAAAAATTCCACTACTTAATTGAAGAATGGGGCGCAGACTTTCAATCCGAACACGAACGATACCTTGTAGAAAAGAAGTTTAAAAAACCGGTTATAATTACCGACTATCCTAAAGATATTAAAGCATTTTACATGCGAATGAATGAAGACGGTAAAACAGTTCGAGCAATGGATGTTCTTTTTCCTGGTATAGGAGAAATAATTGGAGGCTCTCAAAGAGAGGAGCGTTTAGATATGCTCAAATCCAGAATGGCAGCAATGGATATTCCAGAACAGGAACTCTCTTGGTATCTTGATTCTAGAAAGTTTGGGTCCGTACCTCACAGCGGCTTTGGTTTAGGCTTTGAACGTCTTATTTTATTTGTTACAGGCATGGGCAACATACGAGATGTGATACCATTCCCTAGAACACCAAATAATGCAGATTTTTAACATTATATGTTAAAACAGTCTCTACATCAAAAATTATCTCAAAAACTTTCTCCTCAGCAGATTAAGTTGATGAAGCTTATACAGCTTCCAACCATCGAGCTTGAGCAAAAAGTACAAGAGGAAATAGAGGCTAACCCAGCTATAGAAGAAGGTGTAGATGAGGTCGAAACACCAGATTTTGAAGACTACGAAGACCGAGATTCACAACAAATTTCTGCAGACGAAATTAATGTAGATGAATACTTGTGTGACGATGAAATACCTCGTTATAGGTTGGTAGCTAACAATACCAGTCCTGACCAAGAAGATAAATCGATTCCTATTGCAATGGGTGTAAGTTCTACACAATTGCTAGAAAAACAATTGGCTTTAAGAAGTTTGAGCGATCACCTATACCAAATAGGGGTTTATCTAATTGGTTGCGTAAACGATAACGGATTTATAAGAAGAGATTTAAATCTCATTATGGACGATATCGTGTTTACCCAAAACATTACAACCAACCTTAGCGAGCTTGAATATGTTCTCAAAGTGATTCAAGACTTTGAACCAATTGGTGTAGGTGCGCGCGATTTACAAGAAACAATGTTAATACAACTCAACAAAAAACAGGTAAATGAGGTTGTATTAGTTTCAAGAGAAATTGTAAAGAACCACTTCAATGCATTATCAAAGAAGCATTACACCAAATTATTAAGCAGACTGGCCCTAAGTGAAGAGCTTTTAAAAAGAGCTTTAAAAGAGATAAGTAAATTAAACCCCAAGCCAGGGTCTGCCTTATTTACCTCTAGTAAAATTGTACAACACATAATACCCGATTTTAGAATTTCTATTATTGATGGGGAGCTAGATTTAGTGATGAATACTGGGATGATTCCAGAACTTAGAATTAACAATGGGTTCAAAGACCTGCTTCAAGGTTATAAAGAGACGAAAGGCAAGCAAGATAAATCTCAAAAAGAGGCTGTTATTTTTGTGAAACAGAAATTAGACTCTGCCAAATGGTTTATTGACGCCATCCGTCAAAGACACAGAACCTTAATGTTTACAATGACGTCGATTATGCACTTTCAGCAAGAGTTTTTTCTAACCGGCGATGAGAAGTCTTTAAAACCTATGATTTTAAAAGATATAGCTGAAAAAGTAGAAATGGATATTTCGACCGTTTCGAGAGTGGCAAACAGCAAATATGTAGACACGCCTTACGGAACTTTTTTAATCAAATACTTTTTTTCGGAGTCAATGAAAAATGACCAAGGTGAAGACGTTTCTACCAAAGAGATAAAAATGATTTTAGAAGAAGTAATAGGAGAAGAAAGTAAATCAAAACCGTTAACAGATGCAAAGTTAATGGACATGCTTTTAGAAAAAGGATACCCTATTGCCAGAAGAACTGTTGCAAAGTATAGAGAGCAATTAAATATTCCAGTAGCACGTTTAAGAAAAGAGATGTAGATTATTAAATATATAATTGTATATTTGTAGTCTATCTTTAAATTTCCCTCGATATGACTACTACAGAACTCAACCTAAATTCTGAAGAGTTGCAAACTGCAGCTTCAAAACTTAAAGTTTTGGGACACCCAATAAGAATATCTATTATTCAGTTATTGGCGAAGACTCCTAAACTTTGCGTAACTCAAATCTTTACAGCTTTAAATATTGAGCAAGCAATTGCTTCTCATCATTTAAACACGCTAAAAAACAAAAGCATTCTCAACTCCGAAAGAGTTGGTAAAAACTCTTTTTACTCAGTTACTAATAAGAGTTTAATCGATGTGGTTAATAACATACAAATCTGTTAGTAAACTGCAGTTATTTTTTTAATTCTTAACATAGGTTTGTTTTGGCATATTTTTAGCTAACTAAGCAATAAATAAATAAACCTATGTTAAGAATTCTACAAATTACAATTTGTTTTTTTGCCCTTAATCTGTCAGCACAAAGCTCCCACATTAAGACTATTTCTAGTAATGTAAATAGTCTTCATTTAAAGTTTATTACGGGGAAACTTCAATTTGACCAGATTAGCGCAGACACAAAAGACTTTACGCACATTTCTGCTGCTGGATTAACCAAATCATACGATATTGGGAATCCAGATTTACCTGTTTACAGTAAACTAATAGAAGTTCCAACAAATGGAGCTATCTCTGTTGAGATACTAAACTCTTCAGAAAAGCGCACCGACTTAGCAGCTCTTGGATTTCATCAAGAGGTTTTACCTTCTCAACATTCTGTATTTAAAAATCAGGACCCTACAAAAGTCCCTTTTCAGTACAATGAAAGTACATATTTAAGCAATAATTTTTATTCTCAAAACTTAGTTACAATTGAGCGAGTTGGAGTTATGCGTGGTAAATCTATTGCAAGAATTCAAATTGCACCACTCTCCTACAATCCACTAACCAACGAGTTACTAGCTAAAAAAGAGGTAGAGTTAAAAGTGAATTTTGAAAACTCAATTACAATTACCCCACAGGCATTACGAACACAAGATTTTGACGTAAATTTTTCAAAACTATTGAATAAAGATTTAGGTCAGAAGCAAGCTTTTTCTTCAAACACCACTCGTATGATAATTTTATCAGACCCAGAATTTGAAGAAGATTTACAACCTTTTATCCAGTGGAAAATTAGAAAAGGATTTGATGTAATTGAAGCTTACAAAGGACAAGCAGAAGTAGGAGAAACCAAAGAGAGCATGAAATCTTATGTGCAATCTTTTTACGACAATGCAACAGAAGAAAACCCGGCCCCTACTTACTTGCTTATTGTAGGCGACCATGAACAAATACCAAGTTTTGATGCAGGTAACCATGTCTCAGATATGTTTTATTGCGAATTTGATGGGAATGGAGATTACCTACCAGAAATGATCTTTGGTCGATTCTCAGCTTCTACCAGAAGCGAACTAGAAATTCAAATTAATAAAACCTTACAATACGAACAGTTTACAATGTCCGACCCAAGTTACCTTGAAGAAGTTCTTCTTGTAGCCGGTGTTGATGGTAACTTTGCACCCATCCATGGAAATGGTCAAATTAATTATGGAACAGATTACTATTTCAATGAGGCTCATAATCTAACTTCCTATGTGTATTTATATCCCGAAACAGAATCTAATGCAGTAGAAAATGCAATTATAGAGCATGTAAGTGATGGAGTTGGTTTTGCAAATTACACAGCGCACTGTGGCCCCGGTGGTTGGTCAGATCCAAGTTTTGAAGTTTCTGATGTTGCTGGATTAACAAACGAAGATCAATATGGTTTAATGGTAGGGAACTGCTGTCAATCCAATACATTTAACGGAGTTACCTGCTTCGGCGAAGCTCTGTTGAGAAAGTCTAAAGGAGGCGCTGTTGGTTACATCGGTGGCTCGGACAATACACTGTGGGATGAAGATTATTTTTGGAGTGTTGGAGCAGGTCCAATTTCTGCAAACCCGAATTACCAGGAAACAGGCTTAGCTATTTACGATTGTAGTTTTCACGAAAACAACGAACAATCAGACGATTGGTCTATAACACAAGGTCAATTGTTCCAGTCAGGAAACTGGGCTGTCTCAGAATCGGCTAGTAGTCAAGCCGAATATTACTGGGAAATTTACCATTTAATGGGAGATCCTTCTGTACTCACTTATTACGGAATGCCATCTGATCTTATGGTGTCTCATCCTTCAGCTTTATCCGTTGGAATGTCTTCCATATCTGTATCTACTGAACAATACACTTACGTAGCCATAAGTCAGAATGGAGTTCTTTTGGACGCATCTTACACCGACGAAACTGGAAACATCGTTTTGTCTTTTGAGCCTATTAGTACCATGAGCCCATTAGAGATTGTGGCTACCAAACACAACAAAAAAGTATACACTGGAATCGTAAACACGATGAGTTCCGATGCACCCTATGTGACTTGCTCTTCTATATCTTTAAATGAAGGTGAACTTGGAGACATTGAGGCAGCGATAAACCAAACATTCGTTTTAGATATGAGCCTCCAAAATTACGGTTCTGTTGATGCTACTGGATTGACTATTGATGTTACTACATCAAATCCAAATGTAACTATTAGTTACAGCGAGCTTCTACTAGCATCCATATCTGCTCAATCTGTTATAAATATGAATGGTTTAGTTACCGTTGAATTAAATAATAATTTTGCCGATCAAGAACTTGTGAATTTAATATTTACGATAACAGACGCAGAAGGTTCACAATGGTTTACAAACAATAGTTTTCTGGTAAATGCACCCGAATTAGAATTTAGTTCTCATTCACTTTCAAATTCTAACTCCACAATAGCGCTTGGCGAAACCGTTGAGATTACATTTATTTTAAATAACATAGGGCACGCTACATCCACAAACGGTAGTGTAGTTGTTTCTTCTGATTTACCTGAATTGAGTATTAATCAAAACAATCTCTTGTTCAGTTCAATAGGAGCTAGTTTGCAGGTTTTAGTAACTGTGCCGGTCACCCTAAATCCTGATGCTCCTTTGGGAGAAACATATTCGATATCTTTGACGGCTCTTTCTGATGCCGGGTTATCAACTAATTATACAGCAACTTTTACCACACCTAATTGCCCGACTGAAAGCTCAGAAGTTCAAATAAATTTAGTTACCGATTATTACCCAAACGAAACTTCTTGGGTTCTATTAAACTCAGATGGTGAAACAATTGGCCAGGTCGGTTCAGACGAGTTAGAATCAGGTCAATCCTACACAGATATATTTTGTGTAAATATGAATACGTACTACACGTTTGAAATCCAAGATGATTTTGGCGATGGATTATTATCCGGGGGTTACAGTATAGTAATATGTGGTGAAACCATTGCTTCTGGGGCCCAGTTTGGAGATGGAGAGACCATTAACTTTATTTCGGGTTGCGATCAAACTTTAGCGGTTGGGTGTACGGATCCACTTTACACAAATTACAGCATCGATGCAGTTGTAGATGACGGATCATGCGAATCGCTTATTATAGGTTTAACAGAGCTAGAAAACCGCATTCGCATTTACCCAAACCCTGCTAAAAGCAAGCTTAATATTCAACTCGGATCTTTAGAGGTAGCATCTATCTCTATATATCAAATGGAAGGAAAACAAATACGAGAATATACTGATTTGGCAGATGCAGAACTAGAAATTAATATTTCGGACCTCGATGCAGGCTTTTACCATATCAAAGTCAAACTACAAAGTGGTCAAACCATTAGTAAGTCTATTATTGTGATGTAAAACCTATTTTCACTAGAAAGAAAAGCCGCAATTGCGGCTTTTTTTTGTTTAGTATTAACCATAACTTAACACTCTTTTAAGAAACGATTAACCTTACATATACTTTGCATACATATATTTGCGGCAACAAAAAGAAAGAAAATGAAAAAGTGGAATTTAGTATTTATACTGTTTAGCATTGCGGTAAATATCTTTGCACAAGAAGTTGTAAATAATAGTTTTGGAAACGGCTTTTACAATGTTATTGCTGCCGATAGTTCCTATAGCATGAAACTAGCTGCAAGAATGCAATCCCTATACATAGCAGATTGGGATGTTGACGAATCCGATGGTTTACACAACGGAAATTCACAATTTTTGATTAGAAGAGCACGATTGAAGTTTGGAGGTTTTGTTTTAAACCCTAAAGTAAAATACAAGATCGAACTAGGATTGTCTAACAAAGATTTAGGAAAAGTAGACGGCAGAAATAATGAAGCCCCAAAAATGATTTTGGATGCAGTTGTAAAATGGAATTTTTATAAAAACTTCACCTTGTGGGCAGGACAAACTAAGCTCCCAGGAAATAGAGAACGTGTAATCTCTTCTGCAAATTTACAATTGGTAGATCGATCTCTGGTTAATAAAAGATTTAATATTGACCGTGACATGGGTATTCAACTTCGCCATCACTTTAAATTAGGAAAGAACTTTATTGTACAAGAATCTATTGCTATATCTCAAGGAGAAGGCCGAAACGTTGTACAAGACAACTTAGGTGGATATCAATGGACGGGTAGAATAGAGGTTTTGCCATTTGGTGCGTTTTTAGGAAAAGGCGATTATACAGGTGGAGCTTTAAAAAGAGAACAAAAGCCTAAACTAGCTATCGGTATTACTTACGATCTTAATAATGCTGTAAAAGACCGTTCTAACTTAGGGAATTATATGCTCATTAACCTTGATGCAGACTTTGAAGAAACCTACCACCAAACAAATGTAAACACAGTTTTTGTTGATGCAATGTATAAGTATCAAGGATTTTCTCTTATGGCAGAATATGCCTCTAGAGAAGCAGATAACCCAATCGCAAGAAACTCAGACGGTACTCCAACCGAAAATGTTGTTCAGGTTGGAAATGGATTGAATGTTATGTCTGGCTATTTATTAAAGAATAATTTTGAGGTAACAGGACGGTATACCTCCATTAAATTGAATAAGAATATAACTGGAAAAGACTTAGAAAGACAATACACATTAGGGCTTTCTAAATATTTTAAAGGACATAAATTGAAAATCCAATCTGACATCAGTTACTTAACTATTGAAAACAATCCTACTGGTAAATTGATGTACAGACTTCAATTTGATGTACACTTTTAAGTAAATACTATTTAATTCTCATCTCAAAACGGAAATTCTAATTTAGAATTTCCGTTTTTGTTTTAGCGCTATTATAATTTGAGCTATATATTGATGTTTAAACCTTAGTTAATCATAGTATTACTTCTATATTTGGTTAAATTATTAGTATTGATAAATATACGATTTATTAAATATCTACTTTTATGTAGACTCTTAGTATTAAATGAATTTAACATAAAAAGAATAAAAATGAAGAAAGTATTTAATTTTAAACACTTAAAAGGAGATTTATACGGAGGAATAACGGCGGGTATTGTAGCTCTTCCCTTAGCACTTGCATTTGGGGTTAGCTCCGGACTCGGACCAAGTGCCGGTTTGTATGGTGCAATTTTTGTAAGTTTTTTTGCGGCACTTTTTGGAGGCACCAATACTCAAATATCTGGGCCAACCGCACCAATGACGGCCGTAAGTATGGTTGTAGTTGCCGGAATAGTTGCCACATTTAATGGAGACATCGCTAATGCATTACCTGTAATACTAGGTGTTTTCTTATTGGCCGGAATAATGCAAATCGGACTGGGTTTACTTGGTTTAGGTAAATACATCAAATACATACCGTATCCTGTAGTGTCTGGATTCATGACAGCCATAGGTGTCATCATTTTAGTTACTCAAATACTCCCCTCATTAGGTTATTACCCAAAAGAAGATGTCGTATTTGTAGATCAGTTTAAACCATATGCAGAAGAAATAATATTAGACAATATATTAAAGGATGAAGCCGGTGAAGGTTTTTTGGTGCTCGAAAATTTTGAAGAAACCATTACACGTGCAAATTACATTACTCAGGAACAAATATTGAAAGAATCTCAAGTACTAGCTGGCAAAGAAGCTTCTGGTGTATTCGGTGCGCTAAAAGTTTTACCTCGAGCTCTTCAAAAAATTAACTGGATGGAATTTATTTTAGCACTCGCAACCATCATAATTATCTACGGGTTTAAGCGAATTACAACAAAAGTGCCAAGCACTTTGGTCGCTTTAGTTGTTATGACTGTTGTTGCTATTGTTTTTGGATTAGATTATCGATCAATTGAAGAAATACCCAGTGGCTTACCTGTTCCTAATTTTAGGATTTTTACTGATTTTAGTTTGAGTGGCATATCCCCGTATATTTTTAGTGCGCTTACCTTAGCTCTTTTAGGAGCTATAGATACCCTGCTTACCTCTGTTGTTGCTGATAACATGACTAAAACCAAACATGCACCTAATAAGGAACTAATTGGTCAAGGAATTGGAAACAGTATTGCATCACTTTTTGGTGGGATTCCAGGAGCTGGAGCAACCATACGTACCGTTGTGAATATTAAAGCTGGAGGAAAAACGAGGTTGTCTGGAATGATGGCTGGTTTAATGCTCCTAATCGTACTTCTTGCACTAGGACCTATTGCTTCTCAAATTCCAGCTGCTGTTTTAGCTGGTATACTAATTACTGTAGGTATTGGTGTGATGGATTACAAAGGCCTCAAGGCAATTCCTTTTATGCCTAAGCCTGAAGTTATCATAATGCTAGTTGTTTTAGTACTAGCCTCTGTTTGGAATTTAGTTTACGCTGTAGGCATTGGATTAATTCTAGCCTCCTTAATGTTTATGAAAATAATTGGAGATATGACCTCAGAAAGATCCAAAGTAAGCGCCCTAAATCAAGACAAAGAACTGCCTGATAATCTTATATTATCCGAAACGATCACGGAGCGTATTGCCCTTAAAGAAATTAAAGGACCCTTATTCTTTGGTTCTACGAGCGAATTTCAGCAATTGGCACAACAAATCCCAGATGCCTCATCCATAATTATCTTTAAAATGGGCTTAATGCCTTACATGGATCAGTCTGGTTTGTACGCTATGGAAGACCTATTAATAGACTTAGTAAAACAAGGCAAAAAGGTGATGCTTGTTCAGCTGCTCAAACAACCAAAACATATGCTAGAGTGCATTGATATTATTCCAGCATTAATTCCAACTGATCAATTATTTGAATCGATAGAAGAATGTCTGTCATGTTTAAAAGAAACAGATCAACAATGATCTTCAGATTGAATTCTAGATGCTAATTGTTAAAATGCGTGAGCAGTATGTAACTGGCTTATTTTAATATCTTAAATTAGCTAAATTATACTACCTAGGTGTTGCTTACTAAATAGAGTTAGGGTTAACCTAAACTTAACATTAGGTTTATTTTAGTTTAACTGCAATGATCGGTTTTAGTCCTTTATTTGCAGAGTAAAATTTAAAAAACCCACATTATGAACACCTCTACAATTACAAGAATTGAAATCAGTAAGTTTTTATACGCAACTATTTTAGTAGTCGTTTATGCAATTGCAGTATTTGCCTAATCCTAGTTTATAGTAAATTACTACTAGTTGTTTTATGAAAAAGCTCATTAGAAGATTTAGCTTTCCTGTTTCTCTATGGATTCAGAAAGATGAGAAATCATTTTTAACCTTCGTTATCGCTGCTTTTATGCTTGCGATGTTTGCAACACCTTACCCCCAAATTGCAATGTGGGTAGGCTTTTTATTTGCAGCTTATGCCGCAGTTGCAAACGACTCTATACAAACACTCGGTACATTTATTGCCTCCAATCAAGATAAGAAGTGGTGGGTACTTTGGTTGTTTATCGGAGGTATTTTTCTTTTTACAGTTGGCTACAGCTGGTTTAATTACGGAGGAGATGTTTCTCACGGTCGGTTAATGGCAAAAGGCTTTGAAATAGCTCCAACCGAATTTCACTTCTTACAAATTGCGGCACCTATTTTCCTTTTGATACTAACGCGTTTAAGAATGCCAGTATCAACTACATTTATTTTACTTACCTCTTTTGCCACTGCTCCTGCTGCAATTGGTAAAGTATTAGCCAAAAGTATGAGTGGCTACATACTCGCGTTTTTCTTAGGTGTTGTTGTTTTCTTATTAATATCTAAACTCGCAAAAAAATACTTTGTAGGCGAAGCCAAATTTGGCTGGTCTATCGCACAGTGGATTACCTCGGGTACTCTCTGGTCTGTTTGGCTAATGCAAGATGCAGCCAATATTGCAGTATACCTTCCAAGAGACATGTCGTTTAGTGTATTCATGGGTTTTGCAATGGTTGTTTTTATAGGTTTAGGCTTGCTCTTTTATTATAAAGGAGGTAGAATACAAAAAATTGTAACAGAAAAATCAGTCATAACAGACGTTCGTTTTGCAACAATTGTCGATTTTATTTACTGTATTATCTTATTTTATTTCAAACTATACAGCTCTGTTCCTATGAGTACAACATGGGTTTTTATTGGTTTGTTAGGAGGTAGAGAAGTTGCTATGGCAATTAGAAAAACGGGAGAGCATAGCTTACTTCATTCCATAAAACTATTACTTAAAGATTTCTCATTCGCCATGATTGGCTTATTTATATCCATTGCCATAGCAATTGGTGTAAACGATCAACTCTCACTTGCTTCTATGATGGAAACCATACCGGCAGAGTTTGCCTCCGGAATAACAAAATTCTTTAGCAAACTAGGACTTTAATACTTAAAACTCCCTCGAGAAATCGAGGGAGTTTTTTTGGCTCTTAAACTCTGATATTTGTACTATATTTACAGAAACTCATTTCAATCATGCAAACGAACAATCGTATTTTACTTGTCGATGATGAGAAAGATATCCTAGAGTTCTTAAGTTACAATCTTAAGAAAGAAGGCTTTGAAGTAGCTACCTGTTCCGACGGCCAAGCTGCTTTAGATATGATCCTAGAGTTTAAGCCCAATCTTATTGTGTTAGATGTAATGATGCCCGGAATGGACGGAATAGAGACCTGTGAAAACATAAGAGCAAATCCTGAAAACGATTCCATAATCATTACTTTTTTAACTGCCAGAGCAGAAGACTATTCTCAAGTAGCAGGTTTAAATGCAGGAGCAGACGACTATATTTACAAGCCAATTAAACCCAAAGTTTTAGTGAGTAGAGTTAAAGCACTTTTAAGAAGAAAAGTAGCTATAACAACTTCTGATGAGCCATCCCAAACAATTCAAATTGCAAACCTGAATATTAACAGAGAACGTTATTTAGTAACGCTTGATGAGCTCCCCTTAACCTTACCTCGTAAAGAATTTGAAATTTTATATTTACTGGCATCTAAACCAGGTAAAGTGTTCAAGAGAGATGAGATCTTTGAAAAAATATGGGGAAACGACGTAGTGGTTGGTGGACGTACCATTGATGTTCATGTAAGGAAACTCAGAGAAAAGCTTGGAAGAAATTACATAGAAACTGTAAAAGGGGTTGGCTATAAATTTAAATTAGATGAATAGGCTTCCAAAGCTATATTTCAAGCTGAAAAAAAAAATAGATCAATCATGGTTGGCCTCTTTAGTTTCTTCAATTGTTTTAATCATCGTAATGTGTGCGCACATTTTTATTTTTGATTTCGACTTAAGTTTCTCTAATGCGGTAATTCTCGTAAGCTCTGTTGGTCTTTCAAGCTTTATTTTGGTGAGGTGGTTGATTGATCAGTTTATATACAATAAAATTAAACTGATTTATAAAAACATTCAAGATTTCAAATCTAGACCAGGAGATTTAAAAGACGTTGATTTACAACAAGCATCAAAAGATGTAGCAAGTTGGAACATAAAACGCGAAAAAGAAATTCAAAAATTGATGATACGTGAAAGCTACAGAAGACAATTTGTTGGAAATGTAGCACACGAACTAAAAACACCTATTTTTAATATTCAAGGTTATATCGACACACTGCTCGATGGTGCTATAGATGACGAAGAAATAAACCGAAAATTTTTAGAGCGCGCTAACAAGAGTGTAGCTCGAATGATCTATATTATTGAAGACTTAGACCAAATCACCAAACTAGAGGCTGGAACACTTGAAATAGAAGAGTCGCCCGTAGATATTATCGAGGTGATTACCGATGTAGTTGACCAATTGGACATGAAAGCTAAAAAAAGAAATGTTAATGTTATTGTAAAACAGCAGCAGCAAAAAGGCCGTTTTTTAGTTCGCGTAGATGTAGAAAAAATAAAACAAGTATTAATCAATCTTATCGTAAATGCAATTAAGTACGGTAAAGAAGGTGGCGAAGTACTTGTAAGAACCTACGAAATGGGTGAACAAGTATTAGTAGAAGTTGCAGATGATGGAAATGGAATTGCCTCCGACCACCTAACCAAAGTTTTTGAGCGGTTTTATCGTGTAGATAAATCTCGCGACCGAGGCCAAGGCGGCTCTGGTTTGGGTTTATCAATAGTAAAACACATTATAGAAGCACACGGTCAAACCATAAACATTAGAAGTACAGAAGGTGAGGGTTGCACACTTTCCTTTACCTTGAAAAAAGCGTAAATAATCTAAATATAAAAGGGAATATCTACTGCTTCTCAATAACTACCTTCAATAGGTCGTAATTAGTTTGAGCTTGTTTCTGTAAAGCCCCTTTTAAAAGGTAAAACATAGAACGATAAAAGACATTTGAGCCTTTTATAGTCGTAAAAATCTTTAGGACAGTTTTCTGTTCGCCCCCTTCAAAATAAACTTCTATGGTCCCATCAAACACATCTGTTAGCATGTCAAAAATATACTTCTCATTTTCCTGAGCCTCTTTAAGTACCTCAATTATCTCTACACGCTCTTCTGCTTGCTCAAATTTCACTAAAAATCGCGCTCCTGGCACCCTTCTTTTTCCGCTCAATACTTCCTTCCCTAAATAGCCTTCCAGCCACTCTGCCTTTAAAGAATCATTAACGAAGGTGGCGTAAGACTTTTCAACTGAAGCATCCACCTCAATTTGATTTTCGAACTGAAAACTAGAATGAAAAAAACCCAAACTGATGAATGCTAGTGTAATTCCAAGCAAACCTATAAGGGTGAATTTTACGAAGCGCATATTTTTATATTTGTTTCTCCAAATATAGAAAAAGGAATCCTTATTGAATTTGTATTTTTGCAAAGCAAAAAATAAAAAAGTGGGAAAGAATAAGCATAGAAAGTTCGCTGAAAACGAAACCTTTGAAAACATGGTGCAAGCACCTAGAATCGATTTATTGGAAAATGGATTGAGTTTAAAAGGAAAATGGCACTCTGATTTTTTTAAAAATGACCATCCAATTGTTATTGAATTGGGTTGTGGTAAAGGAGAGTACACCGTAGGAATGGGAGCTAAGTTTCCTGATAAAAACTTTATTGGCATAGACATTAAAGGAGCTAGAATGTGGCGAGGCGCTCGTACAGCAACCGATAATAAAATGAACAATATTGGGTTTTTAAGAACCCATATTGAGCTTATTCACAATTGTTTTGCCAAAGGAGAGGTAAGCGAAATTTGGATTACTTTTCCAGACCCTCAAATAAAATACAGACGACGTAAAAAGCGATTAACAGCTCCTGATATGTTAGAAATGTACAGACAAATCCTTACCGAAGACGCCATCATTCACCTTAAAACAGATTCTCAGTTCTTACATGGATATACTTTAGGTATTGTAGAAGGTTATGGGCATAAAGTACTAGATTCTAGCTATGATATTGATAAGCAAAAAGCAGACAACCTACTACTGAAAATAAGAACAAACTACGAATCCATTTTTCGAGACAAAGGAACAACCATAACCTATATAAAATTTCAGCTAAACCAAAATGACCAAAAAAACAGATGAGGAATCATTTTTTGAGCGCTGTTATCAGGTAGCTCGATTAATTCCTTCGGGAAAAGTTACAACTTACGGAGCAATAGCTAAATACTTGGGAGCCGCTCGATCCGCAAGAATGGTTGGTTGGGCTATGAATAATAGTCATGGAACTGATGTACCTGCACATCGAGTTGTAAATAGAATAGGCCTGCTTACAGGAAAACATCATTTTGACGGAATAAACCTCATGAAGCAATTGTTGGAAAGTGAAGGCCATAAATTTGATGGAGATCAGATGCTAAATTTTAAGGATGCATTTTGGACTCCAACAGACGCTTAAGACCTTGATTTTTGTAACTTTGCATAGTAAAATTAAACCATGAATATACAGAAGAAGCAAATAGAAGAAGCCCTGAATACTGTAAAGGTAAAAGGAGAGGCTAGCTCGTTGGTAGCTAGTGGTTTAGTAAATAACATTGTAGTTTTTGGCGATGAGGTTAATGTTGACATTACAATTCACAATCCAACTCTTCATGCAAAAAAACAAGTAGAAGTAGATATTTTAAAAGCCATTCACAGCCAAGTGTATGCAAAAGCTAAGATTGTAGTTAAAATTACAGTAGAAGCTAAACAAGAAGAAAATCCGAACCTAATTAGAGGCGAAAAACTTGAGGGAGTTAAAAACATTATAGCTATAGCCTCTGGTAAAGGTGGTGTAGGTAAATCCACAGTAACTGCAAATCTCGCAGTTTCTCTACAAAAACAAGGCTACAAAGTAGGTATTGTAGATGCTGATATATATGGACCCTCTCAGCACCTTATGTTTGATGTCGAGAAATCTAGACCAGAAGCAAGTAATGTAGATGGTAAGCCTGTAATGATACCTGTAGAAAGCTATGGGGTAAAATTACTTTCAATTGGATTTTTTGCACCCGGATCTCAAGCAGTTGTTTGGCGAGGCCCTATGGCTACAAAAGCATTAAACCAATTAATAAAAGACGCCTACTGGGGAGACTTAGATTATTTATTAATCGATTTACCACCAGGAACTGGCGACATTCACCTCTCACTAGTACAAGCTGTACCGGTAACTGGTGCAGTTATCGTAAGTACTCCACAAAACATTGCTCTTGCAGATGCTAAAAAAGGAGTAGGCATGTTTCAATTAGATACCATTCAAGTACCTGTTTTAGGTTTAGTAGAAAATATGGCTTACTTTACGCCCGACGAGCTTCCAGAAAACAAATACTATATCTTTGGAAAAGATGGAACCAAAAATTTAGCCGACGACTTAAACCTGCCCCTTTTAGCTGAAATTCCTTTAGTACAAAGTATACGAGAAGCTGCAGATGTAGGCCATCCTATCGCACTACAAGATGACAATCCATCTGCTTTAGCCTTTAACGAATTAGCTAAAAACGTTGTAGAACAAGTTCAACTCCGGAATAAAAACATAAGCCCTACAGCTGTAGTAGAAATTACCAATATGGACGGTTGTTCATCATAAACATATAAATATGTCAGAACAGATAGCCTTAACACTCATTGAGAAAATTGAAATAGCCTTAGCCGAGATTCGCCCGTATTTAGAGTCAGATGGAGGCGACATTTCATTGGTAGAGGTTACGCCAGATATGGTAGTTAGAGTTAAACTTCACGGTTCTTGTCAAAGTTGCAATGTAAATCAAATGACTTTGAAAACCGGAGTAGAACAATCCATTAAAAAATACGCTCCCGAAATTAAGTCGGTAGAAAATATAGACGATTAAAAGCAAAGCCCCATGAATCAAGTTCAGCATAAACTTGAAAAGGTAACGATACTCTTCGCCGGTGATTCTGGCGATGGAATACAATTAACCGGAACTCAATTTACAACCAATACAGCATTGTTCGGAAATGATCTGAGTACTTTTCCAGACTTTCCTGCAGAAATACGCGCCCCATTAGGAACTGTTGCCGGAGTTTCCGGTTTTCAAATTAATTTTGGTGCAGTAGATGTATATACCCCAGGAGATCTCTGTGATGTCCTGGTCGTGATGAATGTAGCCGCCTTAAAAAAGAACTTGTCCAGACTAAAAGAGCGAGGTACGATTATCGTAAACTCCTCGGGTTTCGACAAAAGAAATCTTCGCTTAGCAGGTGTTGAAGAAGGCCAGAATCCTTTACTAAATAATAGTCTAGACGATTTTAAATTACACGAGTTTGATATAACAAAATTAACTAGAGAGAGCCTTAAAGATTCTCCTTTAGGAACTAAAGATCGAGACCGTTGCAAGAACATGTTCGTTTTAGGATTTGTTTATTGGATGTACAATCGTAATATTGATTCTTCAATAGACTTTTTAAAATCAAAATTTTCATCAAAACCAGACATCTTAAAAGCCAATATTACGGTTCTTAAGGCTGGTTATCATTTTGCCGATACCTGCGAAACATTTTCCAATCGTTTTGAGGTAAAACCTTCGAAGATGCCAAGCGGATCTTACCGAAATATAATAGGCAACCAAGCAACAGCATTAGGCTTAATTGCCGCTGCTCAAAAATCTAAGCTCAATTTGTTTTACAGTGGCTATCCTATAACTCCAGCCTCAGATATCCTTCACGAACTAGCGAAACATAAAAATTTCGGAATAAAAACATTTCAAGCAGAAGATGAAATTGCAGGAATTTGCGCTGCTATTGGAGCTTCATTTGGTGGAGATTTAGCTGTTACAGCTTCTTCAGGGCCTGGAATAGCTTTAAAAGGAGAAGCACTTGGTTTAGCCATGATGTTAGAAATTCCTTTGGTTATTATAAATGTTCAAAGAGGTGGTCCTTCTACAGGATTACCAACAAAAACAGAGCAAGCAGATCTTTTTCAAGCTATTTACGGCAGAAACGGCGAAGCTCCTATCCCAGTAATTGCTGCAGCATCTCCGTCGGACTGTTTCGATATGGCTTACGAAGCATGTCGTATTGCAATAGAACATATGACCCCAGTATTTTTACTAACAGATGGTTATATTGCAAACGGTGCAGAACCATGGAGGTATCCTAAAAAGGATGAGTTGAAACCGATAGAGGTAAGTTTTGCGAAGGAAAGAGCAGAAACTGAAGCACCCTATCTACCTTACAAACGAAATAAAAAATTGGTTCGTGAATGGGCGCTACCCGGAACAAAGGGAACAGAGCATAGATTGGGTGGCTTAGAGAAGGACAAAGAAACAGGAAATGTATCTTACGATCCCGATAACCATCAGTTTATGGTTAAAGTTAGAGCCGAAAAAATCGCTAAAATAGCAGACTATATACCTGAGCAAGAATTTGATACAGGTTCTGTAAACTCAAAAGTATTGGTTTTAGGTTGGGGCTCCACATATGGCTCAATAAAAACAGTTGTTAGAACTTTAGCAGTTGAAGGATTTGATGTAGCCCATGCTCACATCAAATACATACAACCAATGCCTAGGAATTTAGGCGACCTATTAGCAAACTTCGACAAAATCTTGATTCCTGAAATGAACAACGGGCAGCTTATTACCCTTATTAGAGATCAATATTTGGTTGATGCAAAACCTTTGAATAAAATTAAAGGCGTTCCATTTGAATCCAGAGAAATAAAAGAAGCAATCCTAAATATGTTGAAGCAATAATTATGGCTGAAGCAAAAGACATACAAGAAGAAGTAAAGAAGCTAAGTGCTAAAGACTTCGTAAGCGATCAAGACATTAGATGGTGCCCCGGTTGTGGCGATTATTCTATTCTGAAACAAGTACAGGGCATTATGCCCGAATTGGGTATCCCCAAAGAAGACATCGTATTTGTTTCTGGAATTGGCTGTTCATCGCGATTTCCGTATTATATGAATACTTATGGCATGCACTCCATACACGGAAGAGCTACGGCTGTTGCCAGCGGACTTAAAGCGGCACGTCCTGATTTAAGTGTATGGTTGGTTACAGGAGATGGCGATGCGCTTTCTATTGGAGGTAACCACTTAATTCATCTTTTAAGACGGAATTTTAACTTAAACATACTCTTGTTTAATAACCAGATTTATGGTTTAACAAAGGGTCAGTATTCTCCTACATCCGAATTAGGAAAAAAAACAAAATCTACTCCAATGGGATCTATTGATCATCCATTTAACCCCTTGGCTCTTTGTATGGGCGCTGAAGCGACTTTTATAGCTAGAGGGATTGATAGAGAACCCAAACAAATGCGTGCTATTTTAATGCGCGCCGAGCAGCATAAAGGCACCTCTTTGGTAGAAATCTACCAAAACTGTAACATCTTTAACGATGGCGCTTTTGGTGGTTTTACCGACAAGCAAATGAAAAAAGAAAACAGCCTCTATTTAGAACATAATAGGCCTCTTGTTTTTGGAGCCAAAGAAGATAAAGGAATTGTTTTAGATGGGTTTAACCCTCGTATAGTTGACCTTACTTCTGGAGAATACACCAAGGAAGACTTATGGATACACGATGAAAAGTGCAGAAATAAAGCCAATATTTTAACTCGTTTCTTCGACGATCCTTCAAATGAAAACGCATTTCCAAGACCTTTTGGTGTGTTTTATCAAGAAGATCGCTTTAGATACGAAGAGGCTATGGGCGAACAACTGCAATTTATGAAAGAACATAAAGGCCAACCCGATTTAGATAAATTGCTCGCAGGACCCAACTCCTGGGAAGTAGAATAAGACAAAAAAAGCTCGCGATTTATCGCGAGCTTTTTTTGTCTTATCCTGCTGTTGTATTTTAACTATTATATCGTACCTTTTTAAGAAATTCATTAGACCTTTCTGACAGCTAACACATGGAGTTAAAAACTTTACAAATATAAACGACTAGAAAATCTAGTAATAAACATAGTTTAATACATGATTTATGGGTGATAAAAAACATATAGAAACTAAATTTACCTCTGCAGAATTAAACAGACTAGATCTTCCTGTTGCTAATTTTGAAAAGAAAAACATACAATTAGAAGAGGTTCTTTTAAAAATGAATGAGCTGCAAAATGCCTTAGACTCCTCTTCAATTGTAGCCATTACCAATGCTAGAGGTATGCTTACTTATGTAAATGATAAGTTTTGCGAGATATCAAATTATTCTAGATTAGAATTGTATGGAAAAAATCATTCTATCGTAAGCTCTGGTGACCATGCAAAAAGTTTTTGGGCTGAAATGTGGCAAACCATTAGTACAGGGAAGGTTTGGAACGCTGAAGTTAAAAATGTAGGAAAAAAATTAGAAATTTATTGGGTTGACATGACTATTGTACCTTACTTAAATGAAAGGAATGTGCCCTATAAGTATATAGCTATTCAAAGAGATATTACCGAAAAAAAAATATCCGATCAAAGAATACTGAGCTCTATTATTAAAGATCAAGAACACGATCGTGAGATTTTTGCCGAAGATTTACATGAAGGTTTAGCCCAGGCACTTGCAGGCTTAATGATGCAGGTTGGTATTATAGAATTTAAAACTCAAGAGATTAAAGATGTAGAATTACAAGCCTCTATAAAATTCATAAAAAGTTACATTGAAGAAAGTATTGACAATACTCGAATTATGGCTTCGAGTTTAATGCCTCGTACGATGATTAAATATGGAATTGAACCCTCCCTAAGGTCTTATATTTCTTCAATCCAGAAAGAAGGAAGGAGGTACATACAATTCAAATGTAAAATTCTTACTCCTGTAGATAAAGACTCAGAGATTACACTTTACCGTACTATTATAGCAGCAATGGCTAAATTTAGAAACAACGATATTATAAGTATAGTTATTTTTGTATCGAGCGGAGAAAACTCTTGTTTAATAGCTACTATAGATGTTAAGTCTACTAAAGAATATTTAGATGCCTGTAGTTTTCAAAACTTAGGTTTTGAATCCAATAAAAAAAGAATAGAATCCTTGGGAGGTTACTTCAGACTGCAAAAACTAAACTCTCTACTTAGAATAAGCATAAAACTGTAAAATGACTTGGGGTAGTTTTTAAGTACTATTCCTTAAAATAGATGTTCTCCATTTTAGATTTACTCCTGTAATGCCTCTTAATGCGTAAGTTTAGTCGTGTTTTAATTCACTTGGGATTCTGCAAACAGGAATTGCTTGCATTTTATGTAAATTGGCTTCATGTAATTTAGAGAAAATATCAAAAACAATTTGCTCCCTACCATCATACTTGTTTTCCGATGATTTTTCATAAGCATGCATTGCCCACTCTAATTCTACATAAGTTGCTCCTAATTGATCTTCATCAGTTCTCCCATCTGCCCACAAACCATCTGTAGGGGCTGCTTGCCTAATGGAGTTAACAATATTAAGCTTTTCGGCAATGGTATAAATTTCAGATTTCATTAAATCAGCAATTGGACTTAGGTCTACTCCTCCATCTCCATACTTGGTGAAAAACCCAACACCGAAATCTTCTATTTTATTTCCAGTTCCCGCAACAAGCATTTTATGAGCTCCTGCATAGGTGTAAAGCGTGGTCATTCTAAGCCTAGCCCTAGTGTTTGCCATTGTTAAGTCTCCTTTAACATTTGCTGGTAACTGCGCCGAAAGAGCATCAAAAGTACTTGTTAAGTTAACTTCACAAACACGTACATTTTCAAATGTATTTAGCAGCCAAGTAGTGTGTTCTTTAGAGCGCTCAAACTCCATTTGATGTTGATGTATTGGCATTAGAATACACAGCACCTTTTTCTTCGTTAAAGCACAAAGTGTAGAGGTAACTGCAGAATCTATTCCGCCTGAAATACCTACAACAAATCCATCTGTATTCGATTTTTCGCTGTAAGTTTTAAGCCAATTTGTAATGTATGTAATACTATCTGCTGTCTTCATGTTTTTGATATAGGGGCATGCAAATTTACGAAAAAAGTTTTTCTACGATTAATTCCTTTTACTTAATACTATCTTGTAACGTTTATTATTTTTACAACTTATTATATTCTTAAATGATGCGAGCACATATTGTCTATTTTTTACTTTTTCTGTTTTTAGTCTCATGCGATTCTGTTCGTATTCCTGAGGTCTCATCAGACGATTCTAAAATTGAGATTAATCACTTTGATCATTCCTTTTTTAACATGGACAGTAGTCATCTATTACTCAGCTTGGATTCATTAAACCTGCAATTTCCTGAGTTCTTTGACTCGGGCCAAAAAAGAACAGCACTCATAAAGCGTTACCAAGATCCAAAAATAAGAGAATTATTTAATGCGGTCGATTCTGTCTTTTCAGATACGCTTGCTCTAAACAAAGAAATTACTCAAAGCTTTAAGTATTTTCATCATTACTTCCCGGCTCATGACAGTTTGAAAGTATACACCTGGGTCTCAAATTTCGAGTCCTTAAGTCCCATTACAGTTTCAGGGAATACCTTACTCATTGCACTAGATTTCTATCTGGGAACAAATTCTAGGTTTTATAAGTCAGCTCCTCAGTATCTTAAAGATGGATTTGATAAGCGCTATTTAATCTCAGATATAATGCAGCTTTATTTCCAATCAAACCTCCCATTTTCAAAAGAAAATACACTGCTTTCTTCCATGTTGTATTACGGTAAAATTCATTACCTAAGCTCCTTAATGATTCCTTACCAAAAAAGTGAAATAGTACTAAAATATACACCAGCTAAAATGCAATGGTGCATAGCAAACGAGGGGAATGTATGGGCCTATTTTGTAGAAAACAATTTATTGTTTTCGAGCCAACATCAAAACAAACAGCGCTTTATAGAAGAGGCTCCTTTCTCCAAGTTTTACACCGAATTTGACACTCAAACTCCTGGAAGAATAGGTCAATGGATTGGGTGGAGGATTATAGAATCGTATATGAAGTCTCACCCAGAAAAGAGCTTAACAGACCTAATTAACGAGCAGGATGCTCAAAAGATACTAAGAGAATCACGTTATAAACCAAAACAGTAAGATGAAAGAGTCGGAAATTAAAATAAAAATTAGTCTAGACGAGAATAAAGTACCGGAACAAATTTTTTGGACAGCAGAAGATGCTGGAGAAGTAAATCAAAAATCTGAGGCAGTGCTCATTTCTCTTTGGGACGCCGAAAAACAAAATTCTTTACGAATAGATTTGTGGACAAAGGAAATGAAAGTAGATGAAATGAAGACCTTCTTTCATCAAACACTAACTGCAATGACCGATACATTTGAACGTGCCACAGGCGACGAAAAAATGGCTGAAGACATGCGCAGGTTTTGCCAATACTTTGCCGAAGAATTAAAATTGGTACAGGATATAAAAAAGAATTAAACCGGGTACTGCAAATTAGTTGTAAGAGGTTTGACTAGAGTAATTTGTAAAACAAAAACTTTACAGCTTCCCTTTTACGGCTTCATTTGTAGCATCTATAAACTTAAGAATTTCCATTTTACCTAAGCCACTTTCTGCAGAACTCATAAAACACTGAGGAACTTCTTCCCAAGTTTTTAGCATTTCTAATTTGTATTTACCCAAATTTTTATTGAGTTGAGAGCTGGACAATTTATCCATTTTTGTAAAAATAATTACAAAAGGAATTCCTTTGTTTCCCAGCCATTCCATAAATAGCATGTCTATTTTTTGAGGATCATGTCGAGAATCAATCAATACAAAAGTACAAATCAAGTTCTCACGATTCTCCAGGTAATCGTAAATAAATTTTGCGAATATAGATCTGTCTTTCTTAGAAACCTTGGCATAGCCATACCCAGGTAAATCTACCAGAAACCAATCTTTATTAATCTTAAAATGATTAATTAATTGAGTTTTTCCGGGTCTTCCAGAAGTTTTAGCTAGCGATTTCCGGCTAGTCAGCATGTTGATTAATGATGACTTGCCCACATTAGAACGGCCAATAAATGCGTACTCAGGTATGCGCTCTTTTGGACATTTTTCAAGATCGGTATTACTGATAACAAATTCAGCACTGTTAATTTTCATCTTACTGATGCTTCTTTAACCAGGCAACACAGGTATTTGCAAAATCTACTGGATGCTCCATCATAGGGGCATGACCACATTTTGAAAACCAAAACAACTCGGAATTAGGTAACAATCGATGAAACTCATTTGCAACTTCAGGAGGTGTAACAGCATCATCTTCTCCCCAAAGCAAGCACACAGGTAGTGTCATGTTTGGAAGATCCTTACCCATGTTATGGCGTATTGCAGACTTAGCAATTGCTAAAATTCGTAATATCTTCTCTCTTGAGTTTACAGAGTCAAACACCTCATCTACCAATTCCTTGGTAGCAACGGCCGGATCGTAAAATACATCCTGTGTCTTCTCTTTAATGTAAGAATAATCTTCCCTGCGAGGAAAAGAGTCGCCCATAGCTTTTTCATACAAGCCCGAAGAACCCGTAAGCATTAAGTTCTTTACTAGTTCTGGATGATTTTTTGTATAAATTAATCCTACATGACCACCCAAGGAATTGCCTAAAAGTGTTACATCTTTAAGTTTTAAATCCACAATGAAAGTTTCTAAAAACCTAGAAATACCTTTTGCACTCGTTTTTAAAAGAGGTAAGGTGTATATAGGTAATGAGGGGATTACCACTCTGTAGCCAGCTTCGGCTATAATTCTGGAGGTTTTTTCGAAGTTACTTAAAGCACCCATCAAGCCATGTAAGAACACTATTACAGGTCCTTGCCCAATGGTTACGTATTCGTAAGTACCATCTTTTACTATTTCGTACTTCATATTTGAAATTTTACAATGCAAAAATACTGAATATATTTAAGTCTTGTACGATGCTCCTTCGACCTTTTTTTCATTTCCATTCATCTGCCTGAAATACTCTTTTTTCTCCTTATTTACTTGATTATAAGTAAAGTTATTAACATGGTGGTAAAATGTGGATAAAAGTGGTATATATTTGTATTCTATAAAAATTAAGCATATAAAGTGAAGAATTTAATCGGAATGTACGAATGTAGAGCTGATGCCAAAGGGCGTTTAATGCTTCCTGCTGGCCTAAAAAAACAGTTAGCTGCAGAGCTCCTGGAAGGTTTTGTATTAAAACGGTCTGTATTCAACACCTGCTTAGAGCTACACCCAATGGCCGGTTGGAATTTAATTATGGATGATGTGAACAAGCTAAATCGTTTTGTGAAAAAGAATAACGATTTCATTAGAATGTTTACAGCAGGCGTTCGAGTGGTTGAGGCAGATAGCACCTCTAGAATACAGATACCGAAAGACCTGATTAATTTCGCTGGAATTGACAAGCAGATGGTTTTGGCCTCTGTGGGGAGTATTGTAGAAATTTGGGACAAGGACCAATACGAGCGCATGCTTAACCAAGGTGCTGAAGAATTTGGCAACTTGGCAGAGCAGGTTATGGGAACTCCCAACAAATCTACAGCGCATGAGTAAGTACCACGACCCCGTATTATTAGCCGAATGTTTGGACGGTTTAAATATTAATCCAAAAGGAACTTACGTTGATGTTACTTTTGGTGGAGGAGGTCATTCTAGATCTATAGTTTCAAAACTCAGCACAGGTCATTTATATGCCTTCGATCAAGATGATGATGCTTTAAAAAACGAAATAAAGGACGATAGATTTACCTTAATAAATGCAAATTTCAAGTACTTAAAAGGTTCGTTGAGAATGTATGGAGTTAAAAAAATTGATGGACTTTTAGCCGATTTAGGTGTTTCTTCTCATCAGTTTGACGTACCAGACAGAGGCTTTTCTACTCGCTTCGAAGCGGATTTGGATATGCGAATGGACCAGAATGCAGCCTTAAATGCCTATAAAGTAATTAACGAATATACTCAAGAAGATTTACGAAATATCTTGAAGTTTTATGGGGAGCTAAAGCGCCCGGGTACTGTTGCCCGAATAATTTGTGAAGCAAGAATAAACGGGCCTATATCTACCGTTAGTGAATTGAAAAGTTTGCTCAAACCTTTTACGCCTGCCATGCTCGAAAATAAATTTTTTGCTCAGGTTTTTCAAGCCATTCGTATTGAGGTTAACGACGAGCTTAATGTTTTAAAAGAAATGTTGTTGCAAGCAACAGACGTATTAAACCCAGGAGGTAGATTAGTGGTAATATCTTATCATTCTTTAGAAGACCGCTTGGTAAAAAACTTAATACAAAAAGGAAATTTTGAAGGTGAGTTAGCACAAGACTTTTACGGCAACAAAATTTTAAGCTTTAAAAAGATAAGTAAAAAACCAATACTGCCATCAAAAGAAGAAATAGAGCGAAATAACCGCGCCCGTAGTGCAAAATTACGCGTAGCAGAAAAATTATAGTCTTGACAAAATCGAAGTGGAATATATTGTTTAATGCATTTGGAAGTAGAGCTAAAGAGTTCTATCAAAATAAACTTGCTCCAAACAAATTAATTGCTAGCTCATGGAGCATGATTTTGTTTTTTTCCACTTTAGCGATTTTGGTTATTTACAGCTCCCATCAGATAGACCGTAAAGTATTTAAAATTAGCAAGCTTAGTGAGCAGTTAAAAGATTTACGCTCAAAACACATCGACATGAGAACAAAACTAATGACGCTAAGTAAGCCCACAAAAGTAGCAGAAGACTTAAAAGCAATGGGTCTTTCGGAACCTACCAAAGCGCCATTTAAAATTAAATTTTCCGAATAAATAATGACCGACAAAAAATCCATATTCCTGAGAGTTATGCTTATTAGCTCGCTAATTACGCTCGCTGCAATAGCTGTATTTATACAGCTTTTGAGGGTTCAATCGGAAATGGAGAGTAGCTTAGGTCAAAACGATCCTATTTTGGCTTTACGAGAAATTCCATCTCCTCGTGGTAATATATACGACTTTAAGGGTAATTTGTTAGCTACTTCAATGCCCGTTTATACCATTGCAATAGATGCAACGCAACCGTCAGATACTTTATTTAACAATAATTATAAAGCCTTAGCCCAAGGTCTTTCTTCGCTATTTAATGATTTGAGTCCGGCACAATATCAAAAAAAAATACTGCAATCCAGAAAAACAAAAAAACAATACTTGAGGCTCAAATCAGGTGTAAGATACTCCGAGCTTCAAGAGGTAAAAAAATTACCAATTATAAATAAAGGTAGGTTTAAAGGGGGTTTCGTGTACACACAACAAACCCATAGGATTAGACCTTTTGGTTTTTTATGCGTCCGTACAATTGGCTACGGAAGAGAGGTCCATGATGTTGGAATTGAGAAATCGTTTAACAAATATCTTAAAGGAAAAAATGGACTGCAAATGATGCAGAAAATTAACGGAGGTGTATGGAAGCCTTTAAGTAATTCTCAAGATGTAGAGCCAGAGTCTGGAGCAGATGTTTACTCCACTATAGACATTAAAATACAAGACGTAGCACAGAAAGCATTGCTAACCAGTTTAGAAAAGTTTGAAGCCGAAAGTGGTTCTGTAATTTTAATGGATGTTAAAACAGGTGCAATACGTGCCATGTCTAGTTTGCAACGCACAAAAGAGCAGAAGTACGCAGAGAACTTCAATTTTGCTTTTGGAGCGGCATACGAACCAGGCTCTACTTTTAAACTTGCCTCGCTATTAGTTGCCCTGGAAGATGGGAAAATAGATACCTCTAACATAGTGGATACTAAAAATGGAGTCTTTCAATTTTACGATAGAAAAATGAAAGACTCAAATGCTAACCGAGGAGGCCACGGAAAAATATCTATTGCTCGAGCTTTTGAAGTGTCTTCCAATATTGGAATTGCTCGAACTATAGTTGATCTATACGAAGACAAACCACAAGAGTTTATAGATCGTTTAGCTCGTTTGGGTGTAAGTAATAAATTAGATTTTGAACTTTTAGGCGAAGCAGAACCTTGGATTAAAAACAGAAGTGATTCTACCTGGTCTGGCGTTTCTTTACCCTGGATTGCTTATGGATACGAATTAAAAATGAGTGCCTTACAAATATTAGCTCTTTACAATGCTGTAGCGAATAATGGCGAGTTGGTAAAACCCTATTTGGTAGATAGAATACAACAAGGGGAGCATATTGTCAAATTACAAAAAGTTGAAGTTTTAAAACCTAGTATATGCTCCAATAAAACCACGTCTATACTTCAAGATTTGTTGGTGGGTGTTGTAGAAAGAGGAACGGCCAAAAATATATATTCAAAAGAACATACCTGTGCTGGAAAAACAGGTACTGCAAAAATTGCGAGTAAGGGCGGATATGGCTCAGAGTATAGAGCCTCTTTTGCGGGTTATTTTCCAGCTAAAAACCCTAAATACTCTTGTATTGTAGTGGTTACAAAACCAAAAAAAGAACTTGGATTTTATGGTAACATAGTAGCGGCTCCTGTATTCGAAGAAATTAGAAATACCTTGTATGCAGAAGAGCCTGTGCTGGTGCCTGAGCTAAAAGGAATCATCGCAAACAATTATACCGGTACAACCAATGAGTTGAATTCCTTACATAAAGAATTGTCTTATCCAATCCATACTTCTTCTTCAAAAGATGCATGGTTAATAGGATCTAAAGAGGGTTTTAAGGAGCGAAATTTCGAATCAGACATTATGCCTAACCTAAAGGGAATGTCGTCTATGGACGCCATTTACTTACTAGAAAACAGAGGATTATCTGTCGAATTACTCGGAAAAGGAAAAGTAAAAACACAATCTCTAAAAGCGGGAGTTAAAATTACAGAAAATCAAAAAGTAACACTAAGCCTATTGTAATGAAATTGCTAAAAGACCTATTGTACAAAGTAGATTTAGAGCTCATTGAAGGAAGCACAAATATTGCGATTCCTCATGTTTGTTTTGACTCTAGATTTGTGCAAAAAGACAGCCTCTTTGTTGCTGTAAAAGGAACGCTTTCTGACGGGCATTCTTTTATAGAAAGTGCTCTAAAACTTGGTGCTGTAGTTATCGTTTGCGAAGAGTTGCCACAAAACTTAAATTCTAATGTAGTGTATGTAAAAGTACCTAATGCAGCAAAAGCTCTCGGTATTATTGCTTCAAACTTTTACGATAATCCATCAGAAAAAATAAAACTAGTAGGCGTAACAGGAACCAATGGAAAAACAACTGTTGCAACATTGCTCTACAACCTATTTCAAGCCCTTGGGCTCAAAGCAGGACTATTGTCTACTGTTGTTTATAAAATAGGCCCCAGCTCAATAAACGCAACACATACAACACCGGATGCCATCCGTATAAATCAATTGATTTATGAAATGGTAGAAAGTGGCTGCAAATATTGTTTTATGGAAGTAAGCTCGCATGCTATAGATCAAGGAAGAATTGTAGGCTTAGATTTTGACATTGCTTTATTCACGAACATAAGTAGAGACCACCTCGATTACCACAAAACATTTGACGACTACATACTAGCCAAGAAACAATTTTTTGACCTACTGTCTTCAAAAGCAACTGCCATAGTAAATAAAGATGACAAACATGGTGCTACCATGTTACACCATTCAAAAGCAATTAAAAAGACTTTTGCTTTGCGTTCCAATGCCGATTATAAATGCAAAATAATCGAAAGTCAATTTAGTGGTTTACACCTAAATGTAAACGGACAAGACGTATACACAAAATTAATTGGTCATTTTAATGCAGCAAACCTATTGCTTAGCTATGCCGCTGCAATCGAGCTTGGAGAAGATGCGCTTCAGGTGCTCACTGTTTTGTCCTCTCTAAATGCAGTAGATGGCAGGTTTCAGCAGTTTAAAACGGAAACAGGAGTAACAGCTATAGTAGACTATGCCCACACGCCTGATGCCTTAGATAATGTATTGAATACAATAGATGATATACGTTCAGGAAAAGAAAAAGTTGTTTGTATCATCGGATGTGGAGGCGATAGAGACCATGGTAAAAGACCACTAATGGCTGCTTCTGCATGCAAATGGGCCGATCAAGTTATTTTAACTTCTGATAATCCACGAAACGAAGATCCAAAAGTAATTATTGAACACATGAAATTGGGTTTAACCAATTCTCAACTCAGAAAAATAGTAAGTATTGAAGATAGAAAGGAAGCTATAAACCTAGGCTTAACGCTTTGCAGTGCGGATGATATTTTATTGGTTGCTGGAAAAGGACATGAAAAATACCAAGAAATTAAAGGAGAACGATTTCCTTTTGATGACTTGGCTGTTTTAAAAGCACATTTTAAAGACTAAACATATGCTGTATTATTTATTCAAGTATTTACACGAAACATTCGACTTATCCGGAGCTGGAGTGTTCCAATATATTTCTTTTAGAGCTGCAATGGCAGTTATTGTATCCTTGTTAATATCCATGATTTTTGGTAAAACGATTATTAAGTATTTGGCAAAAAAACAAGTAGGAGAAAGTATAAGAGATTTAGGTTTAGCAGGACAAACAGAAAAAGCGGGTACTCCAACCATGGGAGGCATCATTATTCTTAGTGCTATTTTAATTCCAACCTTACTGTTTGCAAAACTCGATAATATTTATATAATCCTAATGTTAATTACCACTGTTTGGATGGGTTTAATTGGTTTTTTAGACGACTATATAAAAGTGTTTAAAAAAGACAAAGATGGTTTAGCCGGGAAATTTAAAATTCTTGGACAAGTCTCCTTAGGAATCATTGTAGGGTCCATACTGTATTTCCATCCCGACGTGGTCATGAGAGAACAAGTAAAAACAAGCACTAACAGCTCCGAAATAGTTTATACCCAAACGGATATCAAGTCTACCATGACGACCATTCCTTTTTTTAAAAACAACGAATTTGATTACTCCGATGTTTTATCGTGGGCAATAGACAAGGCCGAAGATTGGGCTTGGCTAATCTTTATACCAATGGTTATTTTTATTGTAACTGCCGTTTCAAACGGAGCAAATCTAACCGATGGAATAGATGGTTTGGCAACAGGTACTTCTGCTATTATTGGACTTGTATTGGCTGTATTTGCATACGTATCTGGTAACATTATTTTTGCCGAGTATTTAAACATTATGTACATACCTAATTCTGGAGAATTGGTCATCTTCATCTGTTCTTTTGTAGGAGCTTGTTTTGGCTTTTTGTGGTACAACTCTTATCCAGCTCAAGTATTTATGGGCGATACAGGGAGTTTAGCCATTGGAGCTATTATTGGAGTTTTTGCCATAGCAATCCGTAAAGAATTACTTATTCCAATAATATGTGGAATCTTTTTTGTCGAAAATTTATCGGTGGTTTTACAGGTTACTTATTTTAAATATACTCGAAAAAAATATGGAGTAGGAAAACGAATATTCCTAATGTCGCCTCTCCATCATCATTATCAAAAAGCAGGCTTACACGAAAGTAAAATAGTTTCTCGATTTTGGATTGTAGGAATTATGCTCGCAATATTAAGTTTTGTTACGCTAAAACTTCGCTAAAATGATCGCAGTATTAGGTGCCGGAGAGAGTGGTCTTGGCGCAGCAATTTTGGCCAAAAAAAATGGATTAGACGTTTTTGTAAGTGACCTTGGTTTGATAAAAGCAACCTATAAAGTCGAGCTAAACAAAAACAACATTAGTTGGGAAGAAGGCATGCATAGTGAGCAGAAAATACTCTCTGCCGACTTGCTTATTAAAAGCCCCGGAATACCCGAAACTAAGCTTTTGGCAAAAGCACGAACTAAAGGGATAGAAGTTCTTTCAGAAATTGAGTTTGCATTCCGGTTTTGCAAAGGTAAAATCATTGCAATTACAGGAAGTAATGGTAAAACAACTACGGCAACCTTGTTAAATCACCTCCTTAAAGGAGCTAATTTTGACGTTGCTTTAGCAGGAAATATAGGCGCTAGTTTTGCGCGATCCTTGGCCAACAATGATCATGAGTATTGGGTTTTGGAACTGAGTAGTTTTCAGCTCGATGATATTCATCAGTTTAAGCCTTTTATTGCTATTGTGCTTAACATTAGCCCTGACCATTTAGATCGATATCAGGGTAAAATGGAAAATTACGTAGCCTCAAAAATGAGAATTACCGAAAATCAAACTAAGAACGATTACTTTATTTATTGGAACGACGACACATGGCTTAAAAAGAATTTACACAAAGTAAAAGCGCAATTGCTACCCTTTGGAGAACAAATAATTACTAAAGGTGCAAGCCTTATTGACAACAAAATTAACATTAATAGTAACCTAGAGCAGTTAACTATGAATATTCATGAATTAGCATTACAAGGTAAGCACAATAGTTACAACTCTATGGCTGGAGGTATTGCAGCAAAATTATTGGGCATTACAAATGATATTGTGAGAGATTGCCTCTCAGACTTCGAGAAAATTGAGCATCGCCTAGAACCGGTACTTCAAGTGTATGGGGTAGATTATATTAACGATTCGAAGGCAACTAACGTAAATGCTGCTTGGTATGCCATAGACAGTATGTCTAGGCCAGTAGTTTGGATTTGTGGAGGGGTAGACAAAGGCAATAATTACGAAGACTTGATTCCTCTTGTATCAAAAAAAGTAAGTGCTATTATTTGCTTAGGACTAGACAATTCCAAATTGATTAAAACCTTTGGAGCTAGTGTGGAGGTAATAATGGAGGCAAACACAATGAGATCTGCTGTTAAGATGGCTTATAAATTAGCCAATAAAGGCGACGCAGTATTACTGTCTCCTGCCTGCGCAAGCTTTGATTTATTTGCAAATTACGAAGACAGAGGTAGACAGTTTAAAAAACAAATAAGACTATTGTAAATTGACTTGGACAGACCACATAAAAGGAGATAAATACATTTGGACGATAGCTGTTTTGCTCTCCCTAGTATCCATTGTTCTTGTGTACAGTGCAAGCTCTCATTTAGCCTTTGCCTACAAGCAAGGAGATACGATGTCTTTTTTAATTAAGCACTTGTTCCACTTAGGAATTGGCTTTTTTATCATGTGGCTGCTCTCTAAAATACCATTCAAGTACTTTTACAATAGTTCCTTACTTATTTTTGGCTTTGCAGTTCTGTTGGTTTGTTGGGCCATAAGCGGTGGCGAGTCTATAAACGGCGCAAATGCCAGCAGATGGATTAGGGTAGTGGGCTTTACGTTTCAGCCATCTGAGTTGGCAAAAGTATCTTTATTTGTTCTTTTAGCCAGAAATTTGGTTCACTACAAAGACAAGCTAAAATCCTTTAAGCATTCGTTTATTCCTATTTTAGGCCCTGTAATTTTAATCTGCGGATTAATACTTCCTTCTAACTTTTCTACATCTGCCATTATTTTTATGATCAGTTTTTTGATCATGTTTGTTGGCAGATACTCGTTAAAATGGTTAAGTATAATGCTTTTTATTGGGCTGGGCTCATTAGCCTCCTTTTACGCTGTTGTAACCACCTACCCAACTATTAGTAACAGGGTTGCCACCTGGAACTCTCGTATCGAGTGTTACCTGGACAATGATTGTATAAGTTACCAAGTTCACCATGCTAAAATGGCTATAGCACGCGGCGGAATTTGGGGAAAAGGCCCTGGAAAGAGTGTCGAAAAAAACTTCTTACCTCAATCTTCTTCCGATTTTGTTTACGCTGTTATTATTGAAGAATATGGAAGATTTGGAGGCCTATTTGTTATCTTTTTGTACTTAAGTTTACTCTTTAGAGTACTAAAAATTGCCAGTAAATGTGACGACGACTTTGCCGTTTTAATGGTTATAGGTTTAGGTATTTCTATCGTTTCTCAAGCATTTATTAATATGGCTGTTGCTGTGAGTTTACTCCCCGTTACCGGCCAAACACTTCCTTTAATTAGTGCAGGAGGCTCTTCTGTTTGGATGACATGCGCAGCCTTAGGCTTAATTTTGAGTATTAGTAATGGTTTACCAAAACCAGAAAGTGCAGAGCTAAATGACTAAAAAAATTCTAATTAGTGGTGGAGGTACAGGAGGACACATTTTTCCTGCAATAGCTATTGCAAAAGAGTTGAAAAAACGAAACAAAAATATCAATTTGCTCTTTGTTGGCGCCTCCGACCGTATGGAGATGGAGAAAATTCCTGCAGCAGGGTTTAAAATTATTGGACTTTGGGTTTCTGGTTTTCAGCGATCACTTTCGCTTAAAAACCTACTTTTTCCCATCAAATTACTTTTTAGCATTGTAAAATCTTTCTTCACAATACTTCGTTTCAAACCTCATGTTGTAATCGGTACAGGCGGATTTGCAAGTGGGCCAATCCTATGGGTTGCCTCACTTTTAAAAATACCTACACTTATACAAGAGCAAAACTCTTATCCAGGGATTACCAATAGAATATTAGCTTCTAGGGTAACCAAAATTTGTGTTGCATATCCAGGATTAGAACGCTTTTTTCCTGCGAATAAACTGCAGCTAACTGGAAACCCTATCCGCTCTGAAATAGAGTTTTCAAACTACAAAAAGAACGAAGCTTTAGCTGCTTTTGGATTTACTACAGACAAGCCTACTGTATTTATTGTAGGAGGAAGTTTAGGAGCCAAACGCATAAACGAAACAGTTTTAGCAAACAGTGCATGGTTTGCAACGAACAAGGTTCAGTTAATTTGGCAAACGGGAAACTTATATTATGATACATGTATAAAAGCACAAGGCACCCTAGGTTCTGGAGCTCAAATAAAAGCCTTTATTAGCGATATGGCATTAGCTTATGCAGCTGCAGATGTCGTTGTTTCAAGAGCGGGAGCTATTGCTTTATCAGAGCTAACTTCTCTTGGGAAAACCTCTATTTTAATCCCCTCACCTAATGTTGCCGAAGATCATCAAAAGAAAAACGCTTTGACTCTAGTGAAGAATCATGCAGCTATTTTAGTAGAGGAAAAAGATATGGACAATCAACTCTTTGTAGCCTTAAAGTTAGTGTTGGAGAATCCACAAAAACAACAAGAACTGGCTGCCAATTGTAAAAGCATGGCACAGCCAAAAGCAGCGCATAAAATTGTAAATCTAATAGAACAAATTTGCAATGATTAAATTAGATCACTTAAAACAAATTTATTTTCTCGGAATTGGAGGCATTGGCATGAGTGCCCTGGCTCGTTATTTTGCCGAATTGAATTACGAGGTTGCCGGATACGATAAAAGTAGCTCAGCAATAACTCGATCCTTAGAGCAAGCATCTTGTACTGTATTTAATAAAGACGTGATAGCATCTATACCTAGTTCGTTTAACAATCCAAATCGTGTTTTAATTGTTTATACACCAGCAATTTCGCAGCACAGCACTCTTTTTAAATATTTTAAAAAACAAGGATATCAATTGTGTAAACGCGCCGAAATATTAGGAGCCATTACACAAGATAAAAAGTGCTTAGCCATTGCCGGTACGCATGGTAAAACAACCATATCTAGCATGTTATCCTATATATTAAGCGATAATAATGTAGACTGCTCTGCATTTCTTGGCGGAATAGCAACTAATTTTAACTCTAATCTCAGAATCGGTTTAGACGATATTACCGTTGTAGAAGCTGATGAGTTTGACCGTTCTTTTTTACAGCTTCACCCAAATTGGATTTTAATTAGTTCTACAGACGCCGATCATTTAGATATTTATGGCACACAAGCAGATTTAGTGAGCTCCTTCAAGCTTTTCTCTGACAAGGTAAGTAGCCGTAACTTAATCGTAAAAGAGGGTTTACCCATAGCATCAGAATACACCTATGCTCTGGACTCTATTACCGCAGATTTTTCTGCTCAGAACATACGCGTAGAAAGTGGAAAGTACCATTTTGATATAGTTCACCCAAAAGGGGTTTGTACAAATGTGATTTCTGGTTTGCCAGGCATTCATAATGTAGAAAATTCTATAGCAGCATTTTCTATGGCCTATTTTAATGGCGTAAAGCCGAAAGCTATTACGCGTTCTATAAGCTCATTTTTAGGCGTAAAAAGAAGATTTGATATACACGTAAAAACCACCAACCAAGTTTATATTGATGATTACGCCCACCATCCGAAAGAAATTGAAATGGCTATTCGCTCTGCAAGAGATTTGTATCCAAACAGAGAATTGACCGTTATTTTTCAGCCACATTTATTTTCCAGAACCAGAGACTTTATGGACGATTTCGCTGCAGCTTTATCTGCTGCAGATTGTGTAATGCTTTTAGATGTGTACGCTGCAAGAGAACTGCCTATAAATGGCGTAAACTCTAAAGTGTTGTTAGAAAAAATAAAAACCAAAAATAAAGGGTTGTATACAAAAGAAGCCTTCCCCGAAGCCATTGCAAACACAGAGTTGTTAATGACTCTTGGAGCTGGTGATGTTGACACATTAATACAACCTATTAAAACGCTTTTAACACAATGAAAAAGGCCTTAAACATTGTTTATTTTTTACTTGGATGCTCATTGCTTGTTTTCTTGTTTTTTACAAGCCAAAAAAACAGAGGAAATGTGCTGTGCAAGGGCATAGAAATATCCGTAAATACCCAAAATGATTTGCATTTTGTAAATGCCCAAGTCGTAGAAGAATTATTACTGGAAATACAGGATTCAATCGTTGGAAAGCCCCACGAAGATATAAACATTTATTTGTTAGAAGAATTCGTGACAGAGCATCCTAATATTGAGAAAGCAGAATTATATTTAGCTCTTAACGGCAACTTGTGTGTAGATGTTAAACAACGTAAACCTATAGCTAGGGTATACGATCAGACGGAGTCCTATTACTTAGATTCAGAATTAGAACCAATGCCTCTGTCTGATAAGTATAGTGCTAGAGTTTTACTTATACATTGTAGCAAAATGACCATTGAAAGAAAGGAAATAGTACGAACTATTTTTGAGCTTATCGATAAGGATGCTTTTTTAAAAGCACAGATAACAGCTATTGAGTTCGACGAAAACGACGACATTATTATGTACCCACGTATGGGAGCGCATAAAATTATTTTTGGAGCTGCACAGGGTTTGTTACAGAAGTTTGAAAACTTAAAGCTTTTTTACCGTCAAGGATTAGAAAAGTTGGGTTGGGACAGATACTCAAGCATCAGCTTGAAATTTGAGAACCAAGTGGTTTGTACAAAAAGATAGAGTAATGGAACAAAGAGAAATTGCGGTAGGTTTAGATATTGGTACAACGAAAATTGTAACCATTGTTGGACGTAAAAATGAATTCAACAAAATTGAAATCTTAGGATTTGGAAAAGCCAAATCTTTAGGCGTTCAACGTGGAGTAGTTTCTAACATTACCCAAACTATCGATTCTATAAAGCATGCCATTTTAGATGCTGAAGCGGACTCTGGATCTAAAATAACCAACTGTGTAGTAGGAATTGCCGGACAACACATCAGAAGTTTACAACACAGCGATTATATACTTAGAGAGAACGCCCAAGAAGTAATTACCCAAGCCGACGTAGATTTACTTGTACAAAACGTACATAAATTAGTTATGTTACCTGGAGAAGAAATTATACATGTATTGCCTCAGGAATTTAAAATTGATGGCGAGCCAAACATCAGCGAACCTATCGGTATGCTTGGTCGTAGATTAGAAGCAAATCTTCATATTGTAGTGGGTCAAAAAGCGGCTATAGGCAATATTTTTTCGTGTGTAAAAAAATCGAAGCTCGATGTATCAGGAATTACCCTAGAGCCCCTAGCATCAGCAGATGCAGTTTTAAGTGATGAAGAACGTGAAGCAGGTGTTTGCCTGGTAGATATTGGAGGAGGGACAACCGATGTTGCGATTTTTAAAGATGGCATTATTCGACATACTGCTGTTATTCCATTTGGTGGGAATGTAATTACCGAAGACATAAAGGAAGGTTGCTCTATTATAGAAAAGCAAGCCGAACTTTTAAAAGTAAAATTTGGCTCTGCTTGGCCTGGAGAAAACAGCGATAATGAAATTGTTTCTATACCAGGATTAAGAGGTAGAGAGCCTAAAGAGATATCGCTTAAAATGCTCTCCAAAGTAATTCATGCCCGACTCGTAGAAATTATAGATCAGGTGTATTTAGAGATCAAGAACTACGGAAGTGACGAAAGTAAAAAGAAATTAATTGCAGGAATTGTTCTTACCGGTGGTGGGTCTCAATTAAAACATATTAAACAATTGTTTGAATATGAAACAGGAATGGATACTCGTATTGGATACCCAAACGAGCATTTAGGTAAAGGAGACAAGCCCGAGCTCGAAAGCCCAATGTATGCAACCGCAATTGGCTTGCTGATGAAAGGTGTAGAGGAGAATGAAAAGCATCCACAACCTAAAGAAGAAGTCGAGTTGCCTATAAACCCTATAGATATTCCTTTAGATCAAGTAGAAGGTGATAAGGATTCTTATACAAAACCAACAGAACCAGTAAATCAACGTAATGCTTCAGTTTTTGATAAGTGGGCAAACAAGTTGCTGGATTTTTTAGCAAACGAAGATTAATAATTATAAAGCTCTAAATTATGACAAATTTAGATTTTGATTTACCACAAAATCAATCCTCCTCCATAAAAGTTATTGGAGTAGGAGGTGGAGGTAGTAATGCCGTAAATTACATGTACATTAATGGCATTAGAGGTGTAGATTTTGTGGTATGCAATACCGATCAGCAAGCTCTGGACGATAGTCCGGTACCCAACAAAATTCAACTGGGTGTATCTGTAACCGAAGGTTTAGGAGCTGGAGCAGACCCTCTTAGAGGCAAGTTTGCTGCAGAAGAAAATATTGCAGATGTTGTAGCCGTTTTAGAAAACAACACTAAAATGGTTTTTATAAATGCAGGAATGGGTGGCGGTACAGGTACTGGTGCTGCTCCTGTAATTGCAAAAGCCGCAAAAGATTTAGATATTCTTACCGTTGCTGTCGTTACCATTCCTTTTGAGTTTGAAGGTGTGCAAAGGATGACGCAAGCTCGAGAAGGTATTGAAGAACTAAAACAACATGTAGACTCTCTTATTGTGATCAATAATAATAAGTTGAGAGAGATTTATGGAAAATTAGGCTTCAAGTCTGGATTTGCTAAAGCAGACGAAATTTTAGCTACTGCCTCTCGGGGTATAGCAGAAGTAATTACACAAACTGGTCATTTAAATATTGATTTAAACGATGCCAGAACAGTTCTTGCTAATAGCGGAACTGCGATTATGGGAACAGGAACTGCTACCGGCGATGAGCGAGCTATGCGAGCTGTAAAAAGCGCAATAGAATCTCCTCTATTAGATAACAATCATATTCGTGGTGCAAAGAAAGTTTTATTGCTCATTGTTTCTGGAGCCGAAGAGGTTACCTTCGAAGAGATGGGTATTATTTCTGATTTTATCCAAGATCAAGTTACTGTAGAGGGCGGCGTTCCTGCAGACATAATTATGGGAGTTGCCGAAGATGAAGAGTTAGGCGAGGCCGTTAATGTTACTGTTGTAGCTACAGGTTTTCACGAAGGTCAAGTTGTAAATCCACTTACGGGAATTCCTGAAAAAGTGAAACATGATTTGGACGATGATGCCCCTGTTAATTCAGTTGTTAATGAACCCATACCTAAAACTATACCGATTGCTCAACCAATCCAGGTTGAAGTAAAACACCTCCTAGAAGATGTTAAACAAGAAAATTCCATTGATCAATCAATAGGAGAGGTATTTAGCCCCGATACTACAGAAGAAACGAATCATGAATCTCGACATCAGGTAAGCATGTCTTTTGAGTTTGATATAGAAGAATCTCAATCGGAAGTATTTGCTACTGATGATGCACTTATTGAAGAACCGATGGAAATTCCATCAGATTTATCGAACAAATCGACCCAGCTTACAACTGTGATTTCTGAAAAAGAAGATGAAGTTACTGAAAGCCTAGTTACTTCAGAAAACACTGAAGACCAAGTGGTTTTTTCTTTAAGCCAAGATCCTTTAATCAATAATGAGCTAGAAAAACCTGACTTAGTTCCCGAAAGCTCATCTGAAAAAATTGTACATACTTTAAGTTTAGAAGAAGAAGAAGAAGAAGAAGAAGAAGAAGAAGAAGAAGTTTTTGGTTTTGAACCTAGCCAAGACTTTACCTCAGAGCCGCATTTAGCTGATCCTATTTTGGAGCCGACCTTTGTACCAGAAATTACGAATAAGGTCGAAGTACCCACTCCTATTGAAGCTCTTGCGGAATTAGAAATTGAGACTCGAGAACCGTCTGATCAAAATGAGGTTGATCAACCTATAATTACAAAGGAGAAAACCATTATTACGCTATCCTCACATAGTGATACTGTACAAGAACAAATAGAACGTGCTCAAAAAAGGAAAGACCGCTTGCAGAAGTTTAATTATAGATTTAGAAACAACTCTGCAATAGACAGCGCCGAGCAAGAACCAGCCTATAAAAGACAAGGCATTGAGTTAAACGATAAAACGCATTCAGCGGACGAATTACTATCTAGAATGAGTTTGACAACAAATGAAGTTGGAGAAGTAGAGCTAAAGAGTAGAAACTCCTTTTTACACGATAACGTAGACTAATAAACAATTATGAGTTTGAAATCGAAAATAATGCCTGCTATGAAAGAGGCAATGAAAGCTAAAGATAAAGTTGCTTTAGAAACACTTAGAGCTATTAAAGCTGAGCTAATGCTAGCAGAAACAGCAACGGGTTCTGTAGGCGAAATGAGCACTGCTGATGAGATTAAGCTTTTAATGAAAATGATGAAGCAACGCAAGGATGCGGCAGCTATATATACTGAGCAAGGTAGATCTGATTTAGCTGAAGATGAGCTTGTTCAAACAAAAATTTTAGATATATTTTTACCTCAGCAACTTTCCCTCGAAGCATTAGAGAAAGAGGTAGCTCAAATTATTGATAAAGTCGGTGCAACCGGACCCGCCGACATGGGTAAGGTTATGGGCGTCACTTCTAAAGAGTTGGCTGGTAAAGCAGAAGGTAGAGCCATAGCAACTATGGTAAAAACGCTCTTAAATAAGTAAAATAAGATCTTATTGAATGCCCGGATTTAGCTTGCTAAATCCGGGCATTTTTCATTCAAATACCCATGTGGTATCTATTTGATGAGAATTGGAAAGAGCTATACTAAGCTCATCTGAAGAATAGCTAGCATATAGCGTGTTAATATCAAAGCATAAACCTTTTGTTAGCCATGCATTACAAAGGTCATTATTAGCGTTGTGATTCAATTTAATAGTGATTAATATTGGAGGTGTACCACAGAATAATGGATCTTGTACTAAAGTGAAGTCATGCTCATTGCATCCTCCTGAATAAGAAATATTTAACCTAAGCTCATTCTCCTGGGTAATTAATGCCGAGTTTATTATATAAAAGTCATCTAGAGGTGTTTGCTCATAAATAGGTGCTTGTATTTCTATGCAATTGCTTTCTATAAGCTCTTCTCTTTCGTCCGAACAAGAGATGCTGAGTAAGCACAAAGCAGTTAAATAATACAAGAGAACATTCCTAATAGACGTAGTTTAGGGTTTCATTAAAGTTACGATCTCCATTGCAGTTTATAGAAATAGAAATAGAATTTTGATTTTCCTGGTTTAGAGTTGTTAGGTTAAACGAACTGGATTCTTGAATAGTATCTGTGCATGGTCCTTCGCCATTATCAAATCTAAGCTGCAATTTAGCCTGTATTGTTGATGATGAATCTACTAAATGATATAGGTTTAACCGAGTATCATTACATCCACCCAAATAACTGTAGTTAACAGTAATGCAATTATTTGCAATGCTAACTTGTTCTATATGTACACTGTCTCTAGGTAATTGAGTATCGATTTCTTCTGTAATAAACAGATCTCTGCAATCTACATTGTATAAAATAGAACATAGAACATTGATGGATTCACTGCCTCCGCAGTTGGGTGTATTTTCCGATGGTATGCGGTTAATAAAATAATACTGTTCTTTTTCCCAAAGAGTACCTTCTGGTGCATAATCTACCTCAAAAAATGTTGTAAGATCGCTTAAAAGAGTGCAGTTTTCATCTGTTGCAAAAACCATTAAAGTATCGTTATAGGTGCAAGTATGATTGCATTGACCTTGAGTGTACAGGTTTATTCCTGCTTTGTTTTCTGCTTCACAGGCATTGTTGTAGGTTTTATTATTGCAGCCACAAACGGGGCTAAAATCTTTAGGGCACAATACTGTCGTATCTATATTATTTTCGTTTACACAAACGGCCTTATCTTCTATACAAGAAGAGGCAAGTTGAGAAAACACAAATATTAAGATCAATTTTTTCATTGTACTAATTTAGAATTATTTTTTCAATAAGCTCTTATGTTACCATTTTGTGAGTTAATAAAAAGCCCATTTCATAGAAATGAAATGGGCTCTAAGCTATTTAATAAAAATCAGATTTACATCATTCCCGGCATTCCGCCTGGCATTCCACCACCCATTGGTGCTGAGTTTTCTTCAGGAATATCAGCAAGAACACACTCAGTAGTAAGAAGCATACCTGCAACAGAAGCAGCATTTTCTAGAGCTACTCTTGTAACCTTTGTAGGGTCAATAATCCCTGCTTCCAACATCGGCTCGAAGGTGTCCGTTTTAGCATTGTACCCAAAATCTGCTTTTCCTTCTTGTATTTTTGATACAACTACGGCTCCTTCGCCGCCTGCATTTGCTACAATTTGTCTTAAAGGAGCTTCTAAAGCTCGAACAATAATTTGTACACCCGTGAGTTCATCTTCATTTTCCACCTCGATATTGTTAAGGGCAGCAGCAGCTCGAACTAAGGCCACTCCACCTCCAGGAACAATACCTTCCTCAACTGCGGCACGTGTTGCGTGAAGTGCATCATCTACGCGATCTTTCTTTTCCTTCATTTCAATTTCTGAAGCAGCTCCCACATAAAGTACAGCTACTCCGCCGGCTAATTTTGCTAAACGCTCCTGTAGTTTTTCTCGGTCGTAATCAGAGGTAGTAGATTCCATTTGCGCTTTTATTTGATTTACACGCAACTTAATCTGATCTGTTTCTCCTTTTCCATTAACAACTGTAGTGTTGTCTTTGTCTATTACGATTTTATCTGCTTGTCCCAGCATTTCTAAAGTAGCGTTCTCTAATTTGAATCCACGTTCTTCAGAAACTACGGTACCTCCAGTAAGAATAGCAATATCTTCAAGCATCGATTTTCTACGATCGCCAAAACCTGGAGCCTTTACTGCAGCAATTTTTAAGCTTCCTCTAATTTTATTTACCACTAATGTTGCCAAAGCTTCACCATCAACATCTTCTGCAATAATTAGTATTGGTCTACTCGTTTGGCTGGTTTGTTCTAGTATTGGGAGCATGTCTTTCATATTAGAAATCTTCTTATCGTATATTAAGATAAAAGGACTTTCTAGTTCCGCTTCCATTTTCTCTGGGTTCGTAACAAAATAAGGTGAGAGGTAACCTCGGTCAAACTGCATTCCTTCTACAATCTCAACAGTTGTTTCGGTACCCTTTGCTTCTTCAACAGTAATAACACCTTCTTTTTTAACTTTTTCCATCGCTTGCGCGATAAGTGTACCAATAGAGTTGTCATTGTTTGCCGAAATAGAAGCAACTTGTTTAATCTTATCTAGGTTGTCTCCAACTTCAATCGATTGTTTTTGTAATTCTGAAACAACCTTTTTTACTGCCTTATCAATTCCTCTTTTTAAATCCATAGGATTGGCTCCAGCGGCAACATTTTTTAATCCTGTTGCTACAATTGCTTGAGCTAACACGGTAGCTGTTGTGGTACCATCACCTGCAATGTCTGCAGTTTTAGATGCTACTTCTTTTACCATTTGAGCACCCATGTTTTCTACCGGGTCTTCTAACTCTATTTCTTTAGCTACCGAAACACCGTCTTTTGTAATGGTTGGAGCTCCAAATTTTCGGTCTATAATTACGTTGCGTCCCTTTGGCCCTAAGGTTACCTTTACTGCATTAGCCAAAGCATCTACACCTCTTTTTAGGGCGTCTCTTGCTTCTATGTCGAATGTTATATTTTTTGCCATTTTTTTTTTTTAGATGATTGCTAACAGATCAGATTCTTTCATGATCAGGTAATCGTTGCCTTCAAGTTTTAATTCTGTGCCTGCATATTTACCGTACAGCACTTTATCGCCAACTTTTACCGTCATTTCAATATCTTTTGTTCCATTCCCTACTGCAACCACAATTCCTTTTTGGGGTTTTTCTTGAGCAGTATCTGGTATAATAATTCCGGATATTGTGGTAGTTTCAGCTGCAGAAGGTTCTATAAGAACTCGGTCTGCAAGGGGCTTTATGTTTGGTGTGTTCATCTTATTGAAAATTAAGTGTATTAAATTTTACAGACGTAATTCAGAAATTATGCCAACTGTATTTTGGTGTCATCTTGTCTTGTTATCTGTAAATTTAGCATAAAAAAAGCCAAGCTTGTCAGCCTGGCTTTTTTATAAGTCTAAATGAGCTTATTCGGTAACTTCTGGCGTTGCAGGAGGAACAAAGTCTTCTGCGCTGTCTTCTACTTGCTCTATAATATCAGATTGATTTACGCCTTCTCCACGCTCTATAGCGAAGTTAGAAAGTAAGGTTAATGCAACCAGTACTAAAGCTAGGCTCCAGGTACTTTTTTCCAAAAAGTCTGAGGTTTTCTTAACACCCATAAATTGGTTACTATCGCCAAATGTAGAGGCTAAACCACCACCTTTAGGGTTTTGAACAAGGATTACTAATAATAGTAATGCGCAAGTAATAAGTATTAAAATTGAAAATAATCCGTACATATCTAAGGTTTTATTTGTTTAATGGCTTTAATTTGGTCTGCAAATAAACCACTTTTTTGTGGATATTTCAAACTTAAAATTTCGTAGGCTGTAATTGCTTTATTGTAATGACCTTGTTCTAGGTAAACTTTGGCCAATGTTTCGGTCATAATACTCTTGTTTTCTAGTAAACTTTCCTTTGCCATTGCGCTTGGAGAGAAGAATTCTTTCTTAGGTCTTGCTTTCTTAACCGTCTTAGCAATAAATTCAACAATTTTATCTGTTTTTTCTATTGGCTTTAATGGAGCAGTCTCTAGAGGAGCCTCTTTTCTATTTATCGGAGTTACTTTGGCTAATTTAAGCCATTCGCTAAATGAATGCCTCTCCGAAGGATTAAAATCTAAAGGTTTACCAAGACGTAATTTTTTTTCTGGAGTCTCGTTTATGGCCTCCGTTTTAGGTATAAGAACTTCTTTTACGTTCGTTTGCTTTACGGTTTGTGTAATGTACTCAAAAAGCAACCTTCTGTTGCCAGAGAGTGCAGCTGTATGCTTAAGTTCTTTATTGTACCTATCGCTTTGGTTCAGCTTTAAGGCTTTCAGTCTGATCTTATGTAAAGAGGCACAGTAAGGATGTTCATCGCATAATAGATCCAGCTCCAGGAGATGTTTCTCTTGGATGCTCTGGGCTTGACTTATTAGTTCTATAAATTGACTACTTACCATCTTACCAATTTACAACTGCTTTGTTAAAAATGTCTTCAATTAATTCGGTTATAATTTCGTCCATTAAACCTTCTTCTACCGCAGATAAATTTAAATTACTGTCAAAATCAGCATAATTACTAAAGCTTTGTTCGAAAGATTTATCGACCTCTAACTTGTTGTCAAATCGTACAAATACTTTAATGGTTAATCTGTTTTGATTTGCTATGTCGTTTGAACTTATACTAATAGGCTTAACTTGATAGTCGCTTATATAGCCTTCAAAGTGAAGGTCTCCATTTGTGCGTACACTGTTTAAATTGGTTTGCTGAATAAACCGGTCTTGCAGCGCATCGGTAAATTTATAACTTAATGAAGGTTGAACTAATGATGCTTGGTTTTGAAAGAATGGAATAGAAACGGTCTTTGCATTCACATTAATATCTGCGCCTGTAAAAGTATAGATTCCGCAACTACATATTAAATTAATACAAATGAAAAGAGAGGTTAATTTGGCCATTTTATAAATTGAATTGTTTAATTTTTCGGTAAAGAGTTCGTTCTGAAATTCCTAATTCGGAAGCGGCGCCTTTTCTTTTGCCTCTATGCTTTTCCAGTGCATTTTTTATCATCTCAATTTCCTTGTCTTGCAAGGATAAGGATTTTTGATGTATGGTTTCTTCTGCTTGCTTTGCTCTAGTTTCAGTTTGAACCTCTAGGTTCGGGAGCAAAATGGCTTGCCTATTATCCGACTCTTCAAAAGTACGGTATATTTTATTTGTTAATTGACTGTTTTCTTCTTCAAAGTTACGCTCTCCTTTCATGAGTTTTTCGGTAAGTTGTTTAAGTTCACCAATGTCTTTCTTCATGTCAAAGAGCACTTTGTATAATATCTCTCTTTCTGTAAAGTCGTTTTCGCCTCCTTTGCCATCTTCGTATAAAACGGGCAGTGTTTTTAAGCTGTTTTCTGGTAAGTAGTTTTTTAAGATATCTGCATCGAGCATTCTTCGTTCTTCCACTACCGAAATTTGTTCGGTTACATTTCGTAATTGTCTAATGTTTCCTGGCCAGTGGTAGGTGTTAATGAGCTCAATTGCATCTTCTGTTAAACGAACAGATGGCATGTGGTATTTTTCTGCAAAGTCCATTGCAAATCTTCTAAAAATAAGATGGATGTCGTTTTTACGTGCTCTTAGTGGCGGTAAGTTTACCTGAACAGTATTGAGTCTGTAAAACAAATCCTCTCTAAACTTATGCTTTTGTATAGCCTCTTGCAAGTTTACATTTGTAGCTGCTACAATACGAACGTCTGTTTTTTGAGTTTTTGAAGAGCCTACTTTTATAAATTCTCCTGTTTCTAAAACGCGTAACAGTCGTACTTGCGTAGATAGGGGTAATTCGCCTACTTCATCTAAAAAGATGGTGCCACCATCGGCTACTTCAAAATACCCTTTTCTGTTTGCTGTAGCCCCTGTAAACGAACCTTTTTCGTGTCCAAATAATTCGCTATCAATGGTTCCTTCCGGTATTGCACCGCAGTTAACAGCTATATAGGATGCGTGTTTTCTTGCAGAAAGTTGGTGTATTATTTTTGGAATAACCTCTTTCCCAGTACCGCTTTCACCAGACACCATTACAGAGATGTCGGTAGGAGCTACCCGCATAGCTTTTGCTATAGAGCGATCTAGCTCAGTTGCTGAGCCTATAATTCCGAATCTTTGTTTGATGTCTTGAATACTCGGCATTGTGCTAGTTTAATTTTTCGTTTTCTACGCTTTCCCCTAGTAAGGTAGCCGAGCTACAATCGGTTATTTTTACCATAACGTAATCGCCTGGTTTATGGTTTTTCTTTGGGAATACCGCCACCGAATTGTGTGTTGTTCTTCCAAACAAATGCGCATCAGATTTTTTAGACAAACCTTCTACTAAAACCTTAAATGTTTTTCCTACACGCGATTGGTTGTATTCCATTGAGTGCTGCCTCTGCTTGGTGATAATTTCAGTAAGTCTTCTAGATTTCACTTCTTCGGGCACATCATCTTCAAATTGTCTGGCAGCTTTCGTGTTTGGTCTTTCGGAATATTTAAACATAAATCCGTAGTCAAACTTCACATAATCCATTAAGCTTAACGTTTCTTGATGCTCTTCTTCTGTTTCAGAGCAAAAGCTCGAAATAATATCTTGAGAGATAGCGCAATCGGGAATAATTCTCTTGATAGAATCAATCCGTTCCATATACCACTCTCGGGTATATCCACGGTTCATCATTTCTAAAATTCTAGAACTACCGGATTGAACGGGTAGATGAATGTAATCACAAATGTTTTCATGTTTCGCCATCGTTTCCAAAACCTGGTTAGACATGTCTTGAGGATGAGAAGTAGAAAAACGAATACGAATTTCTGGACTCACTTGAGCTACACGGTCTAGTAATTGTGCGAAGTTTACCGAACTTGCTTGCTGAATTTCAGATAATTTTTTGAAATCCATTTTTGCTCCTCCACCGTACCACAGGTAAGAATCTACATTTTGACCCAGTAAGGTAATTTCTTTAAATCCTTTTACATTAAGTTCTTCCACTTCTTTAATAATACTCTCAGCATCTCTACTTCGCTCTCTTCCTCTTGTAAAAGGAACCACACAAAACGTACACATATTATCGCAGCCACGCATAATAGAAACAAAGGCTGTTATGCCGTTACTGTTTAGCCTTACAGGGCTTATGTCGGCATAGGTTTCTTCTTTTGATAGCTGTACATTTACTGCTTTTTGACCATGGTCTACTGCACTAATTAAGTTTGGAAGATCTCGGTAAGCATCTGGACCAACCACTAGGTCAACCAACTTCTCTTCTTCAAGAAATTTAGCCTTTAAGCGTTCGGCCATACAACCTAAAACTCCTATAGTAAGGTCTTTTTTCTTTTCTTTTAGCTTTTGAAAAGTTCGAAGACGCTTGCGAACCGTTTGCTCTGCTTTTTCTCTAATGGAACAGGTATTTACAAAAATAACGTCAGCTTCCTCTATGTCCTTAGTAGTTTCAAATCCATTATCCGATAAAATGGATGCAACAATCTCGCTGTCCGAAAAGTTCATTTGACAACCGTAACTTTCTATATATAGTTTTCTGTCTCCTGCGTTCTTTTTATCAATAACAAGCGCTTCTCCTTGCTTGGCTTCGTCAATAACTTTATTTCCTGTGTGGTACTGTTCCATTTCTAATTGTCTTTTTCTGATGCGAAATTACAAAATGATATTGTTATGACAAAGTGTCATACCCAATAGCGTAAGCTTTATTACTAATTTATTTCGCTCTTTAATTTCCAATTTTATTAATTAATGCATGTTAGTGGTAATAGGGCTTAAGACTTGGTTTGTATAAATAAATACTTTCAAAATAGAACTAGTGAAGTACGATTTATGTATTTATTAGGAGTACAATTAGGGAGATTGAAAAAACTTATCCTAATTTTGCAGCAAATTCATGAATTGATATGGCAAAGAATTTAGTTATAGTAGAGTCGCCTGCAAAGGCAAAAACAATTGAAGGATTTTTAGGAAAGGATTTCAAGGTTTTATCGAGTTTCGGGCACATTCGAGATTTGTCTCATAAAGATATGGGCGTAGATATACCAGGAGGATTTATACCTAATTACGAAGTTTCTGCTGACAAGAAGGAAGTCGTAAAACAATTAAAAAAAGAAACAAAAGCTGCTGAAATTGTTTGGTTGGCAACTGATGAGGATCGTGAGGGAGAAGCTATTGCATGGCATTTAGCGGAAACCCTGAACTTAAAGAATAAAGAGACTAAAAGAATCGTTTTTCATGAAATTACAGAAACGGCCATAACAAAGGCCGTTCAAAATCCTAGAGAAATAGATTACAACTTAGTAAATGCACAACAAGCGCGTCGAGTATTAGATCGTTTGGTAGGTTTTGAGCTCTCACCCGTTTTATGGAGAAAGGTAAAACAAGGCTTGTCTGCCGGAAGAGTTCAATCTGTAGCTGTTCGTCTATTAGTGGAACGCGAACGCGAAATATCCAGCTTTAATTCCAACGTATATTATAAAATTGTTGCACACTTTCTTAATAAAGAAGGTAAAGGCTTTAGAGCCGAAGTTTCCACACGTTTAGAAAGTTTAGAAGAGGCACAAGCCTTTTTGCAAAAATGTGTATCGGCGCAATTTAGTGTAGCTAACTTAGAGAAAAAACCTGCTACAAAAAAGCCCGCGGCTCCTTTTACTACATCAACCTTACAACAAGAAGCTGCTCGAAAATTAGGCTTCTCAGTATCTCAAACCATGACGGTGGCTCAACGATTGTATGAAGCCGGTAAGATTACTTACATGAGAACAGACTCTGTGAATCTTTCGAACGATGCACGCTCTTCTATTAAAGAGGAAATTACAAAGGAATACGGGGCAGAGTACTCTGAGCCAAGAAAATTCGCGACAAAAACAAAAGGGGCTCAAGAAGCCCACGAGGCCATTCGTCCTACTTATATACATGATAAAAAAGTTAGCGACGATAACGGACAACAAAGACTGTACGATTTAATATGGAAACGCGCCATAGCCTCGCAAATGACCAATGCTCAGTTGGAGCGTACCACTGTAAATATAGCAAACTCTAACCACGATAAGAACTTTGTAGCCAAAGGAGAAGTTATTGTTTTTGATGGATTTCTCAAAGTTTATTTAGAGGGTAATGACGAAGAAAACGAAGAGGAACAGGATGGAATGCTTCCGAAATTGGAAGTTGGCGAAAATATAGCCTACAAATCAATTAGTTCTAGAGAACGTTTTACTCAAGCTCCTGCTCGTTTTACAGAAGCAAGTTTAGTTAAAAAACTCGAAGAGCTTGGTATCGGTCGTCCTTCTACCTATGCACCCACCATTTCTACGGTTCAGCGCAGAGGTTATGTTGAAAAAGGCGAAGACGAAGGAACTCTTCGTTCTTACCATTTCGTAGAACTGGCTAACTCTATTATTGAGACAAAAGTGCTCCAGGAAAAAGCAGGTTCCAAGAAAGGGAAATTATGCCCTACAGATATAGGAATGGTTGTAAACGATTTTTTGGTATCTAACTTTAATGCTATTTTAGATTACCACTTTACAGCAAACGTAGAAGAAGAGTTTGATGAGATTGCTGCAGGAGACAAGGAGTGGAATAAAATGCTTCTCGATTTTTACGGCGATTTTCATGCTAAAGTTGAAGATGTAAAAGAAAATGCCGACAGAGCCGTTGGAGAACGTCTTTTAGGTATAGACCCTGGTACTGGTATAAATATTTATGTACGTATTGGACGTTACGGACCAATGGCACAGCTGGGTGAAGGCTCTGAGGAGGAAAAGCCTAAGTTTGCGAGTCTTTTAAAAGGGCAGTCTATAGAGTCCATTACCTTAAACGAAGCGATTGATTTGTTTAAGCTGCCGCGCCAAGTGGGGCAGTTTGAGGAAAAGGTGGTAACGGTTGCAATAGGACGATTTGGCCCTTATGTTCGTCACGACAGCAAGTTTGTATCATTAGGAGAATACGATCCGATGACTATAGAGCTAGACATTTGTATTGAGCTGATTGAAGCAAAACGAAAATCAGATGCCGAAAAACACATCAATACTTTTGATAAAGAAGAACCAACCATACAGGTACTTCATGGTAGATGGGGTCCTTATATAAAAGTTGAGAAAACCAATTATAAAATTCCAAAAGACGTTGAAGCCGAAAGTTTAGATCGAGCTCAATGTTTGGTTATAATGGAAAATCAACCAAAGAAAAAAGGTAAGGCTAAACCAAGCATAAAAGCTAAAGCCAAACCAAAGGCAAAGGCAAAGGCAAAACCAAAAGCGAAGACAAAGCCAAAAGCCAAAACAACAGTAAAAAAGAAATAATCCAAAAGAGTCTTCACTAATGTGAGGACTCTTTTGTTTAAGCAAGATGTCATCCATGAGGTGTAAAGTACAAATAGATCAAAAACACATAAAAGGAGCGCTTCGTATTCCTGGATCTAAAAGTATTTCTAATAGATTGCTAATTATTCAGGCACTTCAGGCTGTAAATGTTTCTTTGCAGAATGGTTCGAACTCTAAAGATACCCTAGCATTACAAAACGCTTTAAGAAGCAATAGTTTAGTAAAAGATATTGGTCTTGCAGGTACGGCCATGCGTTTTTTAACCGCTTTTTATGCAATTCAAAACACCGAAATTGTACTGACAGGTGCGGCTAGAATGAAAGAGAGACCTATAAACGACTTGGTGGAAGCCTTACGCGTTTTGGGCGCAGACATTACGTATTTAGAAAAGGAGGGTTTCCCTCCTTTGCAAATTCGAGGAAAAACCTTAAACGGTGGTTGTTTATCTATAAAAGCATCTATATCTAGTCAATTTATTTCTGCAATACTTCTAATAGCCCCTTATTTAAAAAAGGGAATTCAATTGGAATTAATAGGCGAGGTTCTATCAAAGCCTTATATAGAAATGACTTTAAGTTTGATGAAGCAACAGGGCGTAAATTCTACTTGGATTGGAAATAAGATTTCAGTTTTACCCGGCGTTTATTCGAATCAAATTACAGAAGTGGAGTCTGACTGGTCCTCTATTTCATACTTGTTTGAAGTTTTAGCCCTAAGCGATTCTGGAGAAATAAGCGTTTCTCAAGTACTGGAAAACTCTAGCCAAGGGGATTCTATAATCATGGAGTTATACCAGTCGTTTGGTATACGATCTCGGATAGATAACAAGGTTTTAACGCTTCGTAAAATACCTGGATTTGAATTGCCAAAATTTTTAGAATTTGATTGCAAAGCTACACCAGACTTAGCTCAAACTATTGCCGTAACTGCATGTGGTTTGGGGGTTTGTGTTAAAATTACTGGATTATTCAATTTGCCATTAAAAGAAACCGATCGTTTACAGGCCTTACAAAATGAATTGGTCAAGTGTGGAGCCGAAGTTTTAATTACGAATAACCATACCTTACATATTGATCCTTTGAGCGTTTTTCCTTGCATCGATTTAGAATTTAAAACCTACCAAGATCATAGAATGGCTATGAGTTTAGCACCATTAGCATTAAAGGCTAAGTCGGTGCTCATCCACAACTCTGAGGTCGTAAATAAATCGTACAAATCTTACTGGGAAGATTTGCAAAAACTATCATTTAATTTAATTTTGCATTAAATTAAAAATCGATAGTTATGAATTTTAACGACATACTCACAGTAACTCTTACACTCTTTGCTGTAATAGATGTTTTGGGCTCTATTCCAATTATACTTGGCTTAAAAGCAAAAACTGGGTATATTCAATCCGAAAAGGCAACTTTAGTGGCGGGTATAATAATGGTTTTGTTTCTTTTTTTAGGAGAACAAATCTTAAACCTAATTGGCATCGATGTGGCTTCTTTTGCTTTAGCTGGTGCTTTTATTATTTTTCTACTTGCTTTAGAAATGATCCTAAACATCGAATTGTTTAAATCTGATGAAAACGACACTTCGGGATCTATTGTTCCCATTGCATTTCCTCTAATTGCAGGCTCAGGTACCCTAACCACAATTATTTCATTGCGTTCTTCTTATTCTATTAATAACATTATTGTTGGCGTGCTCATAAATTTATTTTTTGTGTATTTAGTTCTAAAGTCTACAGGAAAAATTGAACGTCTTTTGGGTAAGGGAGGAATAAATGTGTTACGTAGAGTGTTTGGGATTATCCTTTTAGCGATTGCGATTAAATTGACAAAAATTCACATTTCGTTCTAATCTCTTCGGTTCCATTTTAAATACACGGCAAAATCTAACTTTTTATTGTTAGCTATACGTTCGTTTCCTGTACCAATTTCTGCTCTATCCACATAATTTAAAACAAGGGCCTGGAGGCCTATTTTTAGGTCTTTACGCATTTTCTTTTGCAGCGAAATACTTAATGTGCTTCCTCTACCACTTAAAAAACGGGCGTTATAGCTTCCAAAAAAATGTGGGGCTTGCCAATAAATAGATTCGTTATGCGTATAAAAGTAACAGTTCGAAAAACTGAGTTTCTCTAATTTACTTTTGCTCGTCCAGTATAAATTAAATTGCAAACTGGAGTTTACTTCCGCTTTTTCTAGTGTGCAATAAAGTTTGGTATCCCACCTAAGTTGCGTGTTTTGAATTTGCTGATAAAGTATGCGAACTTTTTGTGTTTTTTCACGCTCTTTTAGCTGCTTGAGTTGGTATTGACAAACAAATTTATTGTGCTCTGTTGTTTTGAGTAGTTCACCTAAAATTTTACGACCTTTTTCATAAGGAACATCCTCGAGTTTAAGTTGTTTTGACTCAAAAGTATCGAATGCTAGTTTGAGGGTCCATCTATTTGTTAGTGAGGACTGAAAAGCATAATAAAACCCAGTTTCATACCCATTGCTAAAGCTTGTGTAATCTGAGTTGAACTCATTAATCATATTTGATTCCCTCGTTCTAAATTGCACCGTTAAAAAACTGCTGTTACCCAAACTAATATTTAATTTTTGAATGTTTGCCCAAGCCTTTAAATCTTGGCATGCAGTTTCGCTAACGAATTCTAGATTGTAGTAGTTTTTTGAAAGATAGAAGCTTTGTAAAAAAAGGGCTTCCTCTTTATACAAACTTGATTTGTATACAATTCCTGCCCATGCGAAATTGCTATTTCGATGCTCTTTTCGAAGATGAATGCCTACTAAGTGTCTGGAAATAGTCTTGTACTTCTCAATTTCAGTATTTGTTCTAAATTGTCCGGTATTATCGTAAGTATTTAGTCCATTAGCTTTTGTTGCCGAGGCAAATAAATCCATTGTAATCTGCTTGTATTCCCATGTACTAGCAATACCCTCAAAGTAGTTATACTCTTTTGGACTTAAGCTCGATTTAACTACCACACCTTTGTTGTAGCTCAAAAAATAAGGATTGTTTATTCGATAGGCTGTTCCGAATAGAATTCCTTCTCCAAGGCTTATGTCGTATTTTCCAAAAGTAATTTTACGAAGTTTGCTTAAGCCACTAAATTCCACACTCCAGCTCAAATTATTAATCCCTTTATTTTTGTAATACATGGGCTCGCCAATATCTTTTTCTAGAGCTAACCCAATCTTCCACTTACTGTTTAGTTCTGTTCTATATCTTAAATGCGTTTTAATGGCAGTTCCAATATATTTCTTTTCGAGCACCCCTAATCTCTGTGGTGTTTGAAACTGTAAACCGGCATAAAAATTTGTTTTCCGTTTTCTATTTGTTTCATCGGCAATTAAGGTAGTTGTAATAAAGGGCCTAATTCTTCTAAGGCTTTCCAATTCAACATCTAAAGTTTGTAATTGATATATGGAGTTAACTCTATTCTGAGCACAAAACGTTCTTATTAGCTTGAGTTCTTCATCTGTTAATAGATTTAGTGTTGACAACAGATTTACATGTGTGCGGTTGTTTAAATTAAGCGGTGTTTGTTGATAGTATTCCCAAACTTCAAATAATTCGGTTACATCAATATGCTCTATAGTACTTTCTACATATTGCCATTGTTTAGTAAAATTTTGCGCGAAACTAACCTGAAAAGCAAAAACACATACCAGTACTGTACAGTAAATTGAATTCTTCATTTTTTTGGTGTGTATACAATACATATTCCCAGGGCATTGGTGTAGCTGTACTTTATGTATTGGCTGTAAAACTCAAAGTTTTTTAATTTATAACCCAATCCATAACCATATTCCATTGGTTTTACTCTTTGAGAGAGTATTAAGCTCACACGTGTTTTATAACAATATTTAATTCTGTGCAGTAGGTTTAATCCCGATTGAAGAGATTCCTCAAAGCGTATTTCTGAAGTTAAATTATTGGTCCATAAATACATTGAGCTAATTATAAATTGACTCTCCAAATCATTTTCTACATAGGAGGCGTTTAAAGGGTTTTCCAGTAATAGTCTAAGAATATAGCGCTTCCTTCTTATGCCAAATCCTAGGTCAAAACTTACTGTACTTAAGTTTTCAAGCTCATAAATATTCAGATAGTTGTAGCTTAATCGTACACCAAGCTCTATAGATTTACTTAGCTTTTTAGCAGTAGATATTTTAAATGATGTTTCTTGAAATTTATTATATCCGTATTGATATAGGGAAGTTTTATACACATTATTTTTTATTCTAAACACATAACCAAGCTCTCTTTCGTATAGCCCAATTTCTTGATTTAACGTCGTGTTATTTAGATAGTATGTTGGTGTATTTAAATCATATAATATACTTGGATTTAAATACCGGTCTAAAAAAAAGTAATTGTTTTGTGCGTAAATACTTGCACTAAAACACAGCATAAAAAGTGTAATTAGTTTCATTAGAGTATTGAATTAGTAGACACTATTTTAAAGAAGTATCTTAGGATTATTTCATTAGATAAATAAATTTACAAAAATTAATTCGAACAATCTACTTCACTTTTTTCATCTTCCTTATATTGTTGCCATGAATATAGCCGACTATTTTACACCTTATATCCCAAATCCTTCTCATCAAATTAATGAGAAGTTAGGGGCAGTTATCCAACAATATATAAACATTGAAGTACCTGATTTAAACGCTTATGATGTTTTTATTATGGGAGTTCCTGATGGGCGTCTATCTAGCGATAATCAAGGCTGTGCTTTAGCTCCGAACAAAATTAGAAATCAACTGTACGATTTGTATAAAGGTGATTGGACTTTGAAATTACTTGATTTAGGTGATTTAAAAATTGGCCGTACGCCAGAGGACACGTATAGTGCGTTAAAAACCATCAGTCAATTTTTTGCTCATAAGAGTACCCCCTTGATAGTATTAGGGGGTGGGCATGATTTAATTACGCCTTTATTTCAAGGTTATTCCAGCTTAGGTAAGCCTTTAAGTTTTGCTTCTGCTGATGCTTATCTAGATTTTCAAGACCATGATGCGTATAACTCTCGTTCATTTTTATCCAAATTAGTTTCCTCCTCTTCATCTCTTTTGTCAAAATATACTTTGTTTGCATACCAAAGCTACCTGTGTGCTCCAATGGAAGTTAGCTTACTCAAGAATATGGATTTTAACCTTATTCGATTAGGTGTATTCAATAAGGATTACTCTGAACTAGAACCTTACCTTAGAGATTTAGACCATTTAAGCATCGATTTGTCTGTTATGAGAGCTTCGGATGCTCCAGCAACTCCCTATTCGTCTCCTAATGGAATCTCTGCAGAAGCTATATGTTCACTATTGAGGTATGCAGGAATGAGCCAAGGAATTAAAAGCGTTCTGTTTGCAGAGTTAAACCCAAGTTTGGATAAAAAGAGTCAAAGCGCTAAAGTCTATGCTCAAGCTATTTGGTACTTTATGGAAGGCTTAGAATTGAGATACGACGACTTCCCTGATTTAAATTCAGAAAACCACAAAAAATTTCATGTCAATGCAGGTCTTTCTGAATTGATTTTTTATAAAAGTCATTCCTCTGGAAGATGGTGGGTTGAGTTAATAAACCCAGGCAACACATCCGTTATTTCTCTGCTCGCTTGCTCTGTAAACGACTATAATAAAGCGCTTGAGGGACTAATTTCAGATAGACTATTAACGCATCTAAAATTTTAGAAGTTGGCATAGGATTTGCAAATTTTGATCCCTTTAATAATGAGTGTTTGAAGGTTGTATTCTTAAATCAATTAGAGTTTGATTTTTTTTCTATCTTTAGCCCTCCCAATTTAGGTGCCACGATCAGATTATGCATTGTATGAAAAAGTTTTTAGTACTGTTTTTTGTATTACTAAGTGGTTTAGCTAAAGCACAGCAAGACCCTCAGTTTTCACTGAACATGTTTAATATATATTCGGTAAACCCTGCTTTTTCGGGGAGTTACGACCAGTTTAACGCTTTGGCTATTCATCGTAGCCAGTGGGCTGGTTTTGAGAATGGAGCACCCACAACGCAACACGTTAGTATAGAGGCGCCTGTTTATTTTTTACACGGGGGTGCTGGCGTAAGTCTTTTAAACGATAAAATTGGTAATGATTACACCAGAAGCGTTAGTTTTTCTTACGCTTACCAAACCAAGATCTCAAAAAAATCTGAATTAGGTATTGGACTTAGCATAGGTTTTATTGATGTTGGGGTAGAAGGAGAATGGAGAGCACCAGATGGAACTGCAGGAGGAAACGATCCTTTAATACCCGTAAGTGGAACCAACGATGTAGTACCAGATTTAGGTTTAGGTTTGTACTACAGAATAAAAGACCTTTATGTAGGTTATTCTGTAACTCATTTAAATGAGCCAACGGCTGTTTATGGTGAGAGTGAACGAACTTTTAATTTTAAGAAACACCACTATTTAACTTTAGGTTGGACAAACGTGGTTTCGAGAGAACTTACCTTACGTCCTTCAATGCACGTAAAAACAGATCAAGTCTCTACTCAAATAGATTTTAATCTAAACGCCAACTACGGAGAAAGTCTTTGGGGTGGCCTTACTTATCGATTAGACGACGCACTAGTTTTAATTGCAGGTTATAATATCAATAAAAACCTTAAATTTGGCTATGCATATGATATTACCACCTCAGATCTAAAATCTGAGTCTAGTGGCTCGCATGAGATCTTGTTACGCTATTCATTCAAAATGCATCCGAGAGGTAAAATTCCGACGCATTATAGGAATATTAGATATAATTAATTTATTTAAATAACCTGTAGGAAAAACAACAAAAATGAGAAAGTTACTTTTAATTGGTGCATTAGCAGCTGCTGCGTTAAGTAGTTGTGGTACTTCATCTAGAGGAGAGTTAGTTGGTGTTCAGGAATTAATCGAGTTCTATCCTTCCGATCCTTATGGAATGGTTATTATAGAACGAGGTACTTTTACCATGGGTGCAAACGACGGAGACGTGCCATACGCTCATACAAGCCCAAAGAAATTAGTTACTATGCATGCTTTTCACATGGATCAAACTGAAATCACAAATAATGAGTATCGGCAGTTTGTTCACTGGGTTAGAGATTCTATCGCTAGAACTTTACTTGCCGAAGCAATGGTTGAGGGTTACGAGTATATAGAAGAAACTGCAGATGGAGAGTTTTTAGATAATCCATATTTAAACTGGAATACACCTTTAAATTGGGGAGATAATGATGAGGAAATTCAACTCGTACTCGAAGAAATGTACCTACCCTTGGAGGATCGAATTATGGGACATAAAGAATTTGATACTCGATCTTGGAACCACAGTTATACTTGGGTAGATAAATCTCCAGCGGCACAAAAGTCAAATAGATTTGATCCAGTAACCAAAACCTACAGAGAAGGATTTTCTCGTCAAGATTTAGTTCACGAAGATAATGTATATGTGTATCCAGATACTCTTGCTTGGATGCACGATTTCTCTTACACTTTTAACGAGCCTATGTTCGATACCTACTTTTGGCATCCAGCTTATGGAGAGTACCCGGTAACGGGTGTTAATTGGGAACAAGCAACTGCTTTCTGTAATTGGAGAACAAACATGCGTTTGGAACAATTATCAAAATACCAACAGCAATACGAAACTGAATTCCGCTTACCTACAGAAGCTGAATGGGAGTATGCTGCTCGTGGTGGTAAAGTTAATCAAATGTACCCGTGGGGAGGGCCTTACTCTCGTAACAGTAAAGGATGCTTACTCGCAAACTTTAAACCTGTTAGAGGTGACTATATCGCCGATGGATATGCATTTACATCACCTTCGAAATCCTACTGGCCAAACGATTATGGTCTTTATAATATGTCTGGTAATGTTTCAGAGTGGAGCTCTACACCGTTTGAGCCATCTGCTTCTTTATTCGTATCCGATATGAATCCTTATTATACTTATGATGCAGACGAGAATGCACATCCTATGTTAAAAAGAAAGGTAGTAAAGGGTGGCTCTTGGAAAGATGTAGGCGCTTTTTTACAAGTTGCTGCTAAAGATTACGAATACCAAGACACTTCTAAATGTTACATTGGTTTCCGCTGTGTTAAAACTTATGCAGCTGTAGAAACAATTGACTTTGGATATTAATTAAGAACAACTTACAAAACAAAACGATATGGATTTTTTAGAATCAAAAAGAGGCAAGAATTTCATGGCAAAACTCTACGGTATTGGAGCAGCCGTAGTAATTTTAGGTGCTTTATTTAAAATTCAGCACTGGACTTTCGCCGATGAAATGTTGATTGTAGGTTTAGGAACAGAAGCAATTATTTTCTTCTTCTCCGCATTTGAAAAGCCACATGCAGAACACGACTGGTCTCTTGTTTATCCAGAATTAGCAGGAATGAATGATGAGCAAAGTCCAGTTAGAGAACTAGACAATATGCTGGAAAAAGCAAAAGTTGATGGCGATTTAATCAAAAGTTTAGGCGAAGGATTACAAAAAGTAAATCAGGCTGCTAACGGAATTGGATCTGTTGTAGACATTGCAGACAGTACAAAAGAATACAGTGTGCAAGTTTCTGCTGCTGCCAAAAAATTAGCAAACATCAACTCTTTGTACGAAGCACAAATTACCTCTTCTGCTGAGCAAACAGAGGCTACTCGCAGAATGGCTGCCAACATGACTTCTTCTCTTGACAACGCAGAACAAATGAAAGTTGAATTGGAGATGTTAAGCACTAACTTAAATGCACTAAACGGCGTTTATGGAAACATGCTCAATGCAATGAATTACAATAAATAAACTGTTATTAATTCTTAAGAAATAGAAAGTATGGCAGGAGGTAATTTATCACCAAGGCAAAAAATGATTAACATGATGTATCTCGTGTTAACTGCATTACTTGCCCTTAATGTATCTAAGGACATCTTAAAAGCCTTTCAGAAAGTTGAAGGTTCTTTAAGTACAGCCGTAGAAAATATTGCTGTTCAGAATAATTTAATGTATTCTGAGTTCCAAAAAGCGGCAGATAATAATCCAATAAAAGTTGGAGAATGGAAAGACCTCGCTTTTAACATAAAAGACGATGCGTCTGAACTAAGACAGTATATTGGAGATTTAAAAGATACCCTGATTTTAAGAACCGGTGGTTATGATGAAGAAGGTGCTTTAGTTGGTATGGACAACTTGGAAAAAGTTGCCAACGAAATGCTTAAAAAGCCGCAAAAAGGGGCATTGTTAAAGGCAGAAATTCAAGCATACAAAGAGTACATGTTAAACATTAAAGGCGTTTCTGATAATACAGATTTAACTGCATTAATCGAAAACACTTTTGTGTTAGATGATATATCCAAAACAGAAACTTGGGAGAAAGACAGATTTGATCATTACCCTTTAATCGCTGTACTTACCTTTTTAACTCAATTACAAGGTGATGTCGTTAATATCGAATCTAAAGTTGTTGATTACTTAAGAAGCAATATTGGGGCAGACGACATGAAATTCTCTACGGTTGCTGCGCAAGTTATTTCTCCAAAGAATTACGTAATGGAAGGCGATAGTTTTAAAGCGTCAATTTCTATTGCAGCCTACGATGATACCCAAACACCGATTATTATAGTAACCGATGTATTTATAAACGATACTTTGCCAGACTTTAGTAAGGCCGATACGATTCCTGTAGCCTTAGATGGTCGAGGAATGTATAGTATTCCTGCACGAGGTATAGGCGTTCAAAAAAGAGCTGCAAAAATATTTTTAACAACTGAAAGTGGTGTTAAGGAATATACAGAAATATTCGAATACCAGGTAGCAAAGCCAATGGCGGTTGTTTCTCCTACTAAAATGAATGTTTTTTACAGAGGTGTTCCAAATCCTATTGAAGTATCCGTGCCAGGTTATTCTCCTGAAGATTTATCTGTTTCTGGATCTAATGTTACTTTAAAAAGAATTAAGCCAGGCCAGTACGAAGCAACTGTTCGAGATAAGGCTAAGGGAGATGCAAAAATCACTGTAAAAGCAAACAACAGAACTATTGGCAAACCAATAGAATTTAGACTTAAAAGAATTCCATCGCCTACCGCAAGTATTAACGGTAAAAAAGAAGGTGTAATGTCTAAAGGAAAACTTAGTAAAGCACAAGGAATTGCAGCTTCACTAACTAACTTCCCTTTCGATTTAAAATATACGGTAGAGTCTTACGATGTTCGTTTAACAGACGGAGAGTATACCAAAACAATAAAAGTAAAAGGGAACAAATTTACGACAGAAGTTAAAGAAAAAATCTTAAAACTTAAGCCCGGTTCCGACATCTCATTTACTAACATTAGGGCTAAGGGTCCTGATGGACGTAAGCCTTGTGGTGCAATAATTTTGACAGTACAGTAATTTAAATACGCAACAATCATGAAAATATTTAAGGTTGCCTTTACAGGATTAGTCGTTTTAGCAAGTTCTTTCGGATTTGCTCAAACAAATGTTTTGGAGTATAATTCTAATGCAACTCCTTTAGACGGTCATGCTTTTGTTAAGCATCACGACTACCAAAACAGAGTGTTAGATTACCCTTTCGTTAGAGAAGATGACATTCTTTGGTCTAAAACCTACATACAACGTTTGGATTTAAGACAAAGAAAAAACCATCCCTTATACTTTCCTACTTATCCTGTTAAAACAGGTGGAGGTGAAGTAAGAATGAACCTAGCAGACAATATTCTAAAAGCTGTAATGGAAGATCAGTCTTTAACAGCTTATGTGGATGAGTATTTCGACGAAGTAGTTACTGTAGAGAAGATACAGAAAATGCTTTTTGCTATCGATACTGTTGAGTATGAAGACATCGATACTGGTGAGCTCGTGAATGAGGTAGATACCATTCGAGTAGAAAGTAAAGATATTAAGGAGTATTTAATTATTGAAGACCGGTTTTTCGATAAGAAAAGATCTGTAATAGATGTTCGTATTTTAGGTTTGTGCCCAGTGGCAGAAATCATGAACAAGGAAACTCTTGAGGTTGAAAAAGTAAAACTATTTTGGATTTGGCTTCCTGAAGCTCGTCAATTATTAGCAAATGCTTCTGTATTTAACACGAATAACAATATAGAAAGACTAACCTATGATGAGTTCTTACACAAGCGCTTATTTGCTTCTGTAATTACAAAAGAAACTAATTTATACGACCGTGCTATTTTCGAATATAAGAAAGATAGAATGCATCAGCTTCTCGAAGCCGAACGTATCAAAAATGACATCAGAAACCTAGAGTCTGATCTTTGGGAATACTAAAATATTCTTTTACCACAGTTTATTAAAGCTCCTTTTGGGAGCTTTTTTCTTATGAAACAATTCGATTACATACTCGTTGGACAAGGTCTGGCTGGAACCCTTCTTTCGTACCGACTTCAAAAGTTAGGTAAAACGGTTTTAGTTGTAGACAAGTTTAGAGAACACACCTCCACTAAGGTTGCTTTTGGAGTTTACAATCCTATGGTTCTTAAGCGTTTTACAGCTTGTTGGCAGATTGAGCAACAAATACAACCCCTGTATGATTTTTTAGATGAATTTGAATCAGAGTTTCAAGTTAGCATTCATCAAACCACTAAACTTTGGCGTTTGTTTAACTCCGTAAAAGAACAAAACCTTTGGTTGGAAAAGTCAGGTAAGTCTAATTTACAAGAATACATGAGTCCAACTTTTACCGCCAATCCCTACACACTTATAAATGCTGATTTAGGTTTCGGAGAGGTAAAACATTCTGGCCGGGTAATCCTTCCACTATTAATTTCTACTTACAGAGCTTATCTAATCAGTAAATCGAGCTTATTAAATGAAGATTTCGAGTATTCTGAACTAGAAATTAAACCTGATATAATTCATTATAAGAGTTATTCTTCTGCAAAAATAGTGTTTTGCGAGGGCCACCGAATGACCTTAAACCCGTATTTTAATTACCTGCCATTAATGAGAACTAAGGGCGAAATACTTACCCTTAGAATTAAAAACTTAAACCTTAGCGAGCATATTAAAAGTAGTATTTCTATTTTACCTCTCGGAAACGATCTGTACAAAATTGGTGCAACCTTTAATTGGGATGAGAAAGACGAAATATGTACAGAAACTGCTAAGCTCGACTTATTGAAGAAACTAGAGTCTATTTGTAATGTGCCGGTAGAAGTAGTAAAGCACGAAGCAGGACTTAGGCCAACCGTAAAAGACCGCAGAGCACTTATTGGAACACATCCAATTCATAAAAACATGTTTGTTTTTAATGGCTTAGGCACAAGAGGATTATTATTAGCACCTCTATTTTCTACTCAATTTGCAAACCATTTAGAGCAGGGAACTCCTCTAGATCCAGAAGTTAATATTATCCGTTATAAAGAAGCGTACCCATGCTAACATTACAAAATATAGGCGTTCAATTTGGTGGTGAAGTCCTTTTTCAGGACATGAACTTTATGGTAAATAAAGGTGATCGGGTTGGTCTGGTTGGTAAAAATGGTGCAGGTAAATCTACCTTACTTAAAATAATTTTCTACCAAAAAGGCTTTACCAGCGGATCGGTGAGTTTGCAAAAGGAAAAGAACATTGGCTACCTTTCTCAAGACATCGATTTTGAATCGGGCTGCACCGTTTTAGAGGAAGCAGAAAAAGCTTTTCCTAGAATCAAATACCTACAGAAAGAACTTGTTACTATACAAGAAGAACTCATTTCTCGAACCGATTATGAATCGAACTCGTATTTAGATGTAATTAATAAGTCTACCGATTACGAACACGAATTAAACTTAATTGGTGGTTACACTTTTCATTCTAACATCGAGAAAGTTTTATACGGACTTGGGTTTAAATCGGAGGATTTACCATGTAAAACCGAAACATTTAGTGGCGGATGGCGCATGCGGATTGAATTGGCTAAGGTGCTTCTTAGTAATCCTGATATACTTTTGTTAGATGAGCCAACCAATCACCTGGATATCGAATCCATTTTATGGCTAGAAAACTTTCTCAAATCTTATCAGGGTGCCGTACTTTTAGTGTCTCACGATAGAGCTTTTTTAGATCAAGTTACCAATAGAACCATAGAAATTGCCAACGCAAAGGTTTACGATTACAAAGCACCGTACACAAAGTACTTACTTTTAAGAGCCGAGCGTATAGAACAACAATTATCGGTACAAAAAAACCAAGAAAAGGAAATTAAAAGAACCGAGGATTTAATAGATAAGTTTCGGTACAAAGCAAGTAAGGCTTCTTTTGCTCAGAGTTTAATTAAGAAACTCGACAAAATGGATCGTATTGAAGTAGACAATAACTCGATTAAAAAAATGAATTTCTCGTTTCCAGAGTCTGGAGCCTCCGGGAAAGTAGTTTTAGAGATTGAAAATTTAACGAAAGCCTACGAAGACAAAAAGATTATTTCAGGTTTAAATATGCAAATTGATCGGGGCGATCAGCTTGCACTCGTGGGTCAGAACGGACAAGGTAAAACCACTCTTTTAAAATGCATTCTTAGCGATACTAAGTTTTCAGGGCAAATTAAACAAGGTCATAATGTGGATTTGAGTTATTTTGCTCAAAACCAAGCAGAACTTTTGGAACCTAATAAAACCGTACTGCAAGTAATTGAAGATGTAGCCGACGACAAACTTCGGTCTCGCTCCAGAGACATGCTAGGCTCCTTTTTATTTTCTGGAGAAGATGTAGATAAAAAAGTAAGCGTGCTTTCTGGTGGAGAACGCTCTAGATTGGCCTTGTGTAAAATGCTGCTTCAAAGCTCAAATTTATTGGTTTTAGATGAGCCAACCAATCATTTAGATATGACGTCCAAGGAAGTTCTAAAGGCCGCTCTAAAAGCCTACAAAGGAACCTTAATAATTGTATCGCACGATCGTGATTTCCTAGCCGGTTTAACCAATAAAGTTGTGGAGTTTAGAGATGGGTACATCAAAACCCATATTGGAGACATTAACGACTATTTAAGCTTTAGAAAGATCGAATCTATGCGTGAGCTTGAAAAGAAAAGTAAAGTTATTGAAAAGCCTGTAAAAGTCCCTTTAGGAAAACAAGAGCGTAAGGATTTGGATAAAGAAATTAAACAGCAATCCAATCAATTGTCTAAGGTAGAAAGAAAAATTTCTGACTTAGAAGCTTTAATTGCTCAAGCAGATACCGATTTGTCTAATCCGGATAAGAGTGCAGCCTTGCTAGCCGATGAGGCATTCTTTAAAGAGTACAAATTCAATAAAGATTCTTTGGAAGAATGTATGGAGAAATGGGCTGAATTAGAAGACAAGCTTGAACAGCTCACAGCAAAAAGAGTTTAACTAAAAAGGCACCTTTCGGTGCCTTTTTTTAGTTTACTTTTTTCTCTACGCTTGCATCACTATACAAGTAAATGAGCGTTGTACCTTTTATACAGTCTTCAGGATTTACCTGTTGCCCTAACAGGTTTACAACCCGAACCAAACTTCTAACATCATTTGGATGCTGATCTATAGGCATTTCTAAAACCCATTCAGGAACGGTAGGGTTAATGTAAATTCTTTCTCCCTGCGTGTCCGGATAAAAATACCCCTCAAAAGCTTGGTCTATTTTAAGTTGATAACCTTGTCCGGGAATTAAATCTCCTATACCGTTAAATCCAAATTCTGGCCAATATACCTGAGCATTGTTGTTTTTTAGAATAGAAATATAGTCAGAAATGTCGGCAAATGTTGCAACTATATCTTGGCTATTTCGTTTTGTATACCCAATGGTATTCCATCCCTCGATAAGGTCAATAAGAATAGGAGCTTCTAATTCAACAATCTCATTAATGTAATTTTCTTCGAGTACTCCGAAGTTTGAGATTGTAGTATTTAGTAGGTTTTGAGCATCCAAGGCTGCTTGGCTTGCAGCAGCCATAGTTTCATTTAATTCCGTTGCAGCGTTATCGGCTTCCAATTCGGCAGCTTCTATTGTAGCGTTTAGTAGGTTTTGAGCAGTAGTAGCCGCTTGGCTTGCAGCAGCCATAGTTTCATTTAATTCCGTTGCAGCGTTATCGGCTTCCAATTCGGCAGCTTCTATAGTAGCGTTTAGTAGGTTTTGAGCAGTAGTAGCCGCTTGACTTGCAGCAGCCATAGAAGCCTCTAAAGACATTTGAAGTGAATTGGTTACTTCAATTTCTGATAGATAAGCATTTTCCCATGTAGTGTTACAAGATCCCTCTAGAGTACACGATGCATTTGCATCGAATTCTAAATAATTGTTGTCTGTACACCCGGGAGAACCCATACAAGTTCCATCGTCTTCTTCAGCGTTTTCGTTGTAGTTACAATAGCTAGGGTTCATACATCCATAAATGGTAACGTTAAAATCGAACTCATTAATAACAGAAAAACTATTGGTTACGTATCCTGTAAATTCTGGGTTTGGATTAAATGCCAGTACATTTCCAGAGGCCGTCATCACAGCAAACAGCACATCTGTTTCGTTTGCAGTAAGTCCTTCATATTCGGGAGTAGTAGAGTCATCACCCCAAATAGCTAAGCTGAAAAATCCATCTTGAAAATCAGACAAGCCTACACATTCAAATGCGTTTCCATCGTTGTTTAAATCAGAAAAGGCAGCAATTACACTTCCTTCTAATCCTACGGCATTGTTTAGATTAATACCTAGAGTCATATTAGATCCGGTATTAAACGGTTCCACAAAAAATGTGGCCTCTATTCCAAGATCTGATGTAGTTTTAGTACAAGAACCATCGTCGCAACCCGCAACATAAGCTTGTTGGTAGTATTCTATAAAGCTATCGTTTGTACAACCTGGTTGTGTACACGTTCCGTCATCATTTGTTGCGTATTCAGAATAGTTACAAGCACTTTGATCAGTACAACCATTTAAATAACAGGAACCATCGTCGTTGGTAGCTTGTGCGTTAAAATTCTCTGCCCAAGGAGCGGTACAGCCAAACATACAATTAATGCTTAGGCTTGCACTTGATGATTGAACAGCCAAGGAGTTTGTTGCATAATTAATCGAAACAGGCATTTCTACATCGTATATATCTACGCCGTTAACCAACTGAAAACTTATAAGTTCATTGGCAGCTGCACCATCGGGCTCTGGAGTTTGAGTGTCATCACCCCAAACAGCAATTGTAATTTGGCTTAATCCAAACATCATTTGAGAACCGATTACAACTCCTTCCGAAGAGAGCGCTACTAAATAAGAATTTTCGTCTGTAGCATCTAATGAGCTCATTAATGCCGGTGTAAGCATTACAGTCATGTTGGAACCCGTATTTCCTGAAAAGGAACTTGGTAAAACACACTGAGCCAAAGAGGCTATAGATAATGAGATGGAAAATAAAGAAGTTAATAATGCTTTCATTTTAGCGGGCTTAAAGTTTTACAATAGGCTAAATATACTAAAATTGAAACCAATTTTACTACTTGTTTTACCATTAATACTTTCTGTTGGAATGTGTTGAGCTATTTACGTTTAGACAAAACAATAAGAGAAGTACAAATAAATAGAGCATTCTTAAGTTTATTAGACCTAATACAATTGAACTTTTCAGTTGTTTTTTTCTTTACATCTCCTTTGTAATTTCTATTATGTAAACCGCCCCTAGGATAGATTTTTTTTTAAAACTGGGCATAAAAAAAGCGGCTAATGCCGCTTTTTTTATTTTTTTCTGAAATAGATCCGAATTGGAACTCCATGTAAATCATACATATCTCTCATTTTATTTTCAATAAACCTTTTGTAAGGATCTTTTACATACTGAGGAAGGTTACAGAAAAAGGCAAAAGAAGGAACCATGGTAGGTATTTGTGTAATGTACTTTATTTTTACATACTTTCCTTTGTATGCTGGTGGTGGTGTAGCTTCTGTTATAGGTAAGAAACGGTTGTTTAATTCTGAGGTCGAAATTTTGGTATGCTTTCTTCCGTTTACCTCTACGGCCATTTCTATAGCTTTAAAAATACGTTGTTTGGTAGTTGCCGATATAAAGATGATTGGATAATCAGTAAAGGGCGCAGTTTTAGCGTAAATCATTTTACGGTAATGCTCCATGGTCATGGTTTCTTTGTTTTCAACCAAGTCCCATTTATTAACCAAAACTAGAATTCCTTTGTGGTTTTTTTCTGCTAGATGAAAAATGTTTAAGTCTTGTGCATCAAACCCTATAGTTGCATCTACCATTACAATACATACATCACTATGCTCTATGGCACGTATGGTTCTCATAACAGAGTAAAACTCAATATTTTCGTGTACACGAGCTTTCTTTCTAAGCCCAGCGGTATCTACTAAGGTAAATTCGTGTCCAAATTGATTGTAATGCGTATCCAAAGAATCTCGCGTAGTACCAGCTATGTCTGTTACAATGTTTTTGTTCTGACCCAAAAGTGCATTTATCAAAGATGATTTACCAGCATTTGGTCTACCAACAATTGCAAACCTTGGCAGTGTGTCCTCATCTACCTCGTCTTCTTTCTCGAATGATGCTACTAAAGCATCTAACAACTCTCCAGTTCCACTTCCGTTAATAGAAGATAAAGGATAATACTCGCCTAATCCTAAATTGTAAAACTCCATAGCATCGTCCATTCTCATGGCATTATCTACTTTGTTTACCACCACAAAAACAGGTTTGTCTGTTCTATGAAGAATTCGAGCAACGTCCATGTCTAAATCGGTTGTTCCGGTTTCTACATCCACCACAAAAATTATGGCATTGGCTTCCTCAATTGCAATTTTTACTTGCTTTCTAATTTCACCCTCAAAAACATCTTCAGATCCAGTAATGTATCCTCCGGTATCTATAATTGTAAAATCTCTACCGTTCCAGTCAGAAGTACCGTAGTGTCTATCGCGTGTAACTCCACTTACGGAGTCAACAATTGCCTGACGTCTTTGCGTAAAGCGGTTAAATAATGTAGATTTCCCAACGTTAGGACGTCCTACTATAGCAACTATATTCCCCATTTTGTACCTATGTGTAGTAACCGAAACGCTTCAAGTCTTGCTCGTTGTCGCGCCAGTTTTTTATTACTTTAACAAATAATTCTAAAAATACTTTTTTCCCAAAAAAGACTTCTAAGTCTTTTCGAGCTTGTGTTCCAACTGTTTTTAATGCTTTTCCTTGATGTCCTATAATAATTCCCTTCTGGGTTTCTCTAGCTACATTTATGATGGCACCTATGCGTATAATGGTTTCTTCGTCCTTAAAGGTTTCCACAACTACTTCTACAGAGTATGGAATTTCTTTTTGATAGTTTAAAAGAATTTTTTCTCTAATGATTTCTGAAACAAAAAATCGTTCCGGTTTATCGGTAAGTGCATCTTTAGGAAAATAAGGAGTTCCTTCGGGCAACAGTTCTAATATTTCGCCCATTATTTGAGATACACCAAATCCTTCGATAGCAGAAATAGGAATGAGTTTTGCTTTTGGCAACTGTTCTTTCCAATGGTCTATTGCGTTTTCAACACCAGCTTGATCCGATTTATCAATCTTATTAATTAAGAGTAAAATAGGAATGTCTGTTGTTTTTAAACGCTCAAAAAAACTAGCATCTTTAAGTGCCTTTTCACCAATTTCTACCATGTATAAAAACACATCAGCATCTTGAAAAGCCGATTTAACAAACCTCATCATACTCGACTGTAGGTTGTAGTGTGGTTGTATGATACCTGGTGTGTCTGAAAACACAATTTGGTAATTGTCTTCGTTAACAACCCCTAGTATTCTGTGGCGCGTTGTTTGAGCTTTGGAGGTAATTATAGATAATTTTTCTCCTACGAGTTTATTCATCAAGGTAGATTTACCCACGTTTGGGTTACCTACGATGTTTACAAAACCTGATTTATATTTTATTTCTTCCATTGCGGCTGCAAAGATACACTAATTATAAGTCTGCAATCTTATTTAATCTTCATTATTATAGCTCTGTTTATCGATATAAAACACACTCTATATCTGATAAACAGGTTCTTATAAAAAAGATTAAAATTAGACTGGATTCCCTTGTTTTCTTGAAAGTCTTTGACTTATATTTGCACCGCGGGGTGGAGCAGTTGGTAGCTCGTCGGGCTCATAACCCGAAGGTCGCTGGTTCGAGTCCAGTCCCCGCAACTAAAGAAAAGCCTGTTAAATAACATTAGCAGGCTTTTTTTGTTTAAAAGATGGTCTTTCTAATCGATTCAAAAAGCACTGAATTGGTTAAAAAACCTTTATTTTTTTTAATAAATATCATTTATTCTCATTCCTCAACTCAAATTATTTTTATTCAACTCGACTTATTTAAGTCGCACTAGAGTAACACTGTTCACACGAGTTAAGTAGGTGTGATTTTTAACAATTTAAAACCATTAATGTTAGTCTATACTAAAGCACAACCGCTATTTAGCTTTAGGTTTTTATACTACCCTAATCATAAATAGTGTTGTACTTACACACAAAGAAAATATGGCATATTTATTGTCTGAAGCATTAGTGTTTTTTAAAGGTTTAAATGAATAAATACATACTCTACTTAGTGCTTTTTTCTTGTGTACTCCTTATGTTTACAGGTGCGCCAAGTTCTCATACAAATTCCATTGGTGCTCCCGCCGGATACAGTGGTTCTGTATCCGACAATCAAAACAACTGTACCTCTTGTCATAACCCATCTAACATTACTTCCAATTTTAGTCCTCAGGTTTTAATTTCCTCAGAATTACAAAATGGAGATGATTATACGCTAGGAGAATCCTATTACATATCTATAACAGCTGCCGCAACAGGCATCAGTAAGTTTGGTTTTCAAGCTTGCATGGAAAATACTCAAGGCGAAAAAGTGGGCTCTTTGATGTTGTCTGAAACAACGAATACCCAGTTGGTGGGAAATGGAAATTATGTAACCCATACTGAATTTGGTACTTCTGGATCAGGAATGAGCACTTGGCTTTTTATCTGGAAAGCTCCTGAGGTTCCTCAAGGTAATTTAAACTTGCATACTTCCGTTCTTTTTTCTAATAGTAATGGCTCAACTTCTGGAGATCAGGTAGTATACACAACCATGGCATTAAATGCTCCTCAATATGGATGTACTAATTCTACTGCTTTTAATTACAGCTCAGTAAACACGATAGATGATGGAACTTGTTTGTTTAATTTAAGCTCAGATTTGATTGATTTAAGCTTTCAGTCTCTCGATGTAGCAGGTCCTTTAGCAGAGGAGTTAGAGCTAGCTATTAATGTTCATAACAATACTAACGAGGATTTAATTGTTCATGTGCAAAGAAATATTAGCAGCCCCCAAACACCTTTAAATTGGTTTTGTTGGGGTTTGTGCTATGCTCCTACAGTAAGTCAAAGTTCTTATGAGGTAACGGTTCCTGCAGGCTCTTACGTAGACGATTTTAGCGTACATTTACTTGCCCAAGAAAACCCAGGTACGTATTCTATAGAATACTGTTTTTATACAGAACAATCTTTTGAGGAAAGTATTTGTGCTACAGTAAACTTTACGGTAACAGGAGATGTTTTTGGATGCACAAATCCAAATGCATTAAACTTTTATAGTTTGGCAAATGTAGACGATGCTTCGTGTATTCTTTTTCCAGAACCAAATTGGGTTTTTGCACAAACAAGTGCATTCATCCATACTGTTGCTATTAGTTCAGACGCATCAATTTTGATAAACAACTCTTCGATTGCTTCAGGCGATTGGATTGGTGTGTTTTACGAAGGACCGGACGGACTTATTTGTGCTGGGTTTACAGAATGGTTAGGGGTAAATACCAATATTTACATCAATGGCTACGATTACGAGTCGGGAGAAGGATTCCCTTCTGAACAAGCTTTTCTTTGGCAAGTATGGGATGCCTCTAATGGCGTTATTTGGCCCATGGCAGCGGAATACAGTTCATTTCAAGTAGACCAAAACTATTTTCAAAACAATGGTTTCAGCTCCCTAAATTCAATGGTGAATCTAGTACCAACAAACAGTCAGGTTTTGAATATTCCAGAAGGCTGGTCTTTATTTTCGTCTTATATTTCTACCCCTAACATGTCAATAGATTCATTTTTAGCACCCATTCAAGATGAATTAGTTCTGGTAAAAAACAACAGTGGAGCTTCGTATATTGTAGAATATGATTTTAATGCCATAGGCGATGTATTACCTGGACAGGCTTATCTTATAAAAACCAATTCTTCTTCAGAATTTACAGTCGAGGGAGAATATCTAAAGCCACAGTTGTTTCCAATTAGCCTGCAAAAGGGTTGGAACATGATTGGCTATTTACAAACAGAACCGATTAATGCAGATCTTGTTTTTCAAGAATTGGTTTCACAAAACTTAATTCAAATTGTGAAAGATTACCAAGGAAACACAATCATTCCCGAGTGGGATTTCAACGGAATTGGTGCTATGAATCCGGGCGAAGGCTATCAGTTGAAAACCCATGAAGCATGCATCCTTCAATATTAGCATTAATTAGGTGGCTAACTCAGGTCTTTTTGTAAATTTGAACTCTAAATTTATTCTATGAAAAAAATTATAGCAGGTTTTGCCCTCATCTCCTTAGTGGTAAGTTGTACTAAAGATTTAGGTACGCTCCAGAATGTAAGTACCAAAGATTTCAAAACCGACTTGAAGTACGAACTGGCTTTAAAGCAACAATCCTTTACAGCTAACTCTTTAGAGGCTTCTGTAAACTTAGCGTTAAAAGCTGTTCCAAATTCTTCGTTTTTAAAAAATACTAAAGTTAGTTCAAAAGGTAAAAACATTACAATTGTTACAGATGTTTGGTCCATATCGAAACAAAGACCAATAAAAAACAAAGACTTAAAATTAAATAAATACAAGGAACCTAAAGGACAGACTTCTCAAAAACGTCCTTCTGCTTCGAGCGTATCAAAACTTAAAAAAGGGATGCAAGTTACCTGGGACCATCCTAAAGCTGGTATTGGTACTGGTGTTATCGCGAGCATCTCTGGTGTAATTGCACAAATAGACAAGGTGTTAGATAAAGAGGGCAAGCCAGGCAAGCCACTAAAGCTTCCTCTAGATATTTTAAAGCCTGCTAAAAGAAGGTAATTAATAAAAAGCTACATATTATGTAGCTTTTTTTATTGCTTTTTCTCAGTGCTTATACACAGTTAAAACCAAGGGCTGTATTTTATACTACCCATTAAAATAGTGTAAATGAAAAATTTATTTTTAAGTGTATTATTTTGCCTAACGGTACAAATAGCAGCCCAACAAATGGACGAGCGTGGATATATTGTTAAGGAGGGAGCCCAGGTTCCAGACTTTGAGTTTGTGCTTTTGTCTGGAGATACTCTAAACAATCAATTGCTTCTGGGTAAAGTTGTAGTTTTTCAATTTACGGCCTCATGGTGCAGCGTGTGTCGTAAAGAAATGCCTCATCTAGAATCTGAAGTATGGCAAAAATTTAAAGAGGATGATTTTTTATTAGTGGGCATCGATTTAAAAGAGGACGAGAACATCGTAAAACAATTTGCAGAAAAAATGGCCGTTACGTACCCTATGGCTTCCGATTTAGAGGGTACTTTGTTTGAGCTTTTTGCAGGGCCAAAACAGGGTGTTACCCGAAATATTGTTTTTGATAAAAATGGAAAAATCATCTTTTTAACACGTCTTTACGAACGAGAAGAGTTTGAAAATATGATTGACATTATTGACAAAGAATTAAAGAAATAGTAATCACACACTTTGCACCGCAAAGTGTGTGATTAATTGAAGTTACTGCTGCTGCTTGCCAGAAATTTGTATGTAAACATAGGCCAAAGCCAAAGATATTAATGGCAGCGCTATAAACATGCCAACTACAAGTGCTAAAATACCTGCAAGTACGATTAAGCAGGAAAAGAGTAGCCATAAAAATAAATGCATTGCCTGTCCCTTAGTATCGTTCCAACTGGATTTTATTGCTTCGTCAAAACTTTGGTTTTTATCTACAATGTATCCTGGCATTATAAGTAACCTACAGATAATATGAATTCCTGGTATGAGAAACAACACAAGCCCCAAAACCACTGCAACCATGCAAATAATTGAGGCGATTATATAATTTATGTACTGCTCAAAACTTATAGAAAATAAGTCATTTAACTGAATTTCTTCTCCTCTTATATGCTTCAGAGCTATTTTCCAAACTCCAAGACTGAGGTAAATACTTAAAAGAAACCCTAGGCAACTTACCAGATTAAAACGGTTGGACGTTTCTAGATTTCCCATTATTTCTGTATAGTTGTGCACTTCTCCAATACTACCTATAACAGCAGAGAGTAGCCCTATTCCTATAAAAAATAGTGCTTTTTCTTTAAATTTTTTCCAGGAAAATTTAAAAGTTTCGATAATTGAAAATTGTTGTTCTTTCATTTTAGTATATTTTTATATTTGTATAAATCTATTGTTTTATTTCAAAAAAAAGAGCCTTAAGAGCTCCTTTTTTATTCTACTTTTATAAGTCTTGCAATAGTCTGAGCTTTTTTAACAAGTTCTGCTACTGGGTCTTTTCCAAAAGTGAGTGCAAGGGCCATTCGTCTGTAGGGTCTTGTTGCCGGTTTTCCAAAGATTATAAAAGCACTATTTGGATAAGAAGCTGCAGCGCTTAATCCAGTATACGATGGGTATTTTAATCCGGTGGATTCTGCCAAAACAACGGCGCTTGCTCCATTTCTCTCCAAGGTAATCTCTTTTACAGGAATGTTTAATACTGCGCGTGCATGCAGTTCAAATTCGGATAAATTTTGAGTATTTCCTAGGGTTACCATTCCTGTATCGTGTGGTCGGGGAGACAGCTCCGAAAAGTAAACCCCATCTTTACCAATAAAAAATTCCACACCCCAAATCCCAGATCCTCCAAGTGCAGCCGTTACATCAGCGGCCATTTTTTGCGCTTCTTTTAAACGTGCTTCTTGCATTGGCATAGGTTGCCAACTTTCCTGGTAGTCGCCTCGTTCCTGGCGGTGTCCTATTGGAGGGCAAAATAAGGTTTGTCCGTTTTCCTGTGTTAATGTAAGTAGTGTGATTTCATAATCAAAATCTACAAACTCTTCTACAATAACTTCCAGTACATCTCCTCTAGATCCTTCAAGAGCATACCTCCATGCTTTTTCAATGTCTGCTTGAGTCTTTATTACAGATTGTCCTTTTCCAGAGCTAGACATTAATGGTTTTACAACACAAGGCATGCCGCATACTTCTACGCCAGTTTTTAACTCTTCATAAGATGTAGCGTATCTATAATTAGCTGTTTTAACGCCCACTTCAATAGCCGCCAAGTCTCTAATCGCTTTTCGGTTCATGGTATAGTTTGCAGCCTTGGCACTCGGTACAATTTTAATACCTTGTTTTTCGTAATCGTATAATCTTTCGGTGCGAATTGCTTCAATTTCTGGAACTATTATGTCGGGTTGGTGCTTGGCAATAATTTTATCTAGCGCCTCACCGTCTAACATATCTATTACCTCATATTCATGTGCTACTTGCATTGCTGGAGCATCGGGGTAAGCATCTACTGCAATTATGTATTGACCTAATCGTTGGCAAGCAATCACAAATTCTTTTCCTAGCTCACCTGAGCCTAATAACATTATTTTTTTTCTCATTTGGTAAAGATACAAAAAGACCGATTTATGGTTTTATAATTTAGCGTACTATGTGTTTCCTTTTAGTAAACAGGTTTACGACTTTGTAGCGTGCATAAATCGTAGCACACTATCGGCTAATTTTTTAGCTGCACTCGGGCAATTTCTAAACCACAACTCGGGCTCAATCAACTCTAATTCGCCTAAGGCAAGCTTAGTAGTGTTGTCGTAAAAAACATCTACTCTTGCGTAAATTGGTAGGCTAGGGCAAGCAGAAATTGCTTTTTCTGCAAATGCTATTTCCTCTTTGTTCGGTTGGTACATCTCTACCGATCCTCCAAAATCATCTTGTACTCTAAAATCGCCACTTTTGGCTTTTTTGAGAACTGCATGCGAATATTTTCCTTCAATCATAATAAGACTCATTTCTCCATGAGAAACAATTTTATACTGAAATTCTTGAAACAACATGGCCTCTTTTGAAATGAGTTCTTTAAAATGAGATTCATGATCGGCGTAATTTCCAGCTGATATTTTAAAAGTTTCTCTTGCTGCGCCTCCTATTGCAGGCTTTATAACAGCAGTTTCCCAGTCAGTATTATCCAACAACTCTTTTAAGCTTTGTACAGTTCCTTTTTCAATAAATAGAGTGGCTGGTATGTTTAGCTGCTTTTTTTTAAGATCCAGTAAATAGTGCTTGTCTAAATTCCAATAAATAAGCTCTGGCACATTAATAAACTGAAGTATTTTGCGGGTTTTTTCAAACCAGCTAAAAAACTCAGAATACCTATCGAAATAATCCCAGGTTGTTCTAAAAATAGCAAATTTACAAGAGGTCCAATCAAAATCTGCTGCATCCCATGATTTGCGAATTACACGAAGTCCTTTTTTCTCTAAAGCTTCTAATAATATAGTGTCTTCGGATACAACTTGATCTATGTACCAGTCTGTGTTTTCTGGACTTTCATAACGCGAATCGGTTAGAATAACTATGTCGTAAATCATTCTGTAAAATTAGAATAGGATTGTTGTCTTATAGAATTTCTCATGAGCCTACTTAACCTATAAATGTATTTAAGTTTTACTAGGTTCTTGTATGCTTATTTTAGTTGAATTAGTTTGGACTCTTTACGATTTGAACTGTTTAATTTAATGAGGTAGTTTCCCTTTGCATATTTGGAGAGATCTAAATCAATTATTGCCTTCTTATTTGCTGCGAAACGACTAAGATCGATACTACTTATTTTTTCACCCAAAATTGAATACAGCTCTAAATTGGAATCGTTTTCTAAAAATAATTCTACCGAAATTAATCCCTTACTTGGGTTCGGGAATATAGCTAAGCTTTTCAATTTGTTTGAGGTTTCTGGAAGAGATAGGGTTAATGCCGTGCTAATTGCCGCTTTAACGCCCTCTTCTGATATATTACCATTGTTTTTGTTGTACAGTACTTCATGCGTATTCCCTCCTAATACAACTACTTTAGGCATTCCATCTACACCATAATCACTCATGCTTATTTCCTCTGAAGAAAAAGCTATGTGGTTTCCCATATCATTTGCATTTCCCCAATCAGATACCGAAGAACAAGTTGTGTTTGCGTAATCGTCTGTTAAGTAAAATTCAATTATTCCCGGATGCGATTCGTTAAACGATTGTACTGCATCGTATGCTCTTGAACCGAAGTATTGACATGAACCACAAGGCATTACCCAAGCTATAACAATGATTTTACCTGCGTCGAGTTCATCAAATAAAGTATAGGAATTTCCATTGCAGTCTTCTTCGGTAAAGTTAACAGCTGTTTGAGCTGTAACAGATAAATTGATCGCAAATAGACTTATTAAAGTAAGAAGTATATAAGTGTTTTTCATGATGAGGATTTTTTATTTTATCAAATGTAAACAAATTTAATGCCTTATATGAATTCGTTCTTTTTTTAGGATAACCTCCATACTTGAATAGTTGATTCAATAAACGGTTGTTATGTTAACCTACGGTCCAAAACAAGCGTTAAGTTGCTGATAAAAAGAGGCTTGTGATTCGTAATTTTCATGCAAAACACAAGGTTCCTATTATAACTATTCCAGCTTTACCAAACTAGTTAACTAAGAATACAGTCAGCGATTTTGTGAAAAGGATACTAGGCCTAAAATCCAATAAAAAATATAAGCGTTTTTGCTGTCCGTTATTTTATCGCTAAATAAAGTTTAGTAATTGAGGTTTTACTTAATAAGAAAGTGCTACAATTTTTTCTACGTCATTCGGGCTTAAGTTACCGTGTTCTCCAATGGCAGTCATCCCTCTATTTTCTAATCTTTTAGCCACTTCAGTATCTGTATTCTTATAATCATTAGTGTATTCCGAAAGCTTTGTTTTGATGCCTATACTGTGGAAAAACGCAACAGTTTTTTGAATTCCTAACTTAGCTTTTTCATCAAGAGTACCCTCAGTTACTTTCCAAACTCGCTCTGCATATTGAGCTAATTTCTCTTTTTTAGTTTCAAAATTATAGCTGTAATGCGGCCCCGTGAGTATGGCTAATGTTCTTGCATGATCGATTCCAAAGAGTGCCGTAAGTTCGTGTCCCATTATGTGGATTGCCCAATCTGTAGGAACACCCTTTTGAATTAGTCCGTTTAGTGCCATTGTGCAACTCCACATAAAGTTAGCCGCTGTTTTGTAGTCTGTTGGATCCTTTAAAATAGTAGGAGCAATTTCAATAATTGTTTGGAAAATACTCTCAGCGATACGGTCTTGCAGTATAGCTCCAACTGGATAGGTCATGTATTGTTCCAGAACATGAGTAAAAGCATCTGCTAGGCCATTGGCAATTTGATGCTGAGGTATTGATTTTACTACACAAGGATCGAGAATCGAGAAGACAGGAAATAATCCTGGACCGCCCATGGTTAATTTTTGTTTGGTTTCTGCCCTGGTAATTACAGCACCAGAATTCATTTCAGAACCTGTAGCAGGTAAGGTAAGTACCGTTCCAAATGGCATGCCTTTTTTTGTTGGTATTTTCTTGTCTAAAATATCCCAAGGATTTTCTCCTTCATACAGCGCTGCCGACGAAAGAAACTTTGTTCCATCTATAACAGAACCTCCACCTACGGCTAATAAAAAAGTGATTTCTTTTTCTTTAATAAGGTACAATGCGTTTTGTAAAACGCTGAATTCTGGGTTTGCAGGAATTCCGCCAAACTCTTCTGTATCGAAACCTTTAAGCGCTGTTTTAACCTGTTCGTATATCCCGTTTTTTTTAATGCTTCCGCCCCCATATAATATAAGAATTTTAGCATCCTTAGGTATTTCTGTTGCTATTTTTTTAATTTCTCCTTGTCCAAAAATTATTTTTGTAGGATTTTTAAATTCGAAATTCTTCATAGGGGTTTGTTAAAAAATTGAGGTACGAATTTAGACAAATTTGACAAACGAAATTCACTATTATGTAAGCATTTTTAGATTCTAAATAACTAGTTTTAGTTTTGTTGTATAATAGGCTTGCAAGCTAAATTTTGATCAAAACTTTAGCCTAAAAAATTAAAAAATAATTCTATTGCAGCTAAGTTCTTTTGAGCTTCTAATTTTCGCTAAACTATTTTACTTTTTGTGCCCACTTCTTTAAAATTTCATTTTGTATTTCAAAATCATCGAGAGAATAAGGGCCACATACTATTTTTAATTCGGTAGTTTTTGTTTCCTCATTTTCTAGCAGTAAAAATTTCTCTACATAAGAATCGTTACCTTGTTTAAAATCCATTTGAATGTATTGGTTGCCATATAAATTTGCTGTAAACTCAGAGGTTAGCACACCTGGCTTAACATATTTAAAATTTACTTTTGAGGTAGTATTCCATTCTATATTTGCGGTTCCTTGTGGGTCAAAAATATCTTGTAGACTTGTATAGTAACCCGGATTGGTTAAGATGTCCCAAATAGCTTTTTGGCTCGCTTCTATTAGAATGGAAAGCGATACAAAATTAGATGCAGCAATTTTGTCAATTTCATTTTCTTTAAGAACTGTAATTTCAGCAAGCCTAGCGCTTCCATATCCTCCATTTAAATAACGAAATCCTACAGTATCTTTTAAGATATTTAAAGCTTGTATAACTATAACCAGCTCTTCTTTTCTAGAGCTTTCGTTATAATAACTTGCTAATTTTGGCATCTGCATGTCTATAGGTTTTGCGTTTGGAAATTTAGCGGGGTCTACATAAATTAAAGCGCGTCCATTCTGGGTTTCTTCCCTAGTGGGAAGTCTTCCGTTTACCACAGGTACGTTTTTCCAATTATTTAAATCTACGGCAGGAAAACCATTTAGATTGTCTGGGCATTACCAACCGCCGTAATTATGACGTTCTTGTTTTTCTTCTCGAATATTTTCTTTGGGTTTATCTGTGTTTAAACTAGTAGCGTTTTCCTTGTTTTGAGAGCAAGATGTAAACTGGGTACTACCTCCAATTACCAATAATATTAGGATTGTTTTTTCATCATTCATTTTCTTTAATGAACTATTATCAACTTAATGGAAGTTAGTTTATACCGAAATATTTATTCGATTTGCTGTTTTAGGATTCTAGTTGACTTTCTTTTGGAGGAAATATTTTAGAAACAATATAACCTACAATCATAGCTAAAGCGAAAGAGGGAGCTAATACATCTAGCTCTATAAAATAGGCCCCTATTCCTTCTATTTCTGACACCACAAATTTGAAAATTAGTACAGAAACAAAACCAGTAATCATTGATGCAATGGCTCCTTTTTCGGAATAACCTTTCCAAAAAAGGGAGAGTATGATTACTGGGCAGAATGTGGCTGCAATTCCAGACCATCCGAAAATCATGATCCAAAAAACTTTACGCTCGGGATACATATAATACAATGCTATAGCAATTGCAAGTGCAGTTATTGCCATTAAAACAGTTACCAATCGTGAAAAGCCAATTAAATCTTCGTCTTTTAAATCGGGTCTGAATATTTTTTGGTAAAAGTCGCGTGTTATTGCGCTAGAGGCAAGTATTAAAAGGGAATCTATTGTAGACATTATTGCCGAAAGTACAATTGCAATAAAAATAGCTACAAGTATTGTTGGTAAAAATTCGTTGGTAATCATACTCAACACATTTTCACCTCCGTTCCCAAGAATTAGTTCTGGGTCTTGTCCTTCGCTCGTAAAATACACACGCGCTAAAATACCAATGGTTACAGCAGCAGCATCTGTTAATAGTGTAAAAAGTAGTGCTACCCATTTACCCTTAACAATCTCTTGTTCGCTTTTAATAGACATAAATCTAACGTATACTTGAGGCGAGCCTAAAAAACCTAAGCCAATCATGGAATAACCAAGAATTGTAAATAAATTCATCAATCCATTTTCGCTTCTGCCTAATATTTGTGTTAAACTTGGGTCAATTGCATTTAAGCCTTCGGTTATTCCTGCACCACGATCCATGGAAAACCAAACCACAATCGGCAGCAAGATTAGCCCAAAAAACATTAAAATACCCTGAAACATATCAGACCATACAGCGGCAACAAATCCACCTATAAATATATACACGAGTACAATAAAGAAACCTATTAGTGCTCCAATTCTGTAGTCTATGTTAAGCATTGACTCGAATGCGATTCCTGTAACATCCATTTGAGAGGCTACATAAATTACAACAAAAACAACTAAGGTAGCTGCCGAAATTATTCTAAGACTGTTTGTGGTTGATTTGAAATGACTTTGAAGAAAGTCGGGAATTGTGATTGCTTTGTATTCGTCTGAGCGTCTTTTAAATAATTGCGCCATAAACTGCCATGAAATAAAAACACCTAGCAACTCTCCAAGCACTACCCAGTAAGCAGAATACCCAGCTATGGCACCCATACCAGTTAGTCCTATCAAAAGCCATCCAGATTCGCCCGTTGCTCTTGCTGAAAAAGCAACAGCCCAAAAGCCCATTTTTTTTCCTCCTAAATAATAGTCGCTCATGCTTTTAACCCTACGTGAGGCCATAATTCCTATTAAAAACAGTATGCAAACATAAATGGATAAAACTATTATTTTTGTAACCATGGTGCGTCTTTTTATTTACACAATGAATGTAGTCTTTTTTATTGCGGATTCTTTAGATTAAATCTTTTCGATTTTGTTGTGATTGTATTTTATTAGAAGGCGACTATATTTTAATCTTTCTGTTCGTTTTTGATGCAGTATACATCAACCTTAGAGTTAAGGATTACTTTGCCGTATTGATACCGAAGACCTCCTTTTTTAAAGATTTTTTTTGATGCGAGATTGTTTTCATCAACCAGACCAAAGATTTTATCCAAGCTCCTTTCGTTAAAACCGTATTGTATGAACTCTTTAAGAAGCTCTGATCCATAGCCTTGGTTCCAATGTTTTCTTTTTAAATGACATCCTATATGATAATGACCAATAGCCTCAATTTTATTTAAGTTTATTGTGCCCAATATCTCATTTGTTACTTTACTTCTGACAACCCAAAATCCAATAGAACTTTTGTTTTGCGCAAGCTTCGTATTCAAAAAGTAATTAAAATACCGGGTTGTTTTTCCTCTAAGTGGTTTAATGTATTTATTAGAATCGGGTTCTACATACATTGCTATTAGTGTACTAAAATCTTCCTTAATCAGGGGTTTGCTTATGGTTCGCTCGGTGTAAATAATCATTTGATTGCCTAATTACAGGTTCAATCAAATATAGTTATTTACATACATACAATTGTACTGTATGAATTATTTTTAATGGGGTTTACAAGAAGTGATTTTAAGAGCAGCGTAATAGATGCTTTGCGCTTGTACAAGAATTAAAAAAGCGGAATCAATCTCGCAATGAGATGAATTCCGCTTTAGTGGGCCCACCTGGGCTCGAACCAGGGACTTTCTGATTATGAGTCAGATACTCTAACCAACTGAGTTATAGGCCCTAATTTAGTAGCTTAATGCACGAAGCAATGAACCGTTAAATTAGGCTGCAATAATACGCATTATCTGTTTATCTTGCAACCAAATTAGAAGATATGCTTGGTGGAATAAAAAATATAATTTTTGATTTAGGTGGAGTTATTTACGCTGTAAATTACAAAGCCACTATTCGGGCTTTTGAATCCTTGGGAATCAAGGATTTTGAGCGTCTGTATGCGAAAGCAGGACAATCTAATTTGTTTGATGACCTGGAAACTGGCCGTATATCTAAACACGAGTTTGTTGCAAAAATTAGTTGTTTTTTACCAAAAGAAGTTACCCACAAACAAATTGTCGATGCTTGGAATGCAATGCTCATTGGTTTTATGCCCGATGCCCTAGCTTGTTTGGTAGAGTTAAAACAGAAGTATCGAATTTTTTTGTTGAGCAATACCAATGCTTTTCATATCGAAGAAATTAAATTGCGCATAGGCTTAAAATCTTTCCAGGACTTTTGTGATTTGTTTGAAAAAGTATACTTGTCGCATGAAATAGGAATGCGCAAACCTGATACAGAAGTGTTCCTAAGAATTACAGAAGAACAGCGCTTAAAAAGTTCCGAAACGCTCTTTATCGATGATTCTCCACAGCATGTTCGCGGAGCTATAAACTCTTGTTTAAAAGCATATCATTTAAAGGATGATGAGCGTATTTCGGAGTTGTTAGGTAAATTTTAGCGTATTTCTTGACAGAGTTCAATAAGAACTCCCATTGTGTTTTTTGGGTGTATAAAGCAAACTAACTTATTGTCGGCTCCTCTTTTTGGTTCGTCGTTTAAAAGAATGAAGCCCGCTTTGCTCAAACGAGACATTTCTGCTCTAATGTCTGTTACTCCAAAAGCGACATGGTGTATTCCTTCTCCTTTTTTAGCTATAAATTTAGCTATGGCACTATCAGGATTACTTGCTTGGAGTAATTCAATTTTACTTTCACCTGTTTCAAAAAAAGAGGTGTTAACTCCTTCGCTGGCTACCTTTTCCATTTTATAGGGAGGAACACCTAGTAGTCTTTCGTAAACGGCATTGGCTTGTTCAATGTTCTTAACGGCAATTCCTATGTGTTCAATTTTATCTATCATTAGGTAAGGTTTTGCATGTGATGAAGTTTGTGGTAATTCCCTTCAATTTTAAGCAGCTCTTCGTGGGTTCCTTGTTCTACAATCTCTCCGTCGTTAACCACCACAATAGTATCGGCATTTTGTATGGTAGAAAGTCTGTGTGCAATTACAAGAGAAGTTCTGTTTGCCATTAATTTGGTAAGTGCATCTTGTACTAAACGTTCCGATTCGGTATCTAGGGCAGAGGTAGCTTCATCTAAAATTAAAATTGGAGGATTTTTCATCACCGCTCGAGCTATACTCAATCGTTGTTTCTGTCCTCCTGATAGTTTGTGCCCACCGTCGCCAATATTATGCTGGTATCCATCTTCGAATTTAGAAATGAACTCGTGTGCATTTGCAATCTTAGCAGCTTCTATAACTTTTTCAGGATCGGGATTGTCTATTCCCAAGGCGATGTTGTTATAGATGGAATCGTTAAAGAGGATGGCATCTTGCGTAACAATGCCCATTAAACCTCTTAGGTCTGATAATTTATACTCTTTAATGTTTATTCCATCAATCTCTAAACTCCCATTTTTTACATCGTAATAACGGGTTACTAGATTAGCTAAGGTGCTTTTACCTCCACCAGATTGTCCTACCAATGCAATGGATTGTCCTTTCTTAAGTTTTAAATTAATGTTTTTTAATACGTTGTCTTTAGTATATCCAAAGTTTGCATTTTTAAATTCTATAGCATTTTTAAACGCTTTAATAGCGGTCGGATTTGCTTTTTCTTTCACTTCAATTTCGGCCTCTAAAATGTCTGTTATACGCTCTGCAGATGCAGATCCTCTTTGAATACTATAGTATCCTTCGGAGAGCGATTTTATGGGTGGTAATATTTGAGAGAAAATTACGATAAAGCCAATAAAAGCTTGAGGACTTAAGGTGCCCATACCTGGATTTTCTTGACTCTCAAAAATTAAATTACCTCCGTACCAAATAACTACAACCATAACCATTGTACTTAAAAATTCGCTCATAGGAGAAGCTAAATCTCTTCTTCTAAGTATGCTCGACATGATGTTTTGGTGTTTACTTAACTCCTCTTCGAACTTCCGATTAATCTGTTTTTCTGCATTAAAAGCTTTTATCACTTTAAGTCCAAAAATATTTTCTTCAATAGCCGATAAAATCCGCGCAATTTGAATCTGCCCTTTTTGAGATTTTTTCTTCAAACTTTTCCCAATATTTCCAATTATAAATCCAGCTATTGGAAATAGAAAGAAAACAACCAAGGTTAACTTTGTACTCATGGCAAGTAAAAAAATAACTGAGGCAATTATGTTAACAGGATCTCTTACAATTAAGCTTAGTGTACTCATCATGGAAATTTCGACCTGATTTACATCTGTGGTCATTCTCGACATTAAATCCCCTTTTCTTTTTTCTGAAAAATAGGAAACAGAAAGCATAGATATTTTTGTGTGTAAGGCTCTTCTAATATCTCTAGAAATACCAGTTCTTATAGGAACCAAGGTGTATTGAGCTAAATACCGACTTAAGTTTTTAAGAAAAAAAGCCAAAACGATACCAACACAGATGTAAGCAAGTGCTTTAGATGGACCTATTTTTTCTATAGAAGAACTGAGCCAATAGGATAGGTAGTCTTTACTATAATCTAATATATTGCCCAGTTCAAATTCGCTGCTTGGTTTAAGTACTACTTTTGCTTGGGTGTCGAATAAAATACCCAACATTGGGATGACTAGGGTAAAAGAGAATAAGCCAAATATTACGGACATAATATTGAGCAAAGCATTTAGCACAGCCATGCGTTTGTATGGATACGCAAACTTTAATATTTTATAAAAGTGGTTCATTCAGTAAATCTATTTATTTGATTTGCTCATTAATAATACCTGCAAATATACTATACAATTTCACATAATTAAATCTTATCCGTTAATCTATGTGAATGGTTTGCTAAGGGTGTATTACCAATTTGATTCCTTATCTTTGGCGCATGGAAAGAACAAGACAGAAAAAAGTAGCTCGTCAAATACAGAAAGACGTAGCAAAAATATTAATGGTTAAGACGAGCTCTATTGCTCCAGGGGCTATTATATCGGTTTCTTTGGTTCGAATGAGTCCAGATTTGTCTTATGCAAAAGTTTACTTAAGTGCATTTCCATTAAAGGATAAAGATGGTTTTCTGAAGGCGGTGGGAATGCAAAGTTCTGAAATCAGAAATGAATTAGGAAAGCTGGTTCGTCATCAATTAAGAATTGTTCCTGAGTTGTCATTTTTTATCGACGATTCGGTTGATTACGCCGAAAATATTGATCGTCTTTTAAAAGGCGAGGACTCTAATTCTCAAGATTAATTTTGAATGTTGCTCTATACATAGCGCGTCGCTATTTATTTTCTTCTAAGAGCAAAAATGCTGTAAATAGTATTACAGCAATTTCTGTGCTGGGTGTTGCCATAGGTACTTTAGCTCTTGTGGTAGTGCTTTCGGTTTTTAATGGTTTCGAAAGCCTTATAAAATCTATGTACCAAGAAGTTAATCCAGACTTTGTGGTTCGTTCTACTACTTCTAAGAGTTTTTCTTTAGCTACAGCAGATTTTGACGAGCTCAAAACCTTGGCTCCTTGGGATGGAATAGCTCAAGTATACCAAGAGAAAGTTTTGTTACGTGTAGATGATAAAGAGCAAATTGCTCTGCTAAAAGGAATTAGCTTATGGCCAAAGGATTCTATGCTTTCTATAGAAAGTCATGTTTTTAAAGGGAAAAGCTTTAGAGATTACTCAGATGGCAACTGGGCGATTGTAGGTCAGTCTTTGGCTTATTCCTTGTCTACTTCTGTAAATGAAGTTTTAAAGGTTTTTGTTCCCAATCAAAATGCAGGTGCCAATTCAATTTCCGAACAGCCATTTAAGGAACGTCAGTTTTTGCTTTCAGGTGTTTTTTCTGTACAGGCCGAGTATGATGCTTCTTATGTACTTACTGATCTTAGCTCAGTTCAAACTTTCCTCGATAAGTCTGATCAGCTAACCAGTTTAGGGTTCACAATTAACGATCGATATGATTTAGAAGAGGTTCAGCAAAAATTAAATACTTTTTTCCAAGCCGGTTTTGAAGTTAAAAATCGTTTTGAGCAGCAAGCGTTTCTTTACAAGGTATTGCAAACAGAAAAGTGGGCTATCTTCTTTATTTTAGCTTTTATTCTTCTGATTGCCACCTTTACTATTGTAGCCTCAGTGGTGATGATCGTATTGGAAAAACGGAAAGATATTTCTAGCCTTTGGGCTATGGGAGCTCCGGTGTCAAGTATTCAAAAAATATTTTTTTACGAGGGTTTTTTAATTACTGTTTTTGGTGGTGGCTTAGGCTTGTTTTTTGGTGTTGGATTCTGTGTTGCACAACAACATTTTGAATTTATTCAGTTAGGCACACAGGGCTCGTTTATTGTAAATGCTTATCCGGTAGAGGTACGCTACAAGGATGTGCTTTTAATTATGACTACTGTGGTAAGTTTAGGTATGCTAATCACCTTAATTCCAGTTCGATTACTTAAAAGTAAATTTATTCAAGAGTCTTAAGTTTAATTAATCCGTTTAAAATTGATGGTCTTTAAACTTTACTTTTATTTCTTCTAGTATTTCAAAAAGCTCTTCTGGTGCGTCTGTAGTAACTAGTTTTTTTCTGTATTCTTTTACTCCAAACATACCTTTAAAATAGTTGGTGTAATGTCTTCGAGTTTCTACAACCCCTAATACGGGTCCTTTCCATGCCAGAGCTCGCTCTAAGTGTTGTTTGCAAGCTGCTACACGTTCTTCTATGCTTGGAGCGGCAAGTTTGTTTCCCGTTTGCAACAGGTGCTTTATTTCATTAAAAATCCATGGGTAACCAATAGAGGCTCTGCCGATCATCATACCGTCAACCGCATAGCGTTCTTTCATCATCTTTGCTTTCTCTGCGGAATCTATATCTCCATTCCCAAAAACAGGTATGTGTAATCTTGGGTTGTTTTTTGTTTCTGCAATCAAAGACCAATCTGCCTCGCCTTTATACATTTGCTTTCGTGTTCTTCCATGTATAGATATTGCTTGTATTCCTACATCTTGTAGGCGTTCGGCAACTTCTACAATGTGTTTACTCTCTTCGTTCCATCCTAATCGTGTTTTTACTGTAACTGGAATATTGGTGGATTTCACAATCTCTTGTGTCATTCGAACCATTTTAGGAATGTCTTGCAAAATTCCGGCTCCAGCTCCTTTACAGGTTACTTTTTTAACAGGACAACCGTAATTAATGTCTATAATGTCTGGCTTTGCTTGTGCTGTAATTTCGGCCGCTTCTCTCATAGAATCAATGTCGTAGCCAAAAATTTGTATTCCAATAGGGCGCTCGTATTCGAAAATATCAAGTTTCTGAACGCTCTTGGCCGCATCTCTAATAAGTCCTTCGGAAGAAATGAACTCGGTGTACATTAAGTCTGCACCGTGCTGTTTGCACAATTCACGAAAGGGTGGGTCACTTACATCCTCCATAGGAGCAAGTAATAAAGGGTACTCACCAAGTTCAATATTTCCTATCTTTACCACAATTCTAAATTTTGCCAAAAATACAAAAAAACACATGGGATTCAAGATGATAGATCAAACAAAAGGAATTTGGAAAAAGACTCCTTATACCAGCTTATTATACCTGCTCTTAATTGTTATTTTGGCTTGCTTAATAAGCTCCTACCTTTTTGGAGCAGTTGCATGTAAATTGATTTACGGAATTAGTTTTTTTTCCAGTTCTCAGCAGGTGTTCGATCCTTCAAACAAACAACTAATAGAGGCCATGAAAACCATGCAGCTTTTTAATGCACTTGGTACTTTTGTGCTTCCTCCATTTTTATTTTTACATTTCCGTGGTTCAGCAGCTTTAACATATCTTAAATTAGATAAAAGCATCTCTAAAACTTCTGTATTTAGAGTTTTTATTATGGCCTTGTTTATGATACCAATTGCTAACTATTTGGGGGCTTTAAACGAATCCATTCCACTTCCAGAATTTTTAAACTTCTTAAAAATTGCCGAAGAACAAACCCTGTTGCTTACAGAGCAGTTTCTAATTATGAATTCTTTGTCCGATTTATTCTTGATGATCATTATTATGGGAGTTGTGGCAGCAGTAGGAGAGGAGTTGCTTTTTAGAGGCTTACTTCAGCGTTTATTTCAAGATTGGTCTGGCAATAAACATCTTGCGGTTTGGCTTACTGCCTTATTGTTTAGTGTAATTCATATGCAGTACCACGCAGTATTACCTCGATTTTTCTTAGGAGCTTTTATAGGGTATGTTTTTGTGTATTCTGGCAGCTTACGCACTTCAATATATTTACATTTCTTTTACAATACCAGTTTAGTTTTACTTACTTATTGCATACAACATAAAATGGTGCCTAGCTCATGGGAGTCTATCGGTACGTCTAATTTTAGTATGTTCATACTATCGCTCGTTCTAATCTATGGCTTTTCATATTCATGGTTTACAAAGAATAAAGCAGCTTAAAATTTCTTTAAAGCATAAAAAAAGGGAAGTCAATTGACTTCCCTTTTTTTTATGTTAAGTATAAGCTAAAATTAATCTGTACTAGCGTAGGTTGCGTAGTTAATTTTAAAAGCTTGCGCTTTTCTGAGTTCTTGTTTGATGTCTGTAATGAGTCCCATTTTAGCATCAACATCAGCCTTAATACAGGTAATAAGCTGTGGCTTTTTTTCCTCTGCAGTTGCGTCTCTTTTTGCTGCTACAAATTCTTGTATGTCTGAAGCCAATTTAAAAGAATCGTTAAGTTGAATACGAGGTTCAACTCCAAATTTCAGTTTCATAGCACTTACTGGAGCTCCAACATAAATATAGCTGCAAAGCGATTTGTCTTCAATTTTTTTAACCTCAGATGCTTTGGGTAGCTTGTTGTCTACAATAAGTGTAGTTTCTCTCATTACAGTTGTTACCATAAAGAAGAATAACAGCATAAAAACGATGTCTGGTAGCGATGCAGTAGACATGGCTGGTGTTCCCGTTCCTTTTTTCTTTTTAAAACGACTCATTAGTTTGCTCCTACTTTTTTAGGTTCAGCTTCAGAGATTTTAGAAGGATACATCTTGCGAATTTCCTTTTTATTTTCTCCTTCAAGCTCGGCATAATACGTGCCAAATTTTCTTTGAGCTTCTCTATCTCTTAGTTCTCGGTATGCTGCAGAAAGCTCGTTTTGTACCTTAATGTACATTTCGTACGAGGTTCCACGATCGTTCTGCAAAGAAACAATTGCCTTTAGTGGGCTGTCCGACAAATCAGGGTTTTTACCCCAGTTGTCTAAAAATAACTTAGCTCCTTCTCGCAATTGCGAAATATCCATTAACTCTTCCTCAACCAAAAGTTGATCTTTTGCATTAACCAAAACCACGTAAATGTTTCGTGCTTTTATTTGAGAGTCGTCTATGATCTCTTCCTCTTCTGGCATGGCTGGTAATTTTCGTACCAATCCTGTGTCAACATCCATTGTAGTTGTTACAAGGAAAAAGATGAGGAGTAAGAAAGCGATATCCGCCATCGAACCTGCGTTAATTTCTGGTAGTGTTCTTCTAGACATATGCTTACTATTTAAGCATTTTAGATACTTCAGAGTAAATTACAGATAGTATTGCACCTGCTCCAAGTATGTAAAATAAGAATAATCCAGTTCCTACTTGTTTAGAGATCGTTTGAGTAACACCAAATTCTGCATAGTGCTCTGTAACTTCGTCTGAAGCAAGTAGTGTAGCGATAATGTAAATTACTAATAAGCCACCCAATGCCATACCTATTTGCTTTGCCTGTTTAGGCCTAGAAATAAGTTGTTTTATAGGAAAAGCTAAGGCTAAAAAAGCTGCTGTTCCAAGTAGTATATAGGTAAGTACTATACCGTAATTTGTAATGAAATCTTCCATTTCAAAAAGTTTTAACGGTTTGTAATTTATTTTTTTGCTCCTTCTTGACGAGCCAATATATCGATAAGAGTAATTGAGGCATCTTCCATAGAGTTTACTAAACTATCAATTTTAGAGATAATGTAGTTGTAAAACACTTGAAGGATCATTGCTACAATTAAACCAAATACGGTTGTTAGTAAGGCTACTTTAATACCACCAGCAACTAGAGCTGGAGAAATATTGTTTTCTGCTTCAATTGCATCAAAGGCGCCAATCATTCCGATTACAGTACCCATAAATCCGAGCATTGGAGCAAGTGCTATGAACAATGCAATCCAAGATGTATTGCGTTCTAAACGACCCATTTGAACAGATCCATAAGCTACAATAGATTTTTCTACCATCTCTATTCCTTCAGAGGAACGCTCTAAACCTTGGAAGAAGATTGAGGCTACTGGGCCTGGAGTGTTGCGGCATACTTCTTTAGCACCTTCTACACCTTTTCCTTTAAGAGCATCTTCAATGTCGCTTAAGAGTTTGTCTGTATTGGTGGTTGCCATGTTAAGGTAGATAATACGCTCTATTGCTAAAGCTAAACCTAGGATAAGAGTTATTAATACAACTCCCATAAAACCAGCACCACCTTGAATAAATTTTTCTTTCAAAATTTGGTGAAAACTTTCCGGTTCTTCCGCTAGTACTTCAACTATTGGAGCAACTTCTTCTACAGCTACTACGCTATCTACTAATGCAGAGTCTGTCATTGCAGAGTCTGTTAGAATTGAGTCAGCTACTTGTTCTGTTGCTGAACCATTATCTTGTGCCGCTACATTAAGGGCATTCAAATTCAGCAAACCAAAAATTGCTAGAATAGAAAGTGTCTTTTTCATCTTTTTGTAATTTGGTTGAAATAATTTCAAATATTCAATGCAAATTTAATTAAATATTGCGATTAGCAAAGGGTAATTAAAATCTTGTGAGCGATTATGTGATGTAACGAAAAAACAAATGTTTTTAGTACACCATTCCTGTGTTTTTTTTGTAATAATTTTAAGGATTACACAAATTAAAATTTTCGATAGCTTCGTTAATTTTTAACTGATACCCGTAGCCTTTTTCTAAATTCCCGATTCCATTAAACTCATACTCTGGAAGGTAAGTACTTCCATTATAGTCTTTTACTATGATAACGTTGTCTGTGTATGGTGAAAATGCAAGCTGCGTATCAATAGGTTCCTTGCACGAAAATCCTACTAAATTCCAACCGGCATCAAGATCTATATAGGTTTCAAAGTAATTTAGATTGTACAAACAAGACCCGTTGTCCACAGCAGCTAAGTAGTTGTAATTTCCGGCATTTGTGTCGGTACAACCTATATTTTCTATTGAACTTAAGCTCAAGTCAAAGGCGCATTCCATCGTTTCATTCCAGCCAGAGTAAAATTTAAGTTCTAAAGAGTCACCCCATTGGTAAAAAGGAATTTCTTGTCCTAAATAGTGTATAGATTCTCCTCCTACTAGTCCGTAGTAGTATACTCCTCCATCTGCTAGTATGTCTGATTCATTGTTTACAATTATAAAAGATGGATAGTTAAAAAAATAGTTTGAATTTGAATATATTTCAAGTTCAATTAAATCTGTTTCCACATTAAAAGATACTGATGTTACTTCGATGAGGTCACATTCGCTAGATGGAATTACAAAGGTTTCTAGGCTTTCGGTTAAGTATACAATAGATGGATAACTGAAGACGGTGATGAGTTCTCCAGATGGAGCGATTAAAATACCCTTTGGATAGCCTGTTTGTTCAAATAAAGAGAAGATAGTACCACCACCTTCTTGCCCTGCTATTACGGGCATATCAGAGTTGTGAGATTCTGAAAAGCTTTGGCAGGCACTTGCAGAAGAATAATTATCTACACCAACAAAAAACACGTTTTGGTTGTTTTGCCCGTAGTGATTGTAAGCATTGTTAATTTCTGGAGCTACACTGTTACAGGTGCCACAGGTAGTTGAGAAAAAATCTAAGTAAATAAACTGTCCGTTTTCTAGTATAGAGCTGGGGTTAATGTTCTCGCCTTCGCTACTTATAAAATTCATATCGGATGTAAATTGAGCAAACATTGATGTGTTTATTAGTAAAGCGCATACAATTAGCAGGTAGTTTTTCATGGGGGCTTGTTTTAAGATTGCTCAAATATACAATTCTTATGAGGATTAAACCTGTTGTGTTTTATAGTCACAGTATTTTTATCAGAAATTATTCTCAGAAGTATATTCTTTATCTCTCCAAACCATTTTATTGGGCTCTAGCTCAATCCTCACAGATGTTAAAATCGTCTATTTGTTCAGTTATTTTTATTTGATATCCATAGCCTCCTTGTAAATTTCCAATGCCATTGTAGTTCAAATGAGGTAAATATACTTCGCCTAAATTGTTTTTTACCACCACAATGAAGTCGGTTAAAGATGAAAGTGCCTGAGCTACATCTCTAGGTTCCAAACAAGAGAATCCGAATAAATTCCAACCAGCTAATAATGTAATTTCAAATCCTTCTGTACTGTTTGTAATTTCTACATCATAGGTGCAACTCCCATTTTCTATGTTTGCGAGAGGGTCATAATCAATCGAATTAACATCTGTACATCCATAAATTAGCGAATAATCACAAGACCCATCTTCTGTGTTTGCACTTGAGTTAAAGTTGTTGGCAGTTACATCTGTGCATCCGTAAATAGGATTCAGTTCTCCATATTCATTTAAAACCAATCGTACGGCTGTTGCATTTCCATTTGAATAGATTACTGGACCATAGTCATCTTCAACACAAATCATACTCGCATCAGTAGGTTGTGCTACGGTTGCATCATTTAAAATGTATATAACGTCATCCTCATTAGGTCCATTAAAGAGTTCTGCACAGGCATAGTAAACTCCTGCATCTAGGGTTGTAGACTCCAATTCAACATAGATAATGTTATTATCTATATTCGATTGGTTAACAAGTACACCGTCTTGGTTTTCAGCAAGTCTATTGCTCAAATTTAAATTATTAATATCAGCAGCGTCTACTAAAAACGGAAAAATTTGTGCACCTGCATCTGTACTGCTTGATAGCACAATTTCTAAACCTCCCACAGTCGTTTCTTCTAACAACTCATAACGAACCATTGCTATAGTTCCATTACCATAGTTTGTACCAATACTAGTAGCTAAATATTGAATGTCGTCATTGTAAATACCAATACCGTCTATAGCGTATAAGTTTTCAGTGAGGGCAAAGTCTCTTGTGTAGGTATTGTTGAAGAAATTTTCTCCACCAATATTTTCTGCGTTAGATGTTACCGTAGTAGAAAATTGGTAAACACCTTCACTTAAAGGTACACCGGTCATCACCAGTTGTCGAAGGTCAGTAGAATCATTTTCTAATGTTTCAATAAACACACTTTCAGAGACTAAAGAAGCTCCAGATGCATCATTAATGTTCATAGAAATTTCAATATTTGTTTGCGTGTTTACACCGAAGTTGAAAACTTCACCACCAATAACTATAGAGTCTGCAAGGTGAGCTTCGGGTACTCTACCGTATTCGTATCCACTTGTATTAGAAATCCAAGCAGAATTTATAACAACGTCGTCTGCTGGTTGATTTGCAATTGCTACATCGTCAATAAACCATGCATATCCCCAAGTACCTGTCCAGTGAAAACGAACCCAAACTTGAGCCTCACCACCAGCAGAAGCGCTAATGTTTAGTTTAGTTAATGTTGGATTTTCTGGTAAGGATGTAACATTAGCTATCCCAGGGAAAACTTCGTAAACATTGTCATTAGTACTTGCATCGAAGTCTGGCGTTAACTCTGGCCAGTCTGTATTGTTTGTGCTTGTAACTACAAAACAAGCTTCAGAATTGTATTTTCTGTAATAAGTTTCGAATTCTAATAACACATTAGGATTTGCAGAAAGGTCAATAGAATTTGCCGTTGTAAACCACGAATCTTCAACATCTAATCCGCCTTCTTCTCCACCGTAAAAATCAGAATCAACCATAGCAAAACCGTTGCTGACAGTAGTAGAAGCTATGTTAGCAATAGTAGCAGCACCTTGCATTGTTAAACCTACACCAATTTGCCAATCTAAGTCACAAGAAGAAGCATCGTGTTCAATAATCCATTTATTTGGGTCAGAAAAATCATCAGACCACAAATAATCATCAGACTTTGACTGAGCAATTACTTTGTTGTTTTTTCTAGAGTTTGGTGTAAAATCTTTTTTTAAGAACTCTTTTTTTTGTGAAAAAGCAGAACTTGAAATAAGGAATAGAACGATTAATAGTTGAATTTTTTTCATAACAATAATTTACATATATGAATAACATCAAATGTAAACATTTTTTATAAGATTGAACTAACAGTTGAATTTTAAAATATAAGAACTCCTTTTTCAAATAAAAATAATTCGCATAAGCCTTTACCGATTTTAAAAGACAATGCTTTTGTGCTTTTTTGAGTTAAGTCTACATATTAGTAACATAAACACTCTATTTACGCCTCATTTTCTTTAATTTTGTAAAAGTTTTAAACGTATCAATTTTACACAACATGCTTAAAATAACACTGCTTTGTTTAGCGCCTATTCTGTTACTCTCTTACTCCTTAAACTCATACTTCAATTCCGACTTAACCTTGGAAAGTGCTTATAAAGTACTAAAGGTTATTGGACCTGTAGAAATACGTGCTTACAAAGAGCAGATTTACGCATCTTACACGCCCACTTCGTCAGACGATAGAGGGAATTCTTTTAGAACTGTAGCAGGTTATATTTTTGGAAAGAACAGTTTAAATGAAAAAATTGCCATGACCTCGCCGGTTGTATTAAAGCCTACTAATAATTACGAAATGGCTTTTATAATGCCCGATACTTTTACGCTTACTTCATTGCCGGTGCCAGATGATCTTGCGGTAAAAATTTACCCAGTTTCTTCATCAACCAAAGCTGCCATTAGATATTCTGGCTATACAAACGAAGCTAAAGAAGCGGAGCATAGATTAAAACTGATTGATTTGTTGATTGAAAATAAAATCTCTTTTGAAAAGGATTTTGAGGTACGAGTTTACGATGCACCTTACAAGTTGTTTGGCAGAAGAAATGAAATAGTTGTTAGTATAAATTTAAATTCTGAAAAAATGTTGAGCTCCGATACTAGTGATAAAATTTATTTAGGTGGAGGTTGTTTTTGGTGTGTTGAAGCCGTTTTTGAAAATGTAATTGGCGTGAAAAACGTTGACTCTGGTTACTCTGGTGGTAAACTCAAAAACCCTACGTATAATGATATTGCATACGGCAATACCCAGCATGCTGAAGTATGTGAAATAACGTATGCTAAGGATGAGATTGATTTAGAAAGTTTGCTAAAAGTTTTTTTTGCTACTCACGATCCCACAACTCTAAACAGACAGGGTCATGATTTTGGTGCGCACTACCGGTCTATCATTTTATACAAAGATGAAGCTCAGCTTCGAGTTGTTAATCAGGTTATTAAGGAGTTAAATTCTTCTGTTTTCGATCAAAAAATTGTAACCCAAGTACAGTCTTTTGATGCTTTTTATATTGCAGACATCTCTCATCAGAACTATTATGAAAATAATAAAAATGCTCCTTATTGCAGTATTGTAATTTCTCCAAAAATCGAGAAACTAAAAAATGACCTAGCTCAGTATTATAAGTAATCAATGTTTGTATAAAAAATTTTTGTTCTGGTTCTGTTTGTATCCGTTTATATATCAATTTTGCTTGCGTGTATATTTTATTTTTGTATAACTTTTTTCAACAAAATCTATTCATTGTAATATTTTTGTGTATGTTTGCATAGTTATAAACAGAAAAAATTATACAAAATGAAAAAAGTTTTACTTTCGTTAAGCCTAATCCTAACAACATTAACATACGCTCAAACTGTAGTTGATGTAATAGTAGGTTCAGAAGATCATACCACATTAGAAGCCGCAGTAATTGCCGCAGGTTTAGTAGAAACCCTAAGTAGTGAAGGTCCTTTTACCGTTTTTGCACCAACAGATGCTGCCTTTGCATTATTGCCTGAGGGAGCACTTACCACTTTATTAGCAGATCCTTCAGGTCTTTTAACAACCGTGTTAACAAACCACGTTTACGCTGGCTCTGCACTTTCTACAGATTTATTTGACGGAATGACGATAACAACTCTAGCCGGAACAGAATTAACAGTAACCATTACCAATGGTATGGTATACATTGGCGATGCATTGGTTTCCGCAGCAAACATTGAAACAGACAATGGAGTTGTACACGTAATAGATGCAGTATTAGTTCCCACAATAGAAACAACTACTGTAGTTGATGTAATAGTAGGTTCAGAAAATCATACCACATTAGAAGCCGCAGTAATTGCCGCAGGTTTAGTAGAAACCCTAAGTAGTGAAGGTCCTTTTACCGTTTTTGCACCAACAGATGCTGCCTTTGCATTATTACCTGAGGGAGCACTTGCCACTTTATTAGCAGATCCTTCAGGTCTTTTAACAACCGTGTTAACAAACCACGTTTACGCTGGCTCTGCACTCTCCACAGATTTATCTGACGGAATGACGATAACAACTTTAGCCGGTACAGAATTAACAGTAACCATTACCAATGGTATGGTATACATTGGCGATGCATTGGTTTCCGCTGCAAACAT
>Ga0209533_1000042_pt1 | contig 106153 bp, 92 predicted proteins | sample COG_04_FD_184748 | JGI IMG/M metagenome (GOLD analysis project Ga0209533, IMG submission 184748) | Pelagic Microbial community sample from North Sea - COGITO 998_met_04 (SPAdes) (version 2) | ecosystem: Environmental > Aquatic > Marine > Neritic zone/Coastal water | place: Helgoland, sampling...
GTTTAGCTTATTACAACTTATGCATTGGAGAAGAACTCACCTTAGTGGCAAATGCCACTTTCCCAGAAAACAATACGAGCTATACCCAATCTTTAGCCACCACAGAATTTACTTGGTACATAGATGGTGTAGCTGTTTTTTACGGATTAGAGTACATTAATACTATTACTACAGGAGGAACCTATGAAATTTCGATTACATCTACAGATGTAAATGGTTGTGAAAACACAGAAGCTTTTAACGTCTTTGTTAGAATTTTTTCTATTGAGCATTTTATAAGCAGTAGCACTCATACTCCTACTTTCGATACAGACTCGTTAACTGGAGATACCATTATTTATTACGACTTATGTATTGGAGAAGAACTCACCTTAGTGGCAGGTGCAACTTTCCCAAATATTAACAACAGCAATACTCAAACGATAGACAGCACCCAATTTACTTGGTACTTAGACAATGTTGAAATTTCTACAGAATTAGAATACACAAATACCTATACTACCTCTGGAGGCTTTATTATCAACATTACATCTGAGAATGTAAATGGCTGTGCCAATACAATACCTTATACCGTTTATGTTAGAGTATCTACACTTCCCACCATTAATTTATCTGCTAATCCTCCGCTTATTTGTCCAGATGTAGAGAGTCTAATTAGCAACGACCCTGCCGCTGATGTAAACATAAATATTGTATATACACCTGGAAACTGGACGACGACTCCCTGTGATGATGAGTTTTCAGAACCACTTTACCTACCTGATGGAAGTGGTGCTACCTACAATACAGATATTACCTTAGCATGTTTCGGAGATGGACAAACGTTAACCGATGTAAACGATATACTCAGTATAAACGTAAACATGGAACACTCCTACACTGGAGATTTAGACATCTTTATTACAGCTCCCAATGGCGTGCAAGTTCAATTATTTGCTCAATCCGGATTAGGCACCTGGTTTGGAGAAGCAACTGATAATAATGCTACAGCAACAAATCCTGGAATTGGTTACGACTACGGCTGGTCTGCGAATCCAACTTATAGTGGAACCATGGCAGATGGTATGGCAAATGGAAATACAACTCCTACAACAGCTCCAAATGGAGCAACTGGAATAACATTAAATCCAGACATATATTTACCCCTAAATAGTTTAAATGCTCTTTTAGGAACCCCTCTTAATGGCGACTGGACTCTCACTATTGTTGATAATTTATCACTTGACAACGGATGGATTTTCTCATGGGGTATGGCCATCAATCAGAATATAATTCCTAATTCATGGAGTTACAATAATTTTATAGTCGATCAGTATTGGGATGCAAACCCTACCATTGTTTCGAGTAGTGGAACAGACTTAACTGTTTTTTCAAGTACACCTGGCATAGAAACCTATACCTACATTATAGAAGACAATTTTGGTTGTACCTATACAGAAGACATGGAACTTACAGTAACTTCTCATGTTACCGCAACATCTAGCACCATAGATGCCATTTGTACTACAAACACTGGAGAAGTAAGTCTATCTATAAATGGAGGTACTCCAAATTACAACGTGTATTGTAATGGTGGGGTGTTTACTGGACAAAACATTACTAATATGGCTCCTGGCATCTATACTTATTTAATAAAAGACACTATAGGTTGTGAGTTCACCGGTTTAGATACTATTGGTATAGAACTAATTGACTTGGAATTTTCCTACGAAGAAACCGACGATATTTGTGATGACGAAGTAGGAGAAATAACTATAGTACCCACAAATGGCTATGCTCCATATTCGTACAATTGGACTATTAACAACCCAAATAGCCCAACTATAGCAAACATTGGTTCGGGTACTTACTTAGCCGAGGTAACCGATAATTATGGCTGTAGGGGTATAGCGGGTACCTCTATAGAAAATGTAGAATTAGAGCTTTTATTTAGCAGCTCCTCAGAATACGACCATTGCGAGCAAAACATCGGATCAGTTACAGTAATTCCCTTAAATGGATTGGCACCTTACATCTATAATTGGAGCGATGGTTTTCCAGACACAACAACGGTACCAGACCTAAACAATGGAGAATACGATGTTTTAGTAACAGATTCTCATGGCTGTGTTGGAGAAACTACAATCGAGGTAATTAACATTCCTGGACCTACAGCCTTATTTGATGTTAGCTCTGATACTGTTGTATTTAAAGAAGCACTGGTAGATTTTATAAACTTATCTAGCTCAGACCCTACAACAACCATTGTAGAAACCTACTGGAGCTTTGGTGAAGGAACCTTTACCTATGCCTATCAGCCATCGCATAACTTTCATCAAGTTGGAAGCTATATTGTTGAGCTTACCGTACTAGATTCCGAAGATTGTACAGACAGATATTATAAAGAAATTATTTCTACCGTAGATTTTCTGTTTTGGCCTCCCACAGCATTTTCGCCAAATGGAGATAATATTAATGATGAATTTAAGCCCTTGCTAAAAGGAATAATTGAGGACAGTTATCACATGTCTATATACAATCGTTGGGGAAAACTCGTTTTCGAAACTAGAGATACAGATGAGGGTTGGAATGGTTCCTTAGATGACGGATCAGAAGTTGCTCAAGACAGTTATACGTTTATGCTTTCCTTTAACACCCATGAAAATGTAATTCAAAAAAAAACTGGGACATTTGTTCTGCTTAGATAAATCCTATGCTAAAAAAAATAAGTATCATTTTAGTTTGTTTGCTAAGTTCTGAATTTGCTTTAGCACAATGCCAAAGTATAGTTCCGAGTATTACACCAAATAGTACTCCTAGTATAGAAATAGATCCAGACAATGGCCAAGAAGTTTTATTTTACGACATCTGCCAAGGAGAAAGCATAACTTTTGAAGGCGATGCATTGTTTCCTGAGAACAATACAAATTACGAACAAACAATAGCCAGTTCTACCTTCACATGGACAAATAATGGCGGAAATGTACAAACAGGAATTTCAACAACCTATACGTTTGCAAATGCGGGCGGATATGAAGTGGTCTTAAATGTTGAAGATGTAAATGCCTGCGCTAACTTAATTATAGTCAAGGTCTTTATTAGGGTATCTACAACTCCTGAAATAAACCTATCTGCAGATCCACTTACTGTATGTCCAACTATGAATTCGGAACTTGAAGCTCTTATTGAGTTTACACCCACCACCTGGTATAGTTATTACAACAATATTTTTTCTGAAGAACTATTTATTCCAGACGGCCCTGCATGCCCGCCAGGTGCCTATCAAACAGAAATTGAGTTTAACTCCTTTTTACCCAATCAAACACTTACCGATGTTAATGATTTTTTACGTGTATGTATAGACATGGAGCATTCATATTTGGGTGATATCATGATTAATTTACACGCTCCAAATGGAAGTACAGTTGTTCTTTTAGAAGATCAAAACGGAATAGGTCCGGGTAATGGAATGGGTGGTGAAGGTTTAGGTTTACCAGAAAATAACGATTCTTTTGATAATGCATGCTCTGGAGAAGAAAACCCTGCAGGAACAGGATATACGTACTGTTGGTCGCCTAACCCAAGTACAGGAAGCTTACAAGACTTAAATAATTCAGGGCAACTTCAAAATCCTGTTCAGGAGTCCGTTATTGCGGGTAATACAAATATTTTTTCTGCGTACAACAACAGTTTTAACAACTTAGTAAACAGTCCTTTAAATGGAACATGGGCTGTGGAAGTAATTGATACTTATAATTTCGATAATGGCTGGATATTTCAGTGGTGGATAGATTTTAATGTAGACCTACTTCCCTCGTATTGGTCTTTTACACCCAGTATAGAATCTGGAGAATGGCAAGAGTCGGAAACAACAGTTGTTGTTAATGGAAATTCAATGACAATTAATCCGCCTATTCCTGGCATTTACGAATATGAGTATACACTAGTAGATAATTTTGGTTGTGAATATTCGGATTTTGTAGAAATTGAAGCAATAAATGGAGTAGAGCTACAAACAAATGTAAATATTCCTGATGAGTGTACTCAAGCCATAGGCTCTGCTACCATCGAAGGAATTGGAGGTTTAGAACCTTACACATATTCTTGGCCAACACTTGGCTTTTCTGGACAAACAGCTGGTAATTTAAACTCGGGTACCTATCCTTATACCATAACAGATGCCCAAGGTTGTGTTTTCGAAGGGCTCGCTATTGTTGATCAGGTAGGTTTAGAAGTGGAATTAGAGCTACTAGAAAGCAGCGATGACATCTGCGAACTGGGTTATGGAGAAATGTTGGTAGCCCCTATTTCTGGTAGCCCTCCTTATTCTTATGATTGGGCAAACTCTAATTCAACATCAGCCTTAGGGACTAATCTTTTTACGGGTTTGCAAACCGTTGTAGCTACAGATGTTAACGGATGTACTGGCGATTTTTCCTACTTTATAGGAAACATACCACCACCAGAAGCAGAATTTAGTTACTACCTGGACTCCTGTACTTTTGAACTTACATTAACTGATGAAACGGATGGTGCCATTTATTCTCATTGGGAAATTGGAACTAATTTAACCAGCAGCCAAACAACTACATCACTGCATTTAACCCCAGGCTTAGCATACCCCATAACACTTATTAGTTCTATTGAATATTGTTCAGACTCAGTCGTACAGACTGTAGACCTCACTCTTAGTTCTGTATTGGACAGAATTAAATTTCCAAATGTTTTTACGCCTAACAACGATTTTATAAACGATTATTTCACCATTAAAGGATTAAAATATTGCGACAAGGGAAGCTTAAGAATTTTTAATCGTTGGGGAGAAGAAGTCTATTACACACTTCACCCTGAAGAAGAACCTTGGAATGGCAAGAAGCAAGGTTTAGAGGTATCCGAAGGAGCTTACTTCTACGTATTAGACCTTACCTATACAAAACTAAAAGGGGTACTTAATTTATATAGGTAAGCATCTACTCAAGCAAAAAAAACTCAATGAAAATTGAGTTTTTTTTGCTTAGAAAATTAACAGTATCAAAAAAAAAAATCGTATTAATTATAAAAAATTGCTATTAAAAACAAGTACTTAAATCAATGTTATATTTTTACTAAAATTAGTTTTAACTGCATATATTTTAATTTAATTAAAAGAAGTCAAAATAATGGCAATAAATTATATTAAAAAAAAATATAAAATTATCTTCGAAAAAAATAGTTACTCTTAAAGCGGTACTGTTTTTGCTGTGTTTAAACAAACCCCCCAGTAACATGAAAAAGCTTTCTTTACTATTCATTTTGCTTGTTATTTCAACAATAACAGTAGCACAAAATCCATGTCAAGAAATATTACATTCTATTACAAGTAGTTCGCACTCACCTGTTTTTGAAATAGACCCACTTAACGGAGCAACCATAATTTATTACGATTTATGTATAGGCGAAGAACTCACTTTGATTGCCGAAGCTACCTTTCCAGAAAATAACACAAGCTATACTCAGTCTATGGCTACCACAGAATTTACTTGGTATGTAGATGAAACCGATATAGCTAGTGGAACAGAATATACAAACACTTACAATACTTCAGGAGGATTTATACTCGCAATTACGTCTGAAGATATAAATGGATGTGATAACATTGAACAATTTCCAGTATTTGTTCGTGTTTCTACTATACCAACACTAAACCTTAGTGCCAACCCATCTAGTGTTTGTCCAGACATCGAATCTTTTATAGGTAATGATCCGTCGTCTGATGTAAACATAAACGTAGATTATGTTACTGGTGGATGGAACTCTACAGCTTGTGTAGATGAGTTTTCGGAACCCTTGTACCTTCCCGATGGAAGTGGAGTTACCTACAATACAGATATTACTTTAGCTTGTTTCGGAGAAGGACAAACGTTAACCGATGTAAACGATATCGTTAGTATAAACGTAAACATGGAACACTCCTTCTCTGGAGATTTAGATATGTATATTACAGCGCCTAATGGCGTAGAAGTACAACTATTTGCACAAGCCGGAAGCAGTACCTGGTTTGGAGAAGCAACTGACCAAGATGCTACAGCAACAAATCCTGGGATTGGCTACGACTACGGCTGGTCGATGAATCCAACTTATAATGGAACCATGGCAGAGGCTATGGCCAATGGAAACACAACTGCTACTACAGCTCCAAATGGTCAAACTGGAACAACATTAAATTCAGAAATTTACTTACCTCTAGAAAGTTTAAATGCTCTTTTAGGCACTCCGCTTAATGGGAATTGGACGATCACTATAGTAGACAATTTAGGAATTGACAACGGATGGATTTTCTCATGGGGAATCTCAATAAACGCGGATGTAATTCCTTCTTTCTGGAGTTACAACAACTTTATTGTAGACGAATATTGGTCTGAAAATTCAACCATCATTTCAAGTAATGGTACAGATTTAACTATACTGCCAACTTCTCCAGGTATTGAGACTTACACCTATATTATAGAAGACAACTTTGGTTGTACTTATTCTGAACAGATGCTTCTTACCATAACTTCTCCTGTTAGCGCTACATCTAACCCAACAAACGACATTTGTGGCTCGGACTCAGGAGAAATTAATCTAAGTATTAGTGGTGGTACGCAAAATTATAGTGTAAACTGGAACGAAGGTGAATATGCTGGGCAAAACATTACAAACATAGCTGCTGGAATTTACAACTATTTAATAATAGATGCAATTGGTTGTATGTTTTCTGGGGTAGATAGTATTATTACAGAGACTATAGAACTAGAGTTTGAATACGACAACTCCAACGACATATGTGATGACCAAGTTGGTGTGGTAAATATTGTACCTACAAATGGATATACTCCTTACAATTATAATTGGAATTTTACCAATCCAAACAGCCCTACCGTTACCGATATTGGAGCAGGAACTTATATTGCTGCAGTAACAGATAATTATGGATGCGAAGGTGTAGCAATAACATCAATTATTAATGAAGATTTAGAACTCGAGTTCGAAACCTCTTCAGAGTTCGATCACTGCGATCAAGATATTGGATCGGCAACGGTTATACCTCTTAATGGTCTTGCTCCTTATTCGTTTAACTGGGACGATGGTTTTCCTGACAATGCTACAGCTCAAAATATAAACGATGGAGCATACGATGTTTTTGTAACAGACGATCATGGCTGTGTTGGCGAAACTACTGTTGAAGTACTAAACATACCTGCCCCTGTTGCTTATTTCGAAACAGAATTTGATACCGTAGTATACAATACTGGCCTTGTGGAATTCTTAAACTTATCTAGCTCTGACCCTACCACTACTATAACAGATACGTATTGGAGTTTTGGAGAAGGTACCTTCTCCCAAGTATTTCAACCGTCCAATAATTTCAATCAAATTGGCACTTACATTGTGGAACTTACCGTTACAGATTCTAAAAACTGTACCGATAATTATTTTAAAGAAATTGTATCTAAAGAGGATTATTTATTTTTCCCACCTACAGCATTCTCTCCAAATGGAGATAATATAAACGATGTGTTTAAGCCAATAGTTAAAGACATCATTCAGGAAAGTTACCAAATGTACATTTACGATCGTTGGGGAGAATTAGTCTTTGAAACCAAGGATTATAAAGAAGGATGGGATGGTACGAGAATAGACAAAACAACAGAAGCTAAACAGGATTCCTATTCATTTCTCATTCTATTCAATACCTTTAAGAATGAAATTGAAAAGAAGACGGGTACATTTGTTCTTATAAAATAAACAGATGTTAAAAAAACATAGGTTTCTTTGTAATATTCTTAGCTACCTTTGAATTTGCTTTATCTCAATGTCAAAGCATCGTTTCTAGTATTAGCTCAAACACAAGTATCAGTATAGAAACAGTCCCAATTAATGGGGAGGAAGTATTCTTTTACGACATTTGTCAAGGAGAAAGTCTTTTATTTGAAGGCAGCGCTTTATTTCCTGAGAATAATACCAACTACGAACAAACGTTAGCCAGCTCAACTTTTAAATGGGCAAATAATGGGGGCGATTTTCAAACCGGAATATCAACCACCTATACTTTTTTACAAGGGGGGCGGTCATGAGGTAATTTTAAATATTGAAGATGTAAATTCTTGCTCAAATTTAATAATAGCCAAAGTGTTTATTCGGGTATCTACCACGCCAGAAATAACGCTATCTGCTGATCCTCTTTCGGTTTGTCCAAATACAAATTCTGAGCTTGAAGCTCTTATTGAGTTTACGCCTACAACTTGGGAGATAGATTACAACAACACTTTTTCTGAAGAATTATTTATTCCAGACGGTACTGCCTGCCCGCCTAGTGCCTATCAAACAGAAATTGAGTTTAACTCCTTTTTACCCAATCAAACACTTACCGACATTAACGACTTTTTACGTGTATGTATTGAAATGGAACATACATGGATGGGTGATATTATGATAAATTTACAAGCTCCAAATGGAAGTACAGTTGTTCTTTTAGAAGATCAAAACGGCGCAGGTGATGGTAATGGAATGGGGAGCATCAATTTAGGTTAACCTGCAAATAACGATTCTTTTAATGATGTATGCTCTGGAGACGAAAATCCTGCAGGAACAGGATATACGTAATGCTGGTCGCCTAACCCAAGTACCGGAAATTGGCACGATTTGGAAAATGCTTGTCAATTACTAAACCCTGTTCAAGAGTCGGTTATAAATGGTAATACAAATATTTTTTCTGCGTACAACAACAGCTTTAACAATTTAGTAAACAGCCCTTTAAACGAAACATGGACTGTGGAAGTTATTGACACTTGGGGAGGAGACAATGGCTGGATATTTCAGTGGTGGATAGATTTTAATGAAGACATACTTCCATCAAATTGGTCTTTTACACCCACTAAAGAGTCTGGAGAATGGCAAGAATCGGAAACAACAGTTGTTGTTAATGGAAATACAATGACTATTAATCCGCTTATTCCTGGCATTTACAAATATGCGTATACGGTAGAAGATAATTTTGGTTGTGAATATTCTGAATTTGTAGAAATAGAAGCAATAAACGGAGTAGAACTCTTAACAAATAATAGTATTCCAGACGAATGTACTCAAGGAATTGGCTCTGCTACTGTAGAGGGGATTGGAGGATTGGAACCTTAACTATACTTTTGGCCAAGTCTGGGTGTATCTGGTCAAACAATATCCAATTTAGCCTCGGGAACTTATCCTTTTTCTATCACCGATTCTCAAGAGTGTATATTCAATGGAGTATCTATAGTCCAACAAGAAGGTATTGAAGTTGAATTAGAAGTGATAGAAAGCAATAATGATATCTGTGAACTTGGTTACGGTGAGATGTTGGTTGCTCCTACTTCGGGTACCCCTCCATTTTCGTATATCTGGGAAAACTCTAATTCTATTGCTGCATTAGGTACAAATCTTTTTACAGGATTACAAACCGTAATCGCTACGGATATAAATGGATGCCAAGGTGATGTATCGTACTTTATTGGAAACACTCCCCCACCAATTGCAGAGTACAGTTATTATTTAAATTCGTGTACAAATGAAATTACGCTCTTTAGTGAGACCGATGACATACTTTACTCCTATTGGAAAATAGGAGAAGAATTGTTGATTACCGGATCAAGCACTACATTGAAACTAAAACAAGGAGGAATGTACCCCATAACACTTATTAGTGCTAAAGAATATTGTTAGATTCGGCTACTCAAGTTATAGACCTTCTTAGTACAGATGTACTAAACAGAGTAAACTTTCCTAATGTTTTTACGCCCAATAACGATTTTAAAAATGACTATTTCACTTTAAATGGTTTAAAAGAGTGTGACGAAGGAATTTTAAGAATCTTTAATAGATGGGGAGATGAAATATATTATACTTTAGCACCACTGTTAGAACCTTGGGATGGAAAACACTTAGGAGTTGATGTTGCAGAAGGTACTTACTTCTATATTTTAGATTTAAGGTATACCAAACTAAAAGGAGTACCTAATTTGTACAGATAGTTTAAAATTTAAGAACAAAAAAAAACTCAATTTACATTGAGTTTTTTTTTGTTCTTAAAAGCTACTTACGCATCGATATTAGCATACTTGGCGTTGCGTTCGATAAAATCTCTACGAGGTGGAACTTCGTCGCCCATTAGCATAGAAAACACACGATCAACTTCTGTGGCACTATCAATAGTTACCTGTCTAAGTGTTCTGTTTTCTGGTTGCATAGTGGTATCCCATAACTGAGAAGCATTCATTTCACCTAAACCCTTATAGCGTTGTATGCCAACAGAAGATTCTTTTCCCTTGGCCATATCAGCTACGTTTGCATCGCGTTCTTCATCGTTCCAACAATAACGTTGGTCTTTTCCTTTTTTTACTAAATACAAAGGAGGTGTAGCAATATAAATGTAGCCGTTTTCTACTAAGTCTCTCATGTACCTAAAAAAGAAAGTAAGGATAAGGGTAGAGATGTGTGAGCCATCTACATCGGCATCACACATAATAACAACTTTATGGTAGCGTAACTTAGTCATATTCAAAGCTTTACTGTCTTCATCGGTTCCTATAGAAACTCCTAGGGCAGTAAATATGTTTTTAATTTCTTCGTTTTCAAAAACCTTATGTTGCATTGCTTTTTCAACATTTAAGATCTTACCTCTAAGCGGTAAAATGGCTTGAAAGGCTCTGTCTCTACCTTGCTTTGCTGTCCCGCCTGCAGAATCTCCCTCAACTAAAAAGATTTCACATTTTTTCGGGTCTTTTTCTGAGCAATCGGATAACTTTCCTGGCAAACCAGTAGAAGACATAACTGTTTTACGCTGCACCATTTCTCGCGCTTTACGAGCTGCTTGACGTGCTTTGGCTGCTAAAATTACTTTTAAAATAATTTGTTTAGCATCCTTTGGGTTTTCTTCTAGATAGTTGTTAAGCATTTCACCTACCAACTGATCTACTGCTCCAGAAACTTCAGAATTCCCTAACTTAGTTTTGGTTTGTCCCTCAAACTGAGGTTCCATAACTTTTACAGAAATAACGGCTGTAAGGCCTTCACGGAAATCATCTCCAGCTACGGTAACTTTTTCTCGCTCTAGCATACCCGACTTTTCAGCATAAGACTTTAAAGTACGAGTTAAAGCTCTACGGAAACCTGCAAGGTGTGTTCCACCCTCGTGAGTATTAATATTATTTACGTAAGAATGTAAGTTCTCCGAGTACGTTGTGTTGTAACTCATGGCAACTTCTACAGGTACACCATTCTTCTCTCCCTCCATGTACATTACATTTTGGATAAGTGTTTCTCGAGTTTGATCTAAGTACTCAACAAATTCTCCTAAACCACCTTCAGACATGAACATTGCAGTAATGTCCTTACCATCCTCATCTTGTTCTCGTTTATCGGTTATTGATAAAGAAATACCTTTGTTTAAGAATGACAATTCTCGCATTCTTGAAGCTAAAATGTCGTAGATATACTCGGTAGTTGTAAAAATAGAATCATCTGGTCTAAAAGTAATAATAGTACCTCTGTAATCTGTTGTACCCACCTCTAAAACCTCTGTTTGAGGTATACCTTTTGAATATTCTTGAGTAAATACTTTACCATCTCTGTGAACTTCTGCTTTCAAGAAAATAGAGAGTGCATTTACACAAGATACACCCACACCGTGTAAACCACCGGAAACTTTGTAAGAATCTTTATCAAATTTACCACCTGCGTGCAATACAGTCATTACAACTTCTAGAGCAGACTTACCTTCTTTAGGATGCATCGCAGTAGGAATACCACGTCCATCATCCTTTACAGAGATCGAGTTATCGGTATTTATAATTACATCTATGTTTTTACAATGTCCAGCTAAAGCTTCATCTATTGAGTTATCTACCACTTCGTATACCAAGTGGTGTAAGCCTTTCTGTCCAATATCTCCAATATACATGGCTGGACGCAGTCTTACAGCTTCTAATCCTTCGAGTACTTGAATACTGTCGGCCGAATATTCTTGTCCTTTTATCTCTTCACTCATAGTGTATCGCTTTTATAAGTCAAATTTGACATCTAACAAATATAAACATTTAGTGCATTTACACGAATTTGATTGATGCTAAAAACATTCATTTTATTAACATTTTGGCTGTTCATTAACATTTGAATAATCGACTGTATAGGTCAAAAAAAAAGGCTCCTAAAAGGAGCCTTTTCAAATGTGTTTAGAGTTAATTTACTCTGCAACAACCTCGAATGCTACATCAACAACAACTTGTCTGTGTAAACGTACTGAGGCATTGTATTTACCTAACGCTTTAACAGATCCACCTGTAATTGTGATGTACTTCTTTTCAATTGCTTGACCTGCTTTAGCAAAATTTGCTGCTAAATCTATGGTGGTAATTGAACCAAATAATTTATGTCCGCCTTCTGCAACTTTGGCTGATAACTTAACCTCTAGACCTTTAAGTGCCGTAGCGATCTTGTTAGCGTCATCCACCATTTTTTGCTCTTTAAAAGCTCTTTGTTTTAAGTTTTCAGCTAATACTTTTTTTGCTGAATCAGTAGCCAAAATACCTAGGCCTTTAGGAATAAGAAAATTTCTACCGTAACCGTTTTTCACAATTACAAGATCATCTTTAAAACCTAAGTTTGCTACCTCTTGAGATAAAATAATTTCCATCGTTCTTCGGTATTTTACTTCATTAAATCAGTTACGTAAGGTAAAACAGCTACGTGACGTGCTCTTTTTACCGCCTGGGCTACTTTTCTTTGAAACTTCAAAGAAGTACCAGTAATACGACGAGGTAAAATTTTACCTTGTTCGTTTAAAAATCTCGTTAAGAAATCTGGATCTTTATAATCGATGTATTTGATACCCGATTTCTTAAAACGACAATATTTCTTCTGCTTACCTGTATCAATAGATAGAGGAGTAAGGAATCTAATTTCTGAATTACTAGCCATTACTTCGTCGCTTTAGATTTGGTTAACTTCTCTCTTCTTTGGGCAGCGTAAGCCATAGCGTCTTTATCCAAGGCAACAGTTAAGAATCGCATAACTCGCTCATCTCTTTTTAAAATAACCTCTAAAGTAGAGGTTAATGTTACTTCACCTTTGAATTCTACTAAAAAGTAAAATCCACTTTTCTTTTTCTGGATTGGGTAAGCCAGCTTTTTCAAGCCCCAGCTTTCCTCTGCTACAATCTCAGCTCCATTTGATTTCAAATGGGCTGTGAACTTGCTTACTGCTTCCTTTGTCTGTTCATCAGACAAAACGGGATTCAAAATGAAAACAGTTTCGTAGTTTCTCAACATTGTTATTAATTTAGTTTTTTGTCCAAAATGGTCTGCAAAAGTACGCAATTTATCTTAAAAATAAAAACATAAATACAGCAGCAATTTATATTTAATGTTCTGGCTTTTGTTTTAATAAATCTGAGCGAGAACTTAAACATATAATAAGGTTTATTACTCGTGGTGGTAGGGTTCGTTTTTCAAAATTGAGAATGCTCTGTACACTTGTTCTACAATAAATAAACGTATCATTTGATGCGACAATGTCATTCTAGACATAGACAACTTCCCCTGCGCTTTAGCGTAAACTGAAGCATCAAAACCATAAGGGCCACCCACAACAAGCACCAAACGCTTTATACCAGAGTTCATTTGGTTTTGTAAGTGTTTCGAAAATTGCATTGAAGAGTATTCCTTTCCTTTATCGTCTAATAGAACCAACTTATCACTAGGCTTTAATTTTGACAAGATTAACAAACCTTCTTGTTTTTTTTGTTGAGTTTCGGATAAGGATTTTCTATTTTTAAGATCAGGAATCTCCTCATAATCGATACCTATATAGTGTTTTAGACGATTTAGATATTTATCTATCCCATCCGCTAAATACTTCTCATCGGTTTTTCCAATAACTAAAAGTAAGATCTTCATCAATATTCTTTAAAAAGTTACTTATTTTTACAAAACGCAAAGTAACAGAATCTTATGATTACGAAAAAACAAGTACTCCCATTTATAAAATTGGCATTTACAGAAGACGTTAGAGATGGCGACCACAGCTCTCTAGCATGCATACCCAAAAATAAAATGGGTAGAGCTCAATTGCTAGTTAAAGACCAAGGAATTATTGCAGGTGTTACACTAGCAATATGGATTTTTGAAAGTATAGACCCTAATTTACACATAGATGTTAAGTTAAAAGATGGAGATGCTGTAAAAAAAGGAGACATTGTTTTTGTGGTAGAAGGCTCCTCCATATCTATACTTACTGCAGAGCGATTGGTTTTAAATTGCATGCAACGCATGAGCGCTATTGCTACTAAAACAAGAAAATATGTAGCCTTGCTTACAGGTACAAAAACAACCATTTTAGACACCAGAAAAACTACACCTGGAATACGAATTCTTGAAAAATGGGCTGTTAAAATTGGTGGTGGAGCAAATCATCGGTTTGGATTGTATGACATGATTATGCTAAAAGACAACCATATAGATTATGCGGGTGGCATTACTAAGGCTATAGAAAAAACCAAAACGTACTTAAAAGACAAGCAGCTCAAGCTTAAAATTGAAGTAGAGGCAAGGGATCTCAATGAGGTAAAAGAGATTATGAAGTCAGAAGGTGTTCATCGGATTATGCTAGACAACTTTACACCCGCAGAGACCATTGTGGCGGTTAAGTTTATAAATGGTAAATTCGAAACAGAATCTTCTGGTGGAATTACGAGTGAAACAATTCGATCTTACGCAGAGTGTGGAGTAGATTTTATTTCTGTTGGCGCTCTAACCCATTCGATTTACAACATGGACTTAAGTTTAAAAGCTTTTTAATAAATTAACACCTTATAATTTGGGATTAAAAAAAATTACAAAAAAATTAATCTTACCTGGATTCGATGGCCTAAGCCTGTATCAGGTCTCTATGTTCTTCTACAAAGGCTTATTGGAAGGCGCAATTACAACTCGAGCCTCTTCCCTAGCCTTTAATTTCTTTCTTGCATTTTTCCCTTCCATCATTGTATTATTTACAATAATACCTTTTGTTCCTATTGATGGGTTTCAAGAACAGTTGTTTGATTTAATGAGTGAAATATTACCACCATCTACCTTCGATGCAACTAAAACTATTCTAGATGACATCGTTAATCACGAACAAGGGGGATTGCTTTCCTTAACCTTTCTCTTAGCCTTATACTTTTCTACAAATGGAGTTAATGCGATGATTACCGGATTTAATGCAACCTACCATTTAACAGATAAAAGATCCTGGTGGCAATTAAGATTACTGTCTTTTGCATTAACAACAATACTTGCATTACTCCTTGTATTAACCATCGTATTTCAGCTCTTTTCTCAAGGATTTATGGCCAGCCTTGTAAGCGAAGGATATTTAAAACAATATTCTGCAGACATCATTTTATATGTAAAAGAATTTATTTTAGTAATTGTATTATTTATTGGCTACAGTATTTTGTTTTATTTCGGTCCGGCAGATAAAAAAGGCTGGCGCTTCTGGTCTACTGGATCTATTACAAGTACTTTTTTGAGCGTAATATCCTCCTTAGCTTTTAGTTACTACGTAACAAATTTTGCGCAATACAACAAGCTCTATGGGTCTATAGGAACCTTATTGGTTATTTTACTTTGGATGTATTTTAACTCCATTATTCTTTTACTCGGATTTGAGCTAAATGCGAGTATCGTAAGTGCCAAAGAGCGGCAACTAAATAAGCTTGACTAAACCATATTTAGTACCTACCTTTTGAGTCTAATAAAAATACATACGCTAATGAGAATTTTTTCCTATCTACTACTCCTGTTGTTTATCTCTTTCAGCTCGGTTTCTGCTCAAAACAAAGCGCTAAAATACAATCCGATAGCAGAACCAAATACCTACAGAAATTTAGACAACCCCAATTACTGGAAAAACAAAAAGCCCCACTCCGATTACTGGCAACAAGATGTTTACTATATAATTTCTGCGAACATAGACGAGCAAAAAGACCGTATAGACGGAACCGAAAAGCTAACCTATTGGAATAATTCTCCAGACGATTTAAATGTTGTTTATTTTCATCTGTATCAAAATGCTTTCCAACCCGAGTCGCATCATGCAGACCTAAACCAACAAAACAACAACACAGTTAAATACGGCCCTTACGAAGCAGATAAAAAGGGTACTGAAGTACATAGAATAACTTCAAATGGCAGGGAAATTCTCTTAGAACAAGACAATACTATTCTAAAAGTACACCTTAGTAAGCCAATTAAATCGGGCGAATCTATAGATTTTGATATCGAGTTTACCACCTATTTTGGAGAAGGAGCAATGGGCCGAAGAATGAAAAAATTTAAAACTGATGGAAAAACGCATTACGATGGTGTACACTGGTACCCCCGAATTTCTGTATACGACGCAAAGTTTGGCTGGACAACTGACCAGCATCTAGGAAAAGAGTTTTACGGAGATTTTGGTAGCTTTGACGTAGAGCTAACTTTTGCTGCAAACTATATTGTAGATGCTACAGGGTTTTTACTCAATAGAACTGCATTAATTCCTCAAGAATTAAAAGAAAAGCTTGCTATTAAAAACTTTAAAGATAAACCCTGGAATGAACCTGCCTCAGTAATAATTAAATACAACCCTCTAAAAAGAAAAACGTGGAAGTTTCATGCAGAAAATGTACACGACTTTGCTTTTACAGCCGATCCGAACTATAGAATTGGCGAAGCGACATGGAATGGAATTACCTGCTATGCTTTGGCGCAAGAACAACATGCTAGCAAATGGCAAAATGCAGCTGAATATGCAGCTAAAATAATTCAAGTTTTTTCTGAAGATTTTGGCATGTATACTTACCACAAAATGATTGTAGCTGATGCTAGAGATGGTATGGAATACCCGATGCTTACCTTAGATGGTGGTTCAGATCCTAGCTATAGAGGATTATTAGTACACGAAATTGGCCACAATTGGTTCTACGGTCAGGTTGGAAACAACGAGACCTATAGAGCTGCTTTAGATGAAGGGTTTACTCAATTTTTAACCGCCTGGGGATTAGAACGAATAGATGGAGATAAAATGGTTCAAAAATTATCTTCTAATAAATACATCGCAAAATACACCAAAGATTTACACCCAAGAGACCGCTCTGTTTACTATGCCTATATTAAAGACGCAACAAAAAACAACACCCCTCAATTAAACACGCATTCGGATGATTTTGGATCTGCTTTAGGTCATGGCGGTGGTTATAGACATGTATACTATAAAACAGCCGCAATGTTGTACAATTTGCAATACGTATTGGGCGATGAACTCTTTTTAGAAGCCATTCAAAACTATTTCAATACATGGAAAATGGCACATCCCTACTTCAACGATTTTAGAGAAAGTGTAATTTCCTATACCAAAGTAGATTTAAATTGGTTTTTTGACCAATGGCTCGAAACAACAAAAGACATCGATTACGCTATAAAATCCGCTAAAAAATTAAAGGGCTCGGATGAACTATTCGAAATTACATTTGAGCGAAAAGCTGAAATGCAAATGCCCATTGATTTTACTGTAATTTCAAAATCGGGAGAAAAGAAAAATTACCACATACCAAATACTTGGTTCGTTAAAAAAACAAACGCTACCATATTAAGTAAGTGGTACGGCTTTGGGAAAATTCACAAACAACACAGCGTAGTAATACGTTCTCCAGAGGGAATTAGAGACCTAATTATTGACCCTACAAACAGACTTGCAGATGCCTATATGGTTGACAATAGTTTACACAAAAATATTTCTCTTGAACTAGAAGACTTTGTGTGGTCGTACCCAGATTGGAAGACCTACGAACTAACAATTAAGCCAAAGCTCTGGTACAATGGATACGACGGAATTAAAACGGGAATGCAATTTAATGGTGATTATATGGATATTCGTCATAGACTAGAGGCAACCTTTTGGATAAACACTGGCTTTTCTCAAATAAAAGAATATTTACCTGTAGAGTATTTTCAATACTTAACAGACGATGATTTAGTTGTAAATCAAGAAACATCTCGAACTAGTGACTATACTAATTTCTCTTACGAATTTGCCTATAAAAACCCATTAACTACTATAAACAAAGGTTTAAATGTAAGTTTTGCTTCCAGAAAATTAGATGGACTCGATTTACATAAAATTAGATTTTCTCAAGATATGAAAAACAAAAGTATAGTCTATGCAGAACTTAAATTTATGCAGAGAGCTGGCAAAGAAAGTAGTACTTACCTACTATTGAATAACGATTCTTTTTGGAATGTAAATAGATGGAATAACACACTAAAAATAGGTTTAAACCACAAATACAAATACCCAAAAGGTACTGGAAACATTCATTTAGCCTTACGTTCTAGTACGCTTGGAAGCGACTACCAATATGCTCAAATTAATTTAGAAGTATTAAACGACTTACATCTAAATAAACTTAAATTAAAAACTCGGTTTTACATACTTCATTCTACAGGAACATCTATAGCTCCAGAAAGTAAATTGTTTGCAGCAGGTGCAAACCCAGAGCAATTAATGGAGAATAAATTTACCCGATCTACAGGTTTTATCGATAGAAGTTGGATGGAATTTGGCTCGGACTTAAATCATTTTCAAATGGGAGGCGGCCTCAATTTAAGAGCCTACGCAGGATACTTAATGCCAGAGGGTGCTATAGAATCGCAATCGTACATCTTTTCAGGAACCTCTGGCGCTTCATTTTCGGCAGAACTAGAGTTTATAAATCATTCATTTTCTAAAAACATTTCGGTTATTAATTATGTTTTTGCCGATGCTGGATTACTAAACTCAAACAATCTAGGCGAAGATCTAGAATTAAGTGATATTAGAACTGATGCCGGAGTTGGAATGAGTTTTACTGTATTTAAAAACATAGACAATATCGAACCATTAACAGTTAGAGTAGATTTACCTTGGATTATGAACAAGCCACCATTTGGTGAAAACTTTATCGATTTTAACCGATTTGTAATCGGTATAAACAGAGCATTTTAATTAAATAAAACGACGATGCAAAAAACAATTATTTTACTTCCCCTATTACTTTTATACACTGGAGTTTTGTTCGCACAAAGTGCTAACGACATAATAGGCACATGGCTCAACCAAGAAGAAGATGCACAAATAGAAGTATTTTTGGAAAACGAAAAATATTTTGGTAAAATTGTGTGGCTTAAAAACCCAAAAGATAAAAATGGTGATTGGGTTTTAGATACTAAAAATCCTAAAGAAGATTTAAGAAATCGTAAAAAATTAGGTTTAACAATCATGTACAATCTGGTTTGGAATCAAGACGATTTAGAATGGAGTGAGGGTGAGATTTATGATGCTAGAGAAGGGGACACCTTCGCTCTTGTAGCAAAAACTGTTGACTCTGAGACCTTAAACCTCAGAGGTTATATAGGCTTCTCTTTATTTGGCAGAACCACTACTTGGAAAAAAACTAAGCTTAGAGAAACTAAATAGTTCTTTATTCAATAAAACGAGTACATAAAAACTTATGTAAATGAAAAGAGGTTCGCAAATGCGAACCTCTTTTACTATGATAAAAAATCCCCCCGGATTTTGTAGCGTTGCGAAAAAGCAACACTATACATTAAGCAACAAGCGTGCCAAAAAACAAAACTTAAGCTATTCTTTATTTAAATAGTTTTCGAGGTAAGAGTAATGGTCTGATAATGCCCCATTTTCGCAAATGGTTGCTCTTTCAAGTATTTTATCTGGATCGTTCGTTAACAAGCAGGGTAAAATATACTTAATCAACTCTTCTCCAAAATCTACCGAGGCATCCTTGGGTAACTCACAAGGGAGGTTATCAACCGCCATTACGGTTATAACTTCGGGTTTTGTACAATCGTCAACTTGCTCTGTAATTGTATTGTATCCGTAAATTGGATCTAAAATGGTAGAAGGCATAATAGTACAAGCCACCGGGCCATCAATATCACAAGAAACATCGGCTACGGTTCTAATTTTAAACTCTTTTAGTTTTGCTTCTTTACGCGTAAAAAGAAAAGGAGAATCTGCAGAATAATAATGTCCTGCTATAAACATTTCGGCTGTTTTGGCGTATTTCAAAAAACTAGAACGATACAAGCTTGGATTTGCATAAAAGTCACTTTTAGAGGCTAAAGCTCCGTCGATACGTTCGTTGTAATCAAGTGTCTCTAAATGAACAAATACAGGTTCATTATACGATTTGGATAAGAAATCTTGTTTAAACACCTCTTTTATACCAATTAAACGTATGAGTTCTAAGATCCCATTCCCTACTCTGCCGGCTCCAGTAAGTACAATCTTAATGGGGTCTAATTTAATTTTACTTAACTGCAATTCCATCTCTTTTCTGTCTGCACACAAGTGAGCTGGTTTTAAATTATACGTGCCAGAGCTTTTGCCTTGAGCTAAAAAACCATTGTAACAACCAACAATACCAGCATACCGCCCAAAACCGATTAAGCGTTTGCCCTTTGGGTTTGTTAGTGTTTCGTAATCGATCATTCTAATGTTTAAAGACAACATTTTTAAAAGCAAGTCTCTATTGTAGGGCTGCTCCTTAATAGTATGCGAGAAAAAGAAATACGTCTTGTTTGCTATAAGATCTTTTTTAGGAACCTCTTTAACACCAATAAGTACATCGCAATCAAATAAATCTTCTTGTAAAACAATGCCTAAGTTTGCGTATTCTTTGTCTGTAAATTTACGAACAGAACTTGGCTGTACAACCAAGCATAATTCTGGGTATTGTTTCTGTACAGATACACATTGGCTTGGACTTAAAGCTACACGTTTGTCTGAAGGCGTTTTACCCTCTCTAATTAAACCTATTTTCATGAAACGTTTTTTAGCTTTAAATAAACTCTAATTTTATGTGGCTTAAAAGAAATTTACGATTCCTTACACTGCTCTTCAGGCTCTGCACCACAAAAGCCACAGGGCTCGCCTTCTTTAGTTATTAAAGGATTATTGCTTGCACATGTGCCCTCAAATTTACCGTCTTTTTTAGCCCATATTTTAATGGCTATTCCAGCAATTCCTACTCCTAATAAACCAATCGCAATAAGTACAGTTTTCATCTTTGTAAATTTTAGCTAATTTAGGTCAATCTATTTGAATTATTAAAATACCAAGCCGAGAGTTTTTAGCTACTCCAAGTATTGAGCTGATTCTAATACGTTAAGCTATTAAATTGGTTAAAACGATCTATGAGCTATAAAACTTGAAATAGAATAAGGTTTATAAAATAACGTTTACTTCTATTTGAAGTTCTATAGAAAAAACATCAGAAACAGACGTTTGAATTTCTTTAGCTAATTTATTAATATCCTTACCCCTTGCTCCTCCATAATTAACAAGAACTAAGGCTTGATTTTTATGAACACCATAGGATCCAAAAGTTTTTCCTTTCCAACCTGCTTTTTCGATCAGCCAGGCAGCCGGAATCTTAACTTCTAAGTTACTCACTGGATAAGATGGAATTGTTGGGTACATCTTTACCAGTTTATTAAAGTGTGATTTTAAAACAATTGGATTTTTAAAAAAAGAGCCCGAGTTGCCAATCTCTTTTGGGTCTGGAAGCTTTGATTTTCTAATGGAAATGACAGCTGCACTTACCTGTTTTGGAGTTGGATTATTTAGGCCACTCTCCGCTAAAGTCGATGCAATTGCTCCGTATTTAGCATTTACAATACCTGTACTTGAGAGCTTAAAACTTACAGATGTAATAATGTACTTTCCTTTGTGTACGTTTTTAAAAACAGATTCTCTGTAGCCAAATTCGCATGCTTTATTTGAAAATACGTGGATTTTTTCAGATTGAATATGAAAAGCTTCTAATTCTATAAATACATCCTTTAATTCTACACCATAGGCTCCTATATTTTGCATTGGAGCAGCCCCAACACTTCCGGGAATTAAAGACAGGTTTTCAATCCCATTATAACCGTGTTCAATAGACCATAAAACAAATTGATGCCAATTTTCTCCAGCTTGTACTTTAATCAGACCTTCTCCTAAATCCTCAATTCCTTTAAAATCTATTTTAACAACCAAGCCCTCAAAATCTGCACAAAGCAAAATGTTGCTTCCACCGCCTAAAATTAGCTTTGGGAGCTTACTAAATTTCGAGTCAGAATAAATTTCTTTTAAATCTGATGTGGATTGTGCAACCGTAAAAAACCGAGCTTTACAATCTAAACCAAATGTATTGTATGGTTTAAGTGATACATTTTCTAAAACTTGCATACAGTAAATTCTAAATATTATACAGTAGTTTTTTTTACTAAACTTTCTAGGGCCAATCGGTAAGAATCTAATCCGAAGCCGCTAATTGAAGCCACACAACTTCCCGCAATTAAAGACTTATGTCTATAATTTTCTCTAGCCGATGGCTGAGAAATATGCACCTCGATACAAGGAGTGCTAATGGCTGCAATAGCATCTGCAATGGCAACTGATGTATGCGTGTAACCGCCGGCATTTAAGAGAATGCTCTGGTAGGAAAAACCTACTTCCTGAATCTTATCAATCAATACGCCTTCAATATTACTTTGAAAATAATCCATCTCTAAGGAAGGATACTTGTTTTTTAAAGTAATTAAGTAATCTTCAAAAGTCTGAGTTCCGTATATTAATGGTTCTCTTTTACCTAAAAGATTTAAGTTAGGACCGTTGATGATAATCACTTTCATATATTTGCCTTTAGTTGGCTAAGATAACAAATGAACTGGAAAAGAGCTTTAGAAGAATATCGTAATTACCTCGTTTTAGAGAAGGTCTTAGCAAAAAATTCTGTTGCAGCATACTTAAGCGACTTAACAAAGCTAGCGGATTTTTGCACTCTTTCTCTAGAAATATCTGATTGTACTAGGCTAGATTCTGAAAACATTCGTGAATTTATACTAAATCTACATGAGCAAAATACTTCTGCAAAGTCGCAAGCAAGAATTCTATCCAGCTTAAAGTCCTTTTACAATTACCTTGAAATTGAGGAGTGCATCAGCTTAAATCCTTTTAAGAAAATAGACAATCCCTCTATAGAAAGAAAACTACCTGAAACACTTAGTAAACAAGCAATTGATCGTATTATACAATCTGTAGACTTATCGGGAAATTTTGGGGAACGCAATAGAACTATACTAGAGACTCTTTACTCTTGCGGACTAAGAGTTTCTGAATTGGTTAACCTTCGATGTTCTCGCCTATTTTTAGAGGACGGTTTTTTAATTGTTATTGGTAAAGGCTCTAAAGAACGACTAGTGCCCCTTAATAAAACACTTAGTACTTACCTGGTAAACTACTTGAAATTAGTGCGTTCACATCAGGTAATATGCAGCGGACACGAGGATTTTGTGTTTTTAAACAATCGAGGTAAACAACTTTCTAGAGTAATGATTTTTAACATTGTAAAGAAACACGCTACCAAAGCAGGAATCACAAAAAACATAAGTCCACATACTTTTAGGCATTCCTTTGCGAGTCATTTATTGGATGGCGGAGCAGACCTAAGAGCAATACAAAGTCTTTTAGGACACGAAAGCATAAGTACCACCGAAATATACCTTCACGTAGACCGACAATTTATTCGAGAAGAAATAATAGCCCACCATCCAAGAAAATGATCAAATTGCCGCACCCCAATATCTGGAAACTTTTTATCATTAAAGGTTCCCTTTGGTTTATGGTTGTTATGCCCGTAATTGTTCTGTTCTTTCAAGACAATGGATTGAATTTACAAGACATTATGATTCTTACAGCCACCTATTCTTTTTCGGTAGCAGTAATGGAGATTCCCTCGGGATATGCCGCAGATATATTAGGCCGAAAGAAAACACTGATATTAGGCTGTTTATTAGCCTTTTTGGGCTTTTGTTTATTTTCTATATCCTATAATTTTTGGTGGTTTCTGGTAGCTGAGGTGTTTTTAGGTTTAGGCAATAGTTTTATTTCTGGAGCAGACACGGCACTCATGTACGATAGTCTTTTGGAAGCGAAAGCAGAAGATCGATTCTTGAAGTACGAGGGACGAAGTATTTCCATTGGTAACTTCTCTGAAGCAGCTGCAGGTATTTTAGGAGGGTTTTTGGCTTCTATCTCATTTAGATATCCCGCTTATGCTCAAGTTATGGTTGCGCTAATTGCAATGCCTTTTGTATTTACGTTAAGTGAACCTAGTGTTCAAACAGAGCGTTTAAAAAGCTCTTGGAAATCAATTGCACGCGTAGTTCATTTTTCATTAATTGAATCGAAGGTATTGAGAACTCATATACTGTACTCGTCGGTTATAGGCGTTAGCACATTAATGATGGCTTGGTTGGCTCAGCCCTTTTTAAAGGAAATAGGTGTAAGTATGAAGAACTACGGATTTATTTGGGCTTTATTGAATGTAATTGTAGGAATATTTGCCTTTACAAGTCATCAATTAGAAAAAAAAATATCCTCGTTTACAAGCCTACTAATCGTTGGAATTATTACCGTAAGCACCTATTTATTTATGGGCAGTAACCTAAGTTATTACTCGCTGATTATTTTATTTGTGTTTTACGCTAATCGCGGATACGCTACTGCTTTATTAAGAAATTATATAAATATAAACACGGTTTCGAATGTAAGAGCCACTGTTTTAAGTATCCGAAGTTTCATCATACGCATCAGTTTTGCTATTATAGCTCCATTTATTGGATGGGTAGCAGACAAGCACAGTTTAGAAAAAGCGTTTATGTGCATGGGTATTATTAGTGCCATAGCAAGTATCTATTGTCTTATTTGGTTTTACAAAAACCCAGCAAAAATACTAGAGCGTAGATAAGTTTTTTTTACTACTTTTATAAAAAATTAATTCAAAATGAAACCAATTTACATTTTATTAAGCAGCCTATTTTTATTCACAACAAATAGTTTTTCACAGCAAAAAGAGATCACCTTAAATTTAAACCATTATTACAATGGGGAGGTATTTGATCTAGACAACGAATACTACCTTGAAGACACTATTAAGCTAAATATTAGTAGGCTAGAGTACTACCTTACACTAAACACTTTAGAGTCTAATACTGGAGATGTTATAGAATTTAGCGGTGAATTCATTACCGCAGAAGATTCTACTATAATCTATCCAGGCAAGCAAATTCTTGTAAATACAAAACTAAATTCCTTTCAACTTGGAGCATATGAAATTTCAGATCTATCAAATCTTGTTTTTCATATTGGTGTTCCGTCAGAAATAAATCACCAGGATCCATCTCTATGGAGCGCTAACCACCCCTTAGCGCCTAAAAGCCCAAATATGCATTGGGGTTGGGTTTCTGGCTATAATTTTATCGCTCTAGAAGCAATGGTAGATGAGGACTCTGACTCCGTTTTTGAAGCTGTTTTACAGTACCATGCAATTGGAGATGTTTTGTACACTGCTATAAATCAAAACATAAGCACAGTAGAAACAGACAGTGAAATTAAAATTTACTTAGATGTAAACTACGACAAAATGCTGCAGAATATAAATGCATCTGATGCGGGTGTATTTCATGGCCAACAAGAACAAATAGTTGCATTAATGAATAACTTTCCGAACAATAATGTATTTACAAATACAGTGAATTTAAATTTAGATGAAACTACTTTAATTGGATCTTTAAGCCCAAATCCCTTTAAAAACAGTTTGCAAATAGATCTAGAAAAAGCTACAAAACTAAAAATATACAGCTTATTAGGAACCTTAATTTCTGATCAAAATTTAGAAAAAGGATCTAACACAATTTACACCCAGGATTTAAACCAAGGCATGTATATTTTTAGGTTAGATAATGGAGCAGAAGTAGAAACCTACAAACTTCTAAAGCACTAAAATGAAGCTACTTATTGGTGTAGTTGCAGTACTGTTTTTGTACTCATGTGAGGTAGATAAGCCAATAAATAATACCTTCAAACTTACAGTCCCAAAAGGATTTCCAGAAATTAGTGTGCCTAATGACAATGCACTTTCTTTAGAAAGAATTGCTTTAGGTAAACGCCTATTTTACGATCCAATTTTATCGAAAGACAGCACTATTTCTTGTAATTCCTGTCATTTTCAGGAATATGCTTTTGCAGATAATAGGAGTATAAGTCCGGGTGTGGAAGAGCGATTAGGGAAGAGAAACTCTATGAGTTTAGCCAACGTAGCTTATGCCGACGTCCTGCTTAGAGAAGGTGGTGTTCCTAATTTAGAGATGCAAGTTTTAGTTCCAATTCAAGAACATAACGAAATGGATTTTAACATTGTAGCAGTGGCAGAAAGAATGCAATCAGACTCTAGTTATGTAAAGCAGAGTTTAGAAGCCTACAACCGAATGCCCGATGCTTTTGTTATAACCAGAGCTATCGCCTCTTTCGAAAGGACTTTGTTAAGCGGAAATTCAAGGTACGATTCAAACATTTTATCGGCATCAGAACGAAATGGAAGAGATTTATTTTTTAGCGACTCTTTGGCCTGTTCTAGTTGTCACGGTACTTTTTTGTTTACAAACCAAGAAATGGAAAACAATGGTTTGTATGAGCAGTACCCTGATTCTGGCAGATATGTTTTAACACGATTGCAAGAAGATATTGGATGTTTTAAAGTGCCTTCGTTAAGAAATGTAGAACTTACCTCACCCTACATGCACGATGGTTCCTTAAGCACTTTAGAACATGTGGTGGATCACTATGAAAGTGGTGGCTCAAACCATTTTAACCAAAGTAATTTAGTAAAAGGGTTTAACTTAACGGCGGAAGAAAGAGCTAATTTAATAGTGTTTTTACAATCCTTGACCGATTACGAATTTACACAAAACACTCTTTTTAAAGAATAAACAAAAAAGGCTTCCAATATGAAATGGAAGCCTTTTTTGTAGGGAAAACCCTTTATAATTTTTCCAGTAGATAAGTATACTCAAACTCCTCATAAGCAACATTAACAGTAGAATCATCGTACGTTCTAAAATCTTTGATAAAGAACTCAAAGGTCTCGTCTGTTAACTCAATTATACGATAAACTAAAGTCGTATCGCTTGTGGTTAAAGAAAATAGGTCGTCTGTTTGAGTCCAAGTATGTATAACAGGTGCAGTATCGAATTCTGTCCAAGTTAGAGAACTCGTAGAAACGTCAATGATAGTAAAGTCACTTTGATGATCTATAGTAAGGGTTTCTCTAGAATCGATTTCCCTAACTGGAGGATCGTAAGGTCCGTAATGACCCAACTCGTGTGTTGTTTGAGATTGAACAACCTGCCAAGTACCAATAGGAGTTGGACTTGACTTGGTTTTTTCGTCTTTTTTACAAGATAAAAACAAAGTTGTGAGTACTAAAAAACCAAGAAGTACATTTTTCATAATTACTAATTTAGATGAGCAACAAATTTACACTATATATTGATGAATTAGAGAAAAAACACAGGCTAAACAGCAGTGTTTTCAACAAAATATTGTCAATAATTCTAGGACATTAATTCCTCCTCAGAAACCGATCTCAATTGTCCTTCGGAACTTGCAATAACTGTTGCTACAGTGGCATCACCTGTTACATTAACTACAGTTCTGAGCATGTCTAGAATTCGATCTACAGCAAAAATAAGTGCAACCCCTTCTGGGTCCATTCCTACAGCTCCTAAAACAATTACTAACATAACCAAACCAGCTCCAGGAACTGCTGCAGCGCCAATAGAAGCTAGAGTTGCTGTAAGTACAATGGTTAGTTGTTGAGACAAATCTAAATCTATTCCAAAAGCTTGAGCAATAAATACTGCAGCTACAGCTTGATACAGGCTAGTACCGTCCATATTAATAGTGGCACCTAAAGGCAAAACAAAAGAACTAATTTCTTTTGAAACACCTAGATGATCTTCGCAACGCTCCATGGTTACAGGAAGAGTGGCCGCACTGGAACTTGTAGAAAATGCTAACATTTGAGCTGGCATAATTCCTTTAAAAAAGTCAACGTAATTCACGTTGGTAAAAACCTTTAGAATGATCGGATAAACTACGAAAATCATAATCAGTAAGCCAACAATTACCACCAAAGAGTATAGGCCTAATGCAGAGAACAGTTCAATAACATTATTTACATCACCGTCAGAAAAATCGACCATTAAAGAGGCTAATAATGCAAATACTCCATAAGGAGCTAAAAGCATAATCATGTCTACAATTTGCAAAATAATATCATTAACGCCGTCAAAAAAGCCTTTCACATAAACTGTTTTCTCTTCGGGTAGCATAATCATGGCAATTCCAAAAAGAATTGCAAAGAAAATAACTTGAAGCATGTTTTTATTACTAGTAGAAGCATTTATAATATTTTGCGGAACTATATCTACCATAAATTGCAAAGGACCTTGGTCTTTTACATTGGCAGCCGCTTCCATTTTAGCTTCTGTTTTCGATGCGTATTTTTCTTTAAATTCAATTCTTTTCTCCTCAGAAAAATACTTACCTGGCTGAACGGTGTTTACAATTAGTAAGCCCGTAGTAACGGCAATAACTGTAGAGACCAAATACAAGGCTATTGTTCTACTTCCAATTCTAGAAAGTTTAGAAATATCGCTCAAACTAGCAACTCCTTTAATAAGAGAGGCAAAAACTAAGGGAACTGCTATTAATTTTAATAAATTAATAAATATGATACCAAAAGGCTTTATCCAGTTGTTTGTAAACTCATCCCAACCTATGGTAATTGCCAAAAGTCCAAAGATAATACCTAAGCTCATTCCAATAATTATCTTCCAGTGTAGTGCTAATTTCTTCATGTTTTATTTAAATTTTAATACATTTATTTCTTAAATAATGATCTAATACAACCAAAGCAGTCATGGCTTCAACAATAGCTACAGCTCTTGGAACAACGCATGGGTCGTGCCTTCCTTTTCCTTTTACAATAACTTCTTGCCCCTTATTGTTAACACTATATTGGTCTTGCATAATGGTAGCTACAGGCTTAAAGGCAACTCTAAAATTTATGGTTTCTCCATTGGATATACCGCCTTGAATTCCACCCGAAAAATTGGTTTTTGTTTTGACCACGCTTTCTTCTGAACCAAAAAGGTCGTTTACTTCAGATCCTTTTTTTCTGCACATTTCAAAACCACCGCCATATTCAAAACCTTTTACGGCGTTTATACTCATCATTGCTTTAGCTAAATCAGCATGTAGCTTATCAAAAACAGGCGCGCCTATTCCGGCCGGAACATTTAAAGCAACTCCCGTTATCACGCCTCCTACTGTATCTCCATCTAATCTAACAGCATCTATATACGACAGCATTTTAGCAGCCATATCCAAGTCAGGACACCTTACAATAGTTCGGTCGATTTTAGAAAAATCGATGTTATTATCAAAAGGCTCCATCTCTAGGGTACCTAAGCCAGAAACATACGCATGGGCAAAAACACCCAATTCCTTTAAAATTTGTTTTGCAATGGCACCGGCAACCACTCGAGCAATGGTTTCTCTAGCAGAAGACCTCCCTCCTCCTCTATAATCCCGCAAACCATACTTCACATCGTAAGTATAATCTGCATGCGATGGACGATAGACATCCTTTAGATGCGTATAATCTTTTGGTTTCTGATCGCTATTTAAGATTTGAAAAGCAATTGGAGTACCTAAAGTTTTACCTTCAAATAAACCCGATAGAAACTCAACTTGATCCGCTTCTTTTCGTTGTGTTGTAATTCTTGACTGCCCGGGTTTACGTCGGTTCAACTCCAATTGAACGGCGACAAGATCAATAGAAATACCCGATGGGCATCCGTCAATAATTCCTCCAATGGCTTTACCATGGGACTCACCAAAACTTGTTAAACGGAATATTTCTCCAAATGAATTTGAACTCATAGAAAACAAAAATAGAAAATTGTTGGGAGTATCAAGTACAATCAAGCGAGTATCTAATACAGAAATAACATAGAGAGATCGTGCCGTATTAATTGTTAGTTATACCTCGGCTTTATACTAGCGAATTTTCTTATTTTTGAGCTGAATAATTCAAGTTATGAAAGTCATCGTTAAAAATATTGCCGAACTTGTTCAGGTAGAGGATCAAATTAGGCAAAAGGTTTCCGGTAAGCAGATGAAAAACCTCGCTACCCTAAAAAATGCATTCCTGTGCATGGACCAGGGCATAATTACCGACTTTGGTTTAATGGATAATTGCCCGGATACTAAGCACTGCAATGAAACTGAAATCGTAGATGCCCAGGGCGGAATGGTATTTCCGTGCTGGGTAGACTCGCACAGTCATTTAGTATTTGGTGGAACTAGAGAATCTGAGTTTGTAGACCGAATTAACGGTTTATCTTATGAAGAAATTGCAAAAAAAGGTGGAGGTATTTTAAATTCTGCTACTAAATTAAAAAACACCAGCGAGAACGAATTATACGAAAGCGCTTCAAATAGATTACATGAGTTGATTAAAATGGGAACCGGTGCTTTAGAAATAAAGAGTGGTTATGGTTTAAGCACCGAGAGTGAACTTAAAATGCTTCGAGTAATAAAACGCCTAAAAGACAATTTTCCGATTACAATAAAGGCTACTTTCTTAGGCGCACATGCACTCCCCTTAAAATACAAAAACAACAAAGAAGCTTATTTAAACATCCTAACAGAAGAAATGATTCCTAAAGTAGCTAAGGAAAAATTAGCCCAATACGTGGATGTTTTTTGCGAAAAAGGTTATTTTTCTGTGTCGGATATGGACCGCGTAATTACGGTAGGAAAAAACCACGATTTAATTCCTAAGGTGCATGTAAACCAATTTAATAGTATTGGAGGCGTTACTGCAGCAGTTAAACTTGGAGCACTTTCTGTAGATCATCTAGAAACAATGACTCAGGAAGATATCGATTCCTTAAAAGGATCTCATACAATGCCTACTTTGCTTCCATCCTGTTCGTTTTTTCTAAAAATACCCTACGCACCTGCAAGAAAAATGATAGACCAAGGTTTACCCGTCTGCCTAGCATCGGATTACAATCCTGGTTCTACACCCTCTGGTAATATGAATTTTGTTGTTTCACTTGCCTGTATTCAAATGAATATGAACCCTGAAGAAGCTATTAATGCTGCAACAATTAACGGAGCATATGCTATGGGAATCAGTAAAACAGAAGGAAGTATTGCCAAAGGAAAAAAAGGTAATATATTTATCACCAAGAAAATACCATCCTATTCATTTATTCCTTATAATTTTGGGCATAATTGTATCGAAAGGGTTTTTATAAACGGCTCAGAATTTGACCGACAAAATTATTTAAAATGAAAAAAGCACTTAGCTTAATTTTTATGCTCGTCCTTAACTCTTTTGCTTTTGCTCAAGATCAAAATTGGTTTTCTGATATTCATATATGCGAAACAAACGACACGACCATTGCTTTTCCCAGCAATGCCTATAGCGACTCTACTTTTTCTTGGTTTTTTGAAACTACTCTACTACAAAACAACACAGATATGTCTGTTACGGTGAGCCAAGAAGGCCTGTATGTTTTGCAAATAATAAACTCCGGACAAGATACAATAAGCGATAGTCTTAACCTATACATAGACTTTGAAGCCTACGATTTTGTTGTTGATGTAAATTCTGAACAAAGTATAGACTCGGTTGTACGTATGTGTATGGAAGACAATCCTACTCTAGTTTCTTCGCAGTCTGATCTCATTCATTTTTGGTATTTAGATGGGTTTGCTCTAGACGACTCTCTCGCTGAGTTTAGCTTAACCATAGAAGATATTTTGGATGAAATTGAATTTGAACAAGAATATATTTTTACAGCTTCTGTAGAAAATTCTTGTGGTATAGTTGAGGCTAAAAATGAAGTTACACTCGTTGTAAACGAATGTAAGTGTGAGTTAAATATGCCAAATGTATTTAGTCCTAATGGGGATGAATTTAACAATACATTTAAACCCTTTAACGACCACGAAGACCTACAGGAAAGCGATTATGAAAATATGTGCAAATCTACCGACTACAAAATGGAAGTTTTTAGTCAATGGGGAAGACATATAGCAACCGTAAATTCGGGCAACGACTACCCAAGTTGGGACGGTTTAAATAAAAAAGGAAATGAGGTTTCTGAAGGTGTTTACTTTTATAGAATTGTTTACAAAGTAAATGTGTACTCCGAGCCAGAAGAAAAAGAAACAACCGGGTTTGTACACTTATACAGAGACTAATAATTACCTACTAACGGATCTACTATGAGCAGAACTCAAATTCTAACAAGCCTACAAATAGAGCAAAAACTCACAAGAATAGCTTGGCAAATTTACGAAGCCAACTACCAGGAAACAACCATTATTTTAGCTGGAATCAACGGGAATGGTTTTGTGCTAGCCAAGAGGTTGGCAAAACTAATAGAATCTATTTCATCCATTAAAATATGTATTGCAGAAATTATCATTGATAAGAGAGCTCCCTTTAACACTCCAATAAAACTAGACCTTAAAGAAACTGATTTTGACGATAAGGTTGTTATTTTAGTAGACGACGTTCTGAACTCTGGCAAAACAATGATTTACGGCGTAAAATACTTTTTACAAACACCTGTTAAGGTAATAAAAGTAACTGCCTTAATAGACCGAAAACACCACAGGTTTCCCATCAGAACAGATTACGCTGGTCTTGTTTTATCTACCTCTATTAAAGACCATGTTGCGGTTGAATTAGGTGAAAATGAAGGCGTTTACGTTCAATAAAACATCAGGAAATAATTCCATCTAGAACGCGTGCTCAAAATAAGTTACATTTTAAGGGCCCTACTCATCTCTCTTTTACCGGGTGGGCCCGGAATACTCTCTAATTTAAAGCCCACCGATTTTAAAGCTCTCTTTACAGATCCTTTAGCGCAATAGGTTACCAAAACACCTTTGGGTTTTAGCGCTTTATATAACAGAACAAAAATAGATTCTGTCCATAATTCAGGCTGAATTTGCGGTGCAAAAGCATCAAAGTATATTACATCAAACTCATTTTCTAATGTTAAATCTTGAAGTTTTATATTGAGTTTTCTCAAGGAAAAGTGGGGGGCTATTAAACGAGCTTCCTCCCAAACACAGGTATGCATCTCTTTAAAAGCAATATCGTGGCCTTGTAAACCTTCGAGCGTGTTGTATTTTAATTTTGCCACCGTATCCCAACTCAAAGGATACCCCTCTAAAGAAGTGTAATTAATCTTTAAACCCGAAATCGCAGCATAAGCATAAGTGGTTAAGGCATTAAGACCAGTACCAAAACCGACCTCTAAAATAGCCGTATTTTTAAGTGCAAAATATTGCAAGCCTTCTTTAATAAAAACATGCATGGACTCTTGCAGCGCTCCATTTGTAGAATGGTATGTTTCATCTAATTCCGGAACGTATAATGTATTGGAACCATCTGTGGTACGTAATATCTCTTTTTTCAAAACGTGCATCTTTAATTCAAGGCAAATATACCAAGCAATTTTCGTATATTCACCAACCCTTATTTATATATAATTCGTCTAATGAAAAAAAATTATTTTTCTAAAAAATCACTCAGTTTTCTGGAGTCTTACCTCAATAACCCATCTCCTACAGGTTTTGAGACTGCAGGACAAAAACTATGGTTAAACTACCTAAAGCCTTATATAGACGATTATATTGTAGACACCTATGGTACCGTGGTTGGAATTATTAATCCCGAAGCCAAATACAAGGTTGTTATAGAGGCACACGCAGACGAAATTTCATGGTTTGTTCACTACATCACCAAAGATGGGTTTATTTACCTGCGAAGAAACGGTGGATCTGACCATCAGATAGCACCATCCAAGCGGGTAAATATTCATACCGAAAATGGAATGGTAAAGGCTGTTTTTGGGTGGCCAGCTATACATACACGAAGTGGAAAAGATGAGAAAAGTCCTCAAGTAGACACTATATTTTTAGACTGTGGAGCAAACACGGATAAAGAAGTAGAAGAAATGGGAATTCATGTAGGCTGTGTAGTTACCTACGAAGATGAATTTATGACCCTAAACAATCGATATTTTGTAGGAAGGGCTTTAGACAATAGAATCGGCGGATTCGTTATTGCAGAGGTTGCTCGTTTACTGCATAAAAACAAAATAACTTTGCCTTTTGGATTGTACATCACAAACGCAGTACAGGAAGAAGTTGGTTTGCATGGTGCTAAAATGATCGTAGAAACGATACGACCAGACATTGCTATTGTTACAGACGTATGTCACGATACCAATACCCCAATGATTAATAAAATTAAACAAGGAGATTTAAAATGCGGTGCCGGTCCAGTATTAAGTTATGGTCCTTCGGTTCAAAACAACCTTTTAAAGGTAATAATTGATACGGCAAAAGATCATAAAATTCCCTTTCAGAGACTTGCAGCATCTAGAGCCACCGGAACAGATACCGATGCCTTTGCTTTTGCAAATGGAGGAGTTGCCTCGGCTTTAATTTCGCTGCCATTAAGGTACATGCATACTACTGTAGAAAGTGCTCATATTGAAGATGTACAACACGTTATTGAACTAATTTACAATACTCTTTTAAACCTAAAAGATCAGCAGGACTTTAGATACCTAAAATAGACTAAAACGATCTTAGAGAAGAACAAAACATAAGCAGATGAAAATAGAAAAAATTGCACAAAGTAGATGGAATGAAAATGCATGGAAAGGGGCTGCTTTTGGATCGGTTTTTTCAGATCATATGTTTATGGTTCACCATAAAGATGGGAAATGGTTGGAACCTGAAATAAAACCATACGGTACTATGGATATGTTTCCATCTTTACATGCATTGCACTACGGACAATCTATTTTTGAGGGAATGAAGGCATTTAAAGGTCCTAAAAATGAAACCTTTCTTTTTAGACCTGAAGAAAATGCTAAACGACTTAACAAATCTGCAACAAGATTGTGTATGCCCGAAATCCCCGAAGAACTGTTTTTGGAGGGATTAAATACGCTTTTAAAATTGGATGAAAAATGGGTTCCTAAAGATGCAACATCAGCTCTTTATATAAGACCCTTTATGTTTGCATCTTCAAACTTTATTAAGGCCACAACTTCAGATGACTTCACATTCATGATTATATCGTGCCCTGTGCAAGCCTATTACAGCGGAGATCTGAATGTTAAAGTTGAGTTGGGATACACACGTTCTTCTGCCGGTGGAACCGGAGCTGCAAAAGCAGCTGGAAACTATGCGGCCTCCTTCTACCCCGCAAAATTAGGGCAAGAAAAAGGGTTTCAACAACTTATTTGGACCGATGGAGATACGCACGAATACATTGAAGAATCAGGAACCATGAATGTTTTCTTTAGACGTAATAATGAACTTATAACACCACCAACCAGCGACTCCATTTTAGCTGGTATTACTAGAGATAGTTTAATAAAACTAGCTAGACATCTTGGTATACCCTGTAAAGAAGAGCGTATAAATCTAGAAAAAATGTTAGCAGAGTATAAATCTGGTGCAATTAGCGAGGCTTTTGGTGCAGGAACAGCAGCTACTATTGCAACCATAAACTCTATCGATTATAAAGGAGAAAAATTACAGTTTACTGTAAAAGAAGACAACTACGCACAAAAGCTAAAATCTGCCCTACAAGATCTTCAATATGGAAGATCAGAAGATCCATTTAACTGGAGAAAAACAGTTTAAAAAACAAACTTAAATTATTCAAAAGAGCAGCTCTTTCAGTTTAGGCTAGATAAAATAATGCACAAAACATTTTACAAAACTGATAATAAGTGTAATTTTGCAAAAAATTTAATCACATGAGTGAAGTAAAAAGTAAAGTAATAACTCTTGACTACAAGTTGTTTAGAGACAACTTAGAAGGAGAAATGATAGAAACTACTGAAGGAAAAGAGCCTTTAGTATTTATGACGGGTGTAATGCACATGATTCCTGAATTTGAAGCTCAAGTATTTGATTTAAATGCTGGTGGTACATTTTCTTTCGGAATAAACGCAGAAAATGCATACGGGTCAAGAACAGAAGAAGCAATCATTGAATTGCCTCAAGACATGTTCATGAAAGAAGATAAGTTGGCGGAAGAGGTTGTGGTAGACAATATACTTCCTCTCCAAGACCAAAACGGACAAATGGTTCCAGCAAAAGTTGTTTCCATTAACGAAGAAACAATCACGGTTGATGTAAACCATCCTTTAGCAGACCAAAATCTTCACTTTACTGGAACGGTAAAAGAAGTAAGAGAAGCTACAAGTGAAGAACTTGAACGCGGTCATGTTCATGGTCCTGGTGGACACGATCACTAGACTATAGATATTTTGCAAATCCCTTTTCGCTACTGCGGAAAGGGATTTTTTTTGCGCCCATAATGAAACTGAATTAATTACATTTGTAAGATGTCGTACACAATAAAAACTCAGGATAACATTCTCAATAAACTAGGGATTGAAAAGTTAAATCCGATGCAAGATGAAGCTCTTTTAGCAATCACATCAAGCTCAGATATTGTTTTACTCTCTCCAACAGGAACAGGAAAAACATTGGCTTTTCTATTACCTATATTAGCTAGCTTAAGTCCAGAAAATGAAGAAGTACAAGCATTAATTGTAGCGCCTTCTAGGGAGTTAGCAATTCAAATAGAACAGGTGCTTCGAGAAATGGGTTCTGGGTATAAAACCTCCGTAGTTTATGGAGGACGCTTATTTAGCAAAGACAAAATTGACCTTAAACACAGACCCGCTATTTTAGTAGGAACACCTGGTAGGGTTGCAGATCATCTTCAAAGAGAAACTTTTAAAACATCCTCGATTAAGACGCTTGTTTTAGATGAGTTTGATAAATCGCTTGAAGTAGGATTTGAAAAGGAGATGACAGCTATATGTACCATGCTCCCGAAACTTGAGAAAAAAATACTAACCTCGGCTACTCAAAAAGCGCGCATTCCTAAATTTGTAAAACTTAAAGATCCAGTTTACGTAAACTACCTCAAAGAGGTTGTATCTCAATTAACCGTAAAGGCAATTGTATCGCCTTCAAAAGACAAAATGGAAACTTTGGTTAGTGCCATAGATCATTTAGGAAGTCAGCCGGGAATTATATTTTGCAATTTTAAAGAATCCATACATCGTTTAAGCGAATACCTAACAGACAACAACATCAACCATGGGTGCTTTTACGGAGGAATGGAGCAAAAAGAAAGAGAACGAGCACTCATAAAATTTAGAAATGGTACTCATCAACTACTTATTGCAACCGACTTGGCCGCTAGAGGAATTGATGTACCTGAAATAAAGTTTATAATACATTACCACCTTCCACTAAGAAAACAGGAGTTTACCCATAGAAATGGAAGAACGGCAAGAATGAATAAAGGGGGAACAGCATATGTTTTACATTGGTCTGGAGAAAAATTGCCAGATTTTATTGAGAATTTAGAAGTTGAAAAATTATCTAAAGTTCTTCCTCCAGAAACAACTCATAAAACAACCTTATTTATTTCTGGTGGACGAAAAGACAAAATTTCGAAAGGAGACATTGCAGGCTTGTTTTTTAAACAAGGTGGACTTGAAGGAGATGAATTGGGGACTATAGAATTGAAACAAGATTGTGCCTTCGTCTCCGTACCAACAGAAAAACATGAAGAACTTATTGAAAAGCTAAACAATACGAAGCTTAAAAAAAGAAAAATAAGAGTTACAAAAATTTAGAAATCCCATGGTTTGAATACACCTATAAAGTCATTATAATTTGAAACGAATAAACAAATACTTAAGCGAAATAGGCTACTGTTCCAGAAGAGCAGCAGACAAACTTATTGAAGCAGGAAGAGTTACCATAAATGACGAAGTTCCAGAAATGGGTACTAAGTTAGCTCCTGGAGATGTGGTTCGGGTAGATGGCGAAATAATGGAACAGCCAAAACAAGAGCATGTTTACATTGCTTTAAACAAACCCAGAGGAATTGTTTGTACGACTGATGTAGCAACAGAAAAAGATAACATTGTAGATTATATTGGCCACGATAAAAGAATATTTCCCATTGGAAGATTAGATAAACCTAGTGAAGGCTTAATCTTTTTAACCAGCGACGGCGATATAGTAAATAAAATACTTCGCTCTCGTAACAACCATGAAAAAGTATACGAGGTTAGAGTAAACAAACCCATTACAAAACAATTTATAGAAAGAATGAGTGCTGGCATCCCAATTATGGATACGGTAACAGATCCTTGTAAAGTAGAACAAATTGATAGCTTTTATTTTAAGATTACACTCCAACAAGGATTAAATAGACAAATACGGAAAATGTGTGCGTATTTAAACTACGAAGTCTACAAGCTAAAAAGAATTAGAATAATGAACATAGACCTAGACATACCTTACGGAGAATGGAGAGACATCAATCAAGACGAATTACTAGAAATTAAACGCTTGGTAAAAGACTCACATAAAACTTTCGACAGCGAAATCTAAGCTACCAGTAAGGGAAATGCTTATTAAAATAAATAACTAAAAGAATAGTTGAAATGTAAAATATATTATCTATATTTGCACTTTAATTTACAAATTACACTATGAACAAAGGAACAGTAAAGTTCTTCAACGAATCCAAAGGTTTTGGATTTATTGTAGACGACGAATCAAAAACAGAATACTTCGTACACGTAACTGGATTAATCGATGAGGTTAATGAAGGCGATGTAGTAGAATTCGAATTACAAGAAGGAAGAAAAGGTTTAAACGCTGTAAACGTTAAATCTGCTTAATCTTACTACTATGAACAAAGGAACAGTAAAATTTTTCAACGAATCTAAAGGATTTGGATTTATCGTTGATGACGAATCAAAAACTGAATATTTCGTACACGTAACTGGTCTAATAGACGAGGTTAACGAAGGCGACGCAGTAGAATTTGAATTACAAGAAGGTAGAAAAGGCTTAAATGCGGTAAACGTAAGAGCAAACTAGTATCTTTCTTATTTTAATACAAAAGCCCATCGTAATGATGGGCTTTTTTTTGACGCATATCTAACACAATTAGATATAGCACTATGAAACTAATACAATTATTATTGTTTCTTAATCTTACCATAACTGCCCAAACCACAAATTTCTTGACAGTGTTGCCAGATGAAGTAATGGAGAGTTCGGGTTTAATCAATTTAGACGATAGAATAATTACACACAACGACTCTGGAGGTGAGGCAGCCTTATTCGAAATTGACAGAACTTCGGGAATGGTTTTGCGTAAAGTAGTTATTGAAAATGCCACCAATACAGACTGGGAAGACATTTGTAGTGACGAAGATTATATTTACATAGGCGATTTTGGAAATAATAATGGAAATAGAACCGATTTAAAAATATATAAAATTAGCCAAGAAGATTATTTTAACAGCGACACGGTACAGGCAGAGGAATTAAATTTTAATTACTAGATCAACTAAATTTTTCAAACCAAATATATACCACAAACTTCGATGCTGAAGCACTCATATCGAAAGACGATTCGCTGTACCTATTTTCTAAAAATTGGGGAAACTTTAAATCAACAGTATATGCTTTAAGCAAAAACGAAAATTACCAAGAACTAAGTGCTTTAGATACCATAGACACTGGCGGTCTTACTACTGGAGCAGTATTTAACGAAACAACGAATACAGTAGTACTTACAGGACATGTTTTAATTCCTTTTGTAGTAGAGGTAAAAGATTTTCACTCTGGATTATTTTCAAACGGATCAGTTAATCGATACAATATAGTGTTGAATGTATCGAAACAGGTTGAAGCAATATGCAAAGACGGTGACGACAAATACCTAATAACGACAGAGTCTAGTTCTTCAGGAAACGCGACACTCTATGGCCTAACCTTTAATCCTATTTTTATTAAAGAGCAAGATATACATGCCACTATCTTTCCAAATCCATGCGATGAACTACTTACTATTAACGCACCGAATATTGAAGCATTTAATGTGTACTCCTCCACCGGAAAACGAATACTAAACAACTGCACAAGTCCAATTAATGTAAGCAACTTACCTAAAGGCATCTACTACATAACCGAAAGCAATAGCAAAACAAATAAACCTAAGAGTTATAAAATACTTGTAGAATAAATACCGAATACAAAAACATACCTATATTGCAGGAATGACAGAATACATTAAATCAAGAGCCTTTTTTGAAGGTTCTAAAGTTGGAGAAAGAACCAAAAGTCACCCTATACTGGTCTGTTGGAAACTAAGAAGTCCGAGTAACCTAGGTAGTGTATTAAGATTGGCAGACAATATGGGTTGTACAAAGGTTTTGTTTGTAGATGATGAACCCAGCTTTAAAGATCGGAACATAAAAAGGACTGCTCAAACAAGCCTTAACGCTATAAACTGGCTCTTTTGCGATAGTAAAAGCTGGAAAGCACATTTACCAAACGACCATACATTTATCGCAATTGAAACAGCGATGCCCTCTTATGATTTGTATCAAACAAAATTGCCGGAGAAATGTGTGTTTTTTGTGGGCAATGAAAAAGTAGGACTCGACGATGTTATTCTAAGGGAATGTGAAAAATCTATTTACATTCCAATGAAAGGACACAATAAATCGATGAATGTAAGCCATGCATTAACCATTGTATTGGGCGAATGGACCAGGCAGCATTACTATTCAAATGATCAGTAAAATAGGATCCAGTAAATTCTTAACAGAGCTTTAACAATTTAGAAAGTCTTATTCTTTGGTAGTTAAGAAGAATCTTATAGATTTGTAATGTTAAAAATAAGAAACACAAAAACATAAAAATGAAGAAACTAATTTTAGGATTTGTATTTGCTGTAGCAAGTACTTTCGCAGTTCAAGCTCAAGAAATTTCATTCGAAAAAGAGATTCATGATTTCGGTACTTTCGAGCAAAACGGAAACGGTACCTATGAATTTAAATTTACAAATACTGGCGACGCCCCTTTAATTATTTCAAACTCAAAAGGAAGTTGTGGATGTACTGTACCTATCTGGCCAAAAGCACCTATTGCTCCAGGAGCATCTGATGTAATTAAAGTTAAATACGACACCAAAAGAATTGGCGCATTCAATAAAAGCGTTACCATTTCATCTAACGCAAATACAGAAGCGACAAAAGTAATTCGTATTAAAGGAAAAACACTTGCTGCAAATAGTGAGTCTCCAAGTCCGATGAAAAAAGCCGTTGGAAACTCTCCTGTTGCAAAACCGACTAAATAATTTAGTTATTTTGAAAATATTTTAGAAATTTGTCTCGCATAATATGCGGGACATTTTTTTTGATTCATAATTAATATATATCAAATGCCGAAGATTTCAAACAAAGGGTTAAGTATGCCCGAATCGCCAATTCGAAAACTAATGCCCTTTGCCGAAAGTGCTAAAAAAAGAGGCCTAGAAGTTATTCATCTAAACATAGGCCAACCAGACATAAAAACTCCAGAAGTAGCACTAGAAGCCATTAGAAACTTCGAACCTAAGGTCGTTGAATATAGCCACTCAGCGGGGTTTCAATCTTACAGAGAAGGTTTGGCTCAATATTATAAAAACACAGGAATAGAAGTATCGCACCAACATATATTGGTAACCACTGGCGGATCGGAGGCAATAACATTTTCATTAAACAGTATAGTGGACGAGGGTGATGAAGTCATAATTCCTGAACCTTTTTATGCAAATTACAATGGATTTTCTATTTCTGCTGGAGTAACTGTAAAACCGATAAGTTCGAGTATTAGCACCGGATTTGCTTTGCCAAAAATTTCTGAATTCGAAAAACTGATTACACCAAAAACCAAGGCTATACTTATCTGTAATCCTGGTAATCCAACTGGCTACATATATACACAAGAAGAATTAATCTCTTTAAGGAATCTTGTACTTAAATACGACCTATTTCTTATTGCAGACGAGGTTTATAGAGAATTTACTTACGAGGGAGAAAAACACATTTCAATTCTAGAACTTGAAGGGCTTGATCAGAACTCAATTATAATTGATTCTGTATCCAAGCGATACAGTATGTGTGGGGCTCGTGTAGGCTGTATTGTTTCCAAGAACGAACAATTTATAGCTACCGCTTTAAAGTTTGCACAAGCAAGGTTAAGCCCACCTACCTTTGGTCAAGTTGCTGCAGAGGCCGCTCTTAAAACTCCATTGAGCTACTTTACAGAAGTTATTGAAGAGTATGGAAAACGAAGAGATTTACTTATTACTGGATTAAATACAATAAAAGGAGTTATTTGCCCGAAACCAAAAGGCGCTTTTTACTGCATCGCTCAACTTCCTGTAGACGATGCTGATGTATTTGCCCAGTGGTTATTAAAAGAATTTAGCTGGAATAACAAAACACTTATGGTAGCTCCTGCTGCAGGCTTCTACTCTAGTCCAGATATTGGCAAGAAACAAATACGACTTGCATATGTGTTAAATACATCCATGCTTAAAGATGCAGTTTGTATTTTAGACGAAGCTCTAAAAATTTACCCTGGAAGATTAAACAACTGAAGGCATAATTGGTAAAGTAAAATCCGATTAAACGTACACTATACACTAACTACAATGCGTAATTAATTCGAAAAAGCGGCATGTTCTTAGTTGAAAATAAACTAATTTCGTGCCTTAAAATAGTACTATTTAATTTCGTTTATGAATTACCAAGAAGAACTAAATGCAAGAATTGCTGAAGAAAGAGCAGCAATAGAACTCATTAAAATTACAAGCGATTTATCCTTTGAGAAATCTATAGAACTTGTCATCTTTAGAAATCAATTGATTGATAAAAGGTCTAGTGAGATTTTAAATTTACACGAGTACGCAAAAAACTTTGTACACAAACCAATCACTATATTCGAAACATTAGCCATGGCTAATGGTATTTCTGATTCCAATATAGCCCCTTCTAAAATTGATCTTGGTAAACTCACGTTCGAATGGATTAATGAGAAAGAAAACTACACAGACATAACTACTTTTATCTCTGAAAAACTAGACTTTGTAAATAACGAAAGTACTAGTATTACACCTAAAGACGTAATTCTATTTGGATTTGGTAGAATTGGGCGTTTGTTAGCAAGAGAATTAATGGCTCAAGAAGGTAAAGGAGAACAGCTTCGTTTAAGAGCCATTGTTCTTCGAAACAACGATGAGCAAAACATCATAAAAAGGGCTTCTTTATTGCGTACAGATTCTGTACATGGAAAATTTCCAGGAACTGTGGTAGAAGATCTAGAAAATAAAGCCTTAATTATAAATGGACAATCGGTTAAACTTATAAAAATATCTAATCCAGAAGAAGCCGATTATACCGCTTACGGAATAGACAATGCTTTACTGATAGACAACACCGGTGTTTACACAAGTAAAGAAGCTTTAGGCAGACATTTAAAGGCCAAAGGAGTTTCTAAAGTATTGTTAACAGCTCCTGGTAAAGAAGTTCCTAATATTGTGTTTGGAGCAAACCACTTAGAATACGGTTTAGAAAACCACAATATCTTTTCTGCAGCATCCTGTACAACAAACGCTATTACTCCAATTTTAAAAGTAATTAACGATAGTTTAGGAATCGTAAAAGGACATATTGAAACTGTACATGCATACACAAACGACCAAAATTTGGTTGACAATATGCATAAAAAAGAACGTAGAGGAAGAGCTGCAGCATTAAACATGGTTATTACAAATACAGGGGCTGGTAATGCGGTGGTTAAAGTAATTCCGAATTTAGAAGGTAAACTAACTGCAAATGCGGTACGTGTTCCTACTCCAAATGGTTCTTTAGCAATACTTAATTTAACATTAGATAGAGAAACAAGCTTAAACCAGGTAAATACGATTGTTAAAAATGCCGCTTTAGAAGGCGCCTTGGTAGAACAAATAAACTATTCCATATCAAAAGAGCTCGTCTCTAGCGACATTGTAGGAAATAATGCCGCGTCTATATTCGATAGTCCAGCAACAATCGTCTCTCAAGACGGTAAGAGCGTTGTGCTATATGTTTGGTACGATAATGAATATGGATACTCACGACAGGTAATGCGTTTAGCAAAACACTTAGCGGAAGTAAGAAGACCAATGAATTACTAAAAATTTATACTCCTAAAAAAGCCTTATTCGAATATCGAATAAGGCTTTTTTAATCTTAAATTGTTACACATCAACAGCTTATTTTTTACCAGAAGTATTTAAATTTTCTGCTCTTCCTTTATTAAATATCTTATTGCTATTCGGATTTCCCTTTCTAAGTTCCTTTTGTTCCTCGAAGGATAAACTAGCGATATCTTTACAAGTATCCGAACAACAATTTTGAGTCTCTATTTGACAGTTTTCGCATTGTAGGAACAGTAAATTACAGGCAACATTATTACAATTGGTATGTGTATCGCAAGAAGCACCGCATTGATGGCAGTTGGATATAATATCATCGGAAATTCGCTCTCCCCTTCGCTCGTCAAAAACAAAATTCTTACCCTTAAATTTGTTTTCTAATCCCTCGTCTTCTATCTGACGAGCATACTCTATAATACCGCCCTCTAATTGAAATACTTTTTTAAAACCTTTGTGTTTAAAATAAGCACTTGCTTTTTCACACCTAATACCTCCAGTGCAGTACATTACAATGTTTTTGTCTTCCTTATGTTCTTTTAAATCTTCTTCTATAATTGGTAAAGATTCTCTAAAGGTATCAACATCTGGAGTAATAGCGTTTTCAAAATGTCCAATTTCGGTTTCGTAATGATTTCTCATGTCTACTAAAACAGTTCTAGGATCGTCGAGAATATCGTTAAAACCTTTTGCTTTAAGATGAGTTCCTATAGCGGTAACGTCAAACGATTCATCGTCTAAACCATCGGCAACAATTTTATTTTTCACCTTAATTTTCAACTTCAAAAAAGACTTATTGTCTTGTTCTCTAGCTATATTTATCCGAATCCCTTGCAAATAAGAGATGGTATCTAAATGTTCTTTAAAATTTGTAAACTTATCAGCAGGTAAAGAAAGTTGAGCATTTATGCCTTCTTGTGCCACATAAATACGGCCTAAAACATCAATAGAATCCCATTTTACAAAAAGAGTATCTCTAAGTAACTGTGGGTTTAAAATATTGGCATATTGATAAAATGAAAGGGTAAGCCTATGGCTACCTGCTTCGTCGATTAAAGCCGCTCTTTCGTTCGCACTCAATTTATTGTACAGTTGCATGCTATACTAATGTTTAATTTATTTAAGGCAAATTTATAAAATATTCCTTTACACCACTACTTATCAAACGAAACTAAGCGCATCTTACTAAAATTGGATTTTAAATGAATTAGCAATGTTCTAGAGCTTAAAGAAAGCAGTACCATAAACGTAAGGTTAAAGGAAATGAGTGATGAATAAGTACTCAAAAATCATGGCTAATAAAAACGGGTATGCTAAGAACCAAATAAAATAATAAAATTAAGTTTTGATTAATTAATTGGAATTGTTGTGCCTCAAAATAAAGAGTACGCAACTTTCTTAGGCCTCTAAACTCAATATAATTTATGTAAATAATAATGGCAAAAATGGAAATTCCAAAACAATAATAAAATACTTGTGCAGAAGAAAAAAATGAGCTTAGGTATTCAAAAATGAAGAATACTGCGGTATTAAAAATGATCCATCTAATTCTAAAGAAACTTAAAATATACTAAAAATTAGTTTCACCACCTTCTTCTCCATCTTAGTCTTCCGCTCCATTAAAAGTCCATCTAAACAAAAAAAAACAAATTTATTGTATACAATACTAAGAGCTTTAGTAAAACTCAAAGTACAATCAGAAGATAATTGCAATTCAATATCTTGGCTTAACTGTTCTACTATCTGTTCTTGCAAATCGATAAATGCTATGCCTTTACTCTTTGTAAAATGATAGAGTTCCGCAATTTGATTCTATGAAAGTTTCATAATTAATAGATTTAATACATTCTTACATCTGTTTAACTTAGGCTGATAATGTATTGATATGGTTATTCTACTTAGACTTTTTTAGCAATATATATTTATAAGGAATCTAGAAAAAACATACTAAATATACATAATTAACTTAAAACATTATTACATTATAAAAGAAAACAAAAGATACTTGTGTTTGCTAAGAGGGGTAAATGTTTCTGGGCAAAAGCTTATTAAAATGTCTGATTTGAAGACTCTGCTCTATAAAAATGGATTGGATGAGATAACAACTTACATTCAGAGTGGTAATATTGTATTTACAACACGTATGGATTGTAAGAAGCAAATTTCTACTTTTATAGAGCGTTTATTAATGAAAGAATACGGATGGGAGGTTCCTAGCTTAATCTTAACAAAAAAAATTGGATAAAATACTAGAGAATAATCCCTACCCAAAACTTGAATAAATAAGCACAAACTAACGAACCCTATGAGTGTATACCAAAACAATAGTTTTTACAAGACAAGATGGAGGCATTAAATGCGCTACAGTTTGATGGGGTTACCACAAGAAAATACGGGATTTACCTTTATTGTACAAACGAGACAAATAAATGTAAATTAAGTACCAAATTAAACGAAAGGAAGTTAGAAACAGTTTGTACCACCAGAAACTGGCGAACCCTATTAAAGTTGCAGAAACTCTTTTAAATGTTGTGAATTATAAAAGAGAGGCTACTAATTTTTCTACACTCATACCTTCTGCATCTGCTTTATAATTTCTAACAATACGATGACGTAGCACAGGCAAAGCCATTGCTTTAACATCCTCTATATCTGGAGAATACTTTCCATTAATTGCCGCATGAGCTTTAGCTGCAAGCACTAAAAATTGAGAGGCTCTTGGCCCTGCTCCCCAAGACAAGTACTTAACAACTTCGGAGGTAGCAAACTCGCCATCAGGGCGTGTTTTACCAACTAGTTTAACTGCATATTCGACTACATTATCTGCAACTGGCACTTTTCTAATTAAATCTTGAATTGCGATGATTTCTTCGGCGGTTAAAACTTCTTTAACCTCATTTTTAACATCTGAAGTAGTCGCTTTAACAATTTGAACCTCTTCAGAAAAAGAGGGATAATCTACGTTTAAATTAAACATGAAGCGATCTAACTGAGCCTCAGGTAATGGGTATGTTCCTTCTTGTTCTATTGGATTTTGAGTAGCCAGTACAAAAAAGGGCTTATCTAAATCGTGGTGTATACCTGCGGCAGTAACAGAGCGCTCTTGCATTGCTTCCAGTAAAGCAGCTTGTGTTTTAGGAGGAGTACGATTGATTTCGTCAGCTAAAATAACATTTGAAAAAATGGGTCCTTTAACAAATTTAAAATTTCTGTTTTCGTCTAATATTTCTGCTCCAATAATATCCGAAGGCATTAAATCTGGCGTAAATTGAATTCGTGAAAATTGAAGTCCTAAAGCATCGCTAATGGTTTTTACTAAAAGAGTTTTCGCCAATCCCGGTACTCCAACTAAAAGAACGTGTCCTCTACAAAAAACAGATAGAATGAGTTCTTCTACTACTTTATCTTGGCCAACAATAACTTTAGCAATTTCATTTTTCAAGCTTAAAAACTGACCTTTTAAATTATCTAAGGCTACTATATCTTTGTGCTGATCTTTCATCTTTATTTTTTTAACCAATTGTACTGAAAATCTTCGGACTGATACGATTCGTCTACGTGAACATAAGTGCGTTCTAAAGACTTAGAAATCCATTTTTCAATCGACTTGTCTTTTTTACTCTCTAGAGCTAAGTCTCTAATTCTCTTGTAGTCGTCTACTAAATTTACTTGGTGTTGTTGTTTTCTGCTTATTAACATAAACATTCTATACGCTTCTTTGCCATCTTCCATTTTCAAATACAAGGGCGCTGTAATATCGTCGGGGTTTAAATATTCAATAGCGGTATTAACTCCTTGTTCTAATTGAGCTAATTCAAATTTACTGGTACCTGTAATTGCGTTAATAAGCTTACCTCCATTGTATTTGGTGGCTTTATCGTCGGAATGTGTAAGTGCTGCAACGTTAAAAATTAAATCGCCATTTAATATAGAGTCTCTCAACTCTACCAACAAATCTTTAGCATTGTTTAAGTCTATAGGCGAAATTTTCGGAGACATAAGAATGTGACGCACATCCACTTCATCCTCTCTACGCTCTTCTAAAACGGCAATATGATAGCCGTATTCGGTTTTAAAAATATCGGATACTTCGCCTTTCTCTAAGCTAAACATTACGGCTTCAAACTCTTTAACGAACATACCTCTTTTAATAGAAGTGTAAAGCCCGCCATTTCTAGAAGAACCTGGGTCTTCTGAATACAAAATAGCTAAGGTTCCAAAACTCTCTCCCTTTGAAACTCTTTTTTTAAGCTTTTCTAATTTCTTCTTAGTTTCCGTAATTGCAGTTTCGCTTGGAGGTGGCAGCTTAAGAATTTGAGCTACTTCAACCTCTTCGTTTACCATCGGTAAGCTGTCTAAAGGAAAGGTGTCAAAATACATTCTAATTTCTGAGGGCGTTATACGAACATCAGATGTGATGTCGTAACGAACTCTTTGTATGAGAAGTGAGCTTTCAATAGGCTCAAACATTTCTTCTTTGATTTCGTAGATTTTTTTATCGAAATAGCTTTCTAATTGCTCCTCGCCACCTAACTGGGTAATGAAGTTGTTAATTCGCGAATCAATTTCGTTTAAAACGTCACTTTCTGTAACCACTACACTGTCTAATATGGCTTGGTGTAACATCAGTTTTTGAAACAATAAATCTTCGAGTACCTGTACTCTTAAAGCACTGTCTATTTCTAAACCTTGCGCCTGGTATTGCAATAATTGTTGTTCTACATCGGAGTTTAAAACAATATTACTGCCTACTACACCTGCAATTCCATCTACAATTACTTGTGCAGAAACAGCGGAGGTAAACAAAAACATTGCAAAAGCAGTGATTTTTAACATTTTAATAGATTTCAAATTGTTTTGATCTTTTAGCATCTTCCAATAATTTTGACTGAATAACATCGACTGTTTTGAGTTTTTTTTGGTTAAGCAATATACTTTTTATTTCCTCTTGAACATATTCTACGGGCGCAATTTCTCCCTGGATTCTTCTATCAAAAAGCCTAACAAAATATACATCTAACGAATCTTTAAGATGCAAAGTATTTGATTGTTTAAAAAAAGAACTGTTTGACGAAGTTTCGGGTAAAAATGCTACAAATTCGCGCCAATTGAGCCACTCGTTCGGATTGTAATAAAATCGTTTGGCGTATTGATGGGCATAAGCTTCAATAGCCTCTAGATTTAAAGAGTCTTTGGTAAAAACCCAATACTTTATAGAATCTAATTCCGGTGCAATCTCACTTACTTTAACCATCATCAGCTTCACAATATCTTCTGCCAAAATATAGTCATCGGCATGTTGCTGATAGTAATTTTGTATGGATGTTGATTCTATAAGAGTATCGTTGTTTTGTTTAATGAGTTTTTGTTCGTAGGCATGAATTAGTAAAGAACGCCTATAATCTTCCAGTCTTTGTTCTATATCAAATTCACTAAAATCTATATTGAGTTCTGCTTTTTTTAGAAGCAATTCTTCTTGAGCCCAATTGTATATGTATTGCTGAATAAAAGCCAAACTATCTGCCGAAGAAAGGTCCTTGTATAGAAGAGCGTTTACGTCAGACTCGTACAAGTAAGCATCGTCAAGTCTAGCAAGCAAAATGTCGTCAGTTCTCTCAAAAAGAGAACATGACGACAAAATCGTAAGAACTATTGTATAGTGCAAGAACTTATTCAATGCTTAATCTTTCTTTAATTCGGTGGTATATAAGTTTCCGTACCATTCAAAAATAATGTCTTTTGAGGAACCTAAAGCTCTTCTTGCTCTACCAAAACACTTTACAAAATGACCTTTATAAGAAGGTATGCTTACTTCTTCAATAACATCCAGTGCACTTAGGTTGTTCGTTTTAACTAAGTCTAATACATAGTTGTTTATTTCTACCTTGTATTTAGATTTAAGTTCCTTTAACCAAGCTTGTTCTAAAGCATCCTGATAATCTGAAGTTATGAGTCCTTTTGCTTCATCTAAGGCTTTTACTTGGGCTTCTAATACCTCCGTAATGTAAACCAGCTTAACATTCTCGTTGTCCTGCATCACGTCAGACACTCCCACAACCCATTCAACAGAATCTACAAACACATTTTCGCCCTGTAAATAAAGTCCACCTTTAACATCCATATTTAAAGGAGATTTTTTATTCATTTTGGATTGAATTTTAGCTAAATCAGGGTTGCTTTTTCTAAGCTTATTGTAAACTTTACAAGCTATGTTTTCATTTTTACAATTAATTACCTTAGCCTCTACACGCTTATCCCACATATAATTGTGTTGGTTAGCCACGTAAAATTCTTTTAAACCGGTAGTATCTTTAACTGCTTTCGACCAAATTTTAGTATCGGTAAGTTCGTAAAGCAAAATACCGTCTCTGTACTCTTGCATTAGCAAGCGGAAGTCGTTGTACTTATTTTCAAGGTTATTATTTTCGTACGCAATTACACTTTCCTCAGACCAAGTGGCAAAAGAATCGTCTACAAAAGCAGCTGTTTGAACTTTGTTTTTTGATTTTAACTTACGAACAGATTTCAATAAATAATAGGCAAAGTCTGCTTGCGTATACTTGGTTTCTTCTAAAGTAAAGATTGTTTTACTTAAACTTTTAGCATTCTCCTTTACAGACCAGTTACCCGAAATAAAGTCTGGGTTAACAATAGTTTTCATTTCGTTAAAGGCCGATTTGTTCAATTTATACTGGTATTCTTTCTTAAGTTTGTTTACTAAAGAAGTTCGTTTCACCTGTGCTCTTGAATCTTTTTCAACTTTCTTTTTAATCTCCTCTTTCTCTTGATCAAAAGTACCCAAGCCTTTTTTATCAATTAATTGAATAATGTGCCATCCGTAAGGGGTGACGATAGGCGCCGCAATGTCGCCTTTATTCTCAATCTCGAAAGCTGCATTTTCAAAGCTCTCCACCATTCTATTGGTTCCAAACCAAGGCAAAGCGCCTCCTTTAGAAGCATTGTTTTTATCGTCTGAATATTGCTTTGCCATTTCGGCAAAGTCTGCATTTTCTGTGGTGATTTTGGCGTAAATCTCATTTATCTTTACTTCAGCCAACTTTAAATCCTCTTGTGTGTTTTGTCCGGATGGCTTTGGGAACTTCACCATAATATGAGCTGTTTTAACTTCACCTCTAGACAAACGCTTGTCGTTTACTTTTAGAATATGGTAACCAAAACGAGTTCGAACAATTTCAGAAACTTCGCCTACAGCTGTATTGTAAGCTGCATTTTCGAATGGATAAACCATATACATAGCACTAAAGTAACCTAAATTTCCGCCGTTTTCTTTGGCAGATGGGTCTTGCGAATATTGCTTAGCATAGGCAGAAAAATCTGCCCCATTAACAATCTCTTTGCGCAGTTTTGCAATTTTATTGTACGCTTTCAAAGTATCAGAAGAAGAGGCGTCTGGAGCTACAGAAATAAGTATATGACTTGCCTTAATTTCTTGCTTCATACGATTGTAAGCCTCTATTACTAATTGTTCTCCTGCTTCGTTGTCTACCAAATAAGGATTTGCCAATTGCTTTCTGTATCCAGCCAATTCTTTTACAAAGCTTGGTACGGTATCCATACCCAATGCTTCGGCTTCTTTTACCTTTAATTTAAAGTTTACGAATAAGTCAACGTATTCGTCAAGTGTTTTCGGATCTATATCCTCACCTGCGGTTCTGTTCTTATTGTAAATACTTAAAAAGTCGTCCACGCTTACTTCCTCGTTTCCGATGTTTAGTAATGTTCGACTGGTTTTTTGAGCTACTGCATTTAAACTTATGAAAGCAATAACGACTGTGCAAATTAATTTTTTCATCTGATAAAGATTTATTTTCTACTATAATTAGGGGCTTCACGAGTAATGGTAACATCGTGCGGATGAGATTCTATAACTCCAGCACTGGTAATTCTAACAAACTGTGCTTTTTCTTGTAATGCGCTAATATCTTTAGAGCCACAGTATCCCATACCTGATCTAAGTCCACCAACAAACTGATACATAACTTCTGCTAAGGATCCTTTGTAATCTACACGCCCTACAATTCCTTCGGGAACTAATTTCTGTACATCGTCTTCAACATCTTGAAAGTAACGATCTTTCGAACCTGCTTTCATAGCGTCTATAGAGCCCATACCTCTGTAGGCTTTGTATTTTCTTCCTTCAAAGATGATTGTTTCACCTGGAGATTCTTCGGTTCCGGCCAGAAGAGATCCAAGCATAACAGAATCTGCTCCAGCAGAAATTGCTTTAACTATATCTCCTGTATATCTGATTCCACCATCTGCAATTACAGGTACTCCAGAGCCTTTTACAGCTTGGGCAACCATCATTACAGCAGTTAATTGAGGTACACCAACTCCAGCAACCACGCGCGTGGTACAAATAGATCCGGGTCCTATTCCTACTTTGAGTCCATCTGCCCCTGCTTCTACTAAGTATTTTGCAGCTTCGGCTGTAGCTATATTTCCTACAACTACATCTAAATTTGGGTGTTTGGATTTAATACTTTTTAAAGTGTCTACCACTCCTTTGGTATGACCATGCGCCGTGTCAACTACAACAGCATCTACTCCAGCTTTTACTAGGGCATTTACTCTGTCCATTACATCTCCTGTAACACCTACTCCAGCGGCAACTCTTAACCTTCCGTAAGAATCTTTATTGGCATTAGGTTGCACGCGTACTTTAATAATATCTCTGTAGGTAATTAAGCCAATAAGATTGTTGGCTTTATCTACTACGGGTAATTTTTCAATTTTATGTTCTTGAAGTATCTCTTCGGCTTGAGCAAGGCTCGTGTTTTCATTGGTTACAATTAAACCTTCTTTTGTCATTACATCGGAAACAGACAAGGTATTGTCTTTTACAAAACGTAAATCTCTGTTGGTTATAATTCCAATTAATTTTCGAGCATCATCTATAACGGGTATACCACCAATGCTGTATTCTTTCATCATTCTTTTTGCGTCGGCAACTATTGATGTATGAGAAAGGGTTACAGGATCTAAGATCATTCCAGATTCAGAACGTTTTACACTGCGTACTTCTTTAGCTTGCGCCTCAATACTCATGTTTTTATGTAAAACGGCAATCCCACCTTCTCGGGCAATTGCAATAGCCATTGCCGACTCCGAAACCGTATCCATAGCAGCAGATACAATAGGTGTATTTAAACTAATGTTTCTAGAAAACTTGGATGTAATGTTTACATCGCGGGGCAAAATCTCAGAGTATGCTGGAATCAACAATACATCGTCGTAGGTTAAACCTTCTCCAATGAATTTGTCTGTAGAATGTAAGTCCATGTAAATGCAATTTTTTAGATGATAATTGCGTGCAAATATACTAAAAATTACATGAGTAAACCATTATCCATCTTCAAGGAATTTAAACGCTACTCTAGGGCAAATTTGAAATTCTATTTGGATTTTAGCTAAAAAAAATTAGCTAGGCAATTCGTAAAACTTCTTTCCAGACTGCGCATATTCTTCTAATAAACTACATGCTTTAAAACGGGCTCCGTAGTTGCTTGTTAATCTTTCGAGTTCTTTCACTACATAAGCTGCACCTACCTGATCTATGTATCGAAAAGGCCCTCCGGTAAAAGGCCTAAAACCTATACCAAAAATAGCACCTAAATCGCCGTCTTGTATGCTTTCGATAATGCCTTCTTGCAAACAAACCACTGCTTCATTTACCATAAGCAAGGTTGTTCGGAGCTGTATTTCGGAACTGTTAAATTCTTTTTTAGATGGTTTTCCAAAAAAATCGTAGACAGAATCATTAGCCTTGCCTCTAATTTTTTTTCCATTCTTATCGTAAGCTAAGTAGCCTTTTTTGTTCTTTCTGCCTTTATACCCGGCTTGGTTCATTAGTATTAGTCCCTTACTCATTACTGCTCCTTCTCGTTTTTTAAACATTTCAGCAAGATCTCCCGTCATTACGTGAGCACCAACATCAATACCAACTTCGTCCATTAAGGCAAAAGGTCCTACAGGAAATCCGTAGCACTTCATTATACGATCAACTTTAATAATATCTGCGCCTTCTTCTAGCAACAACATAGCTTCGTTTAGGTAAGGGGCTAAAATTCTATTTACATAAAAGCCCGGCCCGTCATTTACCACAATGGTTGTTTTGCCTTGTTTTAAACCCAAGTCGAAACAAGTAGCAATTGTACTTAGCGAAGTGGCAGGGGTTTTTACAATTTCTAATAAGGGCATTTTAGATACGGGAGAGAAATAATGTAAACCAATTACATTTTCTGGGTGTTTTGCAAACTTTCCAATTTCTTGAATAGACAAAGCAGATGTGTTTGTTGCAAAAATGAAGTCCTCTTTTGTAAACTGTTCAACTTCAGCTAGTATTTTTTGCTTCATGGCCATGTCTTCAAAAACGGCTTCTACTAAAACATCTATGGTTTCAAAATCTTTATAATCAACTTGGCCTTTTACAGCAGCAATTGCATTTTTAGCTTCTACTTTGCTTAACGATTTGCGTTTTACTTGTTTACTAAGCGCTTTCCAAAGCGTTTTTTTTGCCGTTTGAATGGTTGCAGGGTTTAGGTCTTTTAATACGATGTCTATTCCCTTACCTAAAGTAACTTCTGCAATTCCAGAACCCATAAAGCCGGCTCCTAATAAACCAAGTGTTCTTAAATCTTGGCTGTGCTCTTTCCACGGATTTTTCTTTTTATCCGTCATGGCAAAGAATAAATTTCTGAGTTCTTTAGAAACTGAGCCCATCATTAATTCTTCAAACTTTAAAACTTCGGCATGGTAACCGGCTTCGGTTCCTTTTTGCAAGCCCGTTTCAACACAGTTAATAATTTCTAGGGGCGCAGGATAATTTCCCAAAGTTTGCCGAAGTACTTTTTTACGAGCTTCTTTATAAACAATAGATCTACCTATGGAAGTATGGTCTAAAAATTTAGTGACAATCGTTATTTTACGTTTGCGTTTTAAGGGTTTGTTTACCAAGCTTAGTGCTAGTTTTTGGGCCGCTATTTTTAGTTTAGATGGGTGAACGAGCTCGTCTACCAATCCTATTTTTTTTGCTTTGTTGGCAAAAATATTTTTCCCTGTAAGCATCATATCCAAGCTGGCTTGTAAGCCTATTAAACGAGGCAATCGTTGGGTACCTCCTCCACCGGGAAGCAAACCTAACTTTACCTCGGGCAAAGCCAGTTTAGTACTTTTATGCGAGCTAGCCACACGAGCGGCACAAGCCAAAGGCAGCTCTACACCTAAACCATAAGCAGTACCATGAATGGCGGCAACAAAGGGTTTGGGAGAGTTTTCAAGTTTTGCTAATAAGGCATGACCTTTACGAGAAATAGGTTGGAAATCGCCAATTTTATCCGCAGTAAAAGATTGGATGTCTGCTCCTGCAATAAAATCTTTTTTAGCCGAAATAAAAACAGCTGCTTTAATAGAATCGTCTGCAATAACAGCATCTATTACTTGCTCAAACACGTTTATAAGTGTAGGAGAAACGATGTTTACCTTTGCGTCTTTTTGATTTAGATAAAGGAAAGCAACTCCGTTGCTTAATTCCTTTTGGATGTAATCTTCTACCATATTAGGCTTTGTATTTTTCAATGATCATAGCATGTCCGTGTGCGCCAGCTGCGCAAGCAGCAATAAGCGCGTAAGTTCCGCCCTCTTTTAGCAATCGATTAGAAGCGGTAGTAAGCAACCTAGAGCCAGTAGCTCCGAAGGGATGCCCTATAGAAAGGGAGCCGCCCCAATTGTTTAATTTTGTTTGATCGAGTTTACCAACCGCTTCGGTTCTGCCTAATTTGTCGAGCGCAAATGTATCGGATTCTAAACATTTAATATTTGCTAAAACCTGACCGGCAAAGGCTTCGTGTAACTCGATAACATCCATTTGGCTTAGGCTCAAGTTTGCTTTTTCCAATACCTTAGAAATGGCGTAGGCTGGGCCTAAAAGCAACTCATCTTCTGGGTCCTGACCGGTAAAAACATACGCTACAATTCTAGATTTTGGACGTAAGCCTAATTCTTGTGCTTTATCCTCGCTCATAATAAGCGAAGCGGCAGCTCCATCTGTTAAAAAGGAAGAGTTTGCCGCAGTTAAGGTTCCGTGTTTCTTATCGAAAGCAGCTCTTAGCTTTGTTAATTTCGCTCTTTTAGCGGTTGGTCTAATTCCGTTGTCAGAGGTAATGGCCTTAAATTTTGGTACTAATGTTACCTCACACATCTCGTCTTTTAAGTACCCCGCCTCTTGAGCTTTTCCTGCAAGTTGATGCGAACGATACGCAAAATCGTCTTGTTCAGCTCTACTCACATTAAATCGAGCCGCCATAATATCACAATCCTGTCCCATGGTTCTGCCCGTCATGTATTCTGCTACAGCAGGTCGTACCGGAACGAAGTCTGAAAAACGAAGCGAGAAAAGAAACTTTAACGTACCGCCTAAACCTTTTAGTTTTTGTGCTCCAAATAACTTGTTACGCATCTTTTTGGGAAAGCCTATTGGAGTATCTGAGGTGTTTTCTACACCACCCGCAATAATAACATCCGCATTTCCAACTAAAATTTCGTTAACGCCATTGCAAATAGCTCTGTTTGCAGAAATACAGGCTTGAGTTACTGTTTGGCAATGTGCTGTGTTTGGAATACCGGCACTCAAAGCAGCTTCTCTGGCTACGTTAGAGGTTTGTACGTTGGAAATAACAGTACCCATAATAACCTGGTCTACCTCTTTCGGATTTAAGCCTGTTTTTTGTAACAAACCTTTAATGGCAAATTGTCCAAGCTCATAAGACATCAGGTTTAAGTAATCGGTGCCCGACTTTAAAAATGGAGTTCTACAACCATCAATAAATACAATGTTTTTTTTATTCATCTTAAATAATTCTTCTTTTTTGTTTTTTTATCTAACCCTGCATTGTATTTTAGCAGTATGGATGATTTCGAAATTTATGCCGAACAAATTATTGTTCACAAAGTACGCTCTGCCTGGTTCGAGATGTCTCGTATGTTTAACCAAGTTGCCAGCGCGCACAACATTACAGTTTCTGTTGGTTTTACCCTAATTTCCATTTACGAGGAAGAGGGTACTCCCGTTACCAAAATTGCTCCAAGAATGGGCATGGAACCTAACAGTCTTTCGCGTATTCTTAAGTCTATGGAAACAGACGGTTTGGTTGAACGTGTTCCCGACTTGAGCGATAAACGCAAAGTATTGGTTAAATTAACCGAAAAAGGATTGGAAAAGCGCAAGGTTTCACTCAAGTCCGTTTTTAGGTTAAACAATGCCATGGTAGGCGATTTAGATCCAATCAAAGTAAAGCATTTTTACGAGGTTATTAACTCTGTACCCAAATCAACTTCTAAAACTTTAGACAAAATGCTTCAAGAAATTGAAGACGCTAACTAATTGTATACCCATTTTCTGCTGTTAAATACGCTGCAATTTCTCGCCTCTTTTCTTTTGCATTGATTGAATAGTCTGGTACTAGATTTTTCACAAACTTCTTCATCATTTTATTTTCTAAGCCAGTTGAATAGGCATTGATTACCTCACGAGCAGCTACCCGAATTTTATCGTAAGCATCGTAAGATTGTACCTCTGCCATGGTCAAAAAGAGTCCGGCTTTTTCATTTTTATCTATTCGGGCTTTTTCAGCTCTTAAGAAGGTAGACTCTAGTACGAATATTTCTGTAAGAATGTCGGAAAGGTTCATCACCATTTCTTGTTGTTCAATAAGGTCTTGCTTCAATTTATTTCCAGCTGCACCCATTAACAATAAAAAAACTTTCTTTAAATTTTCAATTCGCTTGTCTATACGAGAAGATGAAAAGGTTAGCAGCGATTTTAATGCAGCTACAGGTGCTTTTTTCATTGCTGCTAACACTGCAATTTCTTTTGTTTGGAAAGCTCTTTTCATCAACTCGCCTATAATTAACAAGCGATTTACCTCGTTTGTACCTTCGTATATTTTCGTGATTCGAGAATCTCTATAGCCGCGCTCTACTCCTGTTTCCATTGCATAGCCCATACCGCCGTGTATTTGAATTGCCTCGTCTGTTACGTAACAAAGCACGTCGGATCCGTAAACTTTAGCTATGGAACATTCAATGGCATATTCTCTAATGGCCTTTACTTTTGCATCGTTTAAAGAGGCGCCCGTAGCTACTAATTCTTGGTATTTGCTATCGATCATTGCGCCAATGCGGTAGGTTGCAGACTCTGTAGCAAATGCTTTTACTGTCATGTCTGCAAGTTTGTGCTTAATGGCGCCAAATTCGGTTATGGATTTGCCAAATTGCTTGCGCTCGTTGGCGTACTTTACAGAAGTATCGATGGCCACTTTACATCCGCCTACTGCACTAGCTCCAATTTTTAATCTACCTGAGTTTAAAATGTTTAAGGCAATTTTAAAACCCGCTTGGCGTGCACCCAATAAATTTTCTTTGGGTACTTTACAATCGTTAAAAAACACTTGTATGGTCGAAGATCCTTTGATCCCCATTTTGCGCTCTTCTTCTCCTAAGGTTATGCCACCAAAATCTTTTTCTACAATAAAAGCCGATAGGTTATCATCCGCATCAATTTTAGCAAAAACAATGAATATATCTGCAAAGCCTCCGTTGGTAATCCACATTTTTTGCCCATTAATTAAATAATGAGTTCCCTCGGAATTAAGTATGGCTTTGGTTTTTCCAGAATTTGCATCGGAGCCAGCATCGGGCTCCGTTAAACAATAGGAGGCCATATGTGTTCCGTTGGCTAAATTGGGGAGGTATTTTGTTTGCTGTTCTTTTGTACCGTAATAAACAATAGGCAAAGTTCCAATGGAGGTATGCGCACCTATTGCGGTGGCAAATGCATGACCATGAGCAGTGGTTTCTCCAAATATAAGTGTCGTTACCATGTTTAAGTCCATGCCTCCTAACTCTTCTGGAATGTTTACTCCGAGCATTCCCAATTCTCCAGACTTCTTTAACGCTTGTAACATTAAAGTTTTGTCTTCCATAGCATCGAGCTTATCTAAATTTGGCTTTACCTCTTGTTCTATAAAATCGATGATCATCTCTTTAATCATCCTTTGCTCTTCATTAAAACCTTCGGGTACAAAAACATCTGTTGCAGATGTTGCTTGGTAAATAAATGCGCCTCCCTTCATAGTTTTGTATTGTTTTGGTGAACTTTACAATGATACAAAAAATAAACCAATGCGCGCATTGGTTTATTTTAAAATAGCTAAATTTGCTTATAAATTGACAGCAAAAAAAAATTGCTAGAGCTAAATACAAATAGAAGTTTACAGAAACTGCTGCTATTAAAACTAAAAAAAGCCCTACAAAATGCAGGGCTTTAAACTATAAATGAAGGTAGATATTTACTTTACAGCAACTAATTCTACATCAAATTCTAAAGTAGCTTTAGCTGGTATAACAGGCGGATGACCTCTTTCTCCGTAGGCTAAATGAAACGGAATGATAAAGGTTGCTTTACCACCTACTTTAAGCAGTGCAATCCCTTCGTCCCAACCTTTTATAACCATGCCTCCACCTAACTGAAAATCGATAGGATCACCACGTTCTATGGAAGAGTCGAAAACAGTACCGTCCATTAAACGACCTGTATAATGTACCGAAACTGTTTTACCAACAATGGCATCCATTCCTGTACCAAGAACTTCGTTAGCCACCATTAATCCAGAATCTGTTGTTCTAGCGTTTGGGTATTTAACTTCAATTTGCTTTTTCAAAGCTAGGGCTGCTTCTTTTTCAGATTCCTTTTGCTTAGATCCGACGTTGTTTACCTCGTTGGCAAAAACAGTAGCTGCATCAAATGCATTTGCTAAATCTCCAACTCTAGTAAAATTAATAGACTCTAGTACGTCATCTTGAGCAATAGAATTTACTACGTCCATTCCATCGATTACGTTTCCAAAAACAGTGTGTTTATTGTCTAACCAATCGGTTGCAATGTGCGTAATGAAGAACTGAGAACCATTTGTTCCAGGACCTGCATTTGCCATAGATAAAATCCCTGGGCCGGTATGCTTAAGTTCCGGATGGAATTCGTCTGGAAAATCGTATCCAGGACCGCCAATACCAGAACCCTTAGGGCAACCACCTTGCACCATAAAATTGTCTATAACACGATGAAATTTTAAGCCATCGTAATAGGCTACGCCATCTTCTTTTTCTTTATTTGGTATTTTCCCTTCTGCTAAGCCAACAAAGTTAGCTACAGTCATTGGGCATTTCTCAAACTCTAGCGCAAGGGTAATAGCTCCCTTGCTCGTCTTAATCTCGGCGTATAATCCGTCCTTCATCAATGTAATTATTTAGCAATTTCAATTAATTCTACTTCAAATATCAAGGTTGCATTTGGTGGAATTACTCCTCCAGCACCTCTTGTTCCGTATGCCAATTGCGATGGAATTATTAAAGATCCTTTTCCACCTACAGAAAGTAAAGCAATACCTTCATCCCAACCTGGAATAACTTTTCCTACACCAATAGGAAATTCTATGGGCTGACCTCTTTCTACAGAAGAATCGAATACGGTTCCATCGGTTAGGCTTCCAGTATAGTGTACTTTTACTGTTTGAGAAGCTTTTGGCATTACGCCATTTCCTTCTACTTCAATTTTGTAAAACAAGCCACTTGCTGTTTCTGTATACCCCTGGGTAAGCTCAGCTAGTTTTGCTTTGGCTACTTCTAGAGCAACTAATTCTGCTGCGGCTGCGGCTGCTTGAGCTTCTGTAAATACTGTTTCTGCATCAAACTTTTTTGCCATACGACCGTTTCTAATAATTGAAACAGAGATAATAGAATCAGAGGTTTCAATTAGGTTAACAATGTCCAGAGAAACAGAATCGATAACATGACCAAAAATAGAGTGTTTTCCGTCGAGCCAAGGAGTTTCTTTATGAGTGATGAAAAACTGAGATCCATTTGTGGTAGGTCCTGAGTTTGCCATAGATAGAATTCCGGGGCCGCTGTGCTTTAAATCTGGATGAAACTCATCAGCAAATTTATAACCAGGATCTCCAGAACCTGTTCCTTGAGGACAACCACCTTGAATCATAAAGTCTTTGATGACTCTGTGAAACAACAAACCATCGTAATATGGAGTTCCTATTTCTTTTTCGTCGTTTACTTTAGTTCCTTCTGCTAAACCTACAAAATTGGCTACAGTAAGCGGTGTTCTTTGGAACTCTAAGACTAAGTCTATGGTTCCTTTATTGGTGTTTATTCGGGCAAACATCCCTTTGTCTTTAATTGAGGTAGGGTTTAAAATTTCCACTACTTTTTCAACTCCATCTACTGAAGGCTGATCCGCTTTTGAAACACAAGACTGAGCGCCTAATCCGAATAACAACCCACAAACAAGAATTAATTTTTTCATTTTGATTTGTTTAGTTTATTAATTTCTTTTTTAAAAACAGTGCAAATATACTTTTTTATAAAAGTATAAAAGGCAGTTTAACAATATTTAGCAATTGGCTAAAAGCTCTTGCTTATAATTTGGCAATACGCTTTTAAATTTTGCAATGGCATCTTCCATACTTCCTTCAAATGCTCCACCAGCAGCATTTATATGCCCTCCACCGCCAAAATGCTCTTTGGATAATAGGTTGGCTCTAAACTGATTTATACTTCTAAAGGAAATTTTGACCAAATCGTCTTGCTTTACAAAAAAGGCGGTAAACACAACATTTTCAATAGAAAGTGCGTAGTTAACAAAACCTTCCGTATCTCCTTTTACGAAATTAAAACGCTCGAGCTCGTCTCTGGTAAGACACATAATTGCGGTATGATACTCTGGCAATACTTCTAGTTTCTCACTTAAGCAGTAGCCCAATAGTTTTAAGCGACTTTCTTTATTTGTATCAAAGAGTGTTTGATGAACGGCGGCATGGTCTAATCCTAAATCGATGAGTTTTGCTGCAATTTCGTGCGTTCTTTTGTCTACCGACGAAAAGCGGAACGAACCTGTATCGGTTACCATACCTGTATAAATACATTTGGCAACATCTACGGTTAAATAGTTTGTCCATTGCATCAGGTCTATAAACTCAAACATAAGCTGGCAGGTTGAACATACACTTGGTACTGAGAAGGTGAAATCCGCAAAATCTTTGGGTTCCTGATGGTGGTCTATCATAACCTTTTTGGCAGAAGCTGACTCCAAAGCAGCACACATCATATCCGTACGACGTAAGTCGTTGTAATCTAAACAGAAAATTAAATCTGCTGCTTCTATTTGTGCATTTGCTATTGTTTCGTTGCCCTCGTACTCAAGCACATCTTCATTTTTAGGCAACCAGTGTAAAAATTTTGGATAACCGTTGGGAACAATTACTTTTACATCGAAGTTTTGCGCCAGCAAAACTTGGTACAATGCAAGGCTAGAACCCATCGCATCGCCATCTGGCCCACGGTGTGTAGTTATAATTATTTTGGGCTCTTTGGCAAGTTCTGCCTTTAATTCTGTGTAATCGAAATCTCTCATAGTTTGCAAAATTAAAGAAAGCTGTTTAATAAATGTTAAGCTAAGGCAATTAATAAATACGAATTTCGCTTGCACCCATTCCGTATAATTTGGCATCTGCAGGGCCAACTTTTAGGTTTGGAAACTGCCCTAGATAGTTGTAAATTTCTTGTTTAAGCACGCCCTTTCCCACTCCATGAATAACTACTAAATAGGGCTCATTGTCCTGTAAAGCCTCATGCAACCTAACTCTAAAATGATTGAGTTGCAGGCTTACAATTTCAAAATTTGACAAACCCTTGTAAGAGTCCATTAGAGATTCCATATGAAGATCTACCTCGTTATGCTGAAAGTATCTTGGAGCGCTTTGATGTGGGGTGGAATTCAAGCTTTTTGTTTTACTCAAATCCTTTTTTATTTTACCTTGTATTTCTTTCGGATTAACAGAAAAATCTTCTTGCCATATTTTCTCAATTTCCAGTCGATTTGCTGGAATCGAAAAGCCATCTTCTAGCTCTACCTCATACTCGTTAGAGGTATTAATCCCTATTATTTTGCCTTTGGTATTGTCGCTCATAAAACAAACAGAATCGCCTAAAACTAGTTTTGTAGCCGCAGAGGCGTCTCTCTCGAGCATGGGCAGCTCGTCTATTTTCCGATCTTCTTTTTTTATGGGAAACAGATGCTTTCCCTCAACCTTAGGGATAAAAGTAATGCGTATTAGTTCGCTGGCAGAAACATCCATTTCAATGCCGTTTACCTCTACCAATACATGCGTATCGTTTATATAATCGATGACGACACCTTTTAGGGCTTCGTTTAAAAACGAAACCTTATCTCCTTTTGCAAATACCATTAGCGCATAACTCCTTTATTGGAAAGTGCTTTTTGAAAGCGCTTTGCATTTCGTTTGTGTTCGGACCAATGTTTTGTAAAATTATGGTACCCCGAAAAATCTTCTTTGGCACACATATAAATATGGCTGTGTTTTTTTGCGTTTAGCACGGCAAGCAATGCCGACATTTCTGGAATACAAATTGGGTTTGGCGGAAGTCCTTTGTAATAATACGTATTGTATTTAGAATTGATTTTTAGATCTTTTTTAAGAACTCGTTTAATAATACGGTCAAATCCATCGCGCTCGTACAAAGCATAAATTACAGTAGGGTCAGATTGTAGCTTCATGCCCTTATTTAATCGGTTTAAATACAAGCCTGCCACAATTGGCTGCTCGTCTACTTTTGCCGTTTCTTTTTGAACTATAGAAGCTAAAACAGAAACTTGGTGCGCAGTTAAACCTTTGTTTTTAGCTAGCAACAATCGTTCATCTGTCCAAAATTTAGTGTATTCTTTTTGCATGCGCTCCAAAAACTCCGTAGGACTTATGGTCCAGTATACTTCGTAGGTATTTGGTATAAATAACTTTCGGGCAGAAGCTTCATTTAAGCTGTAGGTAGAAAAAAACAAGTCACTTTTAAAAGCAAGAAGTAATTCTAAAGAGTCGGCTTCAATTTGAGGAGCCAATTTGCCCGCCAAATCTTCTAAAGTAGCTGCATTATTAAAAATAATGTTTAAGGGTTTTTGCGCTCCCAACCTGAGCATGTTTACTAGGCTGTTTAAATTAGTCTCAGCCTTTATTAAATACCTACCTGGCTTTATTTTATCGAATTTTTTTTGTTCGCAAAAAACATCGAAAAAGAATTCATTTTTTAACAAGCCGTGCTTCTTTAAACTGTCTGTTAAAGAGTTAAAATTGGCTTCTTTTGGCAGCAGTACAATTTTATCTGTGTTCGCTATAGGTGCAAAAACTTGCTGGTAAACCAGGTAAGTGCTCAACACCAAAAAAGATGCTAGGATAAAGAGGCCTAGGGGAATTGCTTTTTTCATTTTAATTGATTCAGTAATTGCTGTGCTCGAGAATGGTTTGGTTTAATTCTGAGTACTTGTTTTAATGCTTTTTTTGCTTCTTCAATATTTTGAACATGCAAATAATAAGCTGCTAAATTTAGCCATAATTGAGCTATGTCTGGATTGAGAGCCAAGCCAGTTTCGTACATTTTTAATGCCTCATTAAAGTTTCCTAAAACACTGTGCAGGAATCCGTAGTTGGCATACACTTTTTCAAATTTGGGATTTTCTGTTCGAATGAATTCAAAAACCTGCTTTGCCTCAATTAAACGCTTGCATTTTAAAAGAGCCATCCCAAACTTGTTCTGAATTTCCAGATGAAATGGAGCCAAAAGAGAGGCTTGTTTAAAACAATCGGCAGCTTTGGTATAATTTAAGGTTTTGTAATACGACTCTCCTACTCTATACCATGCCCATGCATCGTCGTTGGCGTACGATGGTTTGTTGAGTTCCTTTAAGCGCGTTTCGAAAGACTCTTTTTCGAACCAAGAGATTAAAGCAGTAACATCCGAAGTAAAAAAGTAATACTTAATCCACTCTCTAGCACAAATAGTTACAGGTATTTTAGATAAGTAAACAAAAGCAGAATCTAGGTAATAATCTTCCTTTTCAAACTTTTCGTACTGCTGTAAATATGCTTTAAGAATGTTTAAATCTGATGGAGCACTATTGTTAACACAATAGAGGCCAATAAACTCTTTTATGGAGTTAGATTCTGGCGAATTTAGTGCTTTTGGAATGGCAATTTTATGATCGGAAACCGTTACGTGTGGAATATCGCTCGAACCCGATTTTGGCATATGACAAGAAATGCATTTGTCTCCCTTATCCGCTTCGTGCTCCTTAACATCGGTATGGCAAGACAAGCAAGCTTGTTTGAATACAGCTTTAGGCGTGTCTTTTATGCTTAAGTGTGGGTTGTGGCAGGTAACACAGGTGAGTTTATCCTTAGAATTAATAAAGCACTCACTCATCTTTAATCGGTCTACATGAGAGGCCATGATAAAGCTTTCGTCGTTTTTAAAACGAGGTAAAAACACGTTCATCACTTCTTCTAATTTCATTCCAGGTTTAAAATCGAAAAAAGATTGCTCGCCTTCCAAAACAGTATTCCCTTGTAAATGGCAACGCGAGCAAAGATCAAACTGTAAATCTGAACTTAGTTTACCAGGGTTCACGATGGTATAATCGATAAACTTAGAGGTATCTACAACAATGCCTTTCATTTTCTCTGCTACATGAATTTCTCCTGGTCCGTGGCAGCGTTCGCAGGAGATACCAAGAGGAACCTTGTCAAATTTATTTTCAGAACCCATAACAAAGTCCGGTAGTGAGTTGTGACAAGACATGCATTCAAGTCCAATTTTACGACTAAAACGTGTATTAAAACCGTCTTCAAAGCCCGGAGGCAAATCTAATGTACCCTCTTGTGTATAATAGGTAAAAGGAAGTTGATGTAGGTAACCGTTTTCATTAGAAATATGAGAATTTGTATGCTGACCCGAGCCAATAATATAATCGGCTTTTTCAGTTCTATTATGGACGGTATCTCCATTTAACAATCTGTACTCCTGAAGCTTAAGACTGTCTTTTTGCCAATAAGGATGGTAATATAAATCGCTATGAAGGTCTAGTAAAGTGGAGTCTTCATGAAAATTTGCGGCACTTTTACTTCGATTTGCTAGTCCAAACGATTGCCCCATTCCTGTATGAGCAAAGGTTTTATGCTTGTCGTAATGACAACTTTTACAGGTCTGCTCACCTACATATTTAACGGAATCTGCTAAATTTAAATAGACTTTTTTTGGCTGCTCTGGAATGCACGAATACTGTGTAGTGTATAACAGTAGGATGCAGAAACTGGCTAGGATATATGTTGCTTTAAATTTCAACTTATTTGTTGATAAATTGAAATTCTACTACATCTTGAAAGGCGCCATTTCTGTAAGCCCAGTCTTTTCGAATACCAATTTTTGTGAATCCTGCAGAGGCAAATAAGTTTAAACTTTTAGTATTGTTTATGCCAACCGAGCAATAAAGCTGATGCATTCCAATTCGATTAAAAGCATAGTCTTTCATTAAAGAAATAGCCTCAAGAGCGTAGCCTTTTAATCTGTATTGCTTTTCTATAATAATACCTATTGCAGCACGCCTATCAGTCGCTTCATAATCGAACAAGTCTACGCAACCAACTGCATTTCCTTCTTGGTCTTCTAAAACAAAACGGTATTGTCCTGCTTGCTGAATGTCTAAATGAGCTTGCGCAATGTACTTTTCCAAAATGTATTTAGAAAAGGGAACTTTTGAGAGGCTAACTTCGTTAATTTCTAAATCGTTTTCCCAAAGAAACAACATGGTAACGTCTTCCGGCTCAAGAGCTCTGTATTTTAATTTAAACTCAGACATTGATTGTACCTTTATACACAAATTTTGCTGCGCCCATTAATTTGATGTTGGTGTATTTGTTTTTCACTTTTGTAAAACTCACCTCTAAGTTACCGCCTAAAGCTTTAAGCTTAATGGGGGTTTTTGTGATTAAACCCGATTCGAAAGCTGCTATTGCAGATGCGGTTGCGCCGGTGCCGCAAGCAAGCGTTTCGTCCTCTACACCTCTTTCGTAAGTTCTAATCAATAATTCTTCATTGCTTAGTTCTACGTAATTTACGTTTATTCCTTTTTTAGCATACGTATCAGAAAATCGTATTTCTGCACCGCACTTTTTAACGTTTATGTTTTGAACTGAGGGAACAAATTGAACCAAATGAGGAGAGCCGGTATCTAGCACCCAATCGCGCTTATTTTGCTCAATCTCTAAAACATCACACATGCTTAAAGAAATGAGATCCTTTGAGCATACTTGAGCATTATGTAAGCCATCGTAAGTTTCAAAAACGTATGTTTTATTTACGATTCCAATTTTTTCGGCAAAGGCAACAATACATCTTCCTCCATTGCCACACATGCTTCCAATAGTTCCATCAGAATTGTAGTACTCCATTTTAAAATCTGACTCAACAGAATTCGAAAGCAAAATTAAACCATCGGCTCCGACTCCAAACTTTCGGTCGCACATACGTGCAATTTGAGCAGTGGATAAAGAATGTTTATTGAAACGATTGTCAATCATTACAAAGTCGTTTCCTGCACCCTGGTATTTAAAAAATGAAATTTCCATGTTTTCTTTTGCGTTCAACGAAATTAATACTAATAAACGAATTAGAATACGGCATTTATTTAAAACATATTAAAATTACTAGAATCTATATAATAAGTAATTTTTATGCGCTATAAATTGTATTTTCGAACAATGAACCACTCCAAACTAGTAGCGCTTTCAAAACAAATAGACGGTGATTTATATTTCGACAGTACCATGCGTAAACTCTATGCTACAGATGCTTCGGCTTATAGAGAAATGCCTCTTGCAGTAGCGCTACCAAAAACGAAAGATGATTTAATAAAGCTCATTTGTTTTGCAAACAAAGAATCTAGTTCAATAATTCCTAGAGCTGCGGGTACTTCTTTAGCAGGTCAGGTAGTAGGAGGCGGAATCGTAGTAGATATATCGGAAGAATTTTGTGAGATTATTGAAATCAACGTGAAGGATTCTTATGCTATTGTGCAGCCAGGAGTTGTTAGAGACGAACTAAATCTTCGACTTAAAGAGTTTGGGCTTTTCTACGGACCAGAAACCTCTACCTCTAACAGAAGTATGATTGGTGGCATGGTTGGAAACAACTCTTGTGGGTCCAGATCTTTAATTTATGGCTCGGCAAGAGAGCACTTAATTTCTGTAAAAGTTATTCTTGCCGATGGAAACGAAACAGAGTTTAAGGCTTTAAGCAACCAAGAGTTTGAAGCAAAGGCAAAGGGAATTGGCACTGTTTCTGATTTGGAAACTAAAATCTATAAACAGGCAAAAGAACTGTTTTCTGACAAAGAAAATAGATTGGAAATAGAGAACGAATTTCCCAAGAAAAGCATTCCCAGAAGAAACACGGGTTACGCTTTAGATTTACTTGCCCAAACAAGTCCTTTTACGGGGTCAGAAAATCAATTTAACTTTTGTAAACTCTTGGCAGGATCTGAAGGAACTTTAGCTTTTACAACCGAAATAAAGCTCAACTTAGTTCCAGTTCCAAACGCACAACAAGCACTCATTTGCATTCATTTTAATTCTATAGACGAGGCTCTGAGAGGCAATTTAGAAGCTTTAAAGTTTAAGCCAACTGCCTGCGAGCTTATCGATCACTACATATTGGATTGTACAAAAAAGAATAAAGAGCAAGAGAAAAATCGCTTTTTTGTAAAGGGCAATCCTAAAGCAATTTTAGTGGTTGAATTTGTAGAAGAATCGGAACAAGAATTAGCTGTACTTATAAAAAATTGCCTTAAACATTTTAAGGAATTAAAGCTGGGAACAAACTTTCCTATTGTAAAAGGAAAAGACATAGACAAAGTTTGGACACTACGAAAAGCTGGCTTAGGTTTACTCTCAAATATCCCTGGAGATGCAAAGGCTGTTGCCGTAATAGAGGATACCGCTGTTGATGTAAATGATTTGCCTGCGTTTATAACTGATTTTAATAAAATACTTGAAAAAAGAAATCTTTTCTGTGTTCATTACGCTCATGCAGCAACTGGAGAACTTCATTTACGACCGATAATTGATTTAAAAACGGAAGAGGGAAATAAACTTTTTAAAACCATTGCCGGAGACATCGCTAAATTAGTAAAAAGCTATAAAGGCTCTTTAAGCGGAGAACATGGCGATGGGCGCTTAAGAGGTGAATACATTCCATATATGATTGGAGCTAAAAACTACCAACATTGCAAAGACCTAAAAAACACTTGGGATCCGAACGGAATATTTAATCCTGGTAAAATTGTAAACACACCGGCTATGAACTCTTTTTTGAGGTTTATGCCAACTTATACAACACGAGCGTTTAAAACAACATTTAGCTTTAAAGAAGATTTAGGGATGTTACGTGCTGCAGAAAAGTGCAACGGATCTGGAGACTGTAGAAAAACAGAACTAAGTGGAGGAACCATGTGCCCAAGCTATATGGCAACTCGTAAAGAAAAACATACAACGCGAGCAAGAGCAAATATACTACGAGAAGTTTTGAGCGACCAATCCATCCAAAACCCTTTTCAAAACCAAGAAATTAAAGAGGTAATGGATTTGTGTTTGTCTTGTAAAGGATGTAAAACAGAATGCCCCTCTAATGTAGATATTGCAAAATTAAAAGCTGAATATACGCACCAAAACTACCTAGAAAATGGAGCGCCATTTAGAGCAAAATTGTTTGCCAATTTTACTGCTTTAAACAAAAGAGCTGCTTTAGCTCCAAACTTGCACAATTATTTTATAAACAATGCACTTACCTCTGGCATTGTAAAAAAATTAATGGGCGTAGCATCAAAGCGTTCGCTCCCACTACTACAAAATACAACACTCCTAAAATGGTACCTTAATAATCCTCAAGAAGGTAATTTCGAAAATGGAAAAATACATCTATTTAATGATGAATTTACCAATTACCATGATGCACACATAGGAATACGCTGTATTAAATTATTAAATAAGTTGGGCTACAAAGTAGTAATACCTGAGCATGTAGAAAGTGGAAGAGCATTCATCTCTCAAGGATTCCTAAGCGAGGCTAAAAACCTGGCAAATAAAAATGTACAGCTATTAGCTCCTGTAATTTCAGAGGCACAAGCGCTTATTGGTTTGGAACCCTCCGCCATTTTAACACTTCGAGACGAATATTTAGACTTAGTAGAGGATCAGAAAAGTGCTAAACATCTGGCTAAACACAGCTTAACTATAGAAGAATTTTTGGCTAAAGAAATTAAAGCGGATAGAATAAAAGCTTCCAGTTTTACAGAAAAGTCGGAACACATTCGCCTGCATGGGCATTGCCATCAAAAAGCAAATTCATCTTTAGTACCCTCAAAAATTGCTTTAGAACTACCTAAAAACTTCAAGGTTCAATTAATACCCTCGGGCTGTTGTGGTATGGCTGGTTCCTTTGGCTACGAAAAAGAACATTACGATGTTTCTATGAAAATTGGAGAGCTGGTTTTATTTCCTAGCATCCGTAAGGAACCGGAAAGCTCTATTATATGTGCACCCGGAACAAGTTGCAGACATCAAATTAAAGATGGCACAAAGCGTTTGGCACAGCATCCGGTAGAGATTTTATACAATGCCTTACTATAAAAGCCAAACATTAGTAGAAACGAGTATCCCACAGAAAATTAAAAATGTAAATTGCCCATTCACAAAGGTAAACTTTGATATGTTAAAAAGAATTTACAACGATAAGCCAAGCGAAAAAGAAATTGAGAAAGTGGTAACCTGTTTAAAAAACGGTGGAATAATTATTTACCCCACCGACACGGTTTACGGCTTAGGTTGTGATATAAACAACAAAAAAGCACTCGAACGAATTGCTCGCATAAAAGGCGTAAAACTTAAAGATGCAAATTTCTCTTTTGTTTGTTACGATTTAAGACACTTGTCTGTTTACGCAAAACAAGTAAGTACGCGTACCTACAAATTTTTAAAAAGAGTGTTTCCTGGGCCTTTTACCGTTATTTTAAATGCCACAGGAAAAATACCTAAGATTTTTAATACCAAAAAGAAAACCGTTGGTATAAGAATACCGGACAACAATATAGCACGAGAAATTGTGAAAGCTCTTGGAAGTCCAATCGTTTCTACCTCTATAAGAGATGAAGATGACGTAGTAGAATACTCCACAGACCCAGAGTTAATTCATGAAAAATACGCTGCGCTTGTAGACATGGTTATAGACGGTGGATATGGAGAAAATATTGCCTCTACTATCGTTGATTGTACCGACGATTCTGATTTCTTGTTGATTAGAGAAGGAAAGGGTGCTGTAGATTTAATCTATTAATGTAAAGCAACTATAGCTTTGTGAATTTCCAATACTTGCACAAGTACAGATTTTTTTTCGTTGTTTACGATTTCAAAATCAGAAAGTGTTCGCTTCTTTAAATCAGACCATTGTTTGTCCATTCTTCCCAAAACTTCCTTTTCTGATGATTGATCTCTTTCTACAACACGTGAAATTCGTAAGGCTTTTGGTGCTGTTACCAGTATGACTTTATCTAAACCAATATTTGCTTTACTCTCAAATAAAATAGCTGCTTCCTTTAACACATAAGCACTTTTTTGGGCTAAACACCAAAGATCAAAATCAATTTTAACCGCAGGATGTACAATTGCATTTAACTTTTCTAATTCTTTAGAGTCCGAAAAGACTTTTGAGGCGATATAAGCTTTGTTTAACTCTTTACCTATATAAGCTTTCACACCAAAAGTATTTTCTATTTGAGTTCTTACCAAAGGATTAGAAACCATTAAAAACTTGGCTCTTTGGTCTGAGGAATAAACCGACACCCCTAAAATTTTGAATAATTCTGCTACCGTAGATTTACCACTCCCAATACCGCCAGTTATACCAATTTTATACATCAGAAATTTATAAATTCAATGGTTGTAGGACTGTATTTCACCCGCTTTACTATGGTTGGGTATTTGTCTTTGTCTATAAACACATTTAATACAGAGCTGTTGGTTTTAAGTACCTCGTTGTAGTCGCAAAAAACATAAAAATCAGCATCGGAAACCTTATCTACATCTTGCATCGCTATCCAAAAGGACAGTTCTACCTCAGAGGGTTTCATATAAGGCGACATTCCCTTTGGAAGGTTTTTTAATTGTATAGGTATTACCTTATTAATTTGAGTGAAGCGCTCTACCTCTTGCTGTACATTAACCTGTAAATCTCGAGATGAAATAAGTTCATCCGGAAAAACAATACTGAGTTTTTGATTTATATCATCCACAACATCTTTGGCAAATAATGGCTTGGTAAAAACAGTTGTAAGTGTATCAATAAGATGGGAGGGTCCATAAATATCAATTTTGTTTGGTGTTATTTCTAATGAACTGTAGGGTCTATAATTCTCTCTAAACTCTAGTTCCAATGGAACCTGAACTGTTACGCTTTTTTTTGTTTTATTACTGTAGTTTAAAAACAAGCTATCAGGTTCTATTTCGAGAATAGAAAAGCCGCTTAATTGTATGGCTATATCTGGTAAATTATTTTCTGTTATCCAGTAATAAGATGCTTTTGAGTTTTGATAGGACAATTTGGAAACATTTACAGCTATACTTCTACGCGTAAAAACTTCTTTTAAAAAATTAAAGCCAAAACCTTTTACTTTAATTTTAAGACTTGATGTGGGTTTCTCTTTAAGGTATTTTTCTACGGGTTGATTAACAAATTCTACAGGATAATCGATGTAGTAGGTATATTCTTTAGAAAATTTAATGAGTACCCAAAACAAGGTAGATAGTAAAAAACAGATTACAACCACGCTTCTTTCGCTTCCGGAATTAAAGAATGCTAGAATACTTTTAAATATATGGTTTAGCTGTTTCATAAAGGGTAAAGATACTTTTTTTGTTGTTTCCTTTAAATTTCGATAGAATAAGTTCTGTTAAAAGAATCGATTTAAGGCTAAAAACTACCGACATTCTTTTCCTATTTTAGCTAAAATATTTTCTCATGACAACAATAATAGATCAACTTGGTTTTATTTTACCCGCAGTATTGGTAATGATGCTTGCCGTGTACATGTTAAACAAGGTACTCGCACACGATCATAAACGCCGGGTTTTCGAGTACAAAAAATCTGCAGCCAAACAAATGGTGCCACTAAGAGCGCAAGCTTACGAAAGATTAACGCTGTTTATGGAACGCATGCAGCCCACCAATTTATTGGTTAGAGTACAAACTACTGGAATGAATTCTCAAAGCTTACACCGAGCATTAATCCAAACCATACGGAGTGAATACGACCACAATATGTCGCAACAAGTTTATATTTCTGATGAAGCATGGGAACTAATCAACCAAGCAAAGGACCAGTTACTTACAGTTATAAACGCACAAGTAAGCTCAACGGCTCCTCAAGCTGATGCTATGGAACTTGGTAAATTAATTATTGAAGGTTCTTTAGAAGAGCACAAATGGCTACTTGATGAAGCTTTAAGTCTATTAAAAAAAGAGTTTAGAACTAATTATTAAAATTCATTGCAGGGCATTCATCTGTACTAAGTAATTAAATATCCTCAAAATCTACGTTGGTAAATCTAGTAGAACTGTCGGGCTTTTTTTCTGATGTACTCTTTTCTGTGAGCTCTTCTTTGGATTCAAAATCAGAAATTACTGCTTCGCCTTTTTGATCGATAATAAATTTGGTAACCTCTTCAAGAATTTCTTTAAACCCTAAAAAGTCTTCTTTGTATAAAAATATTTTATGCTTCTTAAAAAAGGAAGACCCATCTTCATTGGTCTGCTTTTTACTTTCGGTAATGGTCAAGTAATAGTCTTCTGCTCGAGTAGCTCTTACATCAAAAAAGTAAGTCCTTCTTCCGGCTCTCAATTTTCTTGCGAATATTTCTTGCGAATTTGAGTCGTGTAATTCCATAGTTCTAATTGATTAAAGTTCTATTGCTCAAATTTTGCAAAAAATATCCTTTAATAAAAGAAAAATCAATAAAAGCTGCTAAACTTAACTTTCAGATAATTGTTTTTTATACACTTTAGCATACTCCCCTTCTAGGTTTAACAATTCCAAATGACTACCTTTTTCTAAAATAGTTCCCTTATCGAGTACAATAATTTGATCTGCATGTTTTAGAGAAGAAGCTCTATGAGAGATGATAATGGTTGATTTGTTTACGCTTTGCTTTTTTATATTTTGAAGTATAAGTTCTTCTGTTTCGGTGTCTACCGCAGACAAGCAGTCATCAAACAACATGAATTTTGGATTTCTTATTAAAGCTCTAGCAATAGAAATGCGTTGTTTTTGTCCTCCAGAAAGGGTTATACCTCTTTCGCCAACTACCGTATTAAACTGCGCTTTAAACTTCATAATATTATCATAAATACCCGCAGCCTTTGCAGCCTCTATTACCTCCACTTGGGTAGCATTTTTAGTTCCAAAGGCAATGTTGTTATAAATGCTGTCCGAAAACAGAAAGGACTCTTGGGGAACATAACCTATATAAGACCTCAATTCGGTTAAATTTACCTCTTTTATAGTATCCTTACCTATAGTAATAGTTCCGCTACTTGGATCGTTTATGCGACAAAGCAACTCTGCTAAAGTACTTTTACCGGAACCAATCTTTCCGATAACACCTAAAGTTTGACCTTCCTTTAACTGGAACGTTAAACTATTTAGCGCTTTTATGCCTGTATCGGAATATACAAAGCTTACATTGTTGAAGTTTAAATTTCCGGTAAGCACCTGGTTTTTAGTGCTTGGATTTGTAATTTCGGGAACCTCTTTTAAAAATTCGTTAATTCTTTGTTGAGATGCCGCCGCTCTTTGAACAAGCGAGGTTACCCAACCTAAAGAAGCTACAGGCCAGGTAAGCATATTTACATATATGACAAAAGTAGCAATGTCGCCAATTTGAATTTTTCCAGCAATGGCTTCCAAACCTCCAATGTAAATGGTGAAAAGAGTACTCATTCCTATTAACAGAATCATTAAAGGGAAAAACAATGCATTTACTTTTACCAGGTCTAAATTTTTATTCTTGTAATCTTCTGCAGCTTCCATAAACTGGTTCTCCATAAAGCGTTCCTGAGTGTAGGATTTGATGACTCGAATGCCCGAGAATGTTTCTTGACTGATGCTCGATAATTTAGACAGTTGCTTTTGAACAATCTCACTTTTAACATTCATTACAGAACTAACCTTATAAATTGCTAAAACTAAAAAAGGCAGAGGGCTTAGAGCAAACAAAGTTAATTTAGGGCTCAAACTAATCATTTTTGGTACAATAAGCGAAATGCTAATAACTAAGTTGGTGCTGTATAATATGGCAGGTCCCATATACATGCGTACCTTACTAACGTCATCGCTAATTCTGTTCATCAAATCTCCTGTTTTATTTCGCTTATAAAATGAGATACTTAATTGTTGGTAATGATCGTAAATTTCATTTTTCAAATCGTATTCGATCATTCTAGACATAACAATCAGGGTTTGCCGCATAAAAAACATAAACAAACCTCTGAAAACAGCAAAAAGCAAAACCAAAAAAGCATAATACGCTAGTTGACTTTTTAGTGTACTTTGAAGAGCTGTATCCGAAACATCACTTTGACTTAAAGAATCGCTTATTAGGTTCAAAACCTCTCCAATATAAATAGGCGGATACAAGCCAAATACATTCGAAACAAAAACAAAAAACAAACCCATAACAAAACGGTATCGGTATTTCCAAAAATATTTATTGAGGTGTTTAAGAGCTTTCATACAATATCAATCAGTTTTTTATCTGCAAAAAAAAGAGTACTTTTGCAGAAATTTAAGTGTAATAATTCTGAATCAAAAATACAGATCTAAGCATGAAAATCTTAGCAATGTAAAATTAAATTCAGCGACCCTAAAATTAGACATTATGATTAAGGTAACCGACATACAAGACACACAATCTTCTAGCAATCCTATTATTCGTGAAATGAACGATATGGGTCACGAACAGGTTGTTTTTTGTCAGGATGAAGAAACTGGACTCAAAGCAATTATTGCAATACACAGTACAGCATTAGGCCCTGCATTAGGTGGAACTAGAATGTGGGATTACAAAAACGAATTAGAGGCTTTAAACGACGTACTACGTTTGTCGAGAGGAATGACCTTTAAGGCTTCCATTTCTGGATTAAATTTAGGCGGCGGTAAAGCAGTAATATTTGGAGACGCCAAAATACAAAAAACAGACGCGCTTATGCGTAGGTTCGGTAAGTTTGTGGAAACGCTAGGTGGAAATTACATTACAGCCGAAGACGTTGGTATGACAACACACGACATGGAAATGGTTCGTTTAGAAACAAAGCATGTAACAGGAATCCCTAAATCTATGGGAGGTTCTGGAGACCCTTCGCCAGTTACTGCATATGGAGTATATATGGGAATGAAAGCCTCTGCCATGAACAAATGGGGAACAGATTCTTTAGAAGGAAAAAAAGTAGTGGTTCAAGGAATCGGAAATGTCGGAATTAACTTGGTTAAACATTTAACAGAAGAAGGAGCACTTGTAACAATAAACGACATAAGTAAAGAACGTTTAGAAATGGTGGCTGCAAAATACGGCGCTACTATAGTTGAAGGTGACGACATTTACGATGTAGACATGGATATTTATGCTCCTTGTGCATTAGGGGCTTCTCTAAACGACAATACTTTAAGTCGTTTAAAATGCTCTATTATTGCTGGAGCGGCAAACAACCAATTGGCTGACGAGGTAAAGCACGGACAAATGGTTATGGATATGGGAATGATATACGCACCAGATTTTTTAATAAATGCTGGTGGTTTGATAAATGTATATTCTGAACTACAAGGATACAATAGAGACGAGGCTATTGCAAAAACAGAAGAAATATACCACACAACTCTAGAGATTTTAAAGAAATCTGAATTAGAAGGAATCACGCCTCATGAAGCAGCAAAGCAGATTGCTCAAAGCCGCGTAAGAAAAGCTTTAGCAAAATTATAATTTTACACTAGTTACCTTCGCTTCCCTATATTCGCTCATTGAAAACCAAACACATGCTCAACAGAAGACATATTAGAATAAAAGTACTTCAAATTCTTTACGCATTTTTTCATTCAGAGAGCGAAGATTTAACAAAAAGCGTGCGCGACCTTACCAAAAGTCTCGAAAAAACCCACTCCTTGTATGTGCATTTACTTTTACTGCTTGTAGCTATAAAAAAGCATGCAGAGGGTAAAATTGAGTTAGGGATAAACAAACTGCTCCCAAGTGCCGAAGATTTAAACCCAAACAGCAAATTTGCAGATAATAAAACCTTAACGCTCCTCTCTAAGAACCTCTCATTACTAGAGAAGTACGAAAATGAAGAGACCTATTGGGATGAGAATCCAGAATTGGTAGGGAAAATTTTCAGACAAATTCAAGAGTCTGAAATGTATACAGAATACTTAAACGACGAGCACAGTTCATTCCTAGAGGATCGTAAGTTTATTTCGGCACTCTTTATGGAATTTATTGCTCCAAACGAAGATGTACATAGTTTCTTAGAAGAAAAAAGCATCTTTTGGTTGGACGATTTTGAAGTAGGTAATTTATCTGTAATTAAAACAATAAAGTCGCTCAAAGAAAACAGTGATGAGTACGCAAGACTTTTGCCTTTGTATAAAGACGAAGACGATAAAGTATTTGCAGCTAACTTATTAAAACGCACCATACTTAACTCTTTAGACTACAAAAAATACATTGTAGAAACCGCTAGTAATTGGGATGAGGAACGCATATCCGACATGGATAAAATACTCATGCAAATGGCTATTTGCGAGCTCCTTAATTGCGAAACAATTCCTGTAAAAGTTACTCTTAACGAATACATCGAATTGTCAAAAGATTACTCGAGTCAAAAAAGTAAAATTTTTATAAATGGTGTAATCGACAAATTAGCCATTCGTTTTAATGAGGAAGGAAAACTAAAAAAGTTGGGTAGAGGATTGGTTTAAAAACGACCAAAACCAGTACATTTGTAAAAACACAAAATAAATAGGCATGAAGAAAAGTATATTTATAGCAATTTTAAGTATTGGCTTTGTTGCTTGCAACGAAACTGCAAGCTCAAAAATTGATGCTACAAAACAAAAAACAAGAACCCAAGTAACTCTAGACCAAGTAGACACTCCAGTGGATGCTAAAATGGAATTTGAAGAAACAGAATGGAACTTTGGAGAAATAATGCAAGGAGAATCTGTAGATTATGCCTTTAAGTTCACCAATACCGGATCGGAACCTTTAATAATTTCAAATGCGAAAGGATCTTGTGGATGTACCGTTCCTGTATGGCCCAGAGAGCCAGTAGCACCAGGAGAATCTGGTGTGGTAGATGTGAAGTTTAACAGCACTGGAAAAAAAGGGAAACAAAGCAAAAAAGTTACACTAACCACCAATATGATACCTAGTCAAATGATTTTAACGGTAAATGGATTGGTAAACCTAAAAGAAGAATAAAATGTTAACAATTTATTTACTCGCTGATACAGCATCGGGAATCATGAGTTTTTTACCACTTATTGCTATCGTAGTAGTTATGTATTTTTTCATGATCCGTCCTCAAGTAAAAAAACAAAAGGACGAAGCAAAGTTTAGAGCTGAAATACAAAAAGGTGATAAAGTAATTACCCTTGGAGGAATTCATGCAAAAATATTGGAAATTAACGAGGACACTTTAATTATCCAAGCTGAAGGTGGAACCTCAAAATTAAAAATCAACAAAACTTCTATTGCTAAGGTTTAACAAATAAATCTATCAAAAAATTACAGAAAAAACGGACCTAGCGTCCGTTTTTTTGTTTCAGATTTATAGCTCAGGATTTCGCTATTACAATTTCCGTTTTTTATATTTGCATTTAAATGAAGATCTAATCAGTCCTATACCTAAAGACAATGAACATTTTATCAGACCGTATTCTAAGCCTAGAAGAGTCACAAACAATAGCAATGGCTCGCCAAAGCAGAGAATTAATAGAGCGTGGCGTAGATGTAATTTCGCTTAGTTTAGGTGAGCCTGATTTTGACACTCCCGATTTCATAAAGGATGCAGCTAAGAAAGCGATAGACGATAACTTTTCTCACTACACTCCAGTTCCTGGATTAGGAGAACTCAGAACTGCTCTTTCTAAAAAGTTTAAGCGAGACAATAAACTCACCTATGCTGCAGATGAAATAGTCGTATCTACTGGAGCAAAACAATCACTTGCCCAACTTATGTTGGCTTTAGTAAATCCAGGAGACGAGGTAATTGTTCCGGCTCCTTATTGGGTTAGTTATTTTCAAATGGTTAAAATGGCCGAAGGAATTCCTGTGGTAATAGAAGCCACAGTGGAAGCCGACTTTAAAATTACACCTAAGCAGGTAGAAAAAGCCATAACATCTAAAACAAAAGCTTTTCTGTTTAGCACACCTTGTAACCCTACCGGATCCGTTTACAGCCGCAAAGAATTGGCAGAACTCGTAAGCGTTTTCGAACAACACCCAAATCTAATCATCATTTCTGATGAGATTTATGAACATATTAGTTTTCTTGGAGAACACGTAAGCATTGGGCAATTTGAATCGATTAAAGATCGAGTTGTAACCGTAAATGGAGTTTCAAAAGGCTTTGCAATGACCGGATGGCGTGTTGGATATTTAGGCGCACCAAAATGGTTGGCAGCTGCCTGTACAAAAATGCAAGGGCAAACCACATCTGCAACCTGCGCAATAGCGCAAAAAGCTACCGAAGCTGCAGTATTAGCAGACCCTATTTGTACTAAAGAGATGCGAGAAGCATTTCTAAGACGTAGAGATTTGATGATCTCAAAGCTGAAAGAAATTAAAGGTTTAAAATTAAGTATACCCCAAGGAGCATTTTACATATTCCCGGATGTATCTTACTACTTTGGTAAATCGTATAAAGGCACCCTTGTGGCAGATGCAAACGATTTTTGCATGTATTTACTCAACCAAGCCAATGTAGCTACTGTAACTGGAGTAGCTTTCGGATCGCCTAATTGCATGCGTATATCTTATGCTGCAGCAGATGAGGTACTCGTAGAGGCAGTTTACAGAATTAAAACAGCTTTAGATAAATTAGTCTAATTTTATTGCCCCTACCTAAACAGTAGGGGCTTTTTTTTGTTCTTTTGCAATCTTCGGTTTTAGCTAAACAAATAGCAAACCAATGTAAACGCTATGAATTCTATAGAAACGATACTACATCAGTTTAAAAACAAACAAGTACTCATTATAGGAGATGCTATGATTGACGCTTATATGTGGGGAAATATTCACCGAACTTCGCCAGAAGCACCTGTGCCAGTAGTTGACATAGAAAAAAGAGAAAGTCGTTTGGGTGGCGCAGCAAACGTGGCCCTTAACATTCAATCTCTCGGAGCAGTACCTACTCTTTTCTCTGCAATTGGAAACGACCACTACGGAAAACTTTTTTGCAAGCTTATGGCAGAGCAAAATTTAAGCTGCATGGGAATCCAAGAAATACAAGCTAGAAACACCACAGTTAAAACTCGAATTATTAGTAATAATAAGCATGTTTTAAGAGTAGATGAAGAATGTACTGAGCCGATAAAAGAAGCTTTTATAGAACTTGAACTTGAAAAGATATTTAAATCTGTATCGTTTGATGTAGTTATATTTGAAGATTACAATAAGGGATTACTTACAGAGCGTTTAATCCATAAAGCTATTAAAATAGCCCAAGACTTAAAAATACCTACCATAGTAGACCCTAAAAAGGATAATTTCTTTGCCTACAAAAACGTAGACATATTTAAGCCAAACTTAAAAGAAATTAAAGAAGGTTTAGCCGTAGATTTTGACGTTCTTTCTAACACTCAATTAGCTGAAAATGTAGAATTAGTTCGAACAAAACTAAATGCAAAAGGTGTTTTACTAACACTCTCCGAAAACGGCATCTACTTTCAAGACAAAACAAATGTATACCACGAAAATGCTCATAAAAGAGCTATAGTTGATGTTTCTGGCGCAGGAGACACCGTTGTTTCTGTTGCCGCTTTAGCCTTAGCTTGTGGCTTACAGAGTAACGAATTAATGAGAATTGCTAACTTAGCAGGAGGTTTAGTATGCGAAAAAGTAGGCGTTGTTCCAATACGAATTGAAGACCTCTTAAATTCAAGTAAAATTAAGCGTTAAACAAACAAATCATTAGTATGTCGATACAATCTCTACGAGAAAAAATAAACTTAGCACTCTACGACAGTAAGGAAGGTGTTTTAGCTTTATTTAAAGTAGGGAGTTTTTTAATCGCAACTTTCATACTCTCGCTCTTAGTATACCAATACGGATTTAATCCAAGTCCAGTTATTAAACAATGGATATTAGTAGCCATAAAAGGTAGCTTTGTTTTTTACATTCTAAAATATCTAACAGACCTACTTTACTCCTATGAACCAAAAAAACTTTTAAGAGAATCTTGGTTTGAGGGCCTCCTTTTAGTTCTTATCATACTGAACGCAAGCTCTTTTTTAATTTCGGGACAGTCCTTATTAAATTGGCTAGGACAACAATTGGAACTGTTTCAATTAGAAAATTATTATATTTTATTTTTACAATTTTACTTTTTCATTCTTGTAGGAATAGAATTAGGTAAAGCAAGTACCCAATTGGCTTTTTTAAGATTAAGTCCGCCCAACATGTTAATTTGCTCCTTTGTGCTCCTAATTCTTATGGGATCGGGCTTCTTAATGATGCCCGAGATGACCAGAGAAGTAGAATACATGCCTTTTTTTGAAGCATTATTCACCTCAATAAGCGCCAGCTGTGTTACAGGACTAATTGTGGTAGACACCGCCACATACTTTACTCAAAAAGGCCATACCATACTAATGCTGTTAATACAACTAGGCGGCTTAAACATCATTTCTTTTGCCACCTTGTTTGCTCTATTTTCTAAGAAAGGAATTGGCATTAAACACCAAACAATACTGCAAGAAAATTTCAGTTCAGAATCCTTACTTAGTGGAAAAGGATTGCTTAGGAAAATTTTCTTATTCAGCTTTTTTATGGAATTTATTGGCATGATTTTCCTCTACTTCACTTGGAATCCAGAACTTAAGTTCCCTTTTATTGAAAACCAATTTTTCTTTTCATTATTTCATTCTATCTCTGCATTTAATAATGCCGGTTTCTCTTTATTTTCTGATGGTTTGCATGAACATTTACTTCAGAACTCGCACAGCATGCATCTTGTACTAGCCGGATTAATATTTTTCGGAGCAGTAGGCTTTCCCGTTATTGATGATTTATTTAATCTCGAGAGGATAAAAAAATCAATTAAGTCACCCTTATTTGGTCTTAAACTCAGTACTAAAATCTCCTTGTACACATCCTTAGTCCTTATTGCTTTTGGTATGCTGATGTTCTATTTTTTAGAACAGCAAAACACGCTAAACGGAATGAGTTTAGAAGGACAATTAATCACCTCGTTCTTTCAATCTATAACAGCCCGAACTGCAGGCTTTAATACCGTAGACTTTTCTGTAATTGGAACCCCAATGTTACTAATTTTTATATTCTTAATGTTTATTGGAGCATCTCCTGGTTCTACTGGTGGTGGTATTAAAACCTCTACTTTCATGCTAATTATTTACTCTGCGTTAAATACAATTAGAGGACAAAAAAGAATCGAAATTGGAAAAAGAACCATCTCAGCAGAGCTTTTACACAAAGCTTTTTCTATTTTTTTATTTTCGGCCTCGTCTATCTTTTTGGCTGTTTTTATTTTAAGTATCTCAGACGGTGAAAAAGGAATACTACCTATTGCATTTGAAATTGTTTCTGCTTTTTCTACCGTAGGTCTTTCTACTGGAATTACAGCAGATTTATCTTTTACAGGAAAAGTAGTGGTAATGATCTGTATGTTTGTAGGTAGAATTGGTACACTTACCTTAGCTTTTGCCTTAAGCAGTAAAATGAAATCGCACAATTACGAATACCCAAAAGCACATCTTACCGTTGGATAGGCCGTTTAGATGAATGCTTGGTAAGGCTTAACTCAATTACCTAAAATTATACTATTTGATTATTTTTGAGTCCCTCAACACACTAGCACTCTAGAAATTTCACTATATTCGAGGCTTAGCTTTAAATTATAAATATGTCAGACTCTCTTTTAAAACCCAAGGCTAATTTTGGTACTGCACCCGTCTTTATGACGGCAATTTCCACTATTTTGGGAGCCATACTATACCTTCGGTTTGGATATGCAGTTGCACATACTGGCTTTATGGGGGCTATTGCTATTATTATTATTGGGCACTTAGTTACCATACCTACAGCAATGGCTGTGGCAGAAATTGCTACAAACCGAAAAGTAGAAGGTGGTGGAGCATATTACATTATTTCACGATCTTTTGGTTTAAACATTGGAGCAGCAATAGGTATCGCTTTATTTTTATCGCAAGCCATTTCTGTAGCCTTTTATGTAATTGCATTTACAGAGGCATTCTTTCCCTTTGCGCAGTTTCTTGTAGAAAGCTATCCAATACTTGGAGATTACAGTACTTATATTCTCGATAAACAACTCATTGGAATTGTAATGATGATTCTATTGAGTATTTTAATGCTTACTAAGGGAGCAAACATAGGAATGAATCTGTTGTACTATGTTGTAGCCATACTATTCGCATCGCTCATTATGTTTTTTATGGGCAAACCTATAGAAGGACACTTAATATCAGATGTAGATCTGATTTCATCGGTCGGAAATCCAGACTCTTTCTTTTATGTATTTACAATAATATTCCCGGCCTTTACGGGTATTGCAGCAGGCTTAGGGCTGTCTGGCGATTTAAAAGATCCAAAAAAATCTATTCCTAAAGGAACTTTATGGGCTACCGCAGTAGGTATAATTGTTTATGTAGCGGTAGCTTTAAAGCTGGTTTTGTCGGCTTCTTTAGAAGACTTAGCTACTGACCAGCTCATTATGAGTAGAATAGCCATTTGGGGACCCATTATACCTATCGGACTAGCCTGTGCTGCTATATCATCGGCCTTAGGCTCGGTAATGGTTGCACCTAGAACGTTACAAGCACTTGGAGTAGATGAAATTTTTCCTACACTTACCTTAAACACCTGGTTGTCTAGAAATAAAAAAGGAACAATAGAGCCGCTTAACGCTTCGTTAGTTTCGTGTGTAATTGCCTTTTTCTTTGTTGTAATTGGCGATATTAATTTAGTTGCAGAAGTTATTGCTATGTTCTTTATGGTAACCTATGGAGCTATTTGTTTGATTTCTCTGTTAGAGCATTTCTCTGCAGATCCCTCGTATAGACCAACCTTTAGATCGCGATGGTACATATCCTTTGTGGGAGCTTTTTTATCTTTCTGGCTCATGTTTAAAATGAATGCTACTTACGCATTGGTATCTCTTTTTTTTATGGCCCTTATTTACATTTACATCAGTAAATACAATACATCTACAGGCGGAATTATTAAACTATTTAAAGGGGTATTGTTTCAGCTTAGCCGACAATTACAAATTTTTGTTCGTAAAAAAGAATACAACAGCGCCAATGATCATTGGAGGCCCTTTGCCATATGCGTGTCAGATGTTACGCTTCAAAATAGAGATGCCTTTGATTTTATGCGCTGGGTTTCGCATAAATACGGTTTTGGTACCTACATGCATTTTATTGAAGGTTACTTAAATAAAGAATCGCATTCAGTATCTATTAACACACTCAGTAAATTACTGCGTTTAGCAGAAGGATCTAAATCGAAGGTGTATCTAGACACCATCATCAGCCCCTCGTATACCTCTGCAATAGCACAGGTAATACAATTGGCGAGTATTTCCGGAAAAGGGCACAATCTAATTGTTTTGGAATTCGAAAGAGGAAACAAAGATAAGCTAGAACAAATTATAAAAAACCACCACCTACTAACCGCCACAGACTTAGATGTTTGTATTTTAAACAGTACTTATAGGTCGTACGGTTACCACAGAGACATTCATATTTGGATTTCTGCAGACGATTATCAAGACTCTAACCTCGAAATACTTTTAGGGTATATATTACTTGGACACAAAAACTGGAGAGATGCGAGTATAAAAATATACTCTATTTATGAAAAAGGTACCATCGAAAATCAGAAAGAGCTTTTGCTAAATCTTATTAAAAAAGGACGTTTGCCCATCTCCCCATCCAACATAAATTTAATAGAAAAAGATCCAAGTAAAAGTGTCAAAACAATCATTAACGAGCAATCTGCATCAGCAGACTTTACAATGATTGGGTTTGACGAGGAAGTACTAGAAAGAGAGGGAACTTCTTATTTTGAAGGATACGAAAAATTAGGAAACATTCTTTTTGTAAACTCTATGAACAAAAAAGAAATTAAGTAAGTACTTTTGCACAAAATATAACTTTTGAAAAAAACGGTTAAGCCCTACAAAGAATCCTCTTTATCTAAAAAGGACCAAGTCGCATCAATGTTTGATAACATTGCTGGCAACTACGATTTTCTAAACCACTTCCTATCTCTCGGAATAGATATTTTCTGGAGAAAAAGACTTGTGAGGAAATTAAAAAAACAAGCACCAAAAAGAATATTAGACGTAGCAACCGGAACAGCGGATTTGGCTATTGCTCTACTAAAATCTAATCCGTCCAAGGTAGTAGGAATAGACATTTCTAAGGGAATGTTAGATGTTGGAAAGATAAAGATTAAAGAGAAAAATGTAGAGGAAATAATAAGCTTACAGCTAGCCGACTCGGAAGATCTTCCATTTGAAGATGCAAGTTTTGATGCGGTAACGGTTAGTTTTGGAGCCCGAAACTTCGAGAACCTAGAAAAAGGTCTTTCGGAAATGTTTAGAGTTCTTCGTCCTGGAGGCCAACTTTATATTTTAGAATTCTCAAAACCTACTCTATTTCCTTTTAAACAACTTTACGACTTATACTTTACATTTATTTTACCACTTATTGGTAAAATAATTTCTAAAGACAATGCCGCTTACTCCTACTTACCCGAATCTGTTAGTGCTTTTCCTCATGGAAAAAAACTAAATACAATTATTGAAAATTGTGGTTATACGAATGCAAAAAACCATCCGTTAACAATGGGTATCGCCTCTATTTACACCGCTCAAAAATGAAAAAACTAAGTTTACTATTCATTCTAGCTTCAATTGGTTTTTCTGTATTTGCACAAAAACAAAAACTAATAGCCCAAAGTCAATACGACTATAAAAAATTCCACTTTGGAATGGCTTTAGATTTTGGCTACTATAATTTAGTAAACGATTATACTGAAGGGTTTTTAAGTAATTCCGACGTACTCTCAATTGAAACGGAGAGTGATTTTGGAATGGGTGTTTCATTTATTTTACCAGACCTCAGACTTGGAAATAAGCTTAACTTAAGGCATATACTTACCGTAAAAACAATTCAAAGAAACATAAAATACACTTTTAATCCAGATTATGACGGCCCAACTGAGGTAGTTAAAAAAGTTGAGTCCTGGTTTGTGGAATCGGCAATTCATTTAAAATACCGAGCAGACAGGATTAACAACAGCAGGGTGTTTGTGTTTTTAGGTCCAAGCTTTGGTGTGGATATGGCGTCCGAAAAAGACGTAATTGACGAAAATATATTTAAATTAAATCGCTCTAACTTATCCTTGGAAATAGGTATGGGATGCGATTTCTATTTCGAGTTTTTCAAATTTGCTCCTCAAATTAAATATGCCTACGGTTTAACAAACTTAATCGTTCAGGATGGAACCATATTTACCAGTCCTTTAGAAGGCTTTTACACAAGAGGATTACAATTCTCCATTACTTTCGAATAAATGCAACAAGAAATAACCATAAGTGTTTCGCCAAAAGCAGCAACAGAAGAGCTTTCTATAAAATTTAGTGCCGCAAAGCACTTAAATATAGATGCCAAGGAAATTAGTAGTGTCGTAGTTCAAAAGCGCTCTATAGATGCACGCTCACGTAAAATTAATGTGCACTTAAAAGTAACCGTTTATTCCGATGGAGAAAATGCAATCAATCCGAACTACGAAAGAGAATACAAAAACATTTCGTCGGCTACACCCATAATTATTGTAGGATCTGGACCTGCAGGACTTTTTGCAGCTTTACGTTTAATTGAACTGGGACTTAAACCAATTATAATTGAACGTGGGAAAGATGTGATTCAAAGAAGAAAAGATCTGGCTAAAATTCACAAACACGAAGTAAACCCAGACTCTAATTACTGCTATGGAGAAGGTGGTGCAGGAACTTATTCTGATGGTAAACTGTATACGAGATCTAAAAAAAGAGGAAGCGTACAAAGAATATTAGAGATTCTTGTGGGGCATGGTGCTGTAGAAGACATCATGATAGATACACATCCGCATATTGGCACAAATAAGCTGCCCAAGATTATTGCAAAAATGAGAGAAAATATTCTTGCAGCTGGAGGAGAATTACATTTTAATTGCAGAGTAGAAGATTTTGTTATTAAGGGCAATAAAATAGAAGGTGTAGTTGATCAAAATGGAAATAAAATACTAGGACACTCCGTAATTTTAGCTACTGGACACTCTGCAAGAGATGTGTTCTATTTACTTAATAAGCATAAGATTCTTCTGGAAGCTAAATCTTTTGCAATGGGGGTTCGTATAGAACACCCACAACCTATTATAGATGCAGAACAATATAGATGCGAGATTAGAAGTAGGTATTTACCAGCAGCGTCCTACAAACTCGTACATCAAGTTAATGGCAAAGGTGTGTTCTCGTTTTGTATGTGTCCGGGAGGGCAAATAGTACCCTCTGCCACCACACCTGGCGAAGTAGTTGTTAATGGAATGTCTGCCTCAACACGCAGCTCTCGTTATGCCAATTCGGGTATGGTTGTAGCTATAGAGCCTGAGGATTTAAAAGCCTATGCTAAGCACGGTGATTTAGCTGGTCTTGTTTTTCAGCAAGAAATGGAAAAAATGGCTTGGGTAGCTGGAGGGAAAACACAAGCTGCTCCAGCACAAAGAATGGTCGATTTTACAAATAATAAATTCTCAAATAACCTAAACGATTGTTCCTACATTCCAGGAATAAACTCAGCTCCTCTTCACGAGTTACTGCCTCCTGTTATTGGTCATAGACTCCAAGTAGGCTTTAAAGCTTTTGGAAGAAAGATGAAAGGTTTTTATACAAATCAAGCCAATATTTTAGGCGTAGAATCGAGAACATCCTCTCCAATACGCATCCCTCGCGATAGCGAGTCCTTACACCATCCACAAATCGTAAATCTCTACCCTTGTGGAGAAGGAGCCGGATATGCAGGCGGAATCGTGTCAGCTGCTATAGATGGAGAACGCTGTGCCGAGGCAATAAAAAGCACCATTTAATAGCCGTTATTTAGAAAGTCATCATTTTATAATTTCAACTATCGAGCTACAGTGTATTCCTTTCGTTTAGGATGTAAAATGATTCGTTGTAAATTAGACTACAAGGAAGCTTTGGATTGTTTAAATTTACAGATCAAAACCTAATTCATGAAAAAAGTAGCCTTATTAATTCTAGATGGCTGGGGACATGGTAACAAGACCAAGTCTAACGCTATGAGTAATGCTAAAACACCTTTTGTTGATGCGCTCTACAAAACACATCCAAATTCCGAATTGCGAACAGATGGAAAGCATGTAGGTTTACCCGAAGGACAAATGGGTAACTCAGAAGTTGGCCATCTAAACATCGGAGCAGGAAGAGTTGTTTATCAGGATTTAGTAAAAATTAATAATGCAGTAAAAGAAAACACTCTTAAAGATAACAAAACCTTAAACGATGCCTTCGACTATGCAAAAAACAAACATAAGTCGGTTCATTTTATAGGTTTGGTTTCGAATGGAGGAATACATTCGCACGAAATCCACTTGCATCATTTATGTGAACTTGCAGATTCCGCAGGATTAGATAAAGTATACGTTCATGCATTTACAGATGGAAGAGATACCGACCCAAAAAGTGGTAAAGGATTTATAGAGAACTTAGAAACCAAAATCGAACATCTTTCGGCTGAACTAGTAAGTGTAGTAGGGCGTTATTATGCAATGGATAGGGACAAGCGTTGGGAAAGAATAAAAATAGCTTACGATTTATTGGTGCATGCAAAGGGTGAACAAAGTGCGAACATTCTTAACTCCATACAGAGTTCTTATGACAAAGATGTTACGGACGAATTTATTCTACCCATAACTAAAGTTGATGCAACAGGAAGTAAAATAGCCAAAATTGAAGAAGGTGATTTGGTTGTTTGTTTTAATTTTAGAACCGATCGATGTAGAGAAATCACACAAGTACTAAGTCAGGAAGACCACAAGGAATACGATATGTTCAAATTAAATTTGAATTACGTTACCATGACTAGGTACGATCGATCTTTTAAAGACATAGCTGTTTTGTTCCACAAAGACAACCTGCGCAATACTCTTGGCGAGGTTTTATCTGAAAACAAGAAAACTCAAATTAGAATTGCTGAAACAGAAAAATACCCCCATGTTTCATTCTTTTTCTCTGGAGGTAGAGAAGTGCCCTTTTCTGGAGAGAAGCGTATTATGATTCCATCTCCAAAGGTAGCTACATACGATTTGCAAGCCAGTATGAGCGCTCAAGAAATTACAGATGCCATCGTTTCCGAAATAAAAAATACGCCCAGTGATTTTATTTGCTTAAACTTTGCAAACCCAGATATGGTAGGGCACACAGGTGTATACAAAGCAGTTATTGAAGCCCTAGAAACAGTAGATTTTTGTGCACAACAAGTAGTAGAAGCAGGCTTAAAACAAGATTATGGTTTTGTAATTATTGCAGATCATGGAAATGCAGATTACATGATAAATTCGGATGGCAGTCCAAATACAGCTCATTCGACCAATCCTGTGCCTTGTTTTATACTCAATACTAGTTATAATGAGATAAAAAACGGCAAATTGGCTGATGTAGCACCAACAATTTTGAAAATAATGGGCATTACTATTCCGAAAGAAATGAATGGGAACATACTGGTGTGATGTTGAAACAGAACGAATAAACTTAATCATATTGGTCGAACCAATGTCAATTAAGTTTCTATTCTGAACAAGAATAGAAAGTATACCTTAGGGACAATGAATTAAAAAACGTCAAAAAACATTCCTTATTTTTGAATCATGAAAAAAACAACCGTCTTTCTTAAACGTTTTGCATCCCATGTAAAAAGCCCCTTTATTGTATTGGGATTTTTATTTGTGTTATGGATGCTTTTTTTTGACAGTAATTCTTACTTAAATCATCGTAATTTATCCAACAATATTGATCAATTAGAAAAAGACAAAAGGCACTACAAAGAAGAAATTCGTAAGGATTCTATCGCTTTACATGAACTCTCGAGCCCCGAAGGTTTAGAGAAATACGCCCGAGAGGAATACCACATGAAGAAAGAAAACGAAGAGATTTTTCTAATTATTGAATAAGCTATGCCATATGGAAAAACTATTTGAAGAATTTAGCCCTAAGACACTGCTCCAGTGGAATGAACAAATCATTTCTGAACTTAAAGGAAAAAACTACACTGATTTAAGCTGGGAAAGTCCAGAAAAAATAGAAATTTTACCAGTGTACACCGAGGAGTCCGTTTACAAATTTAATGGAGATACAACACATCAACATTCCGACTGGGAGATAGAGCAAAGTCTTAACAAACCTACAAACAAAACAGTATTGACTAGTTTAAATAGTGGTGCTACTGCCCTATTGCTATGTAATATTAAAAGTTCTGATTTACCTGTTGTATTAAAAGATGTACTCATTCAACACATACAAACTTCGTTTAAAACTTCGGACATCGAGAATACTTTCGATTCTTTCCTTGCACTTGTAGAGAAGAGAGGGCTAGATAAAAGCAAAATAAAAGGGAGTTTACATAACGACCCATTGATGCACTTTTTAAAACAAGGTCGTGTAGACGAAAATCTATGGTATATATTTAATACAATACAAGATAAAGCTAAAGAATTATCGTCTTTTAAGACCTTAAGTATTCAAGGTCACGAATACCACAATGCAGGTGCAAACTCAAGTCAGGAACTCGCTTTTACTCTAGCGCAACTAAGCGAGTACTTTGCGCACAATAAAGAATTAAAATCGAATGCAGTACAAATCAGTTTAGGTGTTTCGACAAACTATTTCTTTGAAATCGCTAAATTTCGAGCAATGCGAATTTTATGGACACAAATAGTAAAGGCATACAAAAAAGAGAACTGCGAATTAGAACTTAGAGCAGAAACCGGCTTAAGAACAAACACTCTGTTTGATTCGCACGTAAACATGCTACGAACAACCAGTCAGTGTATGTCTGCCGCACTTGGAGGAGCAAATACTCTAAATGTAACTAGTTTTAATGCTGCTTACAAAAAAGATGATGAATTTGCCCAAAGAATGGCAAGAAATACCTCATTAATTCTAAAGGAAGAAGCTTATTTTAACAAGGTTAGCGACCCATCATCGGGCTCCTACTACATAGAACAACTCACCAATAAGATGAGTGAGAATGCCTGGTTGCTATTTCAAAAAATTGAAGCTCAAGGTGGCTGGTTAGCATCCATTAAATCAAATTTTATTCAAGATATGATTGCCACAAACGCATTGCAGCAAGAACAGAATTTGAATGATGGAAACCTAAGCCTAGTGGGAACAAATTTGCATCCGAATTTAGAGGAGAAAATGGCTTCAAAAATAGAAATGACGATTAAAGAAGACTTTAGTGAAGGAAATGATTTTAAGATCTTAAATACGAAACGACTGTCTGAGCATATGGATCAAGAACGATTAAAAAAAGAACAAAATGCTTAGACCTGATTTTTCGAACATAAAACTCAACTTAGCACGAGAGGAACTTAAAAAACCAGTAAAAACCTGGCTCAGTCCAGAACAAATTGAGTTGAAAGATAAATACCAAGCCTCGGATATAAAAGACACAGAGCATCTAAAATTTATTTCTGGTATTGCTCCAAACCTCAGAGGCCCCTACTCAACGATGTATGTTAGGCGCCCTTGGACCGTACGTCAATATGCAGGTTTTTCTACCGCCGAAGATTCGAATGCTTTCTATAGAAGAAACTTAGCTGCTGGACAAAAAGGACTTTCTGTTGCCTTTGACCTAGCAACGCATAGAGGATACGACTCTGATCATGAACGCGTAGTTGGCGATGTTGGAAAAGCAGGAGTAGCTATAGACTCTGTGGAAGACATGAAGATTCTTTTCGACAAGATACCTTTAGACCAAATGTCTGTTTCGATGACCATGAACGGAGCAGTGCTTCCAATAATGGCTTTTTATATTGTTGCGGCACAAGAGCAAGGTGTGAATTTAAACTTATTGAGTGGAACCATTCAAAATGATATTTTGAAAGAGTTTATGGTACGTAATACGTACATATACCCGCCCAAACAATCGATGAGAATTATAGCAGATATTTTTGAGTATACCGCTCTAAACATGCCAAAATTTAACTCGATAAGTATTTCTGGTTACCATATGCAAGAAGCTGGAGCAACCCCAGATATAGAATTGGCCTATACACTTGCCGATGGCCTAGAGTATATTCGTACAGGACTCGAGGCTGGTATGGACATAGACAGCTTTGCTCCACGCCTATCCTTCTTTTGGGGTATAGGAATGAATCACTTTATGGAGATTGCTAAAATGCGCGCAGCGCGAATGCTTTGGGCAAAGTTAGTGCAGGAATTTAAGCCTAAAAACCCTAAATCATTAGCGTTACGAACCCATTGTCAAACATCGGGATGGAGCTTAACCGAACAAGATCCTTACAATAATGTTGCACGTACTTGTATCGAAGCGATGGCTGCAGCCTTTGGCGGAACTCAATCTTTGCACACCAACGCCTTAGACGAAGCTATAGCGCTTCCAACAAATTTTTCTGCTCGTATTGCTAGAAACACACAAATATACCTTCAAAAAGAAACCGAAATTACTCGAGTGGTAGATCCATGGGGAGGCTCTCATTACGTAGAGAAGCTTACCGAAGAAATTACTCAGAAAGCTTGGAAACTAATTCAAGAAGTGGAGCAACTCGGAGGAATGGCAAAAGCCATAGAAACAGGGATTCCTAAGATGCGTATTGAAGAAGCAGCAGCACGAAAACAAGCGCGTATAGACAGTGGTAAAGACCAAATAATAGGTGTAAACTCCTATCGTCTAGAAAAAGAAGAAGCCATCGAAACGCTAGAGGTTGATAATACGTTGGTTCGAGACTCACAAATTAAGCGTTTAGAGAAGATGCGCGCTAATAGGGATGAACAAAAAGTACAAACAGCATTAAAGGATCTTAGCGAATCTTGTCGATCGGGAAAAGGTAATTTATTATCTTTAGCCATTGATGCTGCAAGACTTAGAGCTTCATTAGGTGAAATATCTGATGCTTGCGAAATCGTGTTTGGAAGGTACCAAGCAAAAATACGTTCAATAGCTGGAGTATATTCTATGGAAATAGCAAACAATAAAGATTTTAAAAGAGCACAAGAACTGGCAGATAAATTTGCACAAATAGAAGGACGAAGACCGCGTATTATGGTTGCCAAAATGGGACAAGATGGGCACGACAGAGGTGCAAAAGTTGTTTCTACCTCCTTTGCAGATTTAGGTTTTGATGTGGATATAGGCCCCTTATTTCAAACACCTAAAGAAGCGGCAAAACAAGCAGTAGAAAACGATGTTCATATTCTTGGAATTTCTTCCTTAGCCGCAGGCCATAAAACTCTAGTTCCCTATGTTATTGCAGAATTAAAAGCACTTGGAAGAGAAGATATTATGGTGGTAGCTGGAGGCGTTATTCCGGCTCAAGACTACGACTATTTGTTTGATGCAGGTGTAGCTGGTGTTTTTGGGCCAGGTACAGTTATCGCAGAAGCGGCGGCTCAAATTTTAGAAATAATGATTAAAAACTGCAAGTAAATCATGAAACAACTTATTTTCTTTTTCCTACTTCTCTCCTTCACAATATCTCGAGCACAATCAACTCGAAACGATAGTTATGCTGCCATGGGAATTATTACGAGTTTTAAAGACATTCCTTTTGGCTTTAATGTATATACTTTACAAAGGTCGGAAGTGTTTGGCTTTTATACTCATCTAAAATGGAACAGGCTTTCTTTTGACAGTGCTTACCAGTATTTAGGCAACCCTGCTCGGAGAGACGAGCTCAGAACAGATAGAATAGAAGAGGGCGGCAATAACATTGTTAAGATGATTACTATTGGTACAGTATTTAATCCGCAGCAACTGGGCGTTTTACAATGGGACTTTATAGACTTTGACTTTTGCTTTGGTTTAGGTTACATTCAAGATTTTAGGTACCAATTTTACAATGATATCAATGGCATTGAAGAAAACGAAGAGGAAAATATAGACTATGCAAAACCTCTAGGTAAATATTATGTAAACGACTACAATTTAAACGGAGTAAACCTTAACGTTGGTACAAACATATCTATAGAAAATTACCGTGTTATGATACATGTTGGTTACGATTTTAAACCTAAAACATTTGCTTTAGGGTTAAATTGGAAAGTTAAATAATTGTATAAATAACAGCCTAATAAAATTCTTAACAGAGAAATTATACTTCTACTTTACACTTAAATTTTGAGTATATTTGACTGAATAAACCTGTGTGTCATGAAAAAACTATTAATTACCCCCCTAATTATTTTATCCCTATTTGAGTCTATAGCTCAAATACATCCTTGTAATTTTAACACGTATATGAATGCAAGGTATAAAGAAGATCCTTCTTTATTGGAAATGAGGAAAGCATATGAAATAGAAATTCAACAAATTATAAACTCAAAATCTAGTTTTGCTCAAAAAACCATTCCCGTAGTCATACATATCATCTACAACGACTCTTATTCAAACATTTCCACCACTCAAGTAAATAGTGCGTTAACAGCTATTAACGAAGATTTTAATGCCTCAAATTCAGATTTCAACTCAGTAGTCCCTGCTTTTAGCGGCATTAAGTCCAATTTAAACATCAAATTTGAATTGGCAAATTTAGATCCAGATGGAAATACAACTACCGGAATTACCAGAACTGAATCTGATTTTACAGACAATGCTGGCGAAAATGTAAAAGGCTTAGTCATTTGGGATCCAAATATGTATCTTAATATTTGGGTAGTAGACAACATCGAAAGTGGTGCTGGTGCTTACGCCTATTACCCAGGAACTGCACCTAGCGGAAACGAAGGAATCGTAACTAGACACAGTCAATTTGGAACCACAGGAACCTCTAGCTCCTCTAATTTCGCAGCTACAACCCTTACCCATGAGGTGGGGCATTATTTAAACTTATCGCATACTTGGGGCGACTCTAACGATGCAGAACTAGAGGATAACTGTAATTATGACGACAATGTTGACGATACTCCTAATACAATTGGAACACTATACGGCTGTAACACAAATCAATCTACTTGTGGATCATTAGATAATGTTCAAAACTTTATGGATTACACCGACTGCACAAATATGTTTAGTAACGGACAAAGAGCTCGGGCACATGCAGCTTTACATTCGGCTCAAGGTGGAAGAGTAAATTTATGGCAACAAGAAAACTTAATTGCAACAGGAATTCTAGAAAACACTTCGTGTACTACGGAGCTAATAACAGTTCAAATTCATACAGGAACCTACGCAAATGAGGTTTCGTGGATTGTATTAGACGGTGGTGGAGAAGGTATTGCTGGAGGTGGCGGAACCTACACTAATGATTCTGATTATTATACCTCGGTTTGTTTGGCTCAAGGAAGTTATACCTTCCAATCTTTAGACTCTTATGGAGACGGATGGAATGGCGGATATTACAATGTTAGAAATTGTGATAATGTAATCATTGCAAACAACAGTAACCCATCAGGCTACGGAACTACAGAAAGCTTTGTTGTTGCCGAATGCGGTTCAATTCCAGGATGCACCAACCCAATTGCCAACAACTACAGCCAACTGGCCAATGAAGACGATGGCTCATGTATTATTTTAGGTTGCTTGGATTTTGCAGCTTCAAACTACAACCCAGAAGCAAATCAAGATAATGAAACATGTATTTACATCGGATGTACAGATGCTACTGCACTTAATTTCGATCCACAAGCAAATTCTAACGATGGCTCTTGTGAGTTTGTGGAGGTTCCCGATGTATTTAATTTCACACTAACAGGTGCTAATCATACCCTTGTTATACCAGACGATATTGTTTTCAATTTAGTTGATGCACCTATTTCAAATTCCGATATTATAGGCGTGTTTTACAACGATGAAAATGGCCTTGAGAAATGCGCAGGCTACATTGTTTGGCAAGGAGTGGTTCAGTCTATTGCAGTTCAGGGAGATGATACTACTACAGATGAAATTGATGGATACCAGGAGGGGCAATCTTTCGTGCTAAAAGTTTGGGATCAATCAGAAGATCTTTACTACTACTGCGAAGTTCATTATTTACAATCCATGCCAAACCAGGGCGAATATACAACCAATGGTATTTCTGCTATTACAGATGGAGTTGTTATACTACCTGTTACCAGTCAGTTAATTAACTTCCCTCTAGGTTGGGGTATTATTTCCTGCTATTTGGTTTTAGACGATATGGACATTGCAAACGTTTTAAACCCAATAAATGAATCTATTGTAATTGCGAAAGATTTTCAAGGCGCTGCTTATTTAGCAGAATGGGGCTTTAATGGAATCGGTTCAATGATTTATGGAAGTGCTTATCAAGTTAAAACATCGCAAGAAGAAAACTTGGAAGTTTACGGAGTTTACAATGAGCCCGAAGAAGCTCAAATAATACTTCCCTTAGGTTGGAGTCTTTTTGGTTACTTACGAACACAAGCGGCAAGTTGTAGCGCTGTATTTGAAAGTATAACGGATATCGAAATTATTAAAAACGCATCTGGAAATGCTTATTTACCTGTATGGGACTTTAACGGAATTGGTGATTTAACTCCAGGATGGGGGTATCAAATCAAAATGAACAACCAACAAACACTCCAGTACAATGCCAATACAAATGACTACTAAAAGAATAGGAGTACAAAGCATCATAAAACAAAAAAAAGCACCTTTCGGTGCTTTTTTTTGTTGGTAAACTAAGTTCGTGAAAATTAACTCTGTATTAAAATAATTTTAGCGGGTATAGGAAAAATAGTTCCGCTTACATCAAAATTGTAGTCAAACAATAAATCCATGGAAGTAGCAGTCAAATTGTCAACGGTAAGCACGTATACTTCAGATCCGTTTTCGATGGTTAGTACATTGCCTTCAATAGTCCAGTTGCCAGAAAGATCGAGCACAGATTCTTCGCCGTTTTCACACAAAATTATATTGTCCTCCATGGTAACAAAATTATTCTGGTCAAACATAAACAGATTATCGAGTGTACAAGCCGGAATAAGATCTGTGAGCTCTAAAAGGTCTAATTCGGTTCCAGAAAAAACAGCCGTTGCAGAAGCAATTTGCCATGGATTGTTTACTAAAACATCAGATGCATTGTAAATACATGGAGCAGCTGTTTCTGCATCAGCATTATAATTAGAGGCTAAGTAATCCATACAACCAGCTATAGAATTTTCTTCTATAGTATCTTCATCACAGCTGTAAAAAGCGAAAGGAAAAATTAAAATCCAAATAATTTTTTTAAAATTCATAGGTTCTATTTTTTTTGCAATTTACAATTCTTTAGTATATAATTTACCGGAACAATGATCTTTAACAGAACCCGTTACTGAGCACAGAACATTTGTTTGATCCAACAGCTTCATTAAGCCTAAAAATGCAAATGCCATAGCCTCCTTGCTATCTATAATGTTTGGTTTAATCTTTAAAGAAACCGAAGAAGACAAACTTCGAATTCGCTCCAATAAAAAGTCGTTATATACCCCTCCACCAGTTACCAAAACAGAATGGATTTTATAGTGAGAAAAAACAAAAACCATTTGTTGAGCTGCATGCTCCGTAAAAGTTCTTAACACATCAATAATCGAAACATTTGAATTCGTAATCAAAGGAAGAACAAACTGTTTAACCCATTCCCAACCTAGCGATTTAGGACAGCTCTTTTTGTAGTAACTCAGTTCGTTTAATTGATTTAGTAACTGATGATTAATTGTTCCAGATCGAGCTAAGCGTCCTTCATTGTCATAGTCTAGTTCCACTTTATTTGCCCATAAGTTTAAAATAATGTTTACAGGGCATATATCAAAAGCCACTCTTCTACCCTCTAAATCGAAGGAAATATTAGAAAAACCTCCTAAATTTAAACAGGCATGAAACTCCTCAAACAAAGTTTTATCTACAAAAGGTACTAATGGAGCACCTTGTCCACCTAATTCTACATCTTGAGTTCTAAAATCAAAAGCAACAGGTTTAAAAAGTGAATTGTACAAAGGTTTAGGACTCCCAATTTGTAAAGTAATGCCCTTATCGGGCTGATGAAATACCGTATGTCCATGCGAAGCAACCAAATCTATATTAAGAATAGATTTTTCCTTAATAAAAACAGCCACTTCACTGGCCATAAATGAGCCAAATTCGTTTGATAAACTTGAAAGTAAACGAGGACTTAAGCTTGAGGATTCTCTGAGTTTATCTCGAAAATCCGCAGAATAATTCACGGTTTTAAAAGCGTGAATTTTATAGCACCATTTCGTACTGTAGTTAAAACTACAGTAAGCTATGTCTAAACCATCTAAAGAGGTTCCAGACATTAAACCTATAACAAAATATTCTTTCAAGCTATAAAAATGTTAGATGGCTAAATTGCTCAAAATAATGTACTTTTGAAGATATTTAAGAAAAAACTATTTAAAAAACTTAGAATGAATTTTGAATTAAGCGAAGAACATATAATGATACGCGATGCAGCAAGAGATTTTGCTCAAACAGAACTTTTGCCTGGCGTAATTGAAAGAGATGAAACGCAAACGTTCCCCCACGAGCAAATAAAGAAAATGGGCGAACTTGGATTCTTAGGAATGATGGTTTCGCCAGAGTATGGTGGAGGTGGTATGGACACAATCTCGTACATATTGGCTATGGAAGAATTGTCTAAGGTAGACGCTTCTGCTTCGGTAGTAATGTCGGTAAACAATTCTTTAGTTTGCTGGGGTATAGAGAAGTTTGGTAATGAGGCACAAAAGCAAAAGTATTTAACTAAACTTGCCACAGGAGAAATGATAGGTGCTTTTTGTTTGTCCGAACCCGAAGCAGGTTCCGATGCGACATCTCAAAGCACAACTGCTATTGATAAAGGCGATCATTACCTTTTAAACGGAACGAAAAATTGGATTACAAACGGAAGTACAGCTTCTGTATACATCGTTATCGCACAAACAGACGTTTCCAAAGGGCATCGTGGAATTAATGCTCTTATTGTAGAAAAAGGTATGGACGGTTTTGTAGTGGGCGCTAAAGAAAACAAAATGGGTATTCGTGGTTCAGACACACATTCATTAATGTTTACTGATGTAAAGGTACCGAAAGAAAATCGTATTGGAGAAGATGGTTTTGGTTTCAAATTTGCCATGACCACCCTTTCTGGAGGTAGAATTGGAATTGCTGCTCAAGCTTTGGGAGTTGCCTCTGGTGCTCTAGAACTTGCTTTAAAATATTCAAAAGAAAGAAAATCTTTTGGTAAACCTATTTGCGAACACCAAGCAATTGCATTTAAATTAGCAGATATGGCAACAGAAGTTGAAGCTGCTAGACTTTTATGTTTAAGAGCTGCTTGGCAGAAAGATGCTGGAATTGATTTTACAGAATCTGGTGCAATGGCTAAATTATTTTCAGCTGATAAGGCTATGAGAATTACAACGGAAGCTGTTCAAATTCACGGAGGCTATGGTTTTGTAAAAGAATTTCATGTGGAACGCCTAATGCGTGATGCTAAAATCACACAAATTTACGAAGGGACTTCTGAAATTCAAAAAATTGTAATTTCACGTTCTATACTCAAGTAAACTAGTTGAAAAAACTATTTCAATAGATCTATTATGATAAAAGCACCTCGTTTGTTCGAGGTGCTTTTCTTATGAAAAGAGACTTATAAACAATTGTTCATAAGCTTATCAACAAAAAATAAAATGTTTATAAAGATTTGAACAATTGTTAGTAAGGTTGCATATGCTAAAAAATAGAATCGTGGGATACTCTAAAAAATGAAACCAAAAACAGCGCTAAATAAAGAATATTTAAATTTAGAAATTAGCAGTCTAAAATATATTGAAAAGAACAAATGACTAGATTAAAAGGGCTTTGCTAAGTAAACAAATAAACGTATATTTGCGCCTCTCTTCGAGAAAGAGGATTATTAATTAACCGGGTTTCGGACCCTAAAACAATTAAAATGGCTACTAAAATTAGATTACAACGTTTCGGTAAAAAAGGTAAACCAGTTTACCATATCGTAGCAGCAGATTCACGTTCAAAGCGTGATGGTCGTCACATCGAAAGATTAGGCTTATACAATCCTAATACTACACCTGCAACAATTGACTTAAACCACGACAGAGCTCTTTACTGGGTTCAAGTAGGAGCTGTTCCAACAGATACAGCTAGAGCAATTTTGTCGTATACTGGTGTTATGATGAAAAAGCACCTTTTAGACGGTGTTAAAAAGAATGCACATACTGAAGAGCAAGCCTTAGCAAAGTACGAAGCTTGGTTATCGGATAAAGCACAGCAAATTGGAAATGCAACCAGCGCAATAGCAAAAACAAAAGCAGAAGCTGCTTCTAAAGCACTTGCTGCAGAAAAAGCAGTTAGAGCTACTAGAGAAGCTGCAATTGTTGCAAAAAACACTCCTGAAGTTGTTGAGGAAGTTGTTGAAGAAGCTCCAGCAGCAGAGGCTGTTGAAGAAGCTCCAGCAGCAGATACTCCTGCAGCAGAAGCAGCTGAGTAATGGAATTGAAGGATTGCTACTTTATTGGTCACATTAGCCGTAAACACGGATACAAAGGTGATCTGTTAGTAAAGTTAGATGTTGATGATCCTTCTAGATATAAAAAATTGGAATCAGTCTTCCTGGACAGAAAAGGAAGACTGATTCCTTTTTTTATGAGCTCTTGTAAGCTCACACAAAAAGGATTCCTTCACGTACACTTCGAAGGAATAGATACAGAAATTGAAGCAGAAAGACTTTGTAAAAGTGGCCTTTATTTACCGCTGTCTTTTTTACCTCCAATGAAAGGTAATAAGTTTTACTACCACGAAATAGTAGGTTATAAAGTTATAGATCGTTCTTTTGGTGACGTAGGTATAATGAAAGAGGTGGTAAATGAAGCTGTGCAGCCACTTTTTTGTATAAAAAATGGAGAAAAAGAAGTACTTATACCCATTGTAGATTCTATTATTGATGAAATAGATAGAGTAAATAAACACCTTTATCTTACCTGTCCGGAAGGATTGATAGAAGTTTACTTGGAGTAAGATTATACAAATGATCAATTGGCGTTCCATGCGCTATAAAGCTGAGTGTTTGTTAACAACTAGGAATCTTAGCCTTTAAAACTCATAAAATGGGAACTAAAAACAAAAACACTACTGGGGTTGTTTATTCGACCAATCAAAACTTTGACTACTCTTATGATGACAGCGAAGCTATTGAAACCCTTGAGCCTAACAAACAAGATTTACGGATTATTTTAGATCGTAAAAAAGGAGGTAAAGTTGTTACAGCTATTGTAGATTTTGTTGGAACAACAGAAGACTTAAAAGAATTAGGTAAAAAACTCAAAACATTTTGTGGTGTTGGCGGAACTGTTAAAGAGGGCGAGATTTTACTGCAGGGAGATTTTAGAGACAAAATACTAGCAAAGCTTTTGGAGATGAACTTTAAAGCCAAAAAGAAAGGCGGCTAAAGATTTTATGAAACAAAAAAAACGCCCTTTCGGGCGTTTTTTATTGGTACTAAATTATGTTTAGAACTTAACAACTTTCTGAACATGATTGGCAACTTTTACTAAGTAAATACCATCGTTTAACATAGAAACAGAGAGCTTGAGTTGTCCGTCAAATTGACCGTACAATACACGCTGACCACTAATAGCGTAAACCTCAAAAACCTGTACACCATCTAATTCAGAATTGATGTATAGAGAAGCTTCGTTCATATAAATCTTTGTGTTTAAAGCGGTAATTTCTTCAACAGAAATTAGCATAGAAACATCAGCTGCATTTCTAGGACATACTTTATACTCTTCAAAATTATACTCTACTACCCCAGTTATTTGGTACGCTACGTTTTGAGTAAAATCATGACCGTAAATTAAGTCATTCGTAACAAACGATTGTCCGTCTAAAGATGTATCTACAAAGGTAGCCTCACCATAGTTATTTGCAGCAGCAGTACAAATACCTTCTATAGTGATTAAACAACCTTCGAGGTTTTCTGTAAGAGGTGCACTAATATTCGTAAGAGGTGTAATGGTTACAGAAGAGTCCATTAAAACCATAAAATTAGTTACATTCTTCAATTCAGTCATTTCGTAGAATTCAACAACTTCTGCATCAAAAGACACTGTATTTCCAACTAAAGGCATGCTTAAAGTATCGTATACGTATACTCCAGACCAAGCGGCAGAGGTTTCTTGAATAAAATAACCTTGAGGAGCCACAGCAGTAACAACACCCGAAGTGGAAACAAATTGATTTAAGTATGGAGAAGTATCACCAGTACCTTGAATTTGAGAAATGGTAACTTCCATGGCTTCATATACGCAAGTACCATCATCTTGAACAGCTTCAGGATTGTAATTTGTTGCTGTAGAATCTGTACAACCAGCAATACCATCGTATGTACAAGAACCATCATCCATGGTAGCATCTACATTGTAGTTATTGGCAATACTATCCATACAGCCATAAACAAAGACTAAATCTGTATGCGAACCTAAATAAGTCCAAACTTCATTATCGAGTACAATCCACTCGCTGTCTTCAGTAGTCGTTCCTGCGGAAGCGGCCCAATCTGTATTTCCAGCTGTAATAGAAAACTTACGTAATAATGTATGGTCTTTAGTCGCTTCTGTTACTCCAGCTACATCCCAACCAGAACCTGGATCTGCGTTAAAATCACCTACGAAATCTAAAAGCACATAATCATCTTCTGTTCCAAAAGCCAAAGCATAACCGTCATCACCATTACTTAAGTAAGCATGAGTTTGGTCTGCTTGAATTGAGATAAGAGAATCAGCATCTGGATGAGCAATTATATAAACATCTCCAGCAGCAATAGATGCGCCTTCTGTAAAAGAATTCCAATACTCATATTCGCCAATAGAATCTGGGGCGTTAGAGACACTTGGAAAAGCATAAGCATCTAAAGAAACTACAGAATCCGTTGGATTGTAAATTTCTAAGTACTTGTTATTAGACGAGCCTTCTGCATATTCAGAGAAGAATAAAGGACTTACATCTGCAAGTACTACTGGATATTCACAAGAACCATCATCCGTTACTGCTTCAACATTGTAGTTTGTTGCTGTAGAGTCTGTACATCCCATAACAGTGTATACACAAGAACTATCGTCTATGTTTGCCTCCGAATTGTAATTGGTTGCGGTAGAATCTGTACAACCACTTACATCGTAAGTACAAGACGCATCGTTTACAGTTGCTTCTGCATTGTAGTTATTGGCAGCCATATCAGTACAACCAAAAACAAAAGTAACGTCTGAATGAGAGCCTAAATAAGTCCAGTCATTTTTTTCCAATACCACCCACTCACTGTCTTCTGTTGTGGTTCCTGCAGAAAGCAACCAATCAGAGTTCCCAGAGGTAACGGTAAACTTACGAACTAGCGTATGGTCTTTCGTTCCTTCAGATACTCCGGCTACATCCCAACCAGAGCCTGGATCTGCATTAAAATCACCTAAAAAGTCTACTACAGTATAAGCTGAGTCAGAACCATAAACCAGTGCATAGCCGTCATCTCCATTACTTAAATAGTTGTGAGTTTGATCTACATGAGCTAAAATTAAGCTATCGGAACTACCGTGTGCTATTACATACACATCTCCAGGAGCAATAGAGGCACCTTCTGTAAAAGCATTCCAATACTCATATTCGCCAATAGAATCTGGGGCGTTAGAGACACTTGGAAAAGCATAAGCATCTAAAGAAATTACAGAATCCGTTGGATTGTAAATTTCTAAGTACTTGTTGTTAGACGAGCCTTCTGCATACTCCGAAAAGAATAAAGGAGCTTGTGCGAACATAAAACCCAGTCCACCGCAAAAAAATAGTGCTAAACTTAGTAGATGTTTTTTCATTTTGATTTTTGTTTGTTGTTTGACAATTAAAAATGTACTACGCTAGTACAAGGTAAAGTTATAATGAAGTTTTTATTAGTTTGTAAGAAGCCGATAAGCCTTGTGAGTTTAAAACTTTTAAAATATAAGTACCCGCTTGCCAATCGGAACCGATGGAAATTCTTTCTACTGTGGATGAGGTTTCAATAACATCAACTAAGCATCCATCAATAGAATACACTTGTAAAACATACTCCTTATTAACATGAACTATAAATTGGTTTGAGGTAGGATTGGAACTAATTTTAACATCCAATAGGCCCTCCAAATCCTCTGAGGAGAAGTTTAAATTATCAATAGATAATACATGTAAACCTTCTTGCCTGTCCGATACTAGTATGTTACCAGATGGAAGCCATGGATAAGTACCCCAAGCTCCTGAATAAGTTCCACCAGTAGAATCAGAGGTGTCGTAATAAGCAACTTCCTGAAGATTAGAAGGATCAGAAGCATCTACAACAGTAACACCGTCGCAATAGTAAGAGGTAACTAAATATTTACCATGAACATGGGTGTTATGAGGAATTACATTTGTTTCTGGACTCCAAGATTGTATTTGATCAATAACAGTCATATTTGAAACATCAGAAACATCGACAGCAGCAATGTAAGCACCCACTACTTCATCAGTAGTAAAAACAGTAGTACCATCATCAGAAACCCATGCATTGTGGGTAAAATTATTGGGTGTAGGTACAGAACCAATTAAATTGGGATTAGACTTATTGGAAACATCAACGGCAACTAATAATCCCGCGTATATAGCAGAACCCCACAAAGTATCTCCCCTAACCATACCATCATGTAAATAAAAGTCTTGGTAAATACCTAACAATACTGGGTCTAAAGGATTAGAAAAAATGTCGTAGATAAGTAAACCTCCGTCGCCAAAATCACCACCAAAGAGGTAAAGAATACCCGCTTTGTCTATAAATAAATTATGGAATCTTGAGAAATAATTAGGTAAAAAAGAAGTGTAAGTAACATTATCATTGGCTATATCAGCCAAATCTATAATAAGAATGCCCTGGCTTGCTGGTTCGGTTAACAAATCGTGAACTACGTAGGCATAATGACCGAAGGTTTTAATATCTCTCCAGATAGAACTAGGACCTGGAATAAAAGCTTTTTCAATAAGATTACTAGGATTAGTGACGTCAACAATCGATGTCCCATTAATTAATCCAACAATTGCGTACTCATTTCCAAGATCATCTACATACCCCCAAACATCATTAAGCCCCTCTTCGTACTCTAACTTACCCAACAAGCTCATGTTGTAACTTTGTTGAGCATTAAGGCTTAAGGTGAAAAACGATGTAAACAATAGAAAACAAAGATATTTCATAACTAAGTGATAAAAATATTTTTGCAAATATACCTAAAAGAAGAAAGCAGGAAGATAAAAAGTAAAAAAATAACAAGGCACAAAAAAAGCCCAATCTAAATAAATAGAAAGGGCTTAAAAAGGGCGGCGACATACTCTCCCGATTTTACTCAGTACCATCTGCGCTGATAGGCTTAACTTCTCTGTTCGGAATGGGAAGAGGTGATCCCTATCGCAATAACCACCATAAA